>Ga0190363_1001213_pt1 | contig 15285 bp, 17 predicted proteins | sample 48721867_MG_FD_161272 | JGI IMG/M metagenome (GOLD analysis project Ga0190363, IMG submission 161272) | Hydrothermal vent microbial mat bacterial communities from Southern Trench, Guaymas Basin, Mexico - 4872-18-6-7_MG | ecosystem: Environmental > Aquatic > Marine > Hydrothermal vents >... | reverse complement strand
CGGCTATTCTGCGTTTCTCCACGGCTATTAGTGCGTCTAAAAGGAAGCCGACGCCCATACCTATGAACATGGAAGCCACAAATCCTAAGCCTCCGAGCTGTTCGATGAGTATGAACCCTATACCCATACCTACGAACATGCAGAAGACTAGGAAAACTCCCTTCCTACGTCTTTCAGCCTCACTCAAAAGTCGCCACCAACCATGACCCGGATAGGGTCGGTTCGTTATTAAGGATTTCCCTTCTTCAAGGGTTAACCTTTTAACTTCGAGGCCTCAGCTATCTAGCTGGTCTCTATGTCTAGACATTTAGCCGTCGGGTTTATAGGATGCGGAGGTATAGCCAGAGCCCACATCGATAACCTCGCAAGACTTGATAGGGTGGAGCTTAAGGCGTTCAGCGATATATCCATCGATAGGGCTAAGGCTCTAGCCTCAACCTACGGTGGAGAGGCCTACGCAGATTGGAGGGAGATGCTTGAAAAATCTAAGCTCGACCTAGTCTTCATATGCCTACCCCCGTTTGCGCATAGGGACGAGGTGATGGTTGCGGCCGAGAAGGGGATACACATATACATCGAGAAGCCCATAGCCCTAGATATCGAGCTTGCGAGGGAGATGGCTAGGGCCGTCGAGAAGTATGGGGTTAAAAGCCAAGTAGGCTACCAGCTAAGGTTTGCAGCCGGGGTGGAGAGAGCGAAGAGGATCATAGAATCCGGCGAGATCGGCGCCATAGGGTTGGTTAACGGGGTCTATTGGTGTAGGTTTATCAGACGAGACTAGTGGATCGACAGGTCTAAGAGCGGGGGTCAGATAGTCGAGCAGTCTACCCACCTATACGACATTTTGAGGTGGCTATGCGGAGACGTGGAGAGGGTCTATGCGGAAATGGATAGACGATTCTACACCGATGTAAAGGACATGACCATAGAAGACGTGAGCAGTGTGATGATGAGGTTTAAATCCGGAGCCATCGGAGTCGTCTCTTCGACCATAGGAGCCGCTCCGGGATACTGGTGGCTGAGATGGAGCATAATAGGACGTGACGCTATGCTGGAGTCAGAAGACCCCAACCATCTGAGAATCTACTGGAGCGGTAAAACACCATTCACCGTGGAGGAGCATAGGGAGCCTTCAAGAGCGCCTATGGCTCTGGCAGAGTTGGACCTGGTGAACGCGATCCTAGAGGATAGAGATACGAGAACGCCGATATCTGAAGGGGTGAAAACCCTAGAGTTAACGCTTGCCGCCGTAAAATCGGCTGAGACAGGTAAACCGGTTACGCTACCTCTTTGACCTCATCCTCCGTCGAACGGCCTACCAACCCCATCCTTTCCCAAGCGACTTTAGCTACCACACTTGTTTTAGCCGGGTAATCCCTCACGTCGACCTCGACTGTGACCGGGAACGGGACAGGGGACGCCATACCCCATATCAAAGCTTCATGGTCTGCTAAACCAGGGAGATAATCAGCCATCCGCTCGCTACCATACTCGGAATATTTTATTATGGCCTCCTGGTCGTTACCGGCCATAAGCCTGAACGCGGCTATCGTGTTACACTGCGAGATCACGGATTTAGAGACATAGGCAGGTCTCTGGGTAACCAGTATGAAGCCTACGTTGTATCCTCCGGCTTGGCTTATGGCCTCTATTATCTGCTTATCCACACCCGTCTTCTCAGGGCTTCCGACCTCTATCTTAAGACCCCTCTCAGGTATGAAATACTGAGCCTCCTCTATGACGAATATAACCGCGAAGTCCCCGGCTCTCCTATGCTCTACAGCATAGTGCATCACGTTCCTTATGATATATTTGGCTGCCAGCTGCTGATCCTCTATGTTCGCGTCGACGGAGAAGTCCACTATAACCGCAGGGTTCCGGTAGACCGTGTCTATTATGTTTAACGGCTTATGCTCTATCCCGAACAGCTGGCTTCCACGCTTATCGAGAACCCACCTGATCTTCGCAAGCACAGAGTCCCTCCCCCTAGAGAGAAGATAAGGCGAGATCTCGATGCATTTCCTAAGGACGTTTTTAACCGTAAGCTCCAGCCCCTCCGCCCTTATGGAGTTCAAAGCCTCGCATAAAAGCCTACCATCGCTCCTCCGAGGATCCAAACCCAGCCTGGAAGCGACAAGCTCAGGAGACACGAGTTCCGCCCTAGGCACAAACCTGAAATAAGGAAGCATAACCGCACCATACTTAGTCAACAAGCTATACTCACACCGCCTATCGAAAACTATAAACCTAGGCTTAGGCTCCTGCTCCAACGACCTAGCCATAAGGTTCAACACGAAAGTACTCTTACCGGAGCGGGTGTTGTGGCAAAAAACTCCACCGAAGCCTGCTACAAAGTTTTCACAACCGGGTACTGAAAGGTCGTAAACGAACTTATGGTTAGACTTGACTCTCTCGATTCTGGTAACCCTTAGAAATGAAAGATCGCCTTCGAATAATTTATTAAGCTTATTTATCGCCTCAAGAAGCATATGGCCTTTACCTGTTAGAACTAGTAAATTATCTCTTTTTTCGATAAAACCTGAACCCTGGAGAAAACGATAAAATCCGTCTGTGGCGGTTTCAGATTTAATCTGCACCTTACCTTCTAAAACCAATTTGAGGTATCTAGCTAATTTATTAATTCTCCTTAGAACTTTCTTTGTGACTCTACATCTTGAAGAGTAGTAGCTGAAGTTCTTAAGGATATCAGGTAAACAGCTCACCGGTATAAGCTTAGGGTTATCGAACCTACGTTCCGACTTCGTCAAGTCCGGGAACGGAAACTTTAGAGAATACCAAGATGCTGAACGGTAACGTCTACCTCCGGGAAGCACACCGTTTTCCACTTTTTGGTTATAAAATGAGGCTAGAACACCGCGGGTTAGAAAAAGGTACTGTATGTCCGAAGCTAGCCATTTGCTAGTCGTCACACCTGAGTCTCCAGCGAACCAAGCCTTAAGAAATTCCATTATAACATCAGGGCTAGAGTTTAAGATGACCCAGGGAACACGTTTATCTCTAGCCCTCCCAGGTACAAGACTTTTGAGAAGGACAGCTAAAACCTTGTCACATACGATAACCCGGTAACTTGAGTGCTTCTTAAGAACCTTGATCCTATCCTTGGAGGCTAATCTCCCGATTATCCCACGGATATCTTCGACTATATCCACATCGTCATAGCCTAGGTCGAAGACAACCCTATAACCTCTCTCATCGTTTATTATGGCACTTCCCTCAGCCACATAGTAGCCAAGTAGACGGGCAAAACCCCCATCTAGCTTAATAATGGTTGAAAACTCTATGCCCCTCCTAGCCGTTAAAACGGTTTTGATTTTCTCTTCAAGCGTTAGAAACCTAGCATATCGAAGGGGCAATATGCCCTTTCTACGCCAACTCAACCGTCTAGGAACATCTTCTCTAGACCATAAACCCTCACTATCAAATCTTTCGTACACGTTATCTGGGACGTTATGAAGGTATATTCCCTTCTCATATCCCGCTTTTAAAAGAATCTCTGAGACATCGATTTCAGAGATAGGATGTTGCGCTGGAGGTATCTTAGAGGGGATGACCAAGTAGTCTCCAACCTTTATCTCGGAGGCGGGAACCGTTAAAATCCTACAGTCTCTCAAAACGAAGACAGAATGATCTGGAGTGACCGTTATAGACCTTCCTGTCTCAACCGTCAACTTTACGAGAGAACTATGATATTCATGTCTTATCACCTCGGTCACCGGTTTCCAACAGATTTCATACGTTTCAGGGTCAAAACTCGGAACATATATGTCATCGACTCTCACCGAACCTTCAGCAGAGTCGTCTGAGAAGAATCTATCGACAAATTCTCCTATCTTTTCTATACGGATCCTGCCGTGATCCATATATATTAACGGCTCATTGTATTCTACGCTCATCCCTGCGACGAACATGTGTCCCTTTGCTATCGCGTTTAGGTCTAGGTAGAAGGGCATGTCTAGTCCTCTATGCCGTCCTATCTTCACCGGGAAGTCTGTTCTATCGATCAGACGTCTACCTGAGAGTTTCAGGAAGAAGCCTTTCAACTCCTCCTGGTTCGGCTCGTATACCGAGTCCCATGTGTTCGGGCTGCATTCGAGCCTCCTCCATTTCCCATCCCAGGATATGTAGCCTAAGACCTCCGCCCAGGCCACCAGGTATTCGAGCTTCTTCCCGTAGTATGCTTTCTCACCCTTCTTACCGGCTATGGGTCCGAAGCTTCCCACGGTCATCTCTGGGTTATAAGGCGTTATCTTGTGAACCCTCAGCAGGACCGGGTTGAATTCTCCTACAGGGCTTAAGGGGTGGTTGATGAAGTAGTAGCCGTTCACATAGACCTCCGCGTCCTCCATGACGACGAAGGAGACCCTGTTTTGATTGCAGCCAGATAGCACATAGCCTATCTGCCTCAAACGCCCTCACCCTCAAGACCGTCGAGCCCGCTGTTCAAAACCCAGCTCTCCCCGTACTCTAAGAGAAGCAGGTCTAGGTCCTTGAGCTCCATCTCCCCTCTTTTGACGAGCTCCAAGGCTTTAGAATAGAGTACGAGTGAGTGTACGTTAGACGTCGGACGTGTTATCCTCGAAAGCCTGTCTGCTTCATGAATCGGATAAGGTATGCCGTTTAGACCAGCCATGGTCCATACGATCGACATTAGCTCCTCAATCTTGTCCAAGCAGAACAGTGGAATTTCGACCCTAAACGGCATCGACCCTGTCTTAACGTAGCTAGAGTATATCACCGGTAGAGTGGAGCTGTAGCCTAGGTCCTCGGCGACCGCTTTGTAGGACTGCGTGATCTCGTTCTCGACCCTAAACGGCTCCGAGTACTCTCCCTCTCGGAGTATAAAGTTCATCAATATCGAGTCTCTTATCTGGGGGTTCTTGGTATACGATGTATAGAAGCTCATATGCGTGCGTTTCACAAACCCTAGGACCGGTACCTTGAACTTTCTACAGTTCTCTAGAAGCTCAAGCACCGTTATGACCGTGAAATAGAAATCCCCCTCATACTGGGGTGAGGTTTTAAACCCGGGATATAACCTCGGGTTGAGGACTATTCCCCCGTCCAGCAGCAGGTAGTCTGGCTTCCACCTTTCGACGGCTTTAGAAGCCACGTAGTACTCCAAGGCCATGTGTAGCAGGCTTTCACGCTTATCAGGGTCGACTTCAGACGTCCATATATCAGGTGGACCGGTTACGCATAGAGGCTCCTCTATTATGCTCCAGTTTTCAACCAAAATAGCTACCGCGCCATAGAGGGGAATATACGCGAATTTATACTCTGTCCCGTTTCTACCGGCGTCTACACCGACTATCCTAGACGATGCCGGTCCATCCTCGTCATACATGGCTTTGTAAACCTTAACCCTGTCTCTGAGGTTATCTATGAGCCTATGTATCTCCTTCCTATACCTCCTCAGCCTGTCTAGGAGAAGTTCCGTTCCCTTGTCGATAAGCTCTTGGTACAGCTTGATGTAGGGCATCTCCTTGAGCCATAAGGCTGCCCTCAAATTATCTTGGTTATTGCTTGTTGAGGGGGAAACGCTTATATCCATGCAATCACCAACGTTAGTTAGGGAGGAACCGCCTTATAAGTGTTGTTGTTGATTGTTCAATCAACAAAGTGAGTACAGATGGAAAAAAGGAAGGTTAAGATACGGTTGAAATACCGTGGAGTAGAGGCGGAGATAGAGTGTGAAGAAGACCAGCTTAGAAAAGCCGTGGAAGAATTTCTCACAGCCTTCCAGAACGTCCCTATCAGCGAACGTGAGCCTGTTAAGCCGGAGGGTAAGGAGGTTAGGGAGCCCATACCTTCTACCTGCAGAGGGGTGATTCTCAGCCTATGGCGGGAAGGCTGGTTTAGCGTAGGAAGGACTTTAGCCGAAACCCATGAGGAGATGAGTAAACGTGGATTCCACTACGATAGGACAGCGGTGGCTCACATGCTGGCGGACCTCGTCAGAAGCGGGATACTCTACCGGGACGGTAAGAAAGGTAAGTATAGGTATTACCAGAAAAGGCCGCCCTTTGTGTGAAGATAGAAAGGAGCCTTTATCGGGAATATTGAAAAAATTCATGGAAAAATCCATAGAATTCGCTCGCTTGTGTTTACCCTATTATTCCCACGGATTTATACCACGGATTTCTTCCATAGATTTTTATGGAAAATATCCGGGTTAAGAGTTTTTATGTTTGGGAACCTGAGGGAATAGGTATAAGCTTATATACAAGTTGGTCTAAATTCTTCTACTAGAATGAGCGGTGTTAAAGCGGTTTTTCAGACGTGGTTCGGTTCGCTAGAGTTCGAGTTTTCAGATTCTGAGGAGCTTAAGAGAAAGCTTAGACTCGTCAAGGCCATAGTGGAGGAGGCTTCTGCGATGGGTCTCGAAGGAATGTTGAGGGTTAAACAGGTTCTGGAGGCTGACCGTAGGTCGAGGGTTCTATACATTCCGGAGAAGGGATCTGAGGTGCCCAACCTCTTAGAAGGGATAGTTGAGCTAAGCGTCGACGGTCCTGTGATAGTCGCTCCTGAGAAGGCTAAGTTGAGCCAGTATGAGGCTATAGGTCTCGTGTTGTATGCTTCTGAGGGTCAGATATCCGACCCTAAAACGATAACTTTACTACTCCGTAACTCTGGAATCAAGGTCTCGAACACCTCAGCTAGGCTTAAAGAGATGGCTAAAACCGGTAAGGTGTTCAAACCCAACCCGAAGGAGGCTCTCTGGAAGCTTTCAGCCCAAGGCCAGCTTTGGGTCGAGAAAACGATACTTCCCAAGCTTAGGGAGGCCACCTTATGAGCCAGCTGAGGGTTAAAGTCTTCTTCGAAGAGGGGGCGGCTGAATTCTCGGGGACGGTCGAAGATGTCACAAGGGGGTTCCTGAAATTTCTCATGGAGCTGTATCCAGAGATTAAGCTCGTTAGGAACTTGAGCTTAAGTCTAGACCTTGAGGAGGTTTCAGAAGCCCTTAAGGGCTTAATCGCTATTCATCCGGAGCCTGTTATACTGGTCGATACCGGTAGCTTAACCGTTTCAGAGAGTTGTCTCTTAGCGTTGATAACTAAGTATCTGGCCTATATGTTCGGTAAATCTGATAAGCCCTCGGCGTCTCTGGAGGAGCTGTCTAAACAGCTAGCTAAGTCTAGGAAAACGCTTAGCGCTAGGTTAAGTGAGCTTCTAAACAGGCAGCTGGTCGAGAAGCTCGAGAGAGGAGAGTATAAGATTACTTTGAAAGGGTTGAATACCTTCATCTCAGACGTCGTCCCGAAGTTCAGGGGTGGGTAGTCTTGAGCGAAATAGAGGTTAGGGTCAAGTTAGGTGAGATGGAAACGTCGTTTACAGGTACGCTGGACGACGTTATGGAAGCCGTCTTTGAGTGGCTTAGCAAGGTGTACCCGGCTTACGAAGCCATTTCCAAGATAGTGTATGAGCCGAATCTCGATAGGCTTATGAGAGAATGTTCAGACCTCTTGACGATAACGGAGGGGGGTGTAATACTTAGGAAAACGGGTTTAACCGCAGAGGAGGCGATAACGCTGAGCCTGGTGGGCGCTTATATAGGGTTCAGGATAGGGAAGTTAGAGAAGGAGTGTATGACACCGGCTGAGCTTTCTAGGACCACGGGTAAGGCTTTGAAGACGATATACAATACTTTAGCCTCCATGGTGAAACAGGGACGAGTGGTGAGGGAGAGCGGAGAATATAAGCTTACGAAGCTTCATATCGCGAAGTTCGTCTTCGACCTACTGCCTAGGCTTAAGGAGTAGACGACTGCCCTATCTGCCGGATAGCCTTCATCGTCTTCCTCCTTATAACCGTGTGTATGGTATTGAGAAGCCGCATGATATCGTCGCGCTCCTTCTTTATACCGATCCATCTGTTGAACATCTTACTCAGCGTCACCATCCAGGTGATGCTCTCAGGCTCCTCGTAAAACGAAGCCATCCCTTTAAGCAAAGCCGCCTCCTGAGATGCGAAAGGCTGAAACATGACAGGTACGGATAGCAGGGATATGGTGAGCGACCCAGGTCTAACAGACCTCACAAGCTCCATCACACGTTTACTCCTGTTAAGCGCCTTAGAGAGACTATCGGATATCTTGAAACCTGGTATTACCTTCTCGAGCTTGCTTAGGATGGGTTCCGGAGCGAAGTAGAACCTTTTACGTATAATCCCTTTACTATAGAGCCTACACTCCATAGGCTTGAGTTCTCTATAGACCTTGGCATACAACTCGTTCATATCACCCTGGGTAACGCAGTCCCAAACAGCCGTCATGATCCATACCCTGTCGAAGAAGCCCACGACCCTAGATTGGAATATTATCCTGTCAAACCTCGTCTTAGTTTTCTTAGGCTCGCAAACTATGACGCCGCCGCTATATCGCTTCCACTTCTTCATATAGTCCTCGAATAACTTAAGCGGGAAGGGGTCTCCCAGGGAAAACGTACTCTTTCTCCTACGTTTTTTCTTCTTAGCCTGGGTCAAACCCATACCCCCTTATGCTTAGCCCCCGAGCATTTGGAATAGATACGGCACGATCATCAACGCTATGAATATGATTATCATAGCTATCCAAACCTTCCTAAGCCTCTCCATACTCTGCCGCTCTTTAGCAGCCTTCTCCTCACACTTCGGAGAACAGTACTTCTCACCTGGGGGAATGACCTTTCCACAGACCTCGCAGTGCCTATGATCGGTGACGTTCAGCTCGACCCGTGCCTTCTTCCTAGACCTTCTTGGCAAGAACTACACCTAAAAACTTATTCTCAACTTTCTTTAATTAAAGTTTAGGTGGATGGTCTTCAAGACTTTCGGATGGAACGGCTTCGAGCTCAAAGTACCTAAAGACTGGGACATGAGCATAGATAGAGGGGGCTTCGATAAGGGATACATTAGGCTAGACGGGTTGAAATTTCCAAGGTTGGAGGTTTCATGGGAGCAGTATAAGGAAGATAAGGTTAAACCTTTGAACGATATCGTGGAGGCGGCTAAGAAACATCTGAGGAAGAAGGATAAAAACGTGCGGTTTATAGGTAAAGATAGGTCTATTAGAATTTATAGGCACCCAGCGAGGCGAATCCGTTGGAGAATCGACGGCGACGAGGGTTACTTGATAATTTGGTATTGTGATAAAAGTCAGAGACTCTATAGACTGCAGATTTTCTTCAAACAAGACGAATACTGGAGTTTTAAGAGCGTTATCACGGAGATTTTGAAGTCGTTCAAATGCCACGTCGGAGGAAACTTGTATACATGGACGGCTTTGGACTTCACCCTGAAACTTCCTAAGATATTCAGGCTAGAACAAAGAACCTATAAAGTCGGCAAAATCGCCCTCTTGTTTGAATCTAAGGATTCGGCTATCTTTATAAACAGAATAGGTATGGCTAATGTGGTGCTTTCAGAGAAGTATGACGACGACCTCAGAAAGTTGTTGGAAGAGGAGCATCTGCCCGATATCCGAAAGAGGTTTAAAATACCCAAGTTTAAACGCGTTAGAAGGTTTAGCGATGAACGTCATGAGGGCTTTATCATGACTACATCCTATAAATCGGGGATCTTTATGCCTAAAGAGTTTTTCGTTAAAACCAGGGTTTGGACTTGTGAGCCGTCTAATAAAATCTACGCGGTTACCATGGTTATCCGTAAGGGTTCCGAAGCCGAGAAGATGAGGAGTAGGTTGGAAAGATTATTATTCTCGATATGCCCATAACGTATTATCCGGAGGTTTAGGTTTGAAAATACCTGAGGCATTATCTAAGCTATTCGGTAGGAAGAAGGCTAGGGCTCCCCCGTCGATCGATAGAGACGTCGTATTAGGGCTGGTTCCCATTAGAAACCCGGCTATAGAGTGGCGTAGGTATAAAAGCGGCGAGGTGGCTATCATAGTAACCGTTAAACGAAGGGGTTTGATGGCGCGTATAGATAAAGGTGAGAAAAAGAAGAAGATAATACTCGATAAGATGGGTTCTCATGTGTGGAACCTATGCGACGGCGAGCACACGTTCGGAGACATAGTCGAAGACCTCGTGAAGACCTATAAAATGCATAGGAGAGAGGCGGAGCTTTCCCTCGCAAGCTATTTCGACACTCTGATGAAGAAAGGTCTCATAAGCTTTATCCCTGGAAAGCTTTCGACGCTAAGGGAGCGTGGAGAAGTTAAGCAGGAAACCCCGCAGACGTAAGCGGCCGTCTAGGGGTAGGAGCTTCTTCATACTTCGGGCGATCGGGATTTGGTTTAAAGAGGTATCTAGGAGGATCGGGCTAGTCATAGTGCATCCCTTCCGGGCGTTCAGCGAGATAGCGGAAAACCCCGACTTAGGGGGCCCTATACTCGTATTGTCCCTCGTAACGGCCCTCGACCTAGTAAACAGGTATATTCTCTATACCTACAAGACAAAGCTTTACATCGTGAAGAATCCAGGGTGGTATCAGCCTCAGCCAGGTCTTCCCCCGATGAACGTTTACACCCTATACACGCTTGCGATGACTTTCCTAATCTACATGGCTTATATGGTGTTGAAGAGCGTGTTAATCTACTATCTATCCGCATGGCTCTTAAAGGGGGAGAGAAGCTTCACAAGCCTACTGATAGCTACCGTATACTCCTTCAGCGTCTACATCCTCCGAAAAACCGTGGAGATCGTGTTCGCACTATACATCCTTCCCCCCGTCGACATTTATACGACCGTTAGAGACGATATCCTTGCGTTAAGCTCCTCTGCAACGCTTCTACTGCTTAATGAGGATTATAAGCGCATAGCCTTAGCCCTCAGCGAAGCTAGCAGAAAAGCGTGGGAAAACCTACCGGTCTCTAAGGTCATGACGTATGTTGTCTATGGATTCGACCTATGGATATACCTAATCGGAATACTGATAGTGTACTATGTAACGGAGTTACCTAAGGATAAAGCGGTTATAGTGGGGGTGCTTCCCCTAGTTTTAGACGTGTTTTTAAGAATGGTCTTCACGAGACCTTCCTAAAGAGGATGTAAACCATCAGCATAAGCAACGTGAGTAGGCTCAGCGTTTTAGCAAGCCTCTCCGGCAGACCATCGCTGCGTTGGAATCTCGGGATGTTCGACTCTTCAAGGACTATGTCGGCGTGGCATTCGTGGTCGACCTCGCCGTTTACACTTAGATATCGGATATGCGATTCGGCGTAGATTAAGATCCCTGTGTCTGCGTCGTAGGCTCTCTCTATGTAACCCGTTACGTTCGCCGTTTCGAAAGTCACGTTCATGACGTAGCATTCTACTTCGACCCCCATCAAATCTCGCCTATCAACGTTCACGACCTTAGCCGTCAGGTTTTCTAACTGGTAAACCTGCCCTATCGATGGCTTAAAGTTTATCCATAGATAGTTGGTGACGTTGAACACTTTTCTACCGTCTACTTCAACTATCATGTTTCTCTCGAGGTCTATTTTGATAGTGGTTAACGACCCGGCTTCACCTTTGAGAACCTTTAAAGTCACGTTTACTACCGCGTAGTTATCAGCCGTCACCTGGGTTATCTCCCACCTCATGTAGCCCTCTGAGGTTAAAACCCCCTGCTGAGTCGCGTAGGTCACGTTTCCAACATACTCGACGTATACCCCTTCCTTTATCCAACCATCGTAAACGTCGTCTCCGACGGTCGATACGGTAAACGCTTGAAACACCAACACCATTATGAGCAGGGCTAAGGCTTTACCGCTAGGTCGCATAAGTTTCAAAGGATTAGACGAGAGTACGGCTATAAAGCGTTTTCCTTATGAGCCCTGTACCATCGCATATGTCCGTGTTTAGACATGCTAGGTTCTCTCTACACGATGCAAAGCTCATCCCATATCCTAAAACCAGGGACCTCAGCGTCTTAACTATTCTATGACGGTAGTCCTCTGGGAGATACTTGTATCCATGTATCCATCTCCCTCTTGAGTAGATGTTTCTAAGCCTATAGTATAGGTCTAGGTTAAGCCTCTTAAGAGCCTTGAAGAAGCCTCTTACAGGTTTAAGCGTCGAAACGGTCACATGTCTGACACCTGAAGAAGCTAGGGTCTCGACTAATTCTTTAAGCCCCTCGGGGTCGTCGTTTAGACCCGGTATTATCGGGTCTATCCTAGCCCCGACCGGTATGCCTGCTTTCGACAGCCTCCTCAAAGCCTCGATCCTCTTCGAGGGGTTGGGTGCCCCGGGTTCCATGAACGACGTGAACCCCTCATCTAGGGAGGTGACCGTGAGCGTAACCACAGCGGATGTCTTAGCCAACAAGTCCAGATCCCTAACCACTAGGTCAGACTTCGACACTATCAGGATGGGGAAACCGTCGTCGACCAAGACCTCTAGTATCTTCCTCGTCAACATGGTCCTTCTTTCGATAGGCTGGTATGGGTCTGTGCAGTCGCTGAGCATGACCGGTAGCTTAACCGCAGCTAGACGCCTCTTACGTTTAAGCTTCTCCAGAAGCTCAAACCTAGGTTTAACCTCCCCCCTGAAGGCTGGGAATTTAACCGAGTAGCAGTATAGACAGCCATGCCCACATCTGCCGAGATACGGGTTTATGTTAAACTTAGGGGGACATGTACAGTAAGCCTCGGGAGGAGACCTGAACCTGGGAAGGGTCACGAGCGTCACCTGAACATCCTAAACAGCGGATGCCCCCTATCGACCTTGACACCTTTGAAACGCATATTGTATGCCACATAGCTGGCGGCTAATGCGCAGGCCGGGTAGATGTATTTCGCATGTGAGATGGGGCCATAAAGTATGAAGTTCGCCCCCAGCATTATCGGTAGAGCCTGCGATACGGAGTTACAGCATCTGAAAACATACGGTTCCAGCGTCTTACGCCGCTTCCACATCGATATGGCGTTGGCCGGCCCGCAGCCGGCTGGGAGACCGGTCTCAGCCTTGACCTCGTAGACCGTTTGAGACGCAAGCCCTATGTCAGGCATATCTAAGACGCACACATCTACCAGAGGCTTCTCGACCCCGGCGGCTTTAGCCGCCTCCAGTAGACCAGGCTTACCGTCCAACTCTTTCAGCACTTTTAAACGGCCTTTAGGTGTCGGGTTTCTGGGGTTGTAAAGCTGGAGAACCGCTGCTTTCAGACAGGCTTCCCTTATGGCCTCTATCTCCTCCCGCCGGTAGTTTATATCTATCGAGTTGTAGATAGCTCTGTCGGACAGCCCCACCTCGGCTATATGCTTGACGACGGGTATTCTAACGTCTGCGGTAACCCCGTCTACCAGGAAGGGGCTATCGGTCTTATCGGCTACGAAGTCTACGAACTTTATCAGCGCCTCGGCTGTGTGCCCTACGACATCTATTATCCTCGGTAGACCCGTCTCCTCTGATATCTCCTCCTCTTTGTTGAGGAGCCTTTCAGCCTTAGCCTTGTCGAAAACCCCACGGGACTCGTCCAGAACGACCTTATGCCCCTTATAGAATATGCTACCTATCATGACGGGTGGTAGTTGACCGGGTTGACCTCCGACTTTGACACCCGCTATCTCGAATATGGCTTGGTCTTTATCGAACTTAAACATAGCGATACCTCCTTGTGGCTTGAACCGCTAGGGTAAAACACTTTAAGGTGTATAAATGTTTTAAACGTAGGTTGGTCTACATCGGTTGGGGTCGGTAGAGATGTCGGGCATGCGTGCAAAGGTTAGGAAGCTTCAGGGTATAGTGGAGTCGGTCGAGAGAACAGGGGAGAAGATGGTCGATGAAAACGGTATCGAATGGGAGAAGTGTATATACACCGTTAGGCTCGTAGGTTTCTCTAAGAGAACTCCTGAGGAGAGGTTGCCTAAGGAGCTTGAGGGTAAGCGGGTTAAGCTCGTTAGGTGGGCTGCCTTCGACTGGCACTTCAAGCTGGGTGTCAGGAAGACCCTTGAACCCGACGAGACCGAGGCTGTCTTAAGGGGGGAGAAGACCGAGACGGTATTCTGGTAGCTTCTAAAAATATTTTCCAACCAACTAGACCTTTTTAAATGGACATCGTGATTCCATAGATAAGGCTTATATCGGTTTTAAAGTCCTCTCCTTAAGGAGAGCATGTCGGTCTCCGCCTTTGAGAAGGTGTTTTTAAACGCGCTGAGGAGGACGCTTAGGGAGCTCATGGAGTATGATGAGGGATTCAAGAACGTTAGGGATGAGCTTAGGAGCCTCATGAGGAGGAGAGGCATAGGGGAGGATGAGGTGAGAAGGCTTATGGATCAGATACCACCCTACGTCTTCGGGTCTCTAGTAGCCGACATAGCCATAGGCGCGATCCTAGAGGGGGCTTCTAGGGAGCTTATGATCCAGAAGATGATCGCGGATGTGGTCGTCAGAGCCTTCGGCGAGAGGGGAATCCAAACTCTGCTGGAACGCTGCAACATAGAGACGGCTAAGAACATGCTGGGTGAGGAGAAGGTGGAGGAGGTAGCCGAGAGGATAACGACCGAGGACATATTCCAGACAGACGAATACGAGGAGTTCTGCAAAGCCATAGCCAAGCTCTTAGAGGAAACCCTAAAATAAACGGCAAACACGGATCAACTCGTCTAATAAAGCCGGGGTTGCGGAGCGGACAAACGCGCAGGCCTTGAGAGCCTGTGGGCCCTCCGGGCCCTCGTGGGTTCGAATCCCACCCCCGGCGCATCTCTGTGAACCCGCGGTCTCTTTTAAAAACTTAGAGCCTTAGAAGATCAGACTGGAGAAGTAGGGGATCGAAGTTAGAGACTGCACATATATCCTTATCCAACCTGCGGAGACTCGCAGAGCCGAAGCGTAGATGATGGAATTGTATGGGTCAGGCATCGTCGAGGTCTATGAGGAGTCGCTCGGTCTACACGGTGCTGCCTATCACTGAGTATCGAATACTGATGAACCAGAGGTTATGTTGGTTCTATGGTCGGAATGGCTGTTGAGATGGTTCTCTGCCGGGGATTTTTTTGTTTATAAATGGATGAATAAAATTGTACGTTAACGTTCCCGATTTCGGTAGATGGGATTATATGGGGGTGATTTTTGTGTGTTTCGATCGAAGAGTGTAGAGGTGTGACGTCACAGTTATATAGTGTGGTCGTCGTTTAATTGGTAATGGGCTACGAGGCTTTTTCTAGGCTTAAACCTTTCGACGTCGGGAGGTTTCTACATCTACCTGGAAGAAAGATTTACGGAATTTCTATAGAGGTTTCTACACCTACTCCCGGGATGCTTGAGAGGATGGCGGCGGTAGCTAGGGAGCTTAACACGATAATCGTTTACATTTCTTACTCAACCCCTAGGGAGATCG
>Ga0190363_1001211_pt1 | contig 15305 bp, 14 predicted proteins | sample 48721867_MG_FD_161272 | JGI IMG/M metagenome (GOLD analysis project Ga0190363, IMG submission 161272) | Hydrothermal vent microbial mat bacterial communities from Southern Trench, Guaymas Basin, Mexico - 4872-18-6-7_MG | ecosystem: Environmental > Aquatic > Marine > Hydrothermal vents >... | reverse complement strand
TATTTCGTCCAGTTTTTTCCAGGTTTTTTTTATTCGATGATCAGTGACTCTTTTTTCAGGGAAGTTATAAGTTCGGATTTTTTGAGATCTCTCTGCGAATTTAATTTGACTTCGTCTTTCTTTTTCTTCTTTTTTTCTTTGCTCCTCCAATTTTTTTTGATAAAGTTTGTGTTTTAAAATTTCCATTGCATATTCTCTATTTTGATGTTGAGTTCTACCTACCTGAGAGGAAGCACTAATTCCTGTAGGAATATGAGTAATTCTGACTGCAGATTCTCTTTTATTAACATATTGCCCTCCAGGACCAGAAGCTCGAAAGACTTCTATTTTTAGATCTTCAGGTCGAACTTTAAGTTTTTCTTCTTTTGGTTTTGATAAAACGGCTACACTTGCAGTTGAAGTATGAATTCTTCCAGATTTCTCAGTAATAGGAATTCGCTGAACCCGATGGATTCCTCCTTCAAACTTTAAATCATCAACCCCTTCTCCTTTTACCAAAAAACTAATTTCTTTAAATCCTCCAAGGTCAGTAGGATGACAAGAAAGAACTTTCATTTCCCATCCTTTTTTTTGAAAAAAATTTTGATACATTAAAAGGAGATCTTTTGCAAAAAGAGCTGCTTCTTCTCCTCCAACACCTGCTCTGATTTCCATTAAGACTTCTCCTTTTTCTTTTTTTTCTCCTTTGATTTCTTTTTCTATTTTTTGAATTTCTTTTTTTAAACGTGAGATTTCATTTTCAAAAAACGCTTTCATCTCTGGGTTTTTTTCTTTTTTAAAAAGATTTTGAGCCTCTTTGATTTCTTTTTCTAATTTTTCTTTAAGTTCAACTTTTTCTAAAATTTCTTGCAAATCAGAAATTTTTTTGGCCGTTTTTTTATAATCAGAAGAAGTGGGAGAAAGAGAACAAAGTTTTTCCAAAAGAACGTTAAGAGACTTTTTTATCTCTTCGCTTTTCATTCTTTTTCATTTTTTCTAATCTCTTTTTAAATTTCTCAAGCTGTCCTCGCGTGTCAACAAACTTTTCTTCTCCTGTGAAGAAAGGATGGCAGTTTGCGCAAATTTCAACTTTCATTTCTTTTACCGTTGAGGAAATCTGCCACACTTTGCCGCAAGAACAAATGATTTTTGCATCTTTAAAATATTTAGGGTGGATATTTTTTTTCATATTTTTATAATACCAAATATTGTATCAAAAAGGTTATGGAAAATAAAGAAAAAAAAGAAATAGAAAAATTGCTTGAGATTGGAGTTCATTTTGGGCACACAACTCCTTTTCATCATCCTTCGATGGAAAAGTTTATCTATGGAAAAAGGAGTAATATTGAAATTATTGATGTAATAAAAACTTTAGAGAAACTCAATGAGGCTTTAGAATTTCTTAAGAAAAAAAAGAAGGAAAATCCTTTAATTTTTTTTGTGGGTACAAAACCAATTGCAAAAAACTTTATTGAAAAAATGTCAAAAGAACTTAACTTTCCTTATGTTTCTGAAAAATGGCTTGGCGGAACTCTTACCAATTTTGAGACAATTTCAAGAAAACTTAAGAAATTTAAAGAACTCTTAGAAAAAAAAGAAAAAGGAGGATTTGAAAAACTGATTAAAAAAGTAAGAGTAAAAATTGAAAGAGAAATTGAAAAAGAAAGAAAATATCTTGAGCCATTACTTTTGCTTAAGAAACTTCCTGATATTTTGTTTGTGGTAGATGCGAAAAAAGAAGAAACTGCTTTAATTGAAGCAAAAAAAATGAGAATTACGACAATGGGAATTTGTGATACCGATGGAAATGCTGATCTTTTGGACTTTCCTATTCCTGCAAATGATGATAACAAAGAATCTTTAAAATTTATTTTAGAAAAGGTAAAAAAGGTTCTTAAAAAAGAAAAATGATTGATTTATCTTTAATTAAAAAATTGAGAAAAGAAACATCTTTACCTTTTTCTGAAATAAAAGAAGCCTTAGAGAAGACTAGAGGAGATGAAAAAAAAGCAAAAAAGATTCTTGAAGAGCGTGCCAAGAAAGTATTTGAAAAGAAAAAAGAAAAAGAAACAAAAGAAGGAGGAATTGGAATTTATCTTCACTCAAACAAAAAGTTAGGAGCAATGGTAAAGGTACTTTGTGAGACTGATTTTGTTGCCAAAAACGAGGTTTTTCAGAATTTGTTAAAAGATTTAGCAATGCAAGTTGCTGCGATGAAACCAAAAAATATAAATGAACTTTTGGAGCAAGATTTTATTAAAGATCCTCAAAAAAAAGTAAAAGATATAATTAAAGAAGCAGTATTTTTACTCAAAGAGAACATAAAAATTGAGGACTTTGTTTTTTTTGAAATATGAATTTTTCTTTTCTTCTGCCTTGGCTTGAAGTAATTTCTACAATTTCTCTTGTAGGTTTGTTTTTTTTGTTTTTTCGAAATTTACCTTATGTTTTTGAATACGAAATTCCTCGAGTTTCTCCTCAAAAGAGATTTTCTTTTCGTTTGCGAAAAAAAATTTTTTTTCTAAAAGAAAAAATTAAAAAAAATCTTTCTCAAGAATTCACTAAGTTTTTACATCTCCTAAGGGTTTATCTTTTAAAAATCGAAAACAAAATTACTCACTTTCTTGAGAGGAGAGAAAGAAAGAAAAAGTTGAGAAAATGAAAAAAAGAAATTTTGTCATTCTTTCGCATGTAGATCATGGAAAAACTACTCTTGCAGAAAAACTTTTAAAAATTACAAAAAGTAAAGAAGCAGTTCTTGATGCACATTTTTTAGAAAAAGAAAAAAAAGTAACGATAAAACTTCACCCAGTATCATTTTTTTACAAAGATACGCTTTTAAATTTAATTGACACTCCTGGGCATCCAGATTTTTTATATGAAACCTCTCGTTCTCTTTTTGCAGTTGAAGGAGCAGTCCTTTTGATTGATGCTAAAAAAGGCCCTCAGGCTCAGACATATTTTTTGTTTGAGGAAGCAAAAAAAGAGAACCTCAAAATTATTCCTTGTTTGAGCAAAATTGATCTTGTAGAAAAAGAAAAAATTGAACTTTTAAAAAAGGAAATTTCAAAAGAATTTGGTTTTAAAGAAGATGAAATTTTACCTCTTTCAGCAAAAGAAGAAATTAACTTAAATTTACTTCTTGAAAAGGTTATAGAAGATATCCCATCGCCTCAAAGTTTGGATAAAGATTTTTTAGGCTTAGTTTTTGATTCAAGGTTTGATCCATATTTGGGATGTGTAATTTATTTAAGAATTTTTGGAGGGGAAATTAAAAAAGAAGACAAGATTTATCTTTTTCATCAAAAAATTCAAAGTGAAGTTAAAGAAGTAGGCATTTTTCGCCCCTTTTTTGAGAAAAAAGAAAAACTTTCTACCGGAGATATTGGCTACATTAGAACCACAATTAAAGATCCTCAAAAAGTAAAAATTGGAGAGACTGTTTTTAAATCACCTTTTAAAAAAGAAAAGGCTTTACCTGGTTTTAGAGAAATCAAACCAGTGGTTTTTGCTTCAGTTTTTCCATACAAAGAAACTTCTTTTGATGATCTTAAAGAAAGTATTTTAAAGCTCCGTTTAGAGGATCCTTCTTTTAGTTTTAAAGAAATTTCAAAAAAGCCCTTTGGTAAAGGTTATTTTATGGGATTTTTGGGAATGTTTCATTTAGAAATAATCTTAGAAAGATTAAAAAGAGAATTTAACTTAAATTTGCTTTTGTCACCTCCTTCAGTGAGTTTTAAAATCAAAGAAAAATCAGGAAAAGTTTATGAAATTTCTTCTCCAGATGAATTTCCAGAGTCGCAAAAAATAGAAAAAATTTATGAAAGAATGGTTGAAGTGGATTTGTTTTTTCCGGTAAAGTATTGTCAAAGAGTTTTTTCTATTTTGCCCTCGTTTGAAGGTGAAGTGCAGGATGTAAAAATTTTTAAAGAAGGGATGAAAGTTCAGTTAATGATGCCTTTTCGGAAATTGGTTGAAAATTTTTATGAGAAAACAAAAAGTGTTTCTCAGGGATTTGGTTCCTTTTTTTGGAGGTTTTCTTTCTGGAAAGAGACAGAGATTACCCTTCTTGAAATTTTAGTTGAGAGTGAAAAAGAAGAATCTTTAAAATTCTTTGTTAAAAAAGACGAAGCTCAAAAAAGGGGAAAAATTTTACTCAAAAAACTCAAGAAAAATTTCCCTCCTTATCTTTTTTCAGTTAAACTTCAGGCGGTAGTTGAAGGAAAAGTGGTTGCCAGAGAAGATACAAAAGCCATGCGAAAAGATGTTTTGGCACCACTTTATGGAGGTGATGTGACAAGAAAAATGAAACTTTTAGAAAGACAAAAAAAAGGAAAAAAAAGACTTAAAGAAAAAACAAAAATCATTTTACCACCTGAGACAATATTAAAAATTTTAAAAGAAGATTAAACGGCTATGTGTTAACAAAATTGTCCGATCGGACAGTTTTGTTAACACTTTCTAAAAAATTGTGTCATGGCATAATTTTTTAGATAATTTTGATTTTAAAATTTTTATTTTTTATAATTTTTTTTATGCTCAGAATTAGGTTTCAAAGAATGGGGAAAAGGAATCGTCCTTATTTTAGAATTGTTGTTACTGAACGCTCATTCCCTCCTAAAGGAAAGTTTATTGAAAAATTAGGTTTTTGGGATCCAATTAAAAAAGTAGGAAACTTTGATGAAAAAAGAATTAAATACTGGATTGAAAAAGGAGCTCAAGTTTCAGATTCGTGTTGGAATCTTTTTGTGAAAAAAGGTATCATAAAAGGTAAAAAAAGAAAAATTCAAATTGTTCAAAAAAAGAAAGATAAAAAATAATGTCAAAATATATTTTATTTTTTGACGAAATCTCTTTAAAAGATGTTCCTCAAGTTGGAGGAAAAAATGCTTCTTTAGGTGAGATGATAAGAAATTTAGAAAAAGAGGGAATAAGAGTTCCTTTTGGTTTTGCGACAACTGCTGATGCTTATTTTTATTTTTTAGAAAAAGGCAAAATTAAAAATAGGATTAAAAAAATCCTTGAAAAAATTAACTATGACAACTTTGAGGATTTACAAAAAAAGACAAGGAAAATAAGAGAGATTATTTTAAAAGCCCCTTTACCTCAAGATTTAAGAAAAGAAATTCTTAAAGCTTATGAGAAACTTTCTTCTATTTACCAAAAAGAAGCAGTTGATGTGGCGGTAAGATCTTCAGCCACAGCTGAGGATTTACCTGGTTTTTCTTTTGCAGGACAGCAGGAAACATATCTTAACATTAAAGGCAAAAGAGCTCTTATTGAGGCGGTAAAAAAATGCTATGCTTCTCTTTTCACTGCTAGAGCGACGTCTTATCGTCAAAAAGGTGGTTTTGATCATCTAAAAATTGCTCTTTCTTGTGGAATTCAAAAAATGGTCAGATCTGATCTTGCTTGCGCTGGAGTTGGTTTTTCAATTGATACTGAAACTGGTTTTCCAGATGTTATTTTAATTAATGGTTCTTGGGGTCTTGGAGAGATGGTTGTTCAGGGAAAAGTAATTCCAGATGAGTTTTTAGTTTTCAAAAAAACACTCAATGAATACCGTCCAATTATTAAAAAAGCTCTTGGAGAGAAAAAAATAAAACTTATTTATACTCAAAAACCTGTTTCTGGGAAATCTACCACTCAGGTAAAAACTTCTTTAAAAGAAAGAAGAAGTTTTGTTCTTTCAGACGATGAAGTGTTGGATTTAGCAAAAATGATTTTAAAAATTGAAGAGCATTACTCAAAAGTTTATCAAAGATACACTCCCATGGATGTTGAATGGGCAAAGGATGGAAAAGATAAAAAACTTTATATTTTGCAAGCCCGTCCAGAAACAGTTCATCAAAAAAAAGAAAAAAAATATTTTGAAGAATACAAACTTCTAAAGAAAGGAAAAGTTTTACTTGAGGGAGTTTCAATTGGTCAAAAAATTGGTCAAGGCAAAGTAAGATTGATTAAAGATTTAAAAGATCTTGGAAAATTCAAAAAAGGAGAAGTTCTTGTTACAAGAATGACAAATCCTGATATGGAACCCATAATGAAAATTGCAGGAGGAATTATTACTGATGAGGGAGGGAGAACGTGCCATGCCGCCATTATTTCACGAGAGCATGGTATTCCTTGCATTGTGGGAACAAAAAAAGGAACTCAGGTTTTAAAAGAAGGAAGAGAAGTTACTTTAGATTGCACTCAAGGAGAAAAAGGTTATGTTCTTGAGGGAATTTTACCTTTCAAAAAATTTTTACATGAGATTGAAAAAATTCCTCAAACAAAAACTAAAGTTTGTTTGAATATTGGCTCACCTGAAATTGCTTTCAAAAGCTCTTTTTTACCTGCAGATGGAGTGGGTTTGGCAAGAGAGGAGTTTATTTTTGCCTCTGAAATTAAAGTTCATCCTTTGGCTTTGCTTCATCCAGAAAAAGTGGATAAAAAAACAAAAAAACTTATTGATAAAATTACGGCTGGTTTTTCTTCAAAAAAAGATTATTTTGTTGAAAAATTAGCCCAAGGAATAGGAAGAATTGCCTCTGCTTTTTTCCCAAGAGAGGTTATTGTGAGATTTTCAGATTTTAAATCAAATGAATACAGAGAATTAATCGGAGGAAAATTCTTTGAGCCAGAAGAGGCAAATCCAATGATAGGATTTAGAGGAGCTTCGCGATACTTTTCTGAAATTTTTAAAGAAGCCTTTCTTTTAGAAATATCCGCAATTAAAAAAGTAAAAGAAGAATACGGCTTTAAAAATATTTCAGTAATGATACCCTTTTGTAGAACTCCAGAGGAAGGAAAAGAGGTAAAAAAAATCATTCAATCAGCCAGACTAAAAGGCACAAAAATTTATGTAATGTGTGAAATTCCTTCAAATGTAATTTTGGCAGATGAATTTCTTGGAATATTTGATGGGTTTTCTATTGGTTCAAATGATTTAACTCAACTCACTTTAGGAATTGACCGGGATAATCCTTTGCTTGTAGGAATTGGAGATGAAAGAAACCCCGCAGTTAAAAGACTTATTTCAGAAGCAATTAAAAAATGTAACGAAAAAAAGAAATATTCTGGAATTTGTGGTGATGCTCCATCAAGTTTCCCTGAGTATTGTGAATTTTTAGTGAAAGAAGGAATTGAAGCCATTTCTGTCACTCCTGATGCTTTCTTTAGGGCAAAATTAATAGTAAACCAGGTAGAAAAAAAGATTAAAAAATAACTATGAGAAGACCTTCTTGGGATGAGTATTTTATGATAATTGCAAAGCTTGTTTCTTCCCGCTCAACTTGTCTTTCTCGTCGTTGTGGAGCAGTGATTGTAAAAGATAAAAGAATTCTTGCTACAGGATACAATGGTTCAATGCCAAAAGCACCCCATTGTCTTGATGAAGGAGAATGTTTCAGGAGAAAAATTAAAGTACCAGAACAGGGAAAATATGATTATTGCCGAGCAATTCATGCAGAAGCAAATGCAATTGCTCAGGCTGCAAGACTTGGAGTATCAATTAAAGGAGCGACAATTTATCAAACTCTTTTTCCTTGTTATAACTGCTTGAAACTGATGGCCTCAACGGGAATTAAAAAAGTTTTTTATGAATATGATTATGAATCGCCAGACAAAAAAAGAGATGCGTTTTGGCATCAAGCTGCTAAAGAAAGCGGGATAGAAATAAAAAAACTTGAAGTTTCAAAAGAAACGATTGATTATATTTTGCCTTTCCTTGCCGAAATTACTTCAAAAAGAAGACTTAAGAGTTCTTTATAGAATCAATGAAATTAAAAAAACTTCAAAGTTTATTAAAAAAGCATAACCAATGGAGAAGAGAGTGTATTAATTTAATTGCTTCTGAAAATGTAATGTCACCTTTAGCAGAAAAATTTTATCTCTCTGATTTAATGCATCGTTATGCTGAAGGATTGCCTTTTAAGAGATACTATCAAGGAAATATTTTTTTTGATCAAATTGAATCTTTGGCTCAAAAAGATTTTAAAAGATTTTTTAAGGTAAATTTTTGTGATTTGCGTCCGATCTCAGGGACAATTGCAAACTATGCTGTATTCTGTAGTTTAGGAAAAAGAAGAGACAAAATTATCACCTGTGGTCTTTTTGGAGGATCTCATGTTTCTCATGAAAAAGATGGTGCTGCAGGAATTTTGGGTTTTCAAGTGCACCATTTCAGATTTGATGAAAAAACTTACACTTTAGATGTTGAGGATGCTAAAAAGAAAATAAAAAAAATAAAACCTCGTTTTATTGTTCTTGGAGCATCAGTGATTCTTTTTCCACATCCAATTAAAGAATTAAAAAAAACTTGTGAAAAATATGGTGTTAAAATTATTTTTGATGCAGCCCATGTTTTTGGTTTAATTGCAGGAGGAGAATTTCAAGACCCTATTGCTGAAGGAGCGGATATTATTACCTCTTCTACCCATAAAACTTTTCCTGGACCTCAAGGAGGGATAATTTTGGGAAATGTAAAAAAAGAGTTTCAGAAAGAAATTCAAAGAAAAGTTTTTCCTGGGTTTTTGTCCAATCACCATTTGCACAGAATTCCTCCTTTGCTAATTACCTTATGGGAAATGGAAAAATATGGAAAATCTTATGCCAAACAAATTGTAAAAAATGCAAAAGTTTTAGCAGAAAGTCTTTTTGAGGAAGGTTTCGAAGTTTTAGCAAAAGAAAATGGTTTTACAAAATCTCATCAAGTGCTTCTTGATGTTTCAATGTATGGCGGAGGAAAAAAAGTTGCTGAGACTCTTGAGAGAGCAAACATAATTTTGAACAAAAACATTATTATTAAAGATAAAAATCTTGATCCTAAAAACCCTTCTGGTTTGCGTCTTGGGGTTCAGGAGATGACTCGTTTTGGAATGAAAGAAAAAGAAATGAAAATCATTGCAAAGTTTATAAAAAGAGTAATTTTAGATAAAGAAAAACCAGAAAAAGTTAAAAAAGATGTGATTGAGTTTAGAAGAAATTTTCAGAAAGTAAAATACACATTTTCTCAAAAGTTATGAAAAAAAATCCTTTTTCTGGGAAGTTCATTGTTTTTGAAGGAATAGATGGAGCAGGAAAATCAACTCAAGCAGGGATTCTTTATCATTTTTTGAAAAGAAAGAAAATAAAAGTTCATTTAACCCATGAGCCAACTTCTTTTTTAATTGGGGGAATTATAAGATCGTCTCTCTCTCATGATTGGCAATCTCCACCTGAGTGTTTACAACTTCTTTTTGCGGCTGACCGGTCTTATCATTTAGAAAAAGAAATTCTTCCCTTGCTTAAAAAGGGGATAAATGTAATTTGTGATCGTTATTTTTTCTCATCAATTGCTTTTGGAGGATACGAGATTGATGATATGGACTGGCTTTTCCAAATCAATCAAAGGTTTTTTTTACCAGATATCGTTTTTCTTTTAGAGGTTTCTCCAAAAACAGCCATTTCAAGATTAAAAAAAGAAAGATATTCTTTAACTCTTTTTGAAAAAGAAGAAAAATTCAAAAAAATTGCTCAAAAGTTCAAGTTTCTTTCTAAAAAATTTAAAAATATTAAAATAATTGACGGAGAGAAAAAAATTGAAGAAGTTTTTGGAAAAATAAAAAAAGAAATAAAAAAACTTTTTAAAATTTAAAATGAAAGCCAAAATTGGACTCGAAATTCATCTTGAACTTAACACAAAATCAAAAATGTTTTGCTCTTGTAAAAATTTTCCTGATGATGAACCAAACACTCATGTTTGTCCTATCTGCTTGGCTCATCCGGGAACGCTTCCTTTGCCCAACAAAGAAGCAATAAAAAAGGTAATAAAAGTAGGTAAGGCTTTGGGTTCAAGAATTCGAAAAAAAGTTTTTTTTGAAAGAAAAAATTATTTTTATCCTGATTTACCAAAAGGGTATCAAATTTCTCAGTATCGCTTACCTCTTTGCGAAGGAGGAAAATTAGAAATTAAAGGTTCTTTTGGCGAAAAATCAATCAGAATAAGGAGAGTTCATATAGAGGAAGATACCGCAAAAATTTATCATATGGGAGGGTATGTTTTGCTTGATTTTAATCGAGCAGGAGTTCCTTTGATGGAACTTGTGACAGAGCCAGATATGGAAAGTTCGGAAGAGGCTGAAGTTTTTTGCAAAAAGTTAAAGGAGATTTTTTTATATCTTGAAGTTTCTCAAGCAGAAATGGAGAAAGGTAATCTTCGCCTTGAAGCAAATGTTTCAGTAGAAGGAGGAGAAAGAGTTGAGATTAAAAATTTAAATTCCTTTAAGGCTCTAAGAGAAGCGATAAGTTTTGAAATAGAAAGGCAAAAAGAGCTTCTTAAAAAAGGAGAAAAAATTTTTCAGCAAACTCGAGGATGGGATGAGAAAAAGAAAGAGACAGTTCTTCAAAGAGAAAAAGAAACTGCAAAAGATTATCGCTATTTTTTTGAGCCAGATCTTCCACCATTTGATTTAAAAAAAGAAAAAATCATTGAAGAGATTTTTTTACCAGAACTTCCGTGGGAAAAAGAAAAAAGATTTAAAAAAGAATTCCCCTTTCTTGAAGATAAAAAAATTGAGATTTTGATTTCAAAAAAAGAGTTAAGTTATTTTTTTGAAAGTGCAGTTTCAGAAGTTAAAAACTGGATGAAATTTGAAAAAATCCCTCAGGCTCAAGAAAAAAGAATTATTTCTTCTCTTTGTGATTTTCTTTTAGTTTATCTTTCAGGTACTTTAAAAAAAGAAGGAATTCCTTTTGAGAAAATGAAACTCACTCCTGAAAATTTTGCTGAAACTTTAATTATGCTCTGGGAAGGAAAAATCTCCCCTCATGTTGCAAAAGAACTCCTTTCTGAGATGATAAAAAAAGGAGGTGATCCTTCAGAAATGGTAAAAGAAAAAGGACTTTCTTTAATTTCAGAAAAAGGGATGATTGAAAAAATAGCCCTTGAGGTAATAAATGAGCAAAAAAAAGCAGTTGAGGACTGCAAAAGAGGAAAAAAGACCGCCTTGAATTTCCTTTTAGGAAAAATGATTCAAAAAACAAAAGGAAAAATTTCTCCTCATGAAGCAAAAAAAATTTTAGAAAACCTTTTAAAAAATCTTTAGAGTCAAAGAAATAAAAAAGAAAAAGGAAGAAAAAGGAAGAAGAAGGAAGATAAGCAAAAGTTAAAATTAAAACATTTAAAAGCGATCGCTTTTAAATGTTAAAATTAAAACAAAAATGAAAAATGAAATTGAAAAAGAAGATTTTTAAAAAAAATTATCGGTGGGGAGCTTTAAAAAAGAAAGTTTTGCTTTTACTTTTTGGTGGGTTGGCTCTTTATCTTTCTCAAGGAAGGGGAGCCTGGAAAATAATCAAAGGAATTCATAAAGAATGGAAAAAAATCAATCGACAACATTTAAGAAGAATTATAAAAGAATTTTATCATCAAAGATTGATTGCCTTTAAAGAGAAATCTCATGGAAAAATTGAAGTTATTTTAACTGACAAAGGCAAGTTGAAGGCTCTTGAGTGTAAACTTGAAGAGATGGAAATAGAAATTCCATCGCGATGGGATAAAAAATGGAGAATCGTTATTTTTGATATTCCTGAGAAAAAGAGATATCAAAGAGAGATTTTTAGAGATAAACTCAAAAAATTAGGTTTTTTAAAGATTCAAAAAAGTGTTTTTATTTTTCCTTATCCATGCGAAGATGAAATTAATTTTTTGGTTGAGGTTTTAAAAATTCGAAGATATGTGAGAATTGTCCTTGCTAAAAATATTACCAATCAAGAGGAACTTCTTTTAAAGTTTAATTTAATTTAGATTTTAAAACTAAATTTTAAAAATTGAACATTTAGAAGCGATCGCCTTAAAATGTTTAATTTTATTTAAATCTAAAAAAAGAAAAAAAGAAAAGAAGAAAAGAAGAAAGGAAGAAAAGAAAAAGAAAAAGAATTTTTTTGTCAGTTGATATTGATATATAATACAAAAAATTAAATGGGAAAATACCCTTCTTATTTAAATCTTTCAGAAAAAGAATGGCAAAAAAGATTAAAAAAAGTTTGGGGTTTTATTTCACCTTGCAAACTTTGTCCCAGAGAGTGCGGAGCAAAAAGAAAAGAAGGTGAGAAAGGTTTTTGCAAAACTGGAATAAAGCCTTTTTTGTCATCTTTTCATCCTCATTTTGGAGAAGAGAGTTGCCTTGTAGGAAAAGGAGGTTCAGGAACAATATTTTTTACTTTTTGCAATCTTTCTTGTGTTTTTTGCCAAAATTTTGAGATTTCTCAACTTGGTGAAGGAAAAGAAATAGAAATTGAAGATTTAGCCAAAATAATGATTTATTTACAAAATATTGGTTGTGAAAATATTAATCTTGTTTCTCCAACTCATCAACTTCCTCAAATTCTTTCTGCGATTTATCTTGCTCAAAAAAAAGGACTCTCTTTGCCAATTGTTTGGAACTCAAACGCTTATGAAAAAATTGAGGTTCTGAAGTTTCTTGAAGGAGTGGTTGATATTTATCTTCCTGATTTTAAATACGGTGAAAATAAATTTGCAGAAAAATTTTCTTCTGCTCCGAGGTATTTTGAAATTGCAAAATCTGCAATTAAAGAAATGTGGCGTCAGGTGGGGGAATTAAAATTAGAAAATGAGATTGCAAAAAGAGGGCTTCTTGTACGGCATCTTGTTTTACCAGAAAACTTATCTTTTTCTGAAAAAGTTTTCTCAGCCCTTGCCCAAATTTCAAAAAAAATCACTCTGAATGTAATGGATCAGTACTACCCCTGTTGGCAGGCTTTAAATTTTCCTTCTTTGTCAAGAAAAATTACCTCAAAAGAGTATCAAAAAGCTTTAAACTTGGCTCAAAAATATGGTCTTCAAATTTGGAGATAATTTCTTTAAAATTTTTGAATGCTTAAAGAGAAACTTCAAAATTTTTTAAAAAAAGAATTTTCGGAAATAAATTTTCTTTTAGAATATTCTTCCAAAGGAGAATTTGGCGATGTTTACTCAACGACACCTTTTCTTTTGGCAAAAAAGAAAAAAAAGAACCCTCAAAAAATCGCCAAAGATTTAGCAAAAAAAATAGAAAAAAAATCTCCTTCGTTTTTAGAAAAAATAGAACCAAAAAATGGCTTTTTGAACTTTTATTTTAAAAAAGAATATTTAGTTTTAAGTTTAAAAGAAGTTCTTAAAAAAAAAGAGAAGTTTTTTAAAAAAAATTTGGGCAAAAGAAAAAAAACTTTACTTGAGTTTGTTTCAGCAAACCCCACCTCTTTTTTACATATTGGAAATGCCAGAGGAGCGTTTTTTGGGGATGTTCTTTCACGCCTCCTTTCTTTTTTAAACTTTGATCTCAAAAAAGAATATTTTGTAAATGATGGAACATTTAACACCCAAATTATTGAACTTGGAAAATCAATTCTGGGACAAAGCCAGGCTTATTCCTTTGATTTTTTAAAAAAAATAAAAAAAAAGATCTCTTTTCGAAAAAAGGATCCTGCCCTTTTAGGACATCGAGCCTCAAAATTAATTTTGCAGGAAATTAAAAAATTTTTGAAAGAAGGACTCAAAATTAAATTTGATTTTTATATTTCAGAAGAAAATCTTTTCAAAAAGGGTGATTTCCAAAAAACGCTTAATTTTTTAAAAAGAGAAAAAATGGTTTATGAAAAAGATCAAGCCTTGTGGATTTCTTTAAGACCTTTTGGAGAAGAAGATGCGGTTCTTTTGAGAAAAGACAAAACCCCAAGTTATCTTTTATCAGATATTGCTTATCATAAAAATAAAATAAAAAGAGGGTTTAGGTTTCTTATAGACATTTGGGGTGCGGATCACCAGCATCATAAAAAAAGAATGGAAAAAATTTTTAAAATTTTATTTCCAAAAATAAAACTTAAAATTTTGATTTCTCAACTTGTCTCTTTAAAAGGCAAGGGAAAACTTTCAAAAAGAAAAGGGAGAGTTATTTGGCTTGAAGATTTGGTAAATGAAGTTGGTCTTGACGCTTGCAGGTGGTTTTTTTTATCAAAAAGTTTAGATACCCCAATGGAGTTTGATTTAGATTTAGCCAAAGAAAAGTCAGAAAAAAATCCTCTTTTTCGAGCAGAATACGCCTGGGTAAGGATTTTGGGAATTGAGAAAAAAGCGCAAACAAAGGAGATCAAAATGACGCACTCTTTGTCTAACCTTGAAAGAGAACTCATTTTGGAGGTTGTTAAGACAAAAGATTTAATAAGAAAACTTGGAGAAAACTTTGAACTTAATCTTTTGATTGAGAAAATTAAAAAACTAACTTTGCTTTTTCATCAATTTTATGAAAAATTCCCTGTGGTGGAGGAAGGAAAAGTGAATTCTTTAAGATTTGAGATAATTCTTGCCTTAAAGGTTTGCTTTACTTTGCTCTTTTCATTTTTGGGAATTAAGCCGCCATTAAAAATGTAGTTTATGTATCTTTACAACCAACTATCCCATAAAATTCAAAAATTTAAAACTTCAAAAAAAGAAGTAAAACTTTACTCTTGTGGTCCAACTGTTTATGATTACGTCCATATCGGGAATTTAAGATATTTTGTTTTTGTTGATCTTTTAAAAAGAGCACTTCTTTATTATGGCTACAAGGTTTATCATGTGATGAACATTACCGATGTGGGACATTTAGTTTCTGATGCAGATACGGGGGAGGATAAAATTCTACTCAGTGCTCAAAAAAGAAGAAAATCCGCTTGGGAAATAGCAAGATTTTATGAAAATGAGTTTAAAAAAGATTTAAAAAAACTTAACTGCATTTTTCCTCAAAAATTTCCTCGGGCAACAGAGTACATCAAAGATCAAATTGAGTTTATTAAAATTTTAGAAAAAAAAGGTTTTACTTACCGTCTTGAAGATGGAATTTATTTTGACACTTCCAAAATCAAAGATTACAGAAAACTTTGGGGAAAAGAAATAAAAATTTTGCCCGGAGCAAGAGTGGAGATGGTGTCAGGAAAGAGAAACCCAACTGATTTTGCTTTATGGAAATTTTCTCCAAAAGATAAAAAAAGAGAGATGGAATGGTCATCTCCTTGGGGAAAAGGATTTCCTGGATGGCACACAGAATGTGTTGTGATGAGTTCAAAAATCTTGGGTGTTCCTTTGGATATTCATACTGGAGGAGAGGATCATATCTGGATTCATCATCCAAATGAGAGAGCCCAGACTTTGGCTGCTTTTTCAAAAGAACTTTCAAGGTTTTGGATACACTCTGCTTTCTTGCGTCAAAAAAAACAAAAAATGGCAAAGTCCAAAGGAAATATTTTAACTCTTAAAGATATTGAAAAAAAAGGCTACCATCCTTTGGCATTGCGTTATTTATTTTTAAACACTCATTATCAAAAAC
>Ga0190363_1001210_pt1 | contig 15310 bp, 16 predicted proteins | sample 48721867_MG_FD_161272 | JGI IMG/M metagenome (GOLD analysis project Ga0190363, IMG submission 161272) | Hydrothermal vent microbial mat bacterial communities from Southern Trench, Guaymas Basin, Mexico - 4872-18-6-7_MG | ecosystem: Environmental > Aquatic > Marine > Hydrothermal vents >... | reverse complement strand
CGTTCCAAACTGAAAGCATTAGCACTCCAGAGATTACAAAAAGGCTTCCAAAAAGTACTTTTCTTTTAATTTCGTTTATTTCAAGGTAATAAAACATGAACAACACTGCATAGAGGAAGAACATTAGAAATGGGCCATCTCCTCTGGCATTTCCAGAGAAAGTCCTTGTCCAATGAGCCACTGAAAACATCATAACTAATGCCGCCCAGACTCCTGCCCAATCTGAGTGGAGTTTTCTTCCAAGGAAATAAGCTCCTATTATACTGAAAAATCCAACAAGTGGTGGCCACATTTTAAAGACTTCAATTGCTTCAAGCCCAAGTACAGATAAGAACCTATAGAGTAAAGCAGGGATTATGTAAAGGCCCAAAGGTTCGGCAATTAGAGAGCCAAATGGAGCATTGGCTAATGGATAATACTTGGGAACCCATTCTTGAATTGCTTGTTTATAAATTTCAAAGTGATAAAACGTGTCTGGATCTATAAAATACTTAGTCTGGCCAGTTACAGCCCTAATTTTGTAACCAATAATGGCGATGAAAATTACTAATAAAGGAAATATATATACTCTAATCTTCGAAAAATCAAAAGAGGATGTGGATTTTTCTTTGTTTTTCTCCTTAGCTTTAGTCCCAACCATTTTAATCACCTCACTCTACAGTAACAGATTTTGCTAAGTTTCTGGGCTTATCGGGGTCGTTACCCCTAAGTACTGCCAAGTGATATGCCAACAATTGAAGTGGTACTATATACACAACAGGACTTAAAAGTTCATCTATTCTTGGCATTTTCAAAAAGACTTGACTAACTTTTTCTAGCTCTTCATTATCTCCTAAACTGATTACAAGGCCCTTTCTAGCATTTACTTCCTGAATATTGGAAACCATCTTATCAAAAGTCTTCCCTGTTGGGGCGATTGCTACTACTGGAACTCCCTCTTCAACTAGGGCCAAGGGGCCGTGCTTGAGTTCGCCAGCGGATAGCCCCTCTGCATGAATGTAGCTTATCTCTTTAAGCTTTAGAGCACCCTCAAGGGCAGTTGCAACACTAACTCCCCTCCCTATGTAGAAGAAGTCTCTTTTATTCACTAGTTCTTCAGCAAGGGCTTTTATCTTATTTTCATATCCAAGAACAGCCTCAACATATTTCGGAAGATCCTGAAGTTGACCTTCAAGGAGCTTAATATACTTTCCATCCACTGTGCCCAGTCTCTTCGCCAACGCTATTGCGAGCATTGCCAAAACTGTTAGCTGAGTGACGTAGGTTTTTGTTGCAGCTACTCCTATTTCAGGCCCAGCATACGTGTAAATTACGAGATCACTCAGTCTTGTGGCCATGCTCCCAACAACATTTACAACACTTAGAACTTTTGCGCCTTTCCTTTTGGCAAGTTTTATTGCTGCCAATGTATCTGCAGTCTCTCCACTTTGAGTTATGGCAATCACGAGGGAATTCCCATCAACTATATCCTCAAATTCATATCTAAATTCGCTCGCCTCTTCTACAAGAACAACTTTATTGGCCAATCGCTGAAGGAAGTACTTGGCACCAATTCCAGCATGATAAGATGTCCCCATAGCCACTACAAACACTTTTTCATAATTTGCAATTTCCTCCGCTACCTTGTCTATCGTCTCGAGATTCCCATATATTGCATCTTTTACTGCTTTTGCTTGTTCATGGATTTCTTTAAGCATAAAATGAGCATAACCCTGTTTTTCTGCCATCTCTAATGTCCAGTTGATTTCATGGATCTTTTTGTCTTTTATATTTCCAGTTTTCAGGTCTTTCACATAAAATGAATCTTTACCAACTACTGCGTATTCCCCATCATCCAAAAAAACGACTTTATTTGTGTATGGAAGGAAAGCAGGAATATCTGAAGCAGCAAACATCTCCCCATTACCAATCCCAAGAACTAGAGGGCTTTCGTTTCTCACAAAATATAAATGGCCCTTATCATCTGTGTATATAATTCCCAATGCAAAAGAACCTTTAAGCTGTAGAAGCGCCCTTCTCAAAGCGTCTTCAAATAATTTCGAACTTTTTAACTCCTCTTCAATTAAATGGGCGATGACTTCAGTATCGGTGTCGCTCTTAAATTCATGACCACTTCCTTCGAGTTTCTCCCTAAGTTCGATATAATTTTCGATTATTCCGTTATGGACAATAGCTATCTTACCAGTGCAATCGGTGTGTGGATGAGCATTGATATCGTTGGGAATTCCGTGAGTTGCCCATCTTGTATGTCCAATCCCCCTCCTTCCAGGAAGATTGGTGAGGCCCAATTTTTCTTTAAGCTCATTTATTTTCCCGGCCCCTTTCTTTATAAAGAGCTTTCCTTCTTCTGTCACTATCCCAACCGAATCATAACCACGATATTCAAGTCTTTTAAGACCATCAACAAGAACCTCAGCAGCGTCTCTCTCCCCAATGTACCCTATTATTCCACACATTTTACTGCCCCCATTGTTTGTACTGTAAATAGTAAGATTCTAAACAAATTAAAAGGGTTTCCCTAAAATCTTTGAAATAGTATGCGTAATTGCAGTTTAAAAAGTTGTTTTTAGGCCATAACAGTTTAGAACAATTTCAATTCCTTTTTTGGACCCCAAAAGTAGATTTCATTCTAAATAACACTCTTTAAAATATTTAAACTACTCTTAACTATCCAACGAACCTTCAGGTGCATGAAGACTTAGTTCCAAAAAACCTATATATTGGTTTGCCGGTATTAATTTGGGTGGGTTAATGAATAAGACTCTTGATGAATTCATTAATGGGGGTATTAAAATCAATGGAAAAGTCCCATTGAATCACAAAAACAGTAAAAAAAGGCTCAAGTCTACGAGATTAGATCAATTTCTACCCAATGAACAAGTGGAATACTTCAAGGCCCTTCGCATAGGCTCAAAGAGAGTGCAAAGAATGAAAATACTTGAAATCCCAATCGAAAGGAGAAAGAATTAATCCATTCCCTCTGCCACTATTGCTTTGTCCTTAAATCTAAAAAGATAAGCCCTTTTATCACCATTCAGACCCTGTTCAACTTTTCTTCTAAAGTTCCAATATTCATTATCAGCTATAGAGAGCTTGAGTGTCACTCTTCCATAACCCTCCTTTTTTAGAAAATCATTAATCTTTACCGGATGGAACCTCAGAATACTCCTAACTATATAACGTCTCTTGAAATAATCGCTTTTTATCTCTTCCTCACTAGTAGCTAGTGTCCGCCTTTTTTCCCTAATTAACATCCAAATGTTTCGATCAACTTCGTGAAAAAGCTCATTAATTAAATCGGCATAATTCACGCTCTGTGGAATTTCATAGAGATACTCTCTAGGCGTTTCACACCATTCCACAATATTCTCAAGAGAAGGATTGCTTTCCAATCTAATGCCCTTAGGCAACGTAACTGCAGAACGCTCTGCTTTAGCAAGAGGCCCAAAGTAAAAGGTTAACCTGTTAAGTACTCCATAGAGATCTATATACTCAAATTCCCCACTCCATGGTACCTTTTCTCTTCTTATCTGAGGGGGCAAGTCAAAGATAAAAGCATCGGTTTTGTGTTTGTAAGCTTCATAAATCTGAAGTGGACTCGGTAAAAGGTCTTCAAGCCTTCTTTCAGGCATCTCTGGTGGTCGAGCAGGGTCAGAGAAGATTATATCAGCATCAATTCTATCAACAACATTTTTACTCAAACTATCCCCATGAATGAAAGTTATCTTATCCTTAACTCTATACTTTTCCGCATTTTTCATCGCATAGAAAAGCTTCTTTTCATCAATGTCTATTGCATAGGCCCTATCAGCATATTTCGCGAAGAATATAAGTTGAATGCCAATTCCACAGCTTACATCTGCTATGCTCTCAGGGTTTACTCTTTTTGCCCTATAATCAGCCACTATTTCATGAGTCGCATATCTAAGTCCTTCTAAATCCATCCATAAATCACTTCTTGAAAACTTATTTTTTGCTTTTATTCTCGCTCTGGCTATTTCAATTATTTCATCAGCCTGCTCTCTCGGAAGTTTCGCTCTTATTTTCCTCTCATCGAACCCTCGCTTTATCAGTTCTACAGTCTGCTCAATATATTCTTCCATTTTCCCACCGTTGTTTCCTATCTCTTAAATTTTTAAAGATTTGTGCAAAAGAATTTAAGGAGGTTCGAATGAAATTTAGTGGGATAAAAATGAGGGGAATCAAGAAAAAGCTTTACTTTGCATTGGTGGCCCTAATAATACTTGGAACTTTCTGGTATTCATATGAAAAAGCTTCAAGCACAGAACTTCACGATTATATTGGAGACGAAGTATGGTACATCCCAGCTGCTAGAAACGTCCTTCACCGCCTTGGAATCGAGCTACATTACGTAAACAAAACAACAAATTCAGAAGGCATAAACATCGTATCGACAGGAACAATAATCAAAGGATACGTAAAAGTGAGTGTACTTGGATTCGAATTTAAAAGATCCTATACAAGGAATGTGAATCCTCAAACCCCTCCCCTTCTATCAAAACTTGGGATAAAACTTGATTTCATACCCTTAAACAGGACTCAGGCCTCAGATTTTGATGAAATTAAGTTTAAACTTGAACCGATAGCTAGTAAATACAATTATACTTACTACAAGCCATATTCTAACTTTCCGGGAGTTTATTATGAAATTCCAAAAGAGAATATTGAGAGTTTTATAGGAGAAGTGAAGAAGATTGATGGAGTTGAGATTGTAAAGGGCTTTCGCTATCCGGACAAAGAAAACATCCAAAATTACCTCAACACAGAACATCCATTCCTAGGAAAAGATATTATAATGTTGGGAATGCTCATAGAAGATAAACCCATTTTTTGGCGTTTGCCTGGTCTGATAGAACACGCCATAATAAATATACTCGTGCTCCTAGCAACCTACAAAATAGTAAGAAGCTATTTAGCAAGTTTTATAGCATTGGTATTCTCCGCTTTTGATCCTCTATTATATGCCACATCTTTAACAGGCATGCTTGATATTCACGTAGCATTCTTTACAACCCTTTTCATGTATCTTTTAATTTCAGAAAAATACAATTCCAGTGGTATTTCTATTGGCCTTGCAGCAGCTACAAAATTGAATGGGGCATTTCCTTATCCAATTATGCTAATAAAAACCTTAAAAGCCAAAATCGAACTTAAAAAGATATTCATCTCGCTATTTCTCCTCCCGGTAATAGGATTCCTAATTCCGCAGATTCCCATAATTGCTAGCATAGGCTTCTTTCCCTGGTTTTCAGATTTTATTGGAAGTTTTGGATGGCACCTGAGCTACAAAGGCAGTCATCCAGCAAATTCACCCTTCTGGGAATGGTTTATAAGCTTAAGGCCCTTTGCGTTCCATTATAATCCAAATATCTTTGCAGCCACTGATCCTATCCTAATGCTCTCCATGGCAGTGTTCATATTTGCAATCCCATATGCCGCCATGAGAAGAAAAAAACTCTTAATACCATTCGGAATCTTTTGGAGCACAATGGCTTTTTATGGTTTACAATGGCTTTTGGGAGGTAAAACTCAATTTAGCTTCTATGCAACACCATTAGTGCCAGCAGGAGCAGTTACTTTGGGAGTAATGGCCTATGATATAATAAAATGGGAGTACTTTGAGAACTCTCTCAGAATGTACTGGGAGTGGATAAAAGGGATCTTAATATGGTTATGGGATAAGATTGGAAGTTTTAGGGCTTTTTTAAAAAATTTAAGAGGTTAGATTGATTCTTTCCTTTTTGTAACTTTTCTTCAATCTTTTTCAATGTTTTCCAGCTTCTCCTCACCACAGGAGGGAAGCTTCCATGTTCTTTGTAGTATTCTTCCAAAAACTTTCTTGTAATAGGATCACTCGGATATCCTGAACCTATATTTCCATAAATTTCTTTGAGTCTTTCTATTGCCCTATCTCTTGTAACTTTAGCAAGTATTGAAGCAGCAGCTACAGGGATGTACTTAGAATCTGCTTTATGTTCCGCTACTATTTCTGGATAGAAAGAGAGTTTTCCCCCCACAACACTCCCAAATCGCTCTTCTTTCACGTCAGCTGCATCTATATAAAGAAGATCAGGCTTAATTTTAAGAGAGTTCAAAACTTTAGCAAAGTTTTCAACCTCAAAATCATTCATTGTTCCCTCCCTCTTATCTATATCCTCCGGAGATAGTTCAAGTATGAAATAATCATCAACAAGTTCTATTATCTTCCCAAAGAGTTCCTCCCTTCTCTTTGGGCTCAACTTCTTTGAGTCCTTAACCCCCAAGGCCTCAAGCTCTCCGATTTTTAATTCATCGATAACTACAGCAGCTATAACAAGCGGTCCTACTACAGGCCCTCTCCCAGCTTCATCTATTCCTCCAAGTTTCATATTTCTACCTCCTGAGAACTAAAACCCCATAAACAAATCCAAGCATTATTGTAGCTATTCCGCTTGGTGGAATGTTTGTAAGATATGCCAATATTATGGAAAGTATTTGAATGGAGAGTGTTAAAGCTAAACTAATTCCTAGAATCTTTCTAAGATCATTACTAAGCATTAACGCTATTGCACCGGGTAAAACAGCAATAACTTGTAGGGTAATTAATCCAACAGTTCTAACTATCAACGCTCCTGTAGCTCCGACTATTATGTAAAGGAGAGTAAGATAGAGCTTTGCATTTCCAGAATAACTTTCAAGACCCTCAGCATCAAAACTCACATATAAGAAATCCCTATAAAATAGCAGCATAACAAAAAATATCAATACCCCTCCTAAGACCAAGAAAAGAAGGTCATTAATGGTGATCAAGAAAAGCTCCCCTGTGAGGTAAGAGACTATGCTTTGGGAGAGAGCAAAATAGGGCCTGGTGGCCATGACTTTATACAAAACCCCAAAGGCCAAAACTGTAAACCCAGCTATGAAGCTCGCTATTATTCCTATTGCCGTATCACTACTGAAACCTTTCTCTTCTAGAAAGGCTATTGAAGCAACTACGAATATCGTTATTACTAATGCTACCCAAAGTACTAAAGAGGAATTTTCAAAAATCAGCCCAAGTATCATGCCCAAAACTGCTCCAAAGAGAAGAGAGTGAAAAGTAGCATGAGTTAAGAACGCTAAGCCTCGCATATTTATCAAAGGACTTAGCATACCCAACAAAACACTCACCATTATGCCGCCCAGGAGGGCCCTAAACAAATATTCTGGAATCATTTCCTCTCCCTCCTGTGCAGATGGACATCACCTATAAAGCAATACATTCTTTTTCCCACTTTAATAGCCTTGGATTGTGAGCCATAAACTTTGGTAATTATTTCATCTCTGAGAACCTCCTCTGGAGAACCAAATGCTATCAACTGCTTATTGAGGAGCATTATCCTATCCCCTATTTCTGTTAGAGGATTTGGATCATGTGTTGTTATGATCATTGTCAATCCCATTTCCTGTTTTATTTTCGCAAGAACCGAAACCACTTCTACCCTCGCACTGGGATCAAGGGCAGATAATGGTTCATCCAGAAGGAGAAGCTTAGGTTTAGAGATAAGTGCCCTAGCTAGCAATACTCTCTGCTTTTGACCACCACTAAGTTCTGCAAACCTCTTATCTTTTAAACTTCCAAGGCCTACAAACTCCAGTGCCTCTGTTGCCTCCTTTAAAAGATTTCTCGGGATATTAAAGTGCATGAGGCCTCTTTTGTATAATGCCCCCATAGCAACTACTTCAATTGCTGTTAAGGGCACCCTTTCATTCAAAGAATAACTTTGAGGAACGTAGGAGATAACATTCCTGCTCTCAATGGGAGGCTTTCCAAAGACTAGAAGGGTTCCTTTATAGTTTTGATGAAGGCCTGCGACTGCTCTTAAAAGAGTAGTCTTACCTGCCCCATTGGGCCCAAGTAAAAGAAGAGTTTGACCACTATCTAGTTTAAATGTTACATTTTCGACTGCTTTTTGCCCATCATAATAGATAGTCAAGTTTTCCGCAACTATCAAATTCTCACCTTCAATTAGGTCTACCTAAAAAATTTAAAAAACTTGCGATTAGAGTCCAAAAGCTCCTTTAATTCCATTGATTACAAGCTGAACAGCCATTGAAGCTAATATAAGTCCCATCATTCTTGTTATAAGCCTTATTCCAACTCTACCGAGCCTTTGCTGCACTTTTTCCGCTGACCTAAGCACTAAGTAAACTAAGAAGCTTGTCATAAGAATGGCAAACACTACAGCCGCTTTTCCTAAATAGCTGACATTTTTTGCCATGTGTATCATCACGGTAGTTATTGAACCGGGACCAGAGATCAGGGGAATTGCCAAGGGAATTATAGCGATCTCGCTTAAAGTTACCACTTCCTCTTCCTCCTCATGACTTATCTTCACAGTTGATAAGTTACCACTCAACATTTCCAAGGCCATTTTGAAAAGCAAAATCCCTCCTGCAATTGCAAAGGCATCTATTGTAGAGCCAAAAACTTGAATATCCACTCCCCAAAAGTGTAAAAGCTGTTAAGGTCACAAAAACAGCCTCAGATATTCTCTTTGCTAGGCTCATCCTTCCCTCATAGGATCTGCAATGTTGAATAATAGATAAAAACACTGGGACCGCCCCAATAGGGTTCATCACTGCAAAGAGAGTGCCAAATACATAAAGGAATGTTCTAAAAAATAAAAGCGGCTCCATTATCACTCACCAAAAATCTTCTCCAGTATCCATTTTTCATCAAAGGGTATCAAATCATCGTATCCTTGGCCAACCCCAACAAAAAGTATCGGAGCACCAATGGCATGTGCTATGCTCAATGCCGCACCTCCCCTTGCGTCTGCATCGAGTTTCGCTAAAATAACGCCATCAATCTTGACCGCTTCATTAAACTGCCTTGCCTGTTCTATTATTGCATTTCCAGCAAGTGCATCACCCACAAATATAACGAGATCTGGCTTTGTAACTCTAACTATTTTCTTCATTTCGTCCATGAGGTTTCTGTTCAGCTCGTTTCTTCCCGCTGTATCAACCAAAACCACATCAATGCCTCTTGCTTTTGCATGCTCTATGGTATCATAAGCTACTGCAGCTGGATCTGATTTGTAGCCATGCTTAATGACCTTAACTCCAACTCTTTTTGCATGCTCTTCCACCTGTTCTATTGCACCGGCCCTAAAGGTATCACTTGCAGCTATAACAACACTTAGACCATTTTTCTTAAGCCAGTTGGCCAGTTTTGCTATTGTAGTTGTTTTTCCGCCCCCATTGAACCCTACAAAAACTATCACAAATGGCTTTTCTTCCTTTGGTTTTATCATTTCCAAAAGATCTATATGCTTTTCAGGAGTTAAAACTTCCAAAACAGCATCTCTAACAGCATTTTCAACAATATTCCTTTTGTTAGTGCCTATCTTAACCTTTTGGCCCACAAGCTTTTCCTTTATTCTCTCCTTGAGCTCATCTACGACTTCCAATGCAACATCGGCCTCTAAGAGCTCCAGTTCAAGGTCCCAAAGGGCATTCTCAACGTCCTTTTCGCTTATTTCAGTTTGGGCAACCCTATCAACAAATGAGCTTAATTTCTCCTTAAGTTTCCCGAACATTTATCTTCACCGGGCTTATGATTACCGACCGAATTTATAAACATGAGCCTCAGCGATAGCTGGTCACATCACCCTTCAGTTCCGAAACCGCTCGTCATCGGTTATTTCAGTATTAATCTCACTCTTTAAGACTTTTTCCCCCACCATCAAGGATATAAATAAAATAATGGAAAAATTATGGGTGAGTAAATTGATCCAGGTCTTTGTCAACGGAAAAATCTACACATCTTTTCAACCAAAGAAAGTTGCAGATGGAATTGTAATAGCACATGAGAAAGTACTCTATGCTGGAGATAGCAAAAAAGCCACCAAAATTGTCAAAGAACTTGGAGGAGAGGTAATAGACCTTCAAGGAAAAACGATTTTGCCGGGGTTTATAGATTCCCACATGCACCTAAATACCCTCGGTCAGTCTCTGCACATGCTGGATCTCAATGGAACAATGAGTATCGATGAGTTTAAGAAAAAGCTCAAAAAATACGCGGAAAGCGTAGGAACAACGTGGATTCTCGGCTTCGGATGGGACCAAGAAGATTTGGGGCGATATCCAACAAAGGAGGACATAGATGAGGTGATTAAAGACCGGCCGGTGTTTCTGTCTCGCACATGCTTCCATGCGGCGGTTCTAAACACAAAGGCAATTGAGCTCATAGGGCTTGAGGAAGGGGAAGACGTGGATCTAGAAAGGGGAATAGTAAAAGAGAACGCTTTAGAGAAGGTTAGGGATGTAATCAACCAAAATCTAACGGTTGAGGACTACAAACAATTTATTGAAGAAGGAGCTAAGTTTGCGCTCTCTCAAGGAGTCACAAGCATTGGCTTCGTGAGTGTAAACGAAAAAAGCCTTAGGGCACTTTTGGAGTTAGATGGCGAAGGAAAGCTCCCTATTAGGGTGTTTGTATACCTCAATCCCTTCCTTCTTGAGGAGTTGAAAAAACTTGGCCTTACTAGAAATATTGGGAGTAAGAGGGTAAAGATCATGGGGATAAAGATTCTTGCTGATGGGAGCCTTGGAGCTCGAACAGCGTGGCTTTCTAAACCCTATGAAGATGCTCCTACAAGCGGCCAGCCCAATATAAGCAAAGAAGAGTTAGAAAGAATAGTTCAAGAAGCCCAACAACTAGGTCTCCAAATGGCAGTCCATGCAATAGGAGATAGAACCATTGACATGGTGCTGGACGTTTATGAAAAATTTGGAGAAGAGAGATACCGCATAGAGCACGCTTCAATTATCAGGGAGGATCAGATAGAGAGAATGAAAAAGCTTGGAGCTGTGGCCTCGGTGCAGCCGAGATTTGTGATAAGCGACTGGTGGGCCGTACAGAGAGTTGGAAAAGAGAGGGCCAAGTGGATTTACCCATTTAACAGCATGCTCAAAAAAGGCGTCCCAATAGGCTTTGGGACAGACTCTCCGATAGAGGTGGTAAACCCGTGGGAGACGGTGTATGCCGCGGTAACAAGGGGGAAATTCGAGGCCATTGAGACCTACAGATACACAGAAGAAGAGTGCATATCCATTGAAGAAGCCCTGCACCTCTACATTTACGGCTCCGCGTACATAATGCATTCTGAAAATGAGCTCGGGACGCTTGAAGAGGGGAAACTCGCAGACTTTATTATTGTTGATAAAGACCCCCTTGAGGTGGAGGAAAGGGAACTGAAAAATATAAAAGTTCTGGAAGCATATGTAGGAGGTTCAAAGCTTTATTAACTCCCTTTCTGCATTCGTCAGTCGCCTCCCCTTTTTCCCTTCTACAACAACATCGTCCTCTATCCTCACCCCTCCAAGCTGGGAGATATAAATTCCGGGTTCGATGGTGAATGTCATGCCCCTCTCGAGCACCCTTTCATTTTTTGGACCTATGTAAGGTTCTTCATGAACATCTAAGCCCAAACCGTGCCCCGTCCTATGAATGAAATACTCCCCATAACCTTTGCTCGATATGTATTCTCTCGCTACACTATCAACTTCTTTAGCTCTTATTCCCTCGCGAACCGTTTGAAAAGCCCTTTCTTGGGCCTCTCTAACGACTTCATACACCTCTCTGAGTTTTTCATTGATCTTTCCAATTGCTACGGTTCGTGTTATATCTGAGCAGTAACCTCTGTATTTCGCTCCAAAGTCGAGCACCACAAGATCCCCACGTCTTATTTTCCTCTCACTGGGAGTATGGTGAGGATTTGCCGCATTTTCACCAGCTGCAACTATCGGAGTAAATGAGATGCCATCGCCCTTTTCTCGAATCAAGAACTCAATCTCCAGTGCCACCTGCTTCTCACTTTTGCCATCCAGGCCTCTACTTATTATCTCATAGAAAACTTCATCCGCTCTCTGAGCTGCTTTTTTCATCAGCTTTATTTCTTCTCCGTCTTTTCTCATTCTCATTTCCTTTGTAACATTGCTTAGGGGAACAAGCTCATAGTTTCTCAAAAGCTTCTCAATGTTAATCAGAAAACTCGCCCTCATTGTATCTTCCACCAGAATTCTACCACCCGTTAAGTCTAACGACTTCAGGACTTTTTTAAGGAGCTTATAGGGATCTTCCTCATCACTCCAGAATATTGTGCTCTCCCAGTCAACTTCATTTTCATATAATTTGGGTGCTATTAGAGTGCTTTCACCCCCTCTGTTTATTACCAAAAGGAAAAGCCTCTCTTCTGTTGCCTGAGGAGAAATTCCGGTTAGATAGTAGAGGTTTGTTCCAGGAGTTATTAATACCCCACTGTACCCCTCAAGGCATCTCAAAAATTTATTGAGCCTGTTCATCAGATCACCCTAGTGATATTGTAAGCAAATTTTATAAGGCCTCCTCCAAAAGTTTCCTTGGATGCCCCGGTGGCCTAGTCTGGATAGGGCGTGAGGCTGCGGACCTCAAGGTCCGGGGTTCAAATCCCCGCCGGGGCGCCACCACTTCTAGGAACTCTCCAATGTAGAACCTTTATTGCCTTCCAATCCAGAGGGATTTAAAAACTTCCAAAGACTCCCATATCTCATTTTTCCTAAGTACTAAATATACACTGAACCCAGCTAAAACAGCTATCTTCGACATAAAGATCAAACTTTGGAATAGAAGAGCGGTCACAAAAGGAACATAAGAACTAAAAGAAACACCAAGCTTTTTACGTGAAATAAGTGCCGTACCAATAAGTATAGTTAAGTAGCCAGAGAACAAACCTCCAATAGCTCCATATTCTCCAAATGGGGCTATCAACAATAGCCAAAAAATAGAAGAAACTAACGCCCCAAAAAGTGCCACAACAGTTCCATATTTCACGTATTTTGTTGAGTTTAGGGCAACTATGCTTGGATTATAGGCAATATACGTTTCAATTGCCATAAGGGCCAAGTAAAATTCATTACCAAGGTCAAACCCAAAAATTATTGAAAGGATCTCCCTTCCCAAGAGAAGGAGAATAAAAACTATAATGGCTACAAAAAATGAGAGGATTCTCGTAGAAGTCTCGGCGAGTCTTTTTACATAATCCATTTCATCTTTCCCATATTTATAGGAATAAAGTGGCATTACTGCTGATTGGAAAACCTGAGGAAGATAAGTAAGCAAAAAAGCTGAGGAAAGAGAGGCCGAGACAATGCCAGCAACCCTTGGACTGGCCAGTTTTTCACTCAAAAAATAAGGGCCTTGAACTAAAAAAACTCCAGAGAGAGTTCCAAGAAATGCAAAAGAAGAATAATTCACAAGAAGCTTAAAATCTCTAGCTTTTGGTCTTCCAAATAGTCCGTTCTTAACTAAATAAAAAAATGCAAAAAGTGAGGTAGTTAAGAGAAGGAGTATGTAAGGAAGATAATAATTATCAGATATGAAACCACCAAGAAAGAAGAAAAACGCCAAGATCATTGCATAAGCATATACTTCTCCTCTGTGGAGGCCATAAATAAAGCTTCTAAATGTCAATTGAAATGCTCTCAGGGTTGACAAAAGAGCAAGATAAATATTAAACGGTGCTGTGAGTATTCCCAAAAAAGGAAATGAAAATCCCCATGTGGCTATGGATCTTATTCTACTATTCTCCCCCTTTGCCAAAAACTCAGATGCATACTTGCCCAAAGCAACCGCAAAAAAGCTTAATGGTATCGCAATCAAAAAGGCCTGAGAGATTAGAGAATTTGCTATACCAAGCGCTTCTACTCCAAACCTCCGAGAAATAACCGCGCTATAAATGAACCTACTAGCACCGAAAAGTGCAAGAGCAATTATACTCGCTATAGAATGCCGCACCATAAGTTTCTTCTCATAGCTCATAAAAGAAAGTAAATAAAGCAAGATTTAACCTTTGCGGAACCCAAGATAGAACCCAGCGACAAAGGCCCCAGTACCTGGAAGAATCCCCACTACCTTATCCGCCAATGTTAAAGTTGATGTAGTCGCACTTTCTGCAAGATTGAAGAGTGCATTGGTGTTAATAGTTATGACCCCCTTCTGCTGAAGCCAGAAAAGACTTAATAAATAAACTCCTACTAATGTGAGCACTATTTTTATGAACTTTTTAAGCGCGTAACCGGTTATAAAGCCCACTGCGGCTCCGATACTCATGTCACCCATTATTCCACTAAGGTCAAGATTCATAGCACCTCACCATTCACTTTTTTAGAAACTTTGGATTAAATACTTTTGTGTCTTGATTCGGTAATTACAAAATGCTTAAATGTTATGAAAGCTAAAATATTTCTACAACTAAAAAGTTTTAAGCTCAAATAATATGCACCATTAAAGGTGATACAAATGACAACCCCTATGGAAAGATTAAAAGAAAAAATAACGAAAGAAGTCCTGTGGATGTACATTCTTAGACTTTTAAAAGATCGACCAATGTACGCTTATGAGCTTAAAAATAAAATTAGAGAAAGCTTTGGGTTTGAACCAGCCACAGTAAGTAGTTATGTTGTGCTTTATAAGCTCGAACACGATGGATATGTCACCTCAGAATGGCAAGAGAGCGGGACTGGGAGGCCCTCAAGAAAATATTACAAACTCACTGACAAGGGAGAAAAACTCCTTGAAGAAGGAATAAAATTTATGGAAGAGCTTTTAAAAAAGCTTAAATGAAGCTAACGTCCAGCTCCTCCTCTAGGTTCTTTGGCTTTTGCTCTTAATCCTTTGTAACCGCACTTCCTGCACTTCTCTGCTTTCCAAGGGTTAGTAGCGCCACATCTCATGCATATATACTTTTTAAATATTCTTGCCTCAGCTTCAGGAAACCTCGCCATTTTAATTCCCTCCATGATCTTGACTGTGTTCACTTACAAGCATTTCTTTTTAAGCTTTACCTTTTTTATCCTTGATACCGAAAGCTTTTTAATCAAACCTTGCTCTTTCACTTATGAGCGGGGGTGCCCGAGCCTGGCCAAAGGGGACGGACTTAAGATCCGTTGCCGTAGGGCTACGCGGGTTCGAATCCCGTCCCCCGCACCAGTTTTTATAGGAAATTCTGAAATAGTTTTGTATATAAAAACTATCACTCAAAATTCAGGCGCGTTTAAAGAAAAAATTTTTATTTTCGAATTATCGTTTTTAAATAATAGAGGTGAAAAAATGCCAACCTTTCTCTTTATGCCTGAAGTGGAAGCGGTCTTTGAAGAGCTTAGATTTGGCGAAGGAGTTTTAATAGAGTACAATTCCCTCACCCATCCAGATTTGTTGCTTTATATGCTTATTCAGTGGGCAAAAAAGAGAGAGTATAAAGTCATCGTTGATGATAATCTTGAT
>Ga0190363_1001208_pt1 | contig 15327 bp, 17 predicted proteins | sample 48721867_MG_FD_161272 | JGI IMG/M metagenome (GOLD analysis project Ga0190363, IMG submission 161272) | Hydrothermal vent microbial mat bacterial communities from Southern Trench, Guaymas Basin, Mexico - 4872-18-6-7_MG | ecosystem: Environmental > Aquatic > Marine > Hydrothermal vents >... | reverse complement strand
GTTTCCCAGCTTACTTCCTCAGCTGCCTTAGCGAGTTCAAGTGCTTTTCTCCCCGTTCCCTCAGCGTACGTCTTAAAGTTCACAATCACTATTGGAGTTTTTATCTTAGCCAACACGGATCACTTCCGCATTATTTTAGACACTTCATCATTATATTGGAGCCGTACTTTTTACTCTTTCCTTCGCTAGGATAGGAGGGAGACCACATAGCTGTAATGGACGAGTAGATCAGTTCATCCATTTGATAAGGCTTCCTTGACATATGCCATTCTTTTACAGTATGCACATACTCCGTCTAGTGATGGAAAACCACATTTCACGCATGGCGTAGCCTCTTGAAGCTCTATCTTTTCCTCAAGAATCTTGGAGATCTCCAGGAAGGCGTCTAGGGCTTGATATTTGAAGTTTGGATTCATCATTGATAAAGTCTCAAGAATCCTCAGTCTCTCCTTCGTCTTTGCCCCTCTAGAGTATGGGCATTCGATCTCTGTGAAGGGGATTCCAGCGTATAGGCAGTATAGAAGGTTCTCTCTTCCAGACGTTCTTATGAGCGGTTTAACTTTACGCGTCATCCATGAAAAAAGCGGGGGGAGAACAGGCTTAAGCCTAACCAGTTGAGTCCACTGCTTTGTGAAAAAACTGTTGAGCATGAAGATGAGGATATCATCCATGTTATGTCCAGTCGCTAAAACCTTAACTCTAGCTCTCCTGGCAATCTCCTCAAAACTATGCCTCTTTATAGTCCCGCAGACCGAACATATCTTCTTTTTGAAGATCGTTCTTCTAAAATCGCTTAGACTTGCGTTCTCTTCCTTCTTCAAATCTAATACGTGAATATCCACGCCTACAAGGTCGGCGAGCCTCTCCGCCTCTTCTTGACAACGATTCGAATACTCGGGAATTCCGAGATTGACGTGGAGAGCTACGATCTTTTGATTTGGAAAAGCTCTGCGTAGCCCGTGGAGGAGAGCGGCGCTATCCTTCCCTCCTGAAACAGCAACGCCGACTGTTTCATCTCTATGGAACATCCTGTACTTCTCAACTGTACGCTTGATCCTGTCTGTGTAATATTCTAGAAAGCAGTCGCGGCATAGGGACAGCCTAGCATATGGAAGGTTCACCTCGGCATCTGCAGAGCCGCATCTACTACACTTCCTAGGCATAAAATTGAAGCTCCATCTCTTCTTGAAGCCTTATCTGCAACGTTAAGGAACTATTCTGAAGTAGACCCGCTTATTTTTCTTTCCTTTATTTACTGCCTTTAGAAACTCTATCTGGCCGACTTCCCTCAGGTTTTTCACATGTGTTCCACCGTCAGCCTGCTTGTCAACTCCAACTATTTCGACTATGCGGAGCTTAGGTATGTTCGGCGGCAGAGCCCCAGCCATCTTTATGACGCCCGGTATCTTCAGCGCCTCCTCCCTGGGAAGCCAGTATGCTCTTACCGGAATATCCTTCTTAAATAGTTCATTTGCCCTCTCCACGTATTTTAGGATAAGTTCTCTATTAAGACCTTCTAGGCTGAAGTCGAACCGTATTTTGTCTAAGCCGAGCTCATTCCCCGTGACTAACGCGCCCGTTTCATTGCAGATAAGCGAGGCGAAAACATGCGCCGCCGTGTGACTTCTCATAAGTCTATATCGCCTCTCCCAGTCTAAAACGCAGTGAACTCTGTCTCCCGGCTTCAGCCCAGCATGGTCAACCTCATGCGAGATCTCCCCTGAAAACTTTCCTACATAAACGACGTTGAAGACCTCGCCGTTCCTTATCATCTTCCCGGTGTCCCATGGTTGGCCTCCACCCTTCGGATAGAAGATTGTCTGGTCAAGAATCACATATTTTCCGTTTTTTACAGAGACAACGGTAGCGTCGCATTCCTTAAGGTAGCTATCTTCTAAGTAGAGGGCTCTAGTCAAGGGATCCACCATGAGAAGTTAAGATGCGAAAAAGATAAAGCTTACCTTGCCATGAAGATTGAGCGAAAGCCAATATAGCATGGTGGATTAAAATACCTATCGTGATAAAGAATGTCTGAGGTTGACCATATAGTTCACCGTGACATGTTGCTGGCGTTTATGGGTCATATACTCGTCAGCCTATATGGAGAAGAAGCTCTTGAAGTCTTATCTAAGTGGAACTATGAAAGGATAAAGCAGAGATGGAGGGAGATAGCGAAATCTACTGGAAGAAGCGATCCTGAATACTTCTTCCGCCTCTTCAACGATAAAGTCCACGACTTTAAAGTTATCAGGAAATCTAAGGAAGCCCTAGAAGTGAAGGTGTTCAAGTGTCTCCACGCGGAAACATTAAGGAAACTAAACGCGGCGCATGTAGGGCTGAAACTGATATGCCTCGGAGATGAAGCCGCTACTGAAGGTTTCAACCCCAAAATTAGATTCATTAGGCCGAAGATACTTATGGCTGGCGACGACTGCTGCCACTTCATATGGGAACTCAAGAAAGAAAAATAAAAGGTATTAAGGCTCCTTTCAGAATCAGTAAACTATCTCTCCGTTTCGAATAACTCTAACAGCTTTCAGAAGCTTCTTGCAGATCCGTCCCTCGCCCTCAGCGTCTAGGAGTGGAAACCTGCCCTCAATCATCTTCAGCACCGTGACGTCTCCACAAGCGCCGGGTCTCAGAGTTCCAATCTCCCCCTTTTTTCCGATAACCTCCGCGGGCTTCACCGTGCTTGCCTCTACAACTTCCTCCAAGGATAACCCTAAATGAAGAAACTTAGACATGACCGTCGGCATATCGCAGGCTGGACCGTTAAAGCTTTCAGCGTGGATATCCGTGCTTATTGTGTGAGGCTTTATTCCCTGCTCTATGCCCTTCTCAGCGACTGGCCATCTGAAGCTACGTACTCCATGGCCAACATCAAATATTACTCCGCGCTTCGCAGCTTCGAAGAATTCCGGCTGAACCTTGCCGTCTACGTCAAGCAACCCATCATGCCGCTCAATTTTTATTCCATGATACAAATGCGTAATGATATCTCCCTTCCTCACGTACTTTAACGTTTCAGGTTGATAGTGATTCTCAGCCATAAGCAAGCATCCAGCCTCATCAGCGGCTTTTCTGGCTAGCTTCACACCTTCTAAGCCGTGATGAGCCCACTTAATGCCGAGGATTACGTCGCGGTTTCTCCGTATTATTTCAAGCGTGCCTTCGATGTTTATGAACATCTCGTCTCTTCCAGTTATCAAGCTCGGCCACTTCTGATTCTCCCTAGCGTATTCTATCATTCCTTGAGATTCGATGTTTATTAGGGCGAAGATTCTTGTTCTGGAATTGTTTATCACGTACTTTCTGAATCCCATGAAGTTCAGCTCTCCAGTTGACCCCGCGTCAACCACCGTTGTGCTTCCTTTAGCTAAGCAGAGCAGCTCCGGGTCTACTCCTATATGGGCTATTTTGTAGCAGCAATGGACATGAATATCGATGAGTCCAGGCGTAACGATCATTCCATCCGCGTCTACGACATATTTTGATCTGCTTGCGTTTATACCCCTGCGGATATCAACTATCTTCCCCTCAGATATGGCTACATCTTTGACTTCATGAATTCCCTGAGAAGGATCGATCACCATTCCATTCTTAATGACAACATCATATCTTTCCTCCTTCAAAATGGAACCCTCCCACATAAATTGTTACTATAATAGTTTTTATTTTGTCTTCAGTGGCGAAACCTCACCGGCAATTAAGTCAAGGTCTCAGATACTGTATACATAAGCGTGAAGAGAGGAGAAGCTTTCTAAACAGTTATCTAAAGTCTTGGAAGATCCACTCGTCTTTCTCTTCAATCATGCTTTTAAGGATCCTTTGAGCCGTTTCCGGGCTGATGGAGAATAAGACCTTAACTATGTGTTTGCAGAGTCTTTTTTCTTCTATTCCCTTACGCCAATCGTCACAGTTGTGCCTCAGAACCTTCTTCTTCAGGTTTATCTCCACCATGTACTCTTTAATTCTCGCCTTAACGATGTCCTCTGAAGATTCTTGAATCTTGAGCTCTTCATCTCCTATTCTTATCCCTCTGCGGATTCTGTTTAGATCCGTAGTCTTGAGAAGAAGCTGCCAGATCAGGCTTTTCTCATCGCTTAGATTCTCGATCTTCAGCCCACCCCATTCCAAGGCGCCGTATAAATTATATTCGATTATTCTCTTTTTGACCTCCTCATGCTTCCGCTCCGCTATCTTCAGCATCTGCATGAACTCGATGCAGTTCTCTATAGCGTATCCATGGAAGTGATTGTTAAAGTATCCATAAACCTTCTTGGTTTTTCGAGATGCCTCTTCAAGCTTGGGCACCCATTCTTTAAGCTCCTCCTCTGAGTATCTATAATTATACCAGAGCCTAGGATTTCTACCATGCCATCTAAAGTAGGCGAAATCCGCGGTGACGTGGACATCGGAGGGAAAGGAGGGCTCGTCAACGGCGCAGTAGGCTACATTATGCTCTCTCAGAATCTTCCACGTTTCGCTTCTAATCCATGAGGGATTTCTAAACTCAACGGCAAATTCGTAGCCGTCTGGAATTATCTCAAGGAAGGCTTCAAGCCTCTCAAAGTCCTTGTCATAAGTGAATTTTGGAGGAAGCTGGATCAGTATGCATCCGAGCTTTCCAGAAGAGCTGAGGGGTTCAAGGATCTCCAGAAATCTCATCAAGTCACCCTTCACATTCTCCTCTAGATTCATTTTTTTCTTGTGAGTTATAAGCCTCGGTAGCTTGGCTGAGAAGATGAAGCCACGTGGGGAGGCTCTGTTCAGGCCATAAATAGTTGACTTAGATGGATAGCTATAAAAGGTTGAGTTTATCTCAACCGTTTTAAAGAACCGGGCGTAGTAGCTGAACATTCTCTTCTCATCGCTGTAGAATGGACCTATCCACTCCTTATATGACCAGCCGCTTGTTCCCAGTAGAATCTCAGCCATATCAGTTCACGCGGAGAGAATATTCGCTAAAAAATAATGAATAAAATATGGGAGATAAGTGTATCTGTTCTGAGGCTAATCTTCACGTCTCACAACGGTTATTGTGCACTTAGCCGCTACGGCCGCTATTACCCCTAACGCTGCAAGCCATGGAGCCGCCACAGCTCCTACAAGGCCAGCCCAGGCAGGTATCTCCAATAAAGTTTCTCCCTTCTCGTTTTTCACTATGATCCTTCTCACATTGCCTTCGTGAAGCAGCTCCTTTATCCTTCTGATAAGCTCATCTGATGAGACCTTGTATTCTTCCCTTGCAGCCTCCCTAACTGAGACTCCGCACTTCGGACAGAAGTTAGCGCCTTCAGGAAGATCTGCGCCGCAGTTACTGCATTTGCTCATTCCATCACAACCCGATTTAGACTCTGCTTTAATTAAAGAGACATCCCTTATTAATTAGACGGCTCCCGGAACGATCTCTGCTGAATTTTTAAAAGGAAGATGAGATGATATCTTTCCTCAAGGTGTCATACATGATGCGGGATGAGGCTCTGAAGGAAAAGCTACGCGGTAAGCTATTCTTGTCCTCCATGATGAACGTAACCGATGGGGCTTTCTGCTCCGAGAGAAGCGGTGGCTGCGCGATGGTTCAGCTCGGCGCATACTTGGCTGAACCGCCCATGTATGGGAAGATCCAATCTGTCCTTCCACCTGAGAGGGAAGAATGCATCAGATTTCTCTCCGAAGAGTGTAGAAGGGCGAGAAGCCGCAGAGAATTAAGCGTATGCTTGAACCTCGCAACGCCGAGACTTGAGTGGGGGCTTGAAGCCGCTGAGGCATTTCGGGAAGCCGGAGGAGACATAGTTGAGCTTAACGTTCATGGAGGATATGAGAGATATCTAAAGCTCGGATTGTTGAGGGCAATGGTTCTTCCGGAGAATAGGCCGAGGTTAATTAAGTGGCTTAAGGCATTCTCTAAGCTAGATATTCCAGTGATCGTCAAGTTTAGAATGGGCGTCGTCCCCGATTATCCATCAGTCCTTGAGGAGATTGAAGACTTAGTATTCGGAGTTCACTTCAATATTAGAGACGAATCAAGCGGGAAGCCAGACTTTAAGTTCGCCGAGAAGATACGGGAGGGAAGCGATCTCTTTCTGCTTGTAAGCGGCTACGTTAGATCGGCCACCGACGCTAAGAGGCTCTTCTCGATAGGCGTGGACATGGTTGGGGTGGCTGAGCCGACGATTAAGGATCCAGAGTTCATCGCGAAGATAGCCAAGCATCTCGGCTTATGAGACTATTTGAACCACTCCCGCATCTTCTCAACAAATTTCGGAAAGACTATCTCAGGATCCATTAGCTCCGGATGCCACCTTTTCTCCCATTCAAACGTTATGTATCCGTCGTATCCGCCGTCAAGAAGTAGCTCGAGCATCCTCTTCAAGGGGACATCCCCCTCCCCAGGCGGAACATATCTTATCTGACTCTTCTCATCAATGATTGAATCTTTAACATGCACGTTGATAATGTAAGGAGCTAGGTTTTCATAGGTCTCCTCCGGCTCTTCATGATTTAAGCGGAAGGGATGATGCATGTCCCAGAGCACACCTATGTATGGATGATCAACCATCTCCATGACGCGGGAGACGATGGATGAATCGATCCAGTCGTCATGAGTCTCCAGCGCTATCTTAACGCCGAATTCTTCAGCTTCACCGGCTATCTCCCGCAGGTTCCCGGCTAGGATGGGAATCATCTTATTTAGGCTGTATCCCTCTGGAATGCGTCCTCCGAAGACTCTTAGTACGGGTGCTGAGAGCTGAGATGCAACCTTCAAGTTCCTCCTCGTCTCTTCAAAGCTCTTCTCTTTCTCCTCGGAGCTAACAACCGCGAATCTAGCGGATACATCCACAGCTGAGACTGAAACTCCATATTTAGAGAAGAGACTCTTAGTCTCTTCTAAATCTGTGGTGAATTCTGGCAATCTGCTTATATCTATCTCGTCTTTTACGCCGCGAAACTCAACGCCGTCGAAGCCCATTCTAGAAGCATTCTCAACTATCTCTTTTAGGCTCCAGCTTGGGCAGCCAAGCGTTGTGAAGGAGAGCTTCATATAGTCTCACTCCAGTAATGATAACAAACACGCCGTATTTAGCATTTCTAGGCTGGAGGAAAGTTATAAAAAACGGAATAAAAAAGGAAATCAACAGAACAAACTAAACATAAAAGGCCGTTATATCATTTGGCAACGTTCAATAATCGTCCTTTCAGAAGTTTTTCAAATCTCTGAGTATATAATTAGTTTCTTTCTAGCGCTTTGAAGGAGCCTCAGACAGTTCGCGGAAAATCTCCGTCTTTTATCCGGCATCTTTCTGTGACAGCCCTTCTAAGTCTACAAGCCTCAAGACTTCCAGCTCGGCTGGTTCCATGTAGATAGGAGTCGGATTCATCTGAGAAACAGGGACAGACCTTCTTACAGGGGATGTTCCTATCATTACTGGTTTTGGTCTTCTTCCCTTTGACCCAAGTAATCCTTTTTATTTGAACCGCAACCTTTATATGGTTTTGTGCATAATCACATAATTGAAAAATGTGCATAATCTCAAAAATAAGATGAATAAAAATGGGTTACAGACATAGATACATGTACTACATGACTGGACTACCAGGATGGATAAGATTTGGATTTTCACCCGGCTGGATAGGAAGATCCCCAACAGGACTGCCTCCTACAGCTCAGTGGCTAATGCAAAGCGGCCTATTACCGCAGTATATGCAGTACCTCCAAACACGAGCTCCCCAAACAGTTCCTCTAACAACTGTTCCCACCACAACGCCACCCGCAGTTCAACCCTCCATAGCGCCTTTAACATCCGCACCTTTCGGAGTCCCTTTTGCCACAACCTACAGCAAAGAACAAGAGAAAACGATGCTAGAACAGCAAGTTACCATGTTAGAATCACAGCTGGAAGCCATAAGAAAGAGGCTTGAAGAACTAAGTAAATAAGCGGAGGTGAAATCGCATGTCTAGAGGAAGAGGGTTCGGCAGAGGGTTCGTTGGTTTTGGTAGAGGAGTAGGCTGGTTCGGATGGGGCAGAGGCTTCGGCAACCCCTACCCATTCTGCAGATGGTTCCCATGGCTTCCTAGATGGTGGTGGGCCAACCCGGCCTACTATGGCGGTTTTGCCAGTATGCCCTACTACTCTGGATACTTACCCATACCATACGTACAACCTTACCCATATTCGCCATATAGACCATACTAAGGTTGATCTAGACAATAAAAACCGAAAAGGAAAATGCATGAAATGAAACTCGCGATTCCTACGAAAGGAGATAAGGGTTTAGAAGATTTCGTATCCGACGTTTTCGGTAGAGCTGAAACTTTCACAATTCTGGAGATCGCCAATAACTCCATCGTTAACGTAGAAGTAGTCAGAAACCCAGCAGCCTCCTATAAGCACGGCTCAGGACCAATAGTTGTGAAGATGCTTACCGATATGAAGGTAAAAGCGGTGGCTGCAAAGGAATTCGGCCTAGGCGCATCAACCTTACTGGAACAGAATAAAATAAAAAAACTAAAGATTAAGGCAAAAATACCTGTAAAAGAAGCCGTTCAAAACATCATTAAAGAACTAAAAGAACAAACATAGTCATAACGTTGACACATCTTTTGCAGCCATTTCTTGTCCAGAAATTCTATAATCATTTTTCGCGTGCTAGACAAGACTTACCAGCAGTCGGAGAAGTTCCGAGTTGTTTTTACGTCGACTCTCTCCTTCAGCCAGGTAGACCTCCCAGCCATCTTTCCGTTCAGGTCATTCTATTCTGATCTTCCCGCTTTTAGACATATCACCAACAAACGTTTAGAATACCCCTCTTAGGTCTAAATCGGTATTGTGGGGAAAAAACGGATATTTTGAAGGTAAATTCACAGTACGTGTTTAGCTCACCGAAAAGAAGACTGACTTGGCCTTCTTGGTACGCACAAAGCGATTTTCCGAAAAGAAGGCGGAGATGATGGAAGAGAGTTCCAGAACATTATCCATGAACGGAAGCTGCCGAACAGCTCCAAAATACGGAGCGGGACCATTCGTCTACGGATACGGCATAACAATAGGACTTGATAGGAAGCCTCAAATCAGAGAGTCCGGAAATGTAAAGCCTGAAGCCAAACCTAGAATTAGCATCTTACTCTGCCGGTGGGGATTCTTACTCCATGTACTCCTCAGCCTAGAATAGGAGGAGTTCTGAGGATAGTATTCGTGGCAATGGGAGTCCATTAACAGTTTTATCTTTGCATCTTATGGTTGTTACCTCAGTTCCTTTACTTCAAGCCATCGGATTGAGCAGATGCCAAAAAACAAACTTGTCACCGAGGAAAACTATTTAGAAGCGTTCTAATTTTTTTGTAGTTTTTCTTCATCTCTTCTTCGATTTTCGGATTATACAGTAGAGTGGCAGGATGTCTCAAAGGCAGAATTATCTTGTCCCCAGCATTGAATGTTTTTCCGCAGATTTTTGAATAGCTGAAATTATCCATAAGTTCATACTTTTGGAATATGTATTTAGCTGGCAGATAGCCTAGAGTCGCTATCACCCTCGGATTCACTATGTTTATTTCTTCATCTAGGTATTGGCTACAAGCTTCGATTTCTCTAGGTTTCGGTCTTCTATAGTGTGGCAGTAAGCACTTCACAAGATTTGTCATGTAAATATCTTCCCTTCTGATTTTTGCATATTCTAACAATTCATTTAATTTTCCTCCAGAAGGGCCAACGAACATTCTCCCTTCTTCATCCTCACGATACCCAGGGGCTTGAGCGATAATCATCAGCGCCGAGTTTGGGTTTCCCTCTCCAGTTATAGCCTGAGTTCTCGTCTTCCAAAGTTCACACCTCATGCATGTTCTAATTCTCTCGTTAAGGTTCATAAGTCTCTCAAGTTTATCTTGGGTAATCAATCTCTCCTCCTCAACTCCTACGAACTTCCAGCAAGTTTTAATTCGATACCAATAGTGAGAGGTCTCTTCTGTAACGGAACTTTTAAAATCGTTATCGAGTTAACGTATCTTCCACATCATTTATTATTTTTTGCTTTGTGGAGAATTAATTTTTCTTTCTTCTTCCGTGTTATTTATCGGTGGAGAGTGAGCTCCTCCTCGGCCTTTTGATTTTCTGATGGTTATGAGTGTGAGTTGAGGTGTATGAACCATGCGGGAGGTCGGAAGATCCTACCATGTTGACTAATAGATACGTTGAGTTCCCTAGCTGTCGCCCGCTACCTTTTCTGTTTTCCCTCAGGCAGCTTGAGGGGTTCACTAAGGCGCTGAGATTATAATATTGCGTCTAGACCCGCATGATGAAAACCTAGAGCGATTAGACGAAGTCGCAGAGATAATAAATGGTCTCAGAAGGAAGAAGCTCGCATTGGTAATCCCCATCCTCGCGTGCTGAAGAACACATATCTTATGGTGTTGTCCAGAAGCGGATGCTTCATGAGACTCCGTTCTATCCGCAGGCTTTAGAGGTCAAAAAAGAGCTTTCATATTGAATCTGCCACTAAAAAACAATAAGAATGTGAAGTGAGATCATACATGGCGAGCATGGAGAGACATTGGAGGAGTGAGAGATCATGACCGTAGAGTTCTTTGGTGCTCCTGTTAGGCGTGTAACTGATGAGCCTAAATATCACTTCTTCGGATATTATGATAAATCCCCATGGGACATCCGAGACCATTACATTCTTTCACTTCAAACATCATTTGAGGATCACCCTCCCAGACCGGAAGATGAAGCTGTTATTGGCATTCTAGATCCAGAGGATAATTATGCATTTAAAATCCTAACTGTAACTCACGCTTGGAATTGGCAGCAGGGCTGTATGTTACAGTGGATTCCCGGATTCGAAAATAGGATCATATTTAATGATCGTGAGAAGGGTAAGTACGTCTCGGTTATACTCGATATTGAAAGTGGAGACTCATATAAACTTGAAATGCCAGTCTATGCGCTCAGTCATGATGGCAGTAAAGCTTTAACCCTTAACTTTTCAAGATTAGCCTGGACAAGACCAGGATGTGGATATGCTGGCATTCCAGATCCATACGCTGGGGATAAAGCTCCGGATGACGATGGCATATACATTCTAGACTTGAGGAGCGGTGAGAGTGAGCTGATAATCTCCTTGGGTCAGATGGCTAGATTTAAGCCAAGATCGGATATGAAGGGTGCGGTTCACTGGTTTAATCATCTACTCTTTAATCAAGACGATGATAGATTCATTTTTCTGCATCGCTGGTCATATGAGCCTGGAAGAACGTGGAGGACCCGCCTATTCACGGCGGATATCAATGGAGGAAATGTCTGCCTACTAGTTGATGGTAGGGCATCGCATTTTGACTGGCGGGACTCTAGGCATGTTTTGGCGTGGGCTTACATGAATGGAATTGGAGAGCGATTTTTCTTGTTTAGAGACAAAAGCGAGGATTTCGAGATAGTGGGAGATGGCGTCTTAACCAGAAATGGACATTGCTCATACTCCCCTGATCGGAAATGGATACTTACCGATACGTATCCAGACGAAAATAATATGCAGAAATTGATGCTTTACAATCCATGCGAGGATAGGCTTGTAGAGATCGGGAGATTTTATTCAAAACCGGAGCTCAGAGGTGAAATTAGATGCGATCTGCATCCACGCTGGAGCCGAAGGGGAGATAGGATCTGCATAGATTCAACACATGAAGGGACGAGACAAATGTACGTGATAGACGTATCAGAGATCGTAGAAGTAAGGTAATAAGCCGCTTTTCATCATCCTTATTTAACAGTAGCCTCGGCCGAAAATGGTGGGGAATCATATCCTCCATCACTCGCTCATCGATACTCCGGCAATATGATAATTACCCTTCCACTGAATACTCATATCATCTCATATGGATCTGAACAGCCCTAACATCATTCCTAGCTCCCTAGGACTCCTAAACCATAAATTGTCGGGAGAATACTCAACACCCTCATCTTGAATCCAGAAAACTCAGTGCACGATTCTACGAATAGCATAAACATCAAATTCAATTTCTTCCCGCTCGCCGTATTTCGACAAACTTTCGCTGAAATTTTCGATCAGATAGGAGCTGAACTCATCTCGGTTCTGCATAATTCTGGAGAATTGACCCTTGTTCCCAAAGAGTTTTTCCTAATAATGTAGGATGGGCCCTTCCGCTTCTACACGATATCTATCTTCACGGCTTTTTCTCTAAGGTTAAGCATAGGAGACATCCTAGGCTTCGTAAGCCACCAGAATTTCGACGCCCAACCAGCATAATTAATTCACAAAGCAAAAAGAATTTTTACACCTTATGCGCTCGAGATGATAATACAATTTTGTAGTAAAATTTATAATGCATAATCAAGTAGTAAGTTTTGGCGTATATTTGACCAAGCAAGTAACTGTTTTCTGCAAGAAGCGACGTGGAACTCAGAAGAAAGCTTAAGGAGCTTGGTATAAGACCGTCTGAAGTCATCAAGAAGGCTCTTGAAAGGGAAGTTGAGGAAGGATTGAAAATGCGGATTTACGGAAAAGTTGAGAGGGCTAGCGAAATAATAAGGAGGGTTGGAAGGGACGCTTGGATCAATGCGATAAGGGAAAGCAGGGATGAAAGATAAACTTCATTTTCGATTCTTCAGCGATAATAGACATATGTGGAGATAGAAAAGTAGCCTTTTGATGAAAAATAATCGGGGAAGATTTTTGGAGAAATTATTGGAAGGGGAAGGAGAGCTTCGTAGAGTCATACTTCGGTAATGATGCCGTATTTAGCGTTTCTAGCCTCCGAAGGGATTAAAAAGACTGTTTGTCTCCAGTATAGACGTACAAAAACTATTATGGATTTCAAAACTGTATCAGAAATGTCATTGATGCTGGTGGATTCTATGTCCGAGAAGAATGAGGAGGAGAGTTTCACTCCTTTACCGTTCATCATGGGTGGAGAGGCCTCCGAAGAGGAGATTAGAGAGCTAGAAACCAAGCTCAGCAGCTTGATGAGGGTCATAACGGAAGATGCTAGACAGCTAAGTGAGCACCTTGCAGCTGAGGAGAACGCTGTAAGGGAGGTGTGCAGATACCTCGAGAGGATCCTCTCAAAGCTTAATCTTTCAGTGGGCATTCCAGGAGATGCCGTGCCTTCCATGAAGAAGTATAGGGAGGTGATACTCAATCCTGAATGTCACCTCATACTGATTGATAAAGATAACTCTGTGGAGTCTAGATCGCTGAGCAAGTATCCGCCGGAGACTATACTTGCAGTTGTCTGGGCGCTCATACCTAAACTTCGAGAGGAGGTAAGCGCATATCTGAGAAAGGTTAGTGTTAGGCTAGGCTTCTTGGAGGTTGTTAAGGAGGAGCTCAGCAATATTCAGAAGCCCTTCACGCATAGTGAGAGAGATTCAATAGGAGAATTTGAGGAAGATAAAGCTAAGGAGATCTTCATCCGCCGATGACTCTGGAATTAAGCGAATCCAATAGACTGGAAACCAGAAATGATTAAGGTTTCACCATTCGAGATTCGGGAGTTTCTCTCCCTGAACGATCTTAACGAGTTTTTAGGGAGAGAAATAGTCTGGTATGAGGGTCTCTATAAGGAATATAGTGAGGAGCTAGGCTCCCTCCTCCGAGAAGAGGGCTTATCTTCGGATGAAGTTGAGAAGATTCTACGGGAGAAGGGACTGGCTCGGGGAGGAAAAGGCGGAGGGAAAGGAAAGAAGGAAAGGAAGAAGAGAGTTGCGTCTTCAGGGGAATGGTTTGATTATAAGGGATTAATGTTCTCGGCTGACAAGCAGGGAAAAGCCGAGATGCTCTTCGAGCTGACTGAGAATGCTGAGAAGGTTATGAATCGGATGAAGGAAGTTAAGATGCTGGTTGAGGAGCTTCAGAAGACTGGTTTTGGACACGGCTTATCATTTCTCGTCTATCTAGTCGACGGCGTTCCAGAGAGAATATACGTGCAGAAGGCGGAGAGCTCCGGTCAGAAGTATAGGCTGGAGCTTTTCCTCTCAACCTCTATGACGCAGTCAGCGGATGAGGATGCTGAGGAGAAAGAGGAGGAAGAATCAAACAGAAATGAAGAGGGGGAAATGGAGGAGGCTTCCGAAAGTGCAAGTGAGGATCTCACATCATGAACGAGTAGCTGAAGAACGTGTCGACGAACTTCTTCATCAATTCGTAAGGTGTCCTGACTATGCAGTGAACTGGAAAATACTCCTTCACTCTCTCGCTATCTATTCCTATGCCTATTATATGAATTCCGGATCTAAGAGCAGCGCGAATTGCCTCCTTGGCATCCTCGAATGCGCCTTTGTATCCAGCTGGATACCCGTCGGAAACCACTATCAGAATCTTGCTCTCTTCATATCTTCTCTTCAGCGACTCCACAGCGACTCTGACTCCATCCGCCAAGTACGTCATCCCACTATGCTTTATTCCGCCTATCCTCGCGCAGACCGTTCGGTTATGATTCTCAGTGAAGTCTTTTATGATGTAGAATTTATCATCGAATGCGAAGACTCCTAGAGACTTATTGTCTTGGAAGAGCTTCCTAGAAACCTCGGCCAGGCACAAGATTATATCTTTCACTTCTCCCGCGAAGTTTTTCAGGCTTAGGCTGACATCGACGAGTATGCCCCAAGACTGCGCCCTGTATCTGAGGGTATCCTCTAGGAATATATCGCTTCTCTGCTGCTGGCTGGCGATCACCTGTATGGCCTCTTGGAGATCGATGATTCCGCTCTCTCTTCTGAAATCCTCCCCTGCGATGTTATAATATAGTGCAAGCCTATTTGTTATCCGCCTGATGGTCTTTGAATGAACCGCTCTTCTCCTAAGAAACTCTGCATAGTCGTATTCTGGAAAGACGAAGTCTTTGAATCGAGTGTTACGCCCAGCCTCCCTATATCTGGCAAGGATCTTCTGCATCGACCTATTCTTTCTCATCCAATCCCAATAATTCTGTGAAGCTTCGCTCTTCAGAGATTCATAGTTAACGCTTATCTTCATCCTTAGTCTCCGCAACTCCTCATTTACTATGCTTAGCAGCTCATCTTCACGGGGAACCTCTAAGGGATCTTTAAAGATTGAATTCTCGCTTAGGTGGTTCATGTAGAGGAATGAGGGAACCTCTGGGAGCCTCAGCGAAGCCTCTGATAGAGCCTCATATATTCTTGTGAAGGCTTCGAGCTTATATCTGGATTCTTGAGCCTTCGCTGCCTCCAGCCTATTCTCGAACCTTGAGAAGATGCGGATAGTCTTCTTCTCCAGCTCTCTAGTCACCTTCACTATTTTCTTCACCGATGCTTTTTCCCTTAGGCTAAGCCGACCTTTGATCATTCCCGTCTT
>Ga0190363_1001207_pt1 | contig 15336 bp, 17 predicted proteins | sample 48721867_MG_FD_161272 | JGI IMG/M metagenome (GOLD analysis project Ga0190363, IMG submission 161272) | Hydrothermal vent microbial mat bacterial communities from Southern Trench, Guaymas Basin, Mexico - 4872-18-6-7_MG | ecosystem: Environmental > Aquatic > Marine > Hydrothermal vents >... | reverse complement strand
CATTTGAAATCTCTCACCACACCATGATCTTGGGTAGTTCTTGCCCTTGACGAAAAGACGTTTTTGTTTTTCTTCTAAAAAATCACCTTGCAGGACGTGAAATCCCTCCTGAAGGACGAAAAAAAAAGAGGAGAATATTCCTCCCGCTTTTTCGCTACTTACAGTACATTAAGATTTTGAAAGCGGGAGGGCTCAAAATAGGTGGGGTGACCGAAGAGGATATCCACAGAGCCCTCGGACCTCAGGGGAAGGTGCACTGGAGGATTTAAGGCTGATCGCTCTGGATCAGATCCCAGTTTGGGGAATGGGTGGGTTTCTCCCCCTTCAGCACCCTCACCAGGTCCTGGGCGGCCTGAAGGGCCATCCGTGAGCGGGTCTCCCAGGTGGCGGAGCCGATATGGGGCAGAAGCACCACGCGTTCAAGTCCTAAGAGCCCCTCATGGACCTCCGGTTCCCGCTCGTAGACATCGAGACCTGCTCCCCAGATCAACCCCTCTTTGAGGGCCTGGACCAGCTCTGCCTCCTTCACGATGGGCCCCCGGCCTATGTTGATCAGGATGGCGTCCCTTTTCATCCTGCGGAATTCCTCGAGGCCAAAACGCCCGCGGGTCTGCGGGTTAAGGGGGGCGGTTATCATCAAGAAGTCGCTCCGCTCAAGCAGTTCCTCAAAGGAGGCGTATCTCGCACCAGTGGCCCTTTCGGCCTTCGGATTCGGTTTGCGGTTATGATAGATCACCTCCATCCCGAAACCCTTGGCCCTACGGGCCACGGCAGTCCCAATCCGCCCCATACCGTAAATCCCCAGGACTTTTCCCACAAGGTCCTTCCCCAGAAGGAGATGGCACCTCCAGCCCTTAAAGCGCCCTTCCTTTACGAATTGGTGTCCCTGGGGGATGAGCCTTGCTGTGGCCATGAGCAGGGCCCACCCCAGCTCCGCGGTGGCCTCGGTGAGGATCCCCGGGGTGTGGGTTACGACGATCCGGCGTCTTGTGGCCTCTTCGAGGTCTATGTTGTCGAGCCCTGCGGCCATATTGGCGATGACCCTGAGGTGCGGGGCCTGGGCCATCACCTCCCGGTCCACCCTGTCGTTGAGCATGACGAGGAGCCCTTCCACCTCGCGGACCATCTCCTTCAATTCTGAGGGTCGTGGGGGTTCTCCCTCACAGAAGGTAGGCTCCGTCTCCTGCCTCAGGACCTCTTCCGCTTCGGGAAAGAGCCTTGCAGTTACGAAGACCCTGGGCTTGCCCATTCTCATCTCCTTAAAGACGCTCACTCTTCCTCCCAGTGGATGCATTCCGCAGGGCAGGTGTCCATCGCCTCCTCGACACAATCCTCGTCCTCTACCTCTGGCTCTATGACTTTGGCCTTTCCCGTCTCCTCATCGAGCTCAAAGATTTCGGGGCAAAGCTCCTCACATGTGCCACAACCGACACATTCCTCCTCATCAATGTAAACCTTACGTCCCATCTCTCCTCCTTTTCTTTGGAATCCTCCTCGGATTATTCAGAGCAAAACCCCCTATGTCAAGACCTCCCCTCGAGGGGGTTATCACCACCTTGCTGAGGGGCATCTCCTTTCCCGCCATCCTCACCCCCAAGAGCCTTGCCCCCCTACCCTGCGGGCCTCCTCCTCCACCCTCCTTTTGACCTTCCAGCGGACGAAGAGGGGAACTCTCCCCAAAAGCTCCTTTGCCTCCTTATCCCACTTCATTCCTCATAATTTTCCCTCCTCATGAGAGGGAAGACTTTGACTTGTGTCAAGAGGGAGGGTATCCTCTGGATAATTCTTTAAAGGCGAGGAAAGGCCATGGCCAAGGTCCTTCTCGGAGGGAAGATTGGGATCTATGTGGCACTCCACACACCCTGCCCCCTTCACCGCATGGAGGGACATCTCCCACTGCTCGATCAGCTTTGGCGCCATCCCCTTGCGCTTGTGACAATCTATGCAGTACCGGTTCTCCTTGCTGATCCGTACAGGGGGGACGCTTCTCAGGGCGCAGCTTTCCCGACTCGATGTACCCGACGATGAGAAGGGCTGCGAGGAAAGCCGCACTCATAAGGATAATGAGCCATTTTTTCAAAGTCAGTCCCATCTCCTCTACCTCCTTCCCTTTGGGTTTTTCATACCATCGCCCCTAATAAGATGAAAAAGAGGATCATTATTCCTGCACCTATGATCCCTAAGATCGTCCCGATCTCCTTCCCCGGGGCGATCCTCTCAAACCAGGCATCGATAAAAGGCCAAAAGACGAAAGCGATCACCACCAGGACCGGCACGAGGACGCCAACCGCCTTGGGTGTTATCTTGATCCAGAAATACATGGGATAAAAATACCACTCCGGTTTTATGTGTTCCGGGGTAACGGTAGGATTGGCGACCTCCCCCACACTGGGAGGGAAGATGATGGAAAATATGGTGACCAGAAAGAGGAGGAAGAGGCCCATTACCGTCTCAGTGGCCACGTGATCGGGATAAAAACGATATTTCTCCCTTTCCATCGCCTACCCCTCCTTCCCTGAGGTTTCTGATTCAGGCCGGGACACGCCCCTCACCATCTCCTCCACGATCGCGGCCGCATGTTCAGCCACTCCGTGGAGTCGCATGATGAAGACGTGGATGAAGATGAAGATCGCCATAAAGGTGGGAAGGATGACGGTGTGAAGGGCGAAAAGCCTGGTCAGGGTTCCAGGGCCTATGGTCGGGCCTCCTCGCAAGAAATTGGCGATAAGTCCCCCGATAAGGGGCACTGATTGAGCCAGTTCCGTCCCCACCGTGGCAGCCCAGTAAGCCTGATGGGTATAGGTGAGGGTGTAACCGGTGAAACCCATCCCCAGGTGGTGAGCAAAAGGAGCGACCCTGCCACCCAGCAAAGCTCCCGGGGCTTCCGGTAAGCAGCGATGAAGAAGACCCTCATCACATGCAGGATCACCGTGATGATCATGAACTGGGCCGCCCAGTGATGGACACCCCTAACCCACCAGCTGGATGTACTGGATGCTACTGTGCGCCTTCTCAGGTGAAGGGACGTAATAGACGCTCAACATAAGCCCTGTGGCCACCAGGACGAGAAACATCAAGAGAGGTACCCCAAGGCAGAACCACCAGTACCTCATATGGTCTGGCAGTTCCTCCCCCAGTACCTCCTTGAGGCGGGCCATATTTATGGGAAACCTTCCTTTCCACCAGCCTCCCTTTTCCCAAAAAGGATATACACAAAACGATGTAAATTTGTTGTAAATCATGTCAGTTTTCTGCAAAAATGCGGGGCGCAAAAGGTTACATATCTTAAACGAAAGGTTTACTTAACGATTACTCTGGAGGAAATTGGCTCAGATCTTCCCAAAGATGGCAAGATTCCTGAGGCCCTCCCGATCCCTTATCCTGATCCTCTGTCCCTCACTCTCTATGAGCCCCAATGTCACGAGACGCCCGAGGGCCCGGGAGAAGGTCTCGGGGATGGTCCCGAGCAGGCTTGCCACCTCCCCTTTGGGTACCTCGAAGGTGACCTCATCGGCCCCTTGCTCCCTTTCGCTGAGGTAGAGGAGGTAGGTGGCCAGACGGCTGGATACCTCCTTCAGGGAGAGATTCTCTATCAGGCTGGTGAACTCCCTAAGGCGCTGGGAGAGGAGGGCCAGCATGTTGAGGGGAAGGTGGGGGTAGTCCTTTATCAGCTTGATAAAGGAATCCTTGGGAAAGAAGGCCACCTCTGCCCTGGTGATGGCCTTGGCATGGGCAGGAAAGGGGACTTCCGCGAAGACGGTGACCTCCCCAAAGGGCTCTCCCTTCCCCAGGATATGGAGGATCTGCTTCTTACCCTCAGGGGAGAGCTTGAAAATCTCCACCTGGCCTCCCAAAACGAGATAGAACCCTTTACCCTCTTCCCCCTCGGTGAAGATCATCTCCCCCCGGCGATATGACCGGGGGATGGCTATCTCGGCCAGAAGCTCCAGTTGCTCCCGGGGAAGTCCTCGAAAGAAGGGTGTCTTGGCGATGGCCTCTGTGGATATCATATGCCTCCTTGAAGATAGCATTTTCTTGATTTAGGTCAAGGCGCCCTCAGCGGAAAAGGAGTATGATTATCAAAAATGAGATGAAAGGAGGTAAAAGAAGATGTTCTGTTATCAGTGCGAAGAGACGGCTAAGGGAGAAGGTTGCACCAAGATCGGGGTATGCGGTAAGGACGCTCAGGTAGCGGCCCTTCAGGACCTGCTGATCTATGCCCTTAAGGGATTGGCCATCTATGCCAAGGAAGGCCGTAAGGTCGGCGTGAAAGATGCTGAGGTTGATCGCTTCGCCTCTGAAGCCCTCTTCTCCACCCTCACCAACGTCAATTTCGACCCTGAAAGGTTTAGGGAATACATCGAGCGGTGCGTCAAGTTGAGGGAGAGACTGAAGGAGAAGGTGAAGACAGCAGGAGGAAAGGTCGATTTCCCCGAGGCCCCTGCCTCTTTTAAGTCCGCCGGGGATATGGATGGGCTCATAAAGCAGGGTGAGGAAGTGGGGATTAAGGCCGATGAAGGAAAGGTCCCCGAGGACATCCTATCTTTGCAGCAGACCTTCATCATAGCCTCCAAGGGGATCGCCGCCTATGCCTATCATGCTGCCCGCTTAGGGAAGGAGGATGAGGAGGTATATGCCTTCCTCCACGAGGGATTGGCTTCAACCCTCGACCCTCGGCTGACCCTGGATGACTGGCTCAAACTGGTGCTCAAGGCAGGGGAGGTAAACCTAAAAGTGATGGAATTACTGGATGCGGCCAACACCGGGACCTATGGACACCCCCGGCCTACCAAGGTGCCCCTTGGGGTGAAGGCAGGGAAGGCCATCCTTGTATCGGGTCATGACCTGAAGGATCTGGAGCTCCTGCTCAAACAGACGGAGGGAAAGGGCATCTACATCTATACCCACGGAGAGATGCTTCCCGCCCACGGATATCCTGAGCTGAAGAAGTACCCTCATCTTTACGGCCACTATGGGACCGCATGGCATAACCAGCAGCGAGAGTTCGCCTCCTTCCCTGGTCCCATCCTCATGACCACCAATTGCCTGGTTCCTCCCAAGGACGTTTATAAGGACAGGGTCTTCACCACCGGCCCTGTGGGTTACCCCGGAGTCAGGCACATCAAGGGGGAGGACTTTGGAGCCTTGATCGAGGCGGCCCTCCAGCTGCCGGGTTTTGAGGAAGATGTTAACGGCCGTTCGGTGACAGTGGGCTTTGCCAGGGAGGCCGTTCTTGGGGTGGCTGACAAGGTCATAGAGGCGGTCAAGGAAAAGGCCATCAGGCACTTCTTCCTCGTGGGAGGATGCGATGGCCGAAAGAGGCAGAGGAGCTACTACACGGAGTTCGTGGAAAAGGTCCCTGATGATTGCGTGGTGCTGACCCTGGGCTGTGGCAAGTTTCGCTTCTTCGACAAGAACCTGGGGGATATCGGCGGGATACCGAGACTGCTCGATGTGGGACAGTGCAACGACGCCTACTCCGCCATAAAGATCGCCCAGGCCCTGGCTGATGCCTTCGGGTGCTCGGTGAATGACCTGCCCCTCTCTCTCGTCCTCAGCTGGTACGAACAGAAGGCGGTGGCCATCCTCCTCACCCTCCTCTACCTGGGCATAAAGGAGATAAGGATCGGCCCGAGCCTCCCTGCCTTCCTCTCGCCCAGGGTCCTTCAGGTGCTGGTGGACAACTTCGTCCTTAAGCCCATCACCACCCCCGAGGAAGACCTGAAGACGATCCTCGGATAAAGGCGTTCACCGGGGGAGGGTTCCTCCCCTCCCCCCTTCTTCTAACTTCCCACCCTCACATCAAGCAGAGGGGCGTGTTGTTGAGCGCCGTAGACATCGGTGTCGCCGATATCTCCGGAGATGACCTTTCGGGGGATGGTGATCTTTATGGAGTAGGCGGCGGGGTACTCGATGATGGAGACGTCCTCCTCATTGACGTGGTATAGCCTTGCGATCAGCCCCTTGGTGAGCACGCCAGACTCCACCACCCTCCTGTAGTTCTTCTCCCCTTCAAACATTATGTCGAGGGTCAGGTAGAGAGGGCCTGCGTTCTTGCTCCTCAGGACCCTGGCCAGCTCTCCCAATGTGGGCATCTCTCTTCCTCAGACCTCGATCATCTCTGTATGGAAGGGTTCGGAGGGATCCTCCACCTCGAGCAGATGATACACGTTGAACCTGTAGGCGGCTCCCATGGGGATGTCCGAGGGGGAATAGGGAAAGGCGAGGTTTCCGGCCGTGGCCTTCCTGCCCTCGTAGTGGTAATGGAGCATGGTGGAGCGGGCCACGGCACAGATGTCGTTGGCCATCTCCTGGGTCCTGGCCACCGCCTCTATGATTATGCCCAGCTCATGGGGCCTCTCCTCCGAAGGCTCTATCTCCCCTTCGACACCATCCCTGCCGTAGAGCCTGAAAAGGAGCCGGTAATCTCCAGGGGACACCCTCCCCTTGAAGACCTCCCTCACGTGTTCGGTCACTGCCCCCTTTATCTCCTCTATCCTCTCGATCATCACCGGATCCCTCGCCCCTGCGATGGCGATGGTTCGATAGCCCGCTATCCTGACCCCTTCGAGCTTCACCGTGGGGGTTTTCGCCTCGATGAACCTGCTCCCCGAGACCTTGACCACCCTTTCGTCGTACTGCTCGTAGCGGCACCCCGAAAGGTCCATCATCCCATCGGGCTCGTAGAGGTAGTAGGGGTTGGGCTGCTCGTAGAGGGTGTGAGCTGCCACCGAAAGGGGAGTGCACCTCCTCTTAGGGTTCAGCGGCTCAAGCAGAAAGAAATCCCTTTCTATATAGGCCATGATCGAGTCCGCCGCTGTTCCCGGGACTGAGCATATCGCCCCGCACTCTATTATCTTTGCGGCGTGCCAGGTAGGCCCCGGGGCGCACCCCTCCTTAAGGGGAAGGGCGGCGAAGACCGCCGGATCGCTCGCCCTTCCGGCCAGAACGACCTCGGCCCCCATCTCCAGGGCCTCCATGATGGGCCTTGCCCCCATCTGTCCGACGATCCTAACGCTCTGCTCAATCTCCTCCTCGGTGAGCTGGGGCAGGGGTCCCATCGGCCTTATCTTTCCCTCCCTCAGTTTCCTCTTCAGGTAGTCCTTATTGAGCTCGGCGTGAATAAGGGCCATCTTGAAGCGCAGGCCCTTCTCCTGCGCTATCTCATCGATGATCTCCCTGCACCAGTCGAGGTGAGGCTCTCCACCTCCCCCTCCTGCCGTGCCGATCACAAAGGGGATCCCCCGCTTTATGGCCTCGGGCAGGGCGAGTTCCAGGTCCCTCTTCACCGCCGACCTGGAGGTGAAGGACTTCCCTGTCCCCAGGTAGTATGGCCCTGGATCGGTAGAACCCCCGTCCACACCGATCACATCCGGAGACCTCTTGAGGCCGTTCTCCAAGGAGATCTCCGCATAGCCGTAACCGAGGATCCCGTTCAACGCCAGGATCTTCATCTTCTACCCCCGATCCAAAAGAGCAGTAAAGTCCGATATATCCTCTTCGGCCTCCAGGGACCTCACCCTCGAGATGATCTCCTCCCTCTTCCCCTCGGAATATACGGGAGATGTAAGGTATCTAAACTTTTCCACCAGCTCCTCCCAGGAGAGGGGATTCTCAGGGTCTCCTTTCGGATAATTGACTTTGGTGAAAAACTCCCTCCCGTCCCTGGTCCTTATCCTCACGGTGGCGGGCCACCTCTCCGGGTATTCCTCATCCAGTTCCGGCTCATGGATGCAGGATACCCTCCTCATCATCTCCTTGACCTCTTCTGAAGCGATCCTCTCCTGAGTGTACTCGTCAATGGAGGCCCTCCCGTAGAGGATGGCCACCGCTGCCCCAAAGGGCATGCTGAACTGGGCATCCACCACGGTGCGGGGAGTATACTTCAGCTCGGCAGGTTCGGCAACGATGGGCATGCCGGCCCCGAGCATCCCTACCTCCACCCTCTCTATCTCATCGGCCCTCAAACCGTTCTCCCCCATGATCTTCAGGATCCCATCTATCGGCCCCTGCTTGTAGCGGCAGCAGGCATGGGGTTTTAGGCTCGTCCTCATGACCTTGAGGGGCGCTCCCAGATCCTTGAGCACCCTTTCAGGGTCTGGCCCGTCGGAGTAAGAGCGGAGAAAGCCGAATCTACCCTCGATGACAGTGGAGGGGCCCGTGAAGCCGGCCTTTCCCAGAAGGGAAGCGACAATTCCTGCGGAGGCCGCCCATCCAGGATGCATCCTCTTGGTCCATGCACCAGTGGCGAGGAACTCCATCAGGCCCGAGGCCTGGCTTCCGGCGATCCCGAGGGCGTTTACCGTCTCTTCGGGCCCAAGGCTGAGGATCCTCGATGCGGTCGCAGCCGCCCCGAAGGCACCACATGTCCCCGTGGGGTGAAACCCCCGGGCGTAATGACGGGCAGGCCTCAGGGCCTCCCCCAGCCTCACCATCACCTCGTAGCCCGATACCACCCCCTCTATGAATCTTCTCCCATCGCAACGGGTGAATTCCCCCATGGCAAAGGCCACGGGGAAAATGACCGCACCGGGATGAAGGGAGGATTCGTTGTTCACATCGTCAAGCTCCAGGGAGTGGGCCGCAACCCCGTTGGAAAAGGCCGAAAGGTAAAAGGGAGCCCTCCCTTCAGCCCCGATCAAAACCCTCTTCCCTGACCCTCTCCTGGGCTTGCTTAAGAAGCTGACTTAAGCTAACCTTACTTTCAGGTTGTTTTTGCATGGGGTATCTCCTCCTTTCTCTTGGGTTTGAGTCGGGAGATACCCCCTATCTTTTTAAATTAACCCCCTTTTTCAACACAAACTTATACAGACTCCGAAGTTCCCCTACCTCCGACGCCGCACCCTCTCGATGGCCAGACGGATGCTCCTCTGCATGCGGGCGATCGATTGAGCCAGTACTCCCAGCTCGTCCTTCGAGCGGACGTCTATCTCCATATCGAGTTCGCCTACGCTGATCCGGTCGGCGACCTCGGAGAGGTGGGCTATCCGGGCGATCAGGCTCCGGACGTAGAAGAAGACGATGAGGCCGATAATGGCGATGGTGGCCACCTGCAGGGCGATGATGATGTTGCGCGTCTCTTGGGCCATCTGGCGGGAACGCTCCTGCAGCTTCTTCATCGGACGCGTGAACTCATCGAGATAGGTGGTACTCGCCACGATAAAACGGGTCCCCTTCACAGGGGTGCATACCATGAACTTGTCCCTGAGCTTCCCATCGGCATCGCGCCACTTGTAGTATCCCCTCGATTCCTTTCCCCCTTTCACCCCGGTGAAGACCTTCCAGAAGGCAGGGAAGCTCTCGCCGAGGGCCTTCTTCACGTTCCTCATATCTATCCCGATGATCTTGGGGTTGACGTGAGCCCAGGTGCGCCAGATCCCATTCTTGTCGGGCAGCTCATACAGGGCTGAGTATCCCGTCAATCCGACCTTCTGGACGGCGATCTTTTTGAAGTCAGGGTCCGTGTTAAATTTCTCCTTTTTCAGCTCCGGATGGATCAAGAGATAAAGCCTGACCTGGGCGGCCACTGCGCGGGCGTGCTGGGCGACCTGCTGCTCGGCCATTCGCGTTACCGTGGCGGTCCCCCCCTCGATGAGGATTTTGCTCAGGGAATCGAGCTGTTTTATGGAAAAAAGGGCCCCAATGGCCAGAAAGACGATGAGCGGCACAAGCAGAAAAAGCATCGACTTTCCCATCAAGCCCATACCCTTCATCTCACAAACCCCACTTCCTCCTTTCCCTTAGGGGAATACATGATTTTCGTCCCGTTTACAAGATTACGATACTCTTCAACCTTCAGCTTCCCTGCTGTGTCTAAAAGAAAAAACGGAGGGAAAAGGATGAGGTCTCTCCTTAAGATCATGGCCGTTTCAATTTTACTTTTCACCATGGCCGCCTGTCACACCGCGGTCTTTGTGCGCCCGGAGCGACCCTGCTGTCCTCCTCCGCGGTGCTGTAAACCCCATTACGCCGTCTGGGTCCCTGGCCACTGGGGGCCCTGTGGTCGCTGGATACCAGGCCACTGGGTGGTGAGGTAGGTTACGGATAGATGCCCCTCAGCTTGTGGGCCTTCACCACCCTGCCCACCCCCAGGATGTAGGCGGCGGTCCTCATGGGGACCTTCTTCTCCTCATAGATGGTCACCACCTCATCGAAGCTCCTCTCCATTATCCTCTGAAGGCGGCTCGATACCTCCTCTTCGCTCCAGAGGAGCTCCTGGAGGTTTTGGACCCATTCAAAGTAGGAGACTATGACCCCACCTGCATTGGCCAGGATATCGGGGATGACGAAGACCCCCTTATCATAAAGGATCTGATCGGCCTCAGGAGTGGTAGGACCGTTTGCCCCCTCTGCCAGGATCCTCGCCTTTATCCTCTCCGCGTTCTCCTCCGTGATCACGCCCCCGAGGGCGGCAGGGACCAGGATATCGCACTTGAGCTCCAGGAGCTCCTCATTGGTTATCGGCTCCGCCCCCGGGACCTCCTCATGGAGGAGACAAGCGTAACGCTTCTTACAATCGAGGGTGGCCTTAAGATCCAAGCCCTTCGCGTTGTACAGGCCACCCTTGGAGTCGCTTATGGCGATCACCTTTGTTCCTGCCTTAGTAAAATACTGTGCTGCCACACTTCCCACGTTTCCGCACCCTTGGATCGCCACGGTCGCCCCTTCGGCAGAGATCCCGAGGTATTCACAGGCCTTAAGGGAGGCTATCACCACTCCCTTACCCGTCGCCTCATACCTGCCCACCGAGCCGCCCAGCTCTAAGGGCTTTCCCGTGACCACCCCGGGAACGGCATGGCCCTTGAAGATGGAGTAGGTATCCATGATCCAGGCCATCACCTGGGGATTGGTGTAGACATCAGGGGCCGGGATATCCACATCAGGTCCTATCAGCACGGAGATCTCCCAAGTGAAACGCCGGGTGAGCCGCTCGATTTCCCCGAGGCTCATCTCTTTCGGGTTGCATCGGACGCCCCCCTTTGCCCCCCCAAAGGGGATGTTTACCACCGCTGACTTCCAGGTCATCCACATCGCCAGGGCCCTCACCTCGTCGAGGTCCACGTCCGGGTGATAGCGGATCCCTCCCTTGAAAGGTCCCCTGGTGTCGTTGTGCTGGACCCTGTATCCAGTGAATATCTTCACCGTGCCGTCATCCATCTTCACAGGAAAGTTAACGGTGAGTTCCCTCCTCGTGCTCTTTATCTTCTCAAGGATTCCGGGATCCACATTGAGGTATTTTGCCACAGCGTCCACCTGCCTTCTGGCGATCTCCAAGGCCTTAGCTCCCTTTGACATCTTTCCCTCCTTTCCCTGATCTTTTTACGATCCTGGCGATCTCCCTCAGCAGACGCTCAAGGTGCGCCCGCTCTTCCTTCATCATCCCCATCCTCCCATATCGGGTCCGATACCATATGCTGATAAAATCCTCAATCAGCTTCCCCACCTCCTGGTCCCTCTGGGTGCAGAGGCGCAAGAGCTCCTTTCCGCCCTGCCAGGGTTCAAGCTCGAGCCCCCACCTCTTGGCCAGTATCCGCTTGAGCCTCTCATATTGGGTGAGCCTCCTCCCCCTCGCCCTCAAGAGGAGAAGGGAACCCAGTATCCCCACCAGGAGATAGATCCCCACCCTCCCCACCTTCAGAGGGGGCAGATGCGGTATCCTCCAAGAGAGACGGAGGGCTTCATCCCTTATCCCCTGAAAGAACCTCTGCTGGGCCGCAAAATCATAGTTTATCACATACAGGAACCATCGAAGCCTCAGATAATCCACAAATCTCGCGAGGGGGAAGGAGGCCCTTTTTCGCTGGACCGAAGGGGTAGGGTCCACCCTCTCCCATCTTCCCCTGCACCATACTTCCACCCAGGTATGGGCATCCTTCTGCCTCACGATGTAGTAGTGTCCGAGGCCGTTCCACTCGCCTCCCCGATAACCCCCCACCACACGGGCAGGTATTCCGACGCTTCTCAGCAGCAAGGCGAGGGCTGAGGCAAAGTGCTCACACCACCCACGGTGACTGCTCAGGAGGAAGTGGATGACCGGATCTCGATCACCGGGAGGGGAGACGTTCAGGGCATACCCGAAAGGAGGAGAGTTGAGGAAAGAGGAAAGGCGTTGGGCGATCTCAAGGGCGTCCCCCTTATCTCTCTCCCCTATAACCTCCAGGGCGATCCTTTGGAGCCGAGCCCTCAGGGAGCTGGGGACCTGGAGACACTCCTCTCCCGGGGGATCCCGGGGAGGTGAAGGAAGGGAGAGGACCCGGTATTTTACCCTCATACCCGATGATGGGCGGATTCGAAACGTCCATCCCGGAAAGACCCTTATTCCCCTTCCCTGTGGGGCGATGACCTCCATGAGACGGGGACAGTCGAGACCGAAGAGGACATCCCCTTCATAGGGCTCGAGGAGGACCGTCTGCTCAATGCCCCTGGCAGGAAAGGGACGGAGGGGAGGAGGCGATCCCCCCTCCCGAATCCATCTCCCCTTCCGATATGTGGTGTAGACTGCTCCTCGCCAGTAAAGGGGCCCGGGGAGGAGGACTTTGGGAAAGATGACCCTGAAGGCCACCCTCCTGTCCTCGATAACCTCACCCACATCCCCCAGGGAGATCACCTCGGAGAATCCAGCCCTTGTCCTCCCTTCTTCTAAGAAGGGGATGGTGAGGAACGCAAAAGGGGATCGGGGGAGGAAGACGAAGAAGAGGACCGCGAGGAGAAGAATCCCGCTGCCGAGCCCCAGGGAATAGAGGAGCACCTTCTCCAGGGGTCCCTTCGCCCCTTCTCTCTCCCAGTTGAGGAGGACCAGTCCACAGACGGCAAAGAGGGTGAAGGCACTAAGAGCGGCCCCGAACTCCAAGGAGAGCTTCACCACCGAGACCGCGCAGAGGATGAGGAAGGAGAGGGCGTAAATCTGCCACATCTCCCTAACCCTGCAGGGGCCGAAAAACCTGACCGCCGAGAGGGCCAGAAGCGGGATGAGAAAGGCCTCCACGCCCCCACCCCTCCACACCCCCAGCAGGCCATACCCGATGGCGAGAAGGGAGAGGAGGGTCAGGGGTCCTGACGGCAGGGGACGTGCCCTTCCCCTCCACTCGAGGAGGTTGTAAAAGACGGCCAGAAGGCAGAGGAGGACCCAGCCCTTCCCGATCAGGTCCCGGCTCAGGAGGAGGGCAGAAAGAAACGTCAAGTATAGGAAAGGTCTACTCATAGAGGGCCAAGGCCTCCAGAATCCTCCTCCTCTGTCCCTCCCCCCACGAAGGGGGGATGAAGAGATGGGGGAGCTTCACTCCCACCGCATAGCCCTTCTGCAAGAGCCTCGAGGCAAGAAAGGTCAACTTTCCCAGGGCAAACTCAAGGTCTAACCCTTCGTCAAGGTGGAGGAGAAAAGGACCCCTCTCCTCCTCCCTGTACACCTTCACCATGAAGTGGGCGACCCTGGCCGTGGCCTGCCAGTGAACGAGCCGAAAGGAATCCCCCGGGGAAAAGGGCCTGACCCCGAAGAAATCCCCTTCCGGCCCCTTCCTCCTTTCCCCTCCCCTCCTCTCTCCCTTCGGCTCCGATGAGGGGAGGGGTTCAGGAGCGGGTATGGGACGAGGATAAACGAGGCAGCGATCTCCCGTCCTCATCCAGAATCCCCTCCGGAAAAGGCCAAAGGGATGAGAGGAGACGACCCTGAGCGGAGGGACCCTCTGCCATCCTCGTCGGGGAAAAAGGAGGGGCAGGAAGACCTGGGAGCGCCCCCATGGGGGAAGATAGGGGACGGTAGCCCTCCCCTCTCCGCCTTCGATGGCGATGAGGAAGGCGGGGAAGGGCTTCCTGTTCTCTATTTCCATAAGGAAGGAAGCCTTCATCCCGGCGAAGACCTCCCCCGCAGGCCTCGCCCTCACCTTTATGCCGAGGAGGTTGACGAGGGAGCTAAGTCCCGAGAGGGCCATGGCGGAGAGCATTACCGAGAGGATGAGATAGAGGAGGCTTGATCCGGTGTTAACCGCAGCTATCCCCAGCGCTAAGGTGAGGGCAATATAAATGGTGCCGGCCTTTGTGACCTTTACCCTGTAACGGACCATCCCTTCAGTCCGGGAAGGGAACGCCTTTCAACATCTCCTTGAGGAAGGCCTCCCTTGAGCCCCTTTCCATCTCCTGACGGAAGCCGAGGCGATGGATCACCACCGGAATGAAGACCCTCCCGACGTCCTCCGGGATGACGTAATCTCTCCCCTCGATGAAGGCCCACGCCTTGGCACAGGCCACGATGGCCTGAGCTGCCCTGGTGGATACCCCATAACGAAGCTCCCGGGAGGTGCGGGTCCTCTCGGTGAGCTTCATTACGTGCTCGTTGACGTCCTCGTGGAGGAAGACCCGATGGACGTCCCTCTGTATTTCGAGGATCTCCTCAGGCCCAAGGACCGCCTTCACCTCCTTCAGCTCCCCCTGAACGTCCCTCTCCAGGATCTCCTTCTCCACATCCCTGGGGGGGTAGCCCATCTCGAGGCTCATGGTGAACCGATCCAGTTGGGATTCCGGCAGGGGAAAGGTGCCGTAGAACTCGTGGGGGTTCTGGGTGGCGATCACGAAGAAGGGCTGAGGCAGGGGTTCGATCACCCCCTCCACGCTCACCTGTCCCTCCCCCATCGCCTCAAGTAGCGCACTCTGGGCCTTCGGAGAAGCCCTGTTTATCTCATCGGCCAGGATCAGGTGGTGGAAGATGGGCCCCCGTCGGAAGACGAACCGTCCTTCGGCAGGATGATATATGAGGGTACCCAGGACATCGGCGGGGAGGAGGTCGCTGGTGAACTGGATGCGGGCGAAGGAACAGCCCATCACCCTGGCCATCGCCATGGCCAACGTGGTCTTGCCGGTCCCGGGCAGGTCCTCGAGTAGGAGGTGCCCTTTGGCCAGAAGGCAGCAGAAGGAAAGCCTTATCACCTCATCCTTTCCCCGAACGACCTCCGAAACCCGGGATATCGCCTCCTGAAGCCTCTCCCTAACCCTCATCAGGGAAAAGTGTAAGGGAAGTTGGAGAAAAGGGCAACAAAAGCTTGACCTCCCCCAATGGTTTGTATTATGGAGAGGCAGAAAGGAGGGAAGAGCCGATGAAGAGGGAGGAGGCCTTAAGGCTCGTAAAGGAGGAGGTCAAGACGAAGAACCTCGTGAAGCACATGCTCGCTGCCGAGGCCTGCATGAGGAGGCTGGCGAGGGAGCTGGAGGAGGACGAGGAGAGCTGGGGGCTTGCGGGGCTGCTCCATGACCTGGATTACGAGTCCACCAAAGACGACCCCCAGAGGCACGGCCTGGTGACGGCCGAGATGCTCCAGGGAAAGGTCTCGGAGGAGATCATCGAGG
>Ga0190363_1001205_pt1 | contig 15353 bp, 16 predicted proteins | sample 48721867_MG_FD_161272 | JGI IMG/M metagenome (GOLD analysis project Ga0190363, IMG submission 161272) | Hydrothermal vent microbial mat bacterial communities from Southern Trench, Guaymas Basin, Mexico - 4872-18-6-7_MG | ecosystem: Environmental > Aquatic > Marine > Hydrothermal vents >... | reverse complement strand
CGGATACAACGGATTCGGCCGAGCTTCCAGGGTAAACGCTTATTGGTCTCGCTACTATATTAACAAGATGTCTTCCCACATGACGTATCTGTTGGGTAAGCACTGGGAACCCCACTTATGTAGGGGGCGGGTTTAAAAACCGAAGACCATCACACCCGATATTCAACATTAGTATTATCAACAACGAAGTACCGACTACATCCACACGAAACAAGGTTCAAGATGTCGGGGCAAGTCACAGCAGCACAGACAGCTAGATGTCGGGAGCGGGGTGCCCCGACTTGATAGTGTGTTAACGTGCTGGCTCTACCTAATCAATACTATTTCTATCTGTAGTAGCTGCTTTGCTTTATCTCTCACTTTTTCGAAGTCTTCTATATCGCGTGTTAGGAAGTACTTTATGTTACGGGTTTTCGACATCATTGAGGCGTATACTAGGTGTAGCAGGTCCTTGATCCTAATACCTAGCCTACTTGATAGGTCTATGGAATTCTTAAACACCCTAGGTATCTTCAGCTCGTTAAGACCTGTAGGCACGAACCTGTAGAAACCCTCCTCATCAGCGAATTCTATGCCGAGTTTCTCCTTAAGGAAGCTGAGGATCAGTGACTGTAGGAATCGGCACCTCTCCTCAACCCCTCTATAAGCACCTACGTATTCCTGTAGAGGCTCAACTAATCTCCACTTCTTCTCCCTAACGATCTTCCTACAGATAGTGTTACACACCTCCGCTAATGTGAAGGAAGAAGCGTAGAGCCTATGCCTCCCAGCAGCTATGCTCTCCAGCGCTTCCCGGGAAGCACTATGAGCAGACTCCGAGGCGAAGACGTAGGAGATGAGTACGCTGGTATCTACGTAGTACATGTCCGTAACCTAGAAACACCGTTAATTAGGCTAGAAACCCCACTCCTCCCTAAGAACCTTAACCACGTCTATAGGCTCCCTAGTAGCTAGGAATACGCTCATCTTAGCAAGCACCCTACCTATGTAGGCACCCATCTCCTCAGGCCCAACATCAACCCTGCCCGTCCACCTAACGAATACTGGGGTACCGTACCCCCGCACCCTATCCACGATCTCAAGCCAGTAGTCAAGCGCTCGACGCGCATCGCAGTCTAGAATAGCTAGGGCATAGAGACCTATACCTTCACTATACCGAATCTCTACGCCTAGTACTGGAGCGCCCAGCTCCCTCAAGGAACTAAGCATTAACTCCCTTAACGAGACCTCAACCACCTCCTCAGCCGAGGCAGGCATCCTCAGCGTTAGTAGCTTGGCTTCACCTAGGCTTAGGGTATGGTCTACACTCCCACTAATACCTATTCTCAACCTCAGCTCTTCCAAACTCCTGCGAGCAGGTCCGGCATACTCCGTACCTTCAGCAATCGCAAACCCACTTGGTAGGGCATACATTAGTATCACCCCTAAGCATTGATCTCTAGGGCATTGTTAACCCTCTCTAAAACATCCTTAAGAACCTTATCAATATTCCTCAATACGTTTAAGAGCCTCTCCCTACTATCCCTATACACCAGAACCACTTCATAGTGAACCTTCTCATCTGACCAGCTAGTCCATAACGGTCTTACATCGAGGTGAAACCATTTAGTAGAGTTGGGGTCCCCTTCTACGGAAACAAAGCTTACGGGTACTGCAAGTAGGTCTAGCCCTAGCAGATCACCCGCCTTCACGGTCTTCTTCAAAGCCCACCTACCGCCACTAGCTCTAGCCTTAACCTGTAGCTCGTAGAACAGAACACCCTTAGCTGGGTCGCTACCTACGTTCTTCAGTATCTCCTCCACCTCACTGAATACTAGGGGAAGCTCGTTCACATTAGAGCCCTCGATGGTTATGGTGCGCCTACCCGGGTTGTAGAGTACGTATGTAGACCCCTTGATCGCCGCGACGTTAGGCTCTATAAACGTTATGTCGTAGCCACCAAGGCTCTTAGGCCTAACCCTCGCCGTGGCGTAGCCACGCTTCCTAAGCTCTAGGAGAAGCTCAGGCAAACGAGGTTCAAGCATCCATACAGACAACAAACCGATGCTCTCAATACCCTCGACCACAGCCATCGAAATCAGCTCCCCACAGTATTGGATATAGCATTAACGATATAATACTTTGTGATCCTTACACGGTGAGGTCGGTAGCAGATACTTCCCAGCCACCGCCATATCAACACAGGTTTCACCCATAGTGTTAAGGACACTATACTGGTTCGTACACGGGTGTTAAAGCCATGGGTAGGATGTAGTGGTGGGGATACTTTAAGGGTTCTTATTGCTTAGCTATATCCTCAACTGATTTCATTATAGCCCTCACCTTCTTCGATGGCCTCTGACCCAGCGCTCTCCGACCAAGTGCCGTGAGCCTGAGTTCGCCCTTGGCACCTCGCTTCAGCAGCCCCCTAGATATTAGGTTTTCGATATCGTCGAGGACTTGAGATGATACCAGCTTCCCTCCAATAGATATGAACAAGTATCCCAAGTCCACACCTTTCTTCTTGAGGAGGTGCAGGATCCCCACAAGGTCATCCTCGCTTACAGACCCGAAGTAGTGAACCATACGCAGTATAACCTCCTCCCTAAGGTTCCTAGCGCTGATCATCGCTAAGGACTCGTAGTGCGACGGGTAGAGCACGTTTAAGGTGTATCGCAGGACCCTATCCATGAAGCGGCGGCAGTAAGACTCTATATGAGGGTTATCATCATAGTCAACAGAGCATATACTCTCCACGCTGTCAAGAACACCCCTCCATGCAAGTCTGAACTCTTCAAGCTCTCCCTCAGATATGTAGCGAGTTATGTAGGAACGCAGATCATCTACAATATCTGAGGGTCTGACATCTTCACCGCTAAGTATGTAGGGGATATAAGAATGGATTATCCCGGTAACCTCATCCCAATCCACACGGCTAACCACCTCATGGTGCAGGCGGGCCGCCCTAAGAACAGCATCGGTAAAGTTCTTAAATATGGGGAGAAACTCCTTCACGATCCTCTCGGCAACACTCCTAGCCTCCCTAGAGCCTAGGTAATGACCCTTCCTTAAGACTGCTTCACACACCCTCTCTAGATCACCATTACTCAGCCTATAATACACTAGGACAAGGGGTACGTTTACAATGAATCTTCTGGGGATAATATATATCAAAGACTTACTCTTCAGCACCTGAAGAACATATCTAGCAGTTCCGTACATGCGCTTCCTCACCTCTGGGTCATCTGGGTAGATGCTCCTACGAGGGACAATGAACCTGGTTGCAATAGCGTTGAGGATCTGTGATGTAGCACCCTCATAGGGCTCGCTACGTGGACGCACGGCTCCCCACCAAGGTATGATATAGCAAGGTCAAGTTATAATGCTTTATCACACCATATATTAGTGGGTGAGAAGCGTGTCGCGAAGCCTAAAGATCATACCTCAACTGATAATCGTCCCCGAAAGAGAGGTCGTAAGGCTTGGGGAGAGGTGGATTATATATCTTCCACAGCAGTACTCGGCGCTATGGGAGGAATTGAAGAGGCAGAAGAAGAAGGTGAGGGTATACATTGAAGTAATTAATGAGGGGTAGGTGGCCGCCATGGCCAGGCGCCACGCGCTGATAGTACCAGCTGTTTGCCCCATAGACCTGTACTCTACTAATACACCCAGCATCCTCGATTACGATGTGTATTGGGAGCTCAAGCATGCAGCGCTTCATAGACAGCTACTCACACCCAGCTTCCGATTCCTTGAGAAGCGTAGGAGAGTTTTGATGGGTGCTTTCGGAGTACTTCGTGAGAGCTACGAAGGGCATACGATAGTGTTTCTCCATCCACATGACGTACTTACCACACTTAATGCTAAGATAGTTATGATATCAGGAAAGGGGGTAGACATCACTGATCTGGGTGGGCTCGCTAAGCAGGGTATTAAGAGCGGAAGGAAATTAAATGATTTCCTAGCTAATCAATGGCACGAAGGTAGTATATTGATTATCTCCGACCACATCGCTGAAGCTATAGTGGATAACCTCACAATACAGCACAAACCCGACGACCTATACATGGTACGCTACTGCTATGGTAGGGTAACTAGGGTAGTAAACAGGATGGATATAGACGCGTTAATAAGTAGTAGCAGACTCATAGCCGTGCCTCATAAGGTAAGAGACCCGCTAGGGAAGGCTGACATGCTGCTGAAGGTGCTGATGTACTACCCACCGCGCTGGCCATGGATGAGCTACGGGCTCGTAATCGATAAGTCGCGTAAATGGGTAACTATGCTCAACCCCGATGTAATGAACCTCATAGAAGTCAATAATCTAGAAGAACTAAGGGTCATGGACTACGTCGAGCCACGGGGATGGGAGGGAAACTACGTGCCGATTATAATCGTTAAGAAACTCACGCTCACCTCACCTCAACTTAATGATTACAGTAGCAGACTTGAGGATGTGCTATGGAGGGCAGTTCAAAGATTTAAAACAAGAGTTAGAGGAGGTGTTTGGCTTCTTGACATTCTACAGTAGAGAGCTAAGGAATATGGTGTACTTCGAGGTCTATAGGTTCAACCCAACAGTGTATGGTAGGAGGAGATACGTTGTATGTGAGGGTATGGTGCTTTCATCGTTTAGACCCATCGAGGTCTTGATACCCTACGACATACACTCCATTCTCAGGAGAGCCGTTGTAAAGAAGTACGTAGCCCTCAGGTCTACGTCAAATAAGAGAGTAGCGATCCCAGGTATTGAGAAAATAGCCAGCATATACGATAGGAAAAGACTTAGACAGCTTACGGGTAAGGAAGCCGCGATACCTGAACGAATATCTATGAGGATAAGAACACTACAAAGGACGAGCGATAGAATGCTTTTTGCGTATTGGAACGAGCTACCCTCATACATATACTCATCAGAAACACTGATACTACTAGCACTATATTACGTACGATCAAGACTAGGTATGAAGATGTTTAGATTTGAAGACCTTGAGCAGGTTAAGAAGTTCGTAAAGAAAGTGCATTACCTAGATGGGGTACTAATCGATCATAACGACGTATACGTCTATGTTCCAAGACCTGTTGATCATGTACATTATAACGATATACGCAGGGCCTTCCTATCGCTGAGGATAGAGCAACACGAGCAACTTAGTGAAGAGGAGTATGGAGAGGAACAATATGATGAAGAGGAGGAGTATGATGAGGAGCAACCCATATAGCGCGAAGAAGCCTAGGGAGCCTACATACATTTCAAAACCTTCCAGTACAGTTATGAGGCCCCTCATTGCTGAGGAAAGACAGTTATGAATCCTAATATCATCGACATACAGGCTCATGAAGCCTACATAGCCAGACTACATGAGATGATCATTAAAATAGGCATGTACGGCTCAAGGCAGTTATGAGAACTAATCAGATACACACTATCAGACCCCATAATCAAGAGTGATATTACGCAGCGATAATCTCTCATAACTGAGCCCAGCACCGGGGACATACATGCATAGGATTCATAACTGACTTAAAACAATACCCTTCAAGGCATGAACCGTACACGCACCCATAGAACCCCTTGAACCATCCGATGACCCGTTCACCATCATAATACAAATAATATTACTCAAGACAACTAAGACACCCAAGAACAACCCATAGAATATCACGTATAATGCCATAGACCGCTCTTAACCAACCCGAAATAAACCCTATACACACCAAGCCTCTGACAGCACAGCTTAAAGAACCCGCACAATTAACTTTAAAGGAAAACCATGTAGAGCCCAAGCATCCTCTGCCAAGCACCCGAGCAGGGAAACGAAACAAGGAAACAAGAAATATTATACACAGCCAAAACAATTAGCATAGGTATGAAAACTATGTCAACAGAACTCTACGTACAGGCATTCAAAGAACTCATAAACGAGGTAATTAGGGAAAACAGAAACAACCCACAGAAAGCCAAGGAGTTAATAATAAACGAGGTACTCAAGGAAGCAAGGAATGCATTCAAACCAGAAGACTACCAGGAGATAAAGATGTACGCTGTTAGGAGGCTTACAGAGCTAGGTATATCCATTAAGGAGCTGGAGGAGGTTCTGGGGTAGAGCTGGAGCAGCTTGATTTTCGTGTATGTGGAGGTTCTGGATAGCAATGCTTTTCTCATAGCCTCCCGTTCTCCAGTGGTGAGGGCTGGGCTTTGGAGAAGCATGTTGAGGATACTATAGCTGGTGGTACGTGGATCTTCCTAAGCAGTCTAACAGTATCGCTATCGGGTTTCGTGTTCTGGGTTGTAGTGGCGAAGCTTGTTGGTGCTGAGAGTATAGGTATGGCATCGATGGTCGTGAGCTCTGCTTCGATCGCTGCAACACTCACTTCAGCAGGTATGAACTTGGCTGTCATCAGGGAATTTGCCGTCAAGGAATTCCAGGTCTTCACATCAACGCTACTACTGGCAGTGTTAGCAGGCTGTCTAGCTTCCTCCATATCGCTACCGCTCATAGGAGGTCTAGGCTACAGCCACCTAGCCACCTATACAGTATCGCTAGCCTTCCTAACCGTCATATCAGTACCATTAACCTCATCCCTAATAGGCTTGGAGAGGTTTAGAGAGTACTTCACAGCAGTGGCAGCGGGCTCGATAGCTAAACTCAGTATGGGAGTAGCGTTAGCCCTCCTAGGACTGGGGTTCCTAGCACCACTAATAGGCTACATAGCATACCCTCTAACAGCATCCATAACAGCACTGGCTATCTTAACCACATTAACAGGTATGCGACTCGCATACCCTTCTAGAGAAGACTTAAAGTCCCTGATAGTGCTAACCCTATCAAACTATCCCTACACGATCTCAAACCAATTATTGACGATGCTGAGCGTATACATCTTCGCATACCTAGTTAGGGAAGCCGCTCCGACAGGGATCCTCTACATATCGATGATGATAGCCCTAGCCATAGCAGCAATACCCAACTCACTACTAAGAGCAGCACTACCCATAGGAACCCGGAGAAACGTAGACCCCTTCAGCGATAGCCTAAGGATAGGCCTAGCACTAGCAACCCCAATCGTAGTAGTGGTGATAGCAGCACCAAGAACAATCCTAACACTCATAAACCCAGAGCTCGTAGAAGGAGCAGACACCCTAAGAATACTGATGCTATCCACAGCACCACTAGCAACACTAATAGCAGCAATAACAAAGCTGAACAAAGAGAAGAATACAAAGACGCTGTCAATCATAGGGGTGGCAAGGCTTGCACTACTAATAGCGTTGCTCGTACCGCTAGCAAGAACCCTCGGCACGGTAGGGACGGCGATCGCGTTCCTAGTAGCAAACGTCCTGATCATGCCGATAGCGCTGAGACACCTACCAAACACGGGTAGAACCATAGCAACCCTGTGGACGCTACACATAGCTACAGCAACCCTCCTCTACCTAATACCTATCAACGAGGTCGTAGCAGCAATAGCAGCTATAGCACTATCGATAGCGGTGATGCACCTAACAAAAACCACAACAATAAACGAACTATACGACACGCTGAAGACAGCGGTGAACACTCTACTCCAACACCATAGAGAAACACCTATCTCTAAACACCCCTAAACCTCCTACTCACAGCTCTAAGCCTTTCCTCAAGCCACAGAGCCCACCTATCACCTCTACCCCTCCTCCAATTCCACACAAGGTAGAAGATGCATAGAGCAAACGTTATTGCAGAGATCTTCAGTCCTAGCTCGAACCAGTCCTGAGGAACATAACGGATAACAATAGTGAGATTACCAATCTCATTAATTCGGAAACCGTTGATAACACCATAGACAGGAACAGACCTTACTCTTTCAACCAGCTTACCATCCTTGTAAACTCTCGCTTCCCACCATGGATCAAAGCTTTCAGCAAACAAAAGCATGAAAGGTTTCGTGGTGTTTACCCATACTTTCCAGAGGGTTGGGTTTAGGTATTCATAGTACATTACTGGTCTATAATTCTGCCTAGATCGAAAAACAGCTAACGTTATGTTCATTACCCTAACAGAAATGGTTTCATTGACCTCCTGGGACTTCTTCCACACAGAAAGTCTAGAACGAATCACCACATCGTGCACACCGTAATTTACGATTCTTTCGATATCATTAAAGGTTAATGTAACGCTGTAGTTTGCTGTGTAAGGGCGCGGGAGAAGATACGTGATGTAACCATTTTTAGTTTTAAAACCAAAAAAGACCAAATTAATAGAATTTGGCGATGAAAAATGTAGAGACACATACACCTTTACTTTTAAAGGGGATAAGCTTACGCCATAAGGGAGGGTAAAATCTACGGCTCCCTCTCTTACCCCTCTCGGAATCGTTATGAGGAGAGATCCGTTTTCAAACGTTCTAACGTTTTCTAAGGAAATCGTGATGGGTACTATTCTTGTATTATTTGATGGCCAAAGTGTTAGGCTGTTGCTATACCCACTCCGAGGCTCATCAGCAATATAAAAGTAAGAGGTAGTGAAAGGAAGTCTGCACAGACTAACATTATTTGCTGTCCTACACTCTGCCTTAGCGTATTCAACTAGTTTATTAAATAACTCTTTATCATCCCACCAACAATTATCACTTTCTTTATAGGGAATGAAAACTATGTATTTTATGTTTCCTAATTTGATAAGCTTCAAGAGCGTCTCATCATCATTTGTTCCTAGTGAGGAAAGGATTCCTTTAAGATACGAATTTCTTCCCCATTGATAGCTCACTACTACTGGCATTTTAAAGAGAAGAAACTCATTTGGAGCTCCACGATAGTAGCTGGAGCTTGTATTATATGTTGAAAACGCCCCATAATTAACTGGGAATAGCAGTACCCTCCCATCAGCCTCTAAACCTGACCTAATTTTTGCTAGAGATGATAAGAGCTCTAAATCAGCACTATCCTCGAGTAGATGCTTGCTGTCGAGGTAACCTCTAACTACAATAACGTTTTGAAGTAAGATAGCTGCGATTATTACTAAGGCGAAAGCCTGTCTCAATAAACATTTCCTTTTTCCACTCATATTCCTCTCTAGACACTTTAGAGAAACAGCAATGCAGAGTAGCAGACCCGAGATTGTGATAATAGGAAACTTCGAGAAAGGCGACCTAAACGCAAAACTGTAAGGGGCGAGTAATTTGTAAAGAAACTCATTTACACCACTCAATGGCGGTGAAATCCCCTTTGAAAGAAAGACCCCAGAAACGAAGAGGAATGCTCCAAACAGATACGTTGCTTGAAGCCTCCGCGAAAGTTTATTTAAATTAATGGCTGGTACAGCGAAAGCTATGAAGAGGAGTAGTATTGAACTCGAAATCACAAGTATGTTTACAAACACATCTTCTCCACTAACTGGGAGAAAGTTCTCAAAAAACCTAACAGCATTACTCTCAACCCTTACATAGTGAATTATATAATTGGGGTCTGTGGGGAGGTTTCTACTACCTACACTACTACTTAAAGATGGGAAGGTTAGTATGTATGGTGCGGAAACCAGCGTGAAGGTAAGTAAGGGAATGAGTGCATCACTAATTGTCTTCTTTCCGGACACTACTACTGCTAAGATAATTAAACCTATCCCTACCGCGATTACAGGCATGCCGTAGGCTGGATTCGAGAATGTCGTTAAAGAGAATGGCACTACTAGGATGGTTGCTAGTAGCAAGTTTCTCACTTTTCTCCTCTCGCTAGAAAATACGAAGGAGAAGTAAAGGTATATGAAAAACGCGGAGAATGTAAGAACGGAGTATGTTGGGTGTAAGGTTATCCGCACATAAACTCTTGAACTCAATGGATTGAATATAAATATTAGCCCAGCAAGTAGGGCAAGGATACTATTGCACAATATTTTATTAACTCCCAAGAATATGAATGAAAAGGAAATGATTAAAGGCAGGCAGAAGAAAATGATAGTCAGCATTTTTACGTTGGTTATATATGAAACGATTTTGATGAAGAGATAGTAGGGATACCAAAAAATTCCCATATTTGAGCATCCAAGCTCAGAGAAATGGTTCCACGTATATTTTGTAAGCTCATAAAATTCTGGTGCATGCGATACACTTAAACCAAGGTCTCCTCCGGCAATGGTAACACTATCAGATAAGATGATGGAGTATGTAGCAATAATTAAGGAAATCCCCAACAGGAGTGTTAGGTACGGCTCATGAATTTTTAACCTTTTATGCCTTAGCCAACTCATTTTCTCGCCCCTTCCTCGCACAACAGCATATCCAGTAGCCAAGACCAAGCATGGACGGTATTTTATCAATTAGTTTAAACCTTCTATTGGGGTGTGGAATCGTTTTCAAATCCATGATTTCAAACTTAAACGCCCTTAGCATATGCTTAAGATTGCGAGGGGTGAATCCCCTAATATGACCTGCTGTGGGATATTTTTTAGGTTGACCATAATTTTCATAGTAACCTACATCAAGTGTTAGTGGGTTGAAACCCGCTATAAGAAGCAATATATTTACCCACCGTCTGATATTTGGTGTTGATAACAAAAGTAACCCGCCCAGCTTTAAAACTCTATATGATTCAGATAGTAAATTTTCAGGTATTAATAGATGTTCTATGATTTCAGTAGCAATGATAACATCTATACTGTTATCTCTAATAGGTAATTTATCTTTATTGATATCTATTCTGTAGAACTTTATGTTTTCTCTATTGAAAAACTCTTTATATTTCATGTCTATATCAAATGCGTAAACATTAAGAATGTTGTAGCCATGTTTTTCAAGAAAGGAGATGAAATACTTTAGCGGAACCCCAGCACCACACCCTATCTCAGCAATGCTTAAATCCTTGTTTCCTAGGTATTTCATCGCTTTACTAAACAGATATATATGGTAATCCTTAACGTGCAATCCAGCCATATTCGCTTCACTCATTATAATTTCACCTCCGTATGTAATTATAAGCTTCATAAAGTATTGAACCATGTTCTTAACCATAATTCGAGGAAAATTATTTTCCATAGTATTGGACTCCAATTTCTTTCGCCACGTATTGTCTCTTTAAGCATCCTATAGATCCGCCTATAATCCCAGTATGGACGTGACTTAAATTTATACGATAAGATTATGTCCAGTACAAGCTTTCTTACGCGCTTATCTAAGAGTAGCTCTCTATCTGGTGTTGCGAATCCTTTCTTATCGATTCTACATAAAACCTCCTTAGGTAGGGAGTCCTTCATCGCAGCTCTAAGTATGAACTTGCGGTAGCCCTTTCTTACTTTGAGCATAGACGGAATACCACGTGCAAGCTTAACGAGATCATTGTTTAAGAAAGGATATCTAAGTTCAATATTAAAGAAGGTGGAATTCCTATCAACATATCTTTGAAGAAAATGTAGTGACCCTATGGTTTCATTATCTAGAATTTCTTCAAGAGTTTTTGCTCTCCATAGAGTATTTTTAGCCCTTGTAGCATATCTGCGAAGGAAATCCTGCTTAAGAATTCCCCCTCTATACTCATTAACCAGCTGAACTAAAAGAGAAGGACATAGATTGCTCAATAGGTTGATAAGAATAACAGATATTAACTGGCTGGCTACTTCACGGATACCATACTTCCTAACCATAGCTACGAACTCTCGTGCAAAGGTTAGTAGTTTGAATTTGAATAGCAGTTCAAATAGGTAATAGCCTAGAACCCAGCTAAACCCTGCAAATAGTCCATCGGCACCCGTGCCATCAAGCACATGCTTATAACCCTTCCTACTTATTTCCTTGAAAAGCATATACTGCGCAAAACAACCGAGCCCTTCTATCGGAAAATCTTGTAGATAGACCAAAGTTCGTAATTCATTAACCAAATCCTCAATTGAAGGCACTAATTTATACCATTTTACCTCAGTCTTTCTAACAACAGCCATCTGATAATGACTTTCATCTGCCTCAGTGTTAGGGAATGCTATGGAGAACGCATGGATGACCGCCTTTGGATACACTTCCCTTAATGTACAGACTATTGATGAAGAATCCAATCCCCCACTTAGAAGAGCTATGTAAGGTTGGTCGAGATCTGCTGTCTCATTAACTATTGATTGGCGAATCCTATCTCTCAAAAGGCTAGTTATCTTGTTTAAATGAGACCTCTGAATGTTAGATTTTGGTGCTTGCTTCGCATAGCTACATAACTTTGTTTTCAGCAGTTTCCTACTATTTAAATCATAGATGATTATGTGGTCAGGGAGTACTGTGTAGATTCCTTTAAAGAACGTCTCTTCTGGATTCGTAGGCCATATAAAGAGCAGGTAATCAAATATTACCTCATCATTAGGTGCTTTCTTGACATACTTATGCTTAAGTATTGCCTTAGCTTCCGAGCTAAAGATAAACACATTCCCATCATAGTAATAATAGAGAGGCTTTACACCGTATGGATCCCTAAACAGAATTATTCTACCTTTCTCCCTATCGTAAATTACTATCGAAAAAATCCCATCAATTTTTCTGAAGAACTGAAGCCCAAAATTTTCGTACGCATGTATAAGAATCTCTACTGGCGAATCTGCTTGAACACGCATGTTCTTTAAATTATTTTTTAACTCAGAGATATTGCGTATCCTCCCATCAAGGACAGCATATATTGTTTCTCTTTCATCGTGTGGAATACCGCTAAGAGATTCATCAGTAATCCAGCCTATATAGACATTGTTTTGCTGATCGATAAGAGTATATACATTACGTGTCTTATACTTGATTTCGTTGTTCATTGCATTGAGCATCGAGAATAATTCCTCTTTTGATTCGCTGTGACCGGCTATGTGAAAACCATTTATTCTAGGCATTTACTCACACACCCTCTTGGACTGTTAAAAGCGACTTTAAAATAAGTTTGAGATACATACATTTAATTTTTTAATTATGATTTTTCACCTCTTTATGTTAAGAGCTTTCTTAAATCATCTTCTACTCTTCTCCGGAGTTCATGGTTTTTCAATATGTAAAGCCTTGACATCTCAACTAGATGTTTATCATTCTTGGCTTGCAGGATCTTTTCTTTGGAAGTCAATAGAAACCTTACAAACTCGTCTTCTGATGGAGGTATTACAAAAACGTTATTCAGAGGAATCTTAAACCGTAGCCCCGTTTCTCTCTTTTCTACATGCATAGAGGCGTTAAACAGTAAAACGGGTGTTCCGCACGCTAGAGACTCTAAAACCAACCTAGTAGGGTAGCATACATCAGCAGAGCCTACAACGAGGTCTGCAGCATTTATGTATAAGCTTAAAGTCTTTTGATCAACAAAGTAGTTGATAAATAAAAGATTTACGTTATTTGATTTCATAAGATCTTTAATCATGTTTTCCAGTGGCCCCTCTCCTATTATAACTAAGAAGAAATCAGAATTCTTTTGAAATACTTTTGGGATAGACTTGACTACTAGGTCGCAAAACTTAACTTCGTTCAATGGTGCAGCAAAAAGAACTATTAACTTGTTTGAGGGTAGGTTAAGGATCTTTCTCGCTTCTGTTTGCGGTATGGGGCGGAAGATGTCAGTATCGACTGCTTGTTTGGACACGGAGATCTTTTCCGGAGGTAATTCAGTAAGTTTCAGCATTTTTTTCTTTATATCCATGCCATTGACTACTATGGAAGAAGCTCTGCGGAGAACTAGTTTTGTAATAATGTTTGCCATAGTATCCGATAGATCAGTGCACCATCTGACGGCATATTCTTTCCTTGCTAAGAGCGACAAGACGTATCCAACAATACTTTCTACCAAAGCCCCACAAACTAAAATCTTGTCAACCTTAAGTATTTCTCTAAAGTGAATAAGACCTCCAAGAAGAAGGAAGAACACGTGAAGGAATACGTACATGCTTTTCTTAAGAGCAGTATCCAGACGAGAAACGCTTTTCAATCCAATCATATATTCTAGTAGGGGTATCGGCACTTTTATCCTGATGATTTTTGAACGCTTCCAATAATCGACGAAGTTTTCAATGTAACGATTCTCGTAAGTTAATACCGTAAACTTGAGCCCCCCCTGCGTCTCAGCAAAATCCAAGTATTGATGTACACGGGTTTCCACCCCTCCTCTCTTTGGAGGGAAGTGAGTTGTAATTAAGAAAATGTTTATCCTCTCACCTTTCATATTAATCCACTATTTTTTATTGGTTCTTCCTTTTAGCCACTCTCTATACTGATTATCGACAGTAATAGCAGACTTTAATAGTACATTATGTTTTGACAACGTAATAAGATATCTGATATCCTTGGGCAAGCAATGCCCACCAATTCCGTCTCTTGCTTCTAAAATTTCGATATTCCACTTGGTGTTACAGGCTCTTCGCACATCCTCAAAATTTAGTCCAAGCTCTTCGCAAATCATTCTCAATTCCTCAGCAAATGCTATTTGAACATAGCGATAAGCATTCTCAGCTATTTTGGACATCTCTGCTACTTCAATTGGAGTAACTACATATAGTGGAATGCCTAAGAAGTTCTGGTAGAAGTCAACACCTACTTTCAAACTCTCTTTATCAATACCTCCAATGACTCTTAATTGCTTTACCCCATATTTAATAGGGTCTTCTTTCCAATACCTGTGAGGTACATGAACGAGCAAACATGATTGTTTAAATATATCTTCGAAAATGCGTCTACTTAAACCGGGTACTACTGTACTCTCTATAGAGACAAGTGGTTTAGTTTGTTGGTTAGATAGGTCTATCTTCTCCTTAATCTTTTTTGATACATCAAATATAGAAGTAAAATCTGGTGTATTTTCTTTTAACCCTGTAGATACACAGATTATATAAACATCTACTGGAGGGATTTCATCCCATTTTATTGTTGCTTTTATTCCTTCTTTTTTTGCCTTTCTTACAGCCTCAATGCTAATATCATATCCAAAGACATCTAAACCCAGCTTGGAAACATATTTTGCTGTGGGTAACCCAACCTCACCCAGACCAATAACGCAGACTTTATCAAATCTATGTGTTTTCATTTGGAAATCCCCTTTCATTTTCCCACCTTACTTATTAAAAATCCTAATCCAGCTGAGAAATATTCTAAAAGCTTCAAAGTAACCACTCCAAAAGCTAGTAAAGGTTTGGAATAGAATCTTTTGTTCCTAAAAAACAATCCAAATCTGTAAAACAGGCTCATTTGCTTGTTTGCGTAATCATTATACTTTTCTCTGTAGACGGATGCGGTCTTTCCGTAGTAATACTTCTTCTTCAGCCATTTCCAAAGTGTGAAGCCCTCTTCGTGGTGTAGGATTTTAGCGCTTATCCGCGCCCTCACATTATAGCCCAGCCTCTCAATCTTCTGTGGTAGAGTAGATTCTTCAAAGAAGACCATGTCTTCGTCAAAGCCCCCAGCCT
>Ga0190363_1001204_pt1 | contig 15353 bp, 14 predicted proteins | sample 48721867_MG_FD_161272 | JGI IMG/M metagenome (GOLD analysis project Ga0190363, IMG submission 161272) | Hydrothermal vent microbial mat bacterial communities from Southern Trench, Guaymas Basin, Mexico - 4872-18-6-7_MG | ecosystem: Environmental > Aquatic > Marine > Hydrothermal vents >... | reverse complement strand
CTTGATTGCTTCTTCAATTTCCGTCCAAGTCATTGTTTCTAAAAGAACCTTCATTCTTAGTCCTCCATTATGGCGTTAAGGATTCCCTTCCAGTCGACTTCACGTTTAACCTTACTTATTGCCAGCTCGATTTTCTTATCGTCTCCTGGCTTTATTCTCCCCCCTATGCTTTCTAACTTACGGATGGTCGTGTAAGTGTCGTATGGAACCAGTATAACTGTTACCCCTTTTTCTCTAGCTTTTGATAGAACCCTGATATCAGGGTATAGGTTTCCAGTTAAGATTAGCACTGCGGTGTCGGTTTCAAGCGCTGGAAGGGTGATATCACTCCGATCGCCGCCTGTTATGACAGCCTTGTTTACGCTTCTTCTGAAGTATTTTAAGGCGCTTTCTGTGGTCATAGCTCCTACAAGTACGTCCTCAACGATTCTGGTCATGTCTCCTTCTTCCAGTATGGTGCCTTCGAGGACGCTATTTATTTCAGCTACTGTAGGGGAGGTTAAACGCTTGTCTTCTTCTATAATTCCCCACACTCTCAGACTGACGTTTTCCGCTATGGGTTTAACTATTCCTTTAACCTTTTCTAAGAGGATAAGTGGGACGTTGTTGAAGATTACACCCATGACCTCTGACCCTGTTAATTTGAACATTTCTGCCTGTGCTAGGGTATCATCTAGAACCAGGTCGTTTCCAAAGGGAGCAGTTATTAAAACTTGAGCATTGAACTTTTCAGCTAGGTGGAAGGCGGAGAGGTTTCCAGTATAGAATGCTACTGGAGTATGCCCGCTTTCAATAAATATTACATCCAAGTCCCTACTTAAAATATGATAGGCTTTTTCTATTCTTTCCGCGGCGTCACCCATTTTACCTTTAGAGAAATCAGTTAAGTAGTATGGGTTAAGCATTATGGGAACTATTATTTCAATAGGGTAATTAATGTCAAGGACAGACTTCATTAGAACAGCGTCTTCATCCTGTCTATCTGAGCCGACGGCCCATCCAACAGGCTTGAAATAACCTGTCTTAAGCCCTTCCTCCCTAAAAATGACGGATAAGGCCATGCATAAGGCGGTTTTGCCACTGTACATTAACCCGGAAACGAGAATGGGTTTCGCTTCATTCAAAATCTTAAACCTCCATTTTTTTAAGAGTTATTTTTACGTCTAAAGCAAGGCACCCCTTCTGGTATGCGAAAAGAGGATTTATATCGATTTCATTTATGTTAGGGAAGTCTGTTACCAGTTGCGAGACCCTGAGGACAACATCTATTATTGCATCCAAGTCTAAAGGTGGTTCTCCTCGAATACCTTGAATGAGCCTATAAGCTCTAGTTTCCGAGATCATCTGTATAGCTTCCTGCCTCGACACGGGGGCAATCCTAAAGGAAACGTCTTCTAAGAGGTTAACATAAATTCCACCTAGGCCGAACATTAACATAGGCCCCCATGTTAAATCGCGGCTCATACCTACGATGAATTCCTTTCCCTGATCGACCATCCTCTGGACGTAAACGCCGTAGACGTTAGCTTGAGGGGCGTACTTGTGGGTGTTCGAAAGAATGTTATAGTACTCCTTCCTGACGTCTTTGGCGTTACTTATGTTTAACACTACTCCGCCTATATCCGTTTTATGAAGTATTTGTGGGGAGGCAACCTTCAAAGCAACAGGATAACCGATTTTTTCTGCAATCCTCACTGCTTCGTCTGCGCTTCTAGCTAATGCTATTCGCGGAGCTGGGATGCCGTAGGCTCTAACCACAGAGAAGGCTTCATGGGCTAATAGAGCGACGCGCCTATCACCGTACACTGCCTTGAAAACAGACTTAACTAGGTCCTTATCTACTTCGAAGGTGACGTACTCATCTTCATGCTTCTTGATGATCTTAGCATATCTAAACATGCTTGACAAGGCCTTAACAGCTTTTTCAGGAAACAGGTAGCAGGGAATCCCGCTCTCTACGAGAAGCTTGCTTGCTTCAAGAACTTCTTCGCCACCCATGAAGGAAGCTAAAATGGGCTTCCTATATATTTTTCCAAGTTCAACAAGAGCAACTGCTGTCTCCATCGCCTTTGTCATCGCTTGAGGAGTTAATATCACAAGGCAACCTGCAACGTTTGAATCGTTAAGGACAGCTTCCAGGGCAGCCTTGTAGCGTGCATCGTCGGCGTCCCCTAAGACATCTACTGGGTTATATATGGCGGCAGCGGGGGGAAGAATGGAACGGAGGGCTTCAATAGTATCGCTTTTGAAACGAGCCAGCTTCATACCGCTTCTTTCGCAGGCATCGGTAGCGATGATCCCTGGCCCACCAGCATTCGTAACTATGGCTATACCTTTGCCATCAGGTACTGGTTGCTTAGAGAAAGCTACAGCCAGGTTGAAAAGGTCTTCTACTTCATCTATCCTAAGCACACCTATTTGCTCGAAGGCTGTATTGTAGGCTCTATCGCTGCCGGCTAGAGAGCCTGTATGGGACGATACTGCCCGAGCGCCAGCCTCACTTCTACCCGACTTAAGAACGATTACAGGTTTCTTTTTAACCACCTTTTTAGCGACGTCAAAGAATCGTTGCCCTCTCCGGACGTCTTCTAGGTATAAGAGGATAACTTTACTCTTATTGTCTTCGGCTAACGCCTCTATCACGTCTGATTCATCCAAATCAGCTTTATTGCCTAAACTGATAATTTTACTGAATCCGATTCCCTCAGAGAGAGCCCAGTCTAAAATCGAGGTAAGCATTGCTCCACTTTGAGATGCGAAAGCAATGTTACCTTTTAAGGGAGTTTTAGCGGCGAAACTAGCATTAAGGGGAGTGAACGTGTCTATAATGCCTACAACGTTAGGTCCAAGCAGCCTCATGCCATACTCTTTTACGATAGATACCAGTTTTTCTTCTAGTTTAGCACCCTCATAACCGATCTCCTTAAATCCAGCACTTATAACGACCACTCCTTTAACTCCGGCTTTCCCACATTTCTCAACCACATCCGGAACAATTCTAGCAGGCACCGTTATAACTGCTAAATCAACCGTCTCCCCAATGTCCTCTACGGAGGGGTAACATGTCAGTCCAAATATCCGCTTAGCATTTGGATTCACAGGGAAAACTTTTCCAGGATAACCGCACTCTATAACATTTCTTATGACCTCGTAACCTACTTTCCCTCTCGTCCTAGAAGCACCTATCACGGCAACACCTGAAGGGTTAAAGAAAAAATCAAGGGATGTCAATGTACATGTCCCCCAGCATAGTTAGTTTTTAACACCCTTTTAAAAATTTAGAGGAGTTGAGTGGTTTGATTTAAGGGAAAAATGTTTCACTAACCTTTCTTTAGCCGCCGTTTCTTTCGAAATCTTCCTCTGATACGCTTTCTTAAGTTCATAGAGCAGGATTATAGTCGATGCCGCTAAAAGCACTGTAACCCAGTCCCGTACCGATAGGGGGAACGTCTTAAACAATGGCTGGAGGCTGGGTACGTATATTACAAGAAGCTGCAATACGAACGAAACCATTAATGCTAGTACTAAATACTTATTCGAGAAAGGATTCAACTTAAAAATGGAGATTTTCTCTGACCTGTAGTTTATAGCGTTGAACAGTTGAAACATTATTAAAGTTACAAATGCTAAGGCCCGGGCTTCTTCGTAATTAAAGCCGAATTCATTCCAGAGCCTCGTGGAGTAAACAAGCAATGTTACACAGGCCATTAAAATGCCGCAGCCGGCGAGCTCCATAGCTGACCCCTTAGTTATCATGGGGGTCTTCGGGTTTCGGGGAGGCCGTTTCATTATGTCTGCCTCAGGTGGCTCCACGGATAAGGCAAGGGCTGGAAAACTATCTGTAACCAAGTTTATCCATAAGATTTGAGCTGCTGTTAAAGGCAATGGGAAGCCGAGGACCATCGCAACGAATATTGTTAAGAGCTCACCTGCATTTGTAGCAAGCAGGTAAAAAACTGATTTCCTGATGTTTTCGTATATTGTTCGTCCTTCCTCAACTGCTGTAACTATCGTAGCGAAGTTATCATCGCTAAGTACCATGTCCGCGGCTTCCTTGGACACGTCTGTTCCTGTAATGCCCATTGCTACGCCTATATCCGCCTTCTTCAGTGCTGGAGCATCGTTTGCCCCGTCGCCTGTCATCGCGACCACGTGCCCCTTGTTTTTAAGGGCAGAGACTATTTTCAGCTTATGCTCGGGGGAAACGCGGGCGTAGACTGCTACGTCATCAACAACCTCTTCAAGCTCGCTGACATCCATCTCCTCTAGTTCAACTCCTGTCAGCACTTGCTTTCCTTCCTCAAATATTCCAACCTCTCTGGCGATAGCCTCAGCCGTCCACACATTGTCTCCCGTAATCATGACGACCTTTATTCCTGCATCCCTGCATTTCTCAACTGAATGTTTAGCCTCTTCCCTTGGAGGATCCATTATTCCAATCAATCCAAGAAATATTAAGTCATCTTCAACTTCCTCCATGCTGTACTTGCTCCGCATTTCAACTTCTTTGTATGCCACTGCCAAGACACGCAATGCCTTTTCGGCCATCACATGGTTTTCTTCTAGTATCTTGTTCCTACGCTCATCACTCATCCGTTTGATTTCACCATTTTCCATGAAGTATGAGGAAGATTCCAAGATCACTTCAGGTGCGCCTTTAACGCAGACAATGGCACGTTCATCCATCCACTTGTTGATGGTTTCCATCCGCTTACGTTCGGGCTCAAAAGGAAACTCGTATATTCGGGGGTTTTCCTCCCTTAACCGCCTTACGTCTATTCCTAGATCTAACGCTGCTAGGAGTAATGCACCTTCAGTTGGATCTCCTATGATCAGCATGTTTCCATCTTCGCTTTTTACCTCAGCATCGTTGCATAATGTTGCAATTTTAAATAAAAAAGATAAATGCTGCAGCTCGGTGTCGGATGTTTTTTCGACTTCTCCTTTTTTAAGGGGTATTCTCTTATCTGGAATGAAAACTTCACGTACAACCATTTCATTCTTAGTTATTGTTCCAGTCTTATCGCTGCATATAATCGTCGCGCATCCGAGGGTTTCCACCGCAGGAAGCTTTCGAACTATAGCGTTCTTCTTCGCCATCCGCTGAACTCCCAGCGCAAGGGTGATCGTAACTATCGCCGGTAAGCTTTCAGGAACCACAGCTACCGCGAGGCTTACAGATGCCAAGAAAAGCTCAAGCACCTCCGTTCCTCTCAGAAATCCTGCCAAAAAGATTATCCCACAAGCCATTATAACGATTAAGCCGAGTTTCCTACCGAGTTCCCCTAACCTTTTCTGAAGTGGAGTCTCTTCTTCTTCGACTGTTTGGACGAGGGTGGCGACTTTTCCTAGCTCGGTTTTCATGCCGGTAGCAACGGTAATTCCCATTCCGCGACCTTTGACGACGACGGTTCCCATATACGCCATGTTTACTCTGTCGTTAAGTGGTGTTTTCGCATCTAAAACAGCGTCCGCATTTTTTAAGACGGGAGTAGATTCGCCTGTTAACGTGGCCTCGTCAATTTGCAGGTTTAGTGTTTCAATGAGTCTTAAGTCTGCGGGTACACGGTCACCCATTTCTAGCAGAACCAGATCCCCAGGAACAATTTCTCTAGCAGGAATTTCAACCTTCTCGCCGTTACGTATAACCTTAGCGTGAGGAGCAACGAGCCTCTTTAGTGCTTCAACAGCCTGCTCCGCCTTATATTCTTGGTAAAAACCTAAAAGGGCATTCATGAGGAGGACGAAGGATATTACCCCTGCGTCAGCTAGGTCGCCTAAAACAAGAGAGATCAAAGCTGCAATTATTAAGATAAGAATTAAGAAACTTTTAAATTGGTCTAGGAACATGGTAGCCAGCGAGCGCTTACCTGCTTCCTCGATCTCGTTAAAACCGTACTCTTTAAGACGGGAGCTAGCCTCATCGGAAGTTAGCCCCTTTTCAGTTACTCTCAATTTCTTAAATGCCTCATCTATCCTGAGGGAATGCCACATGACAGCCATCACAATTCTACTCCCTATTACATTACTTCTCCTAATCCTAATTAGGGAAGCAACGTCCTGTCAACCATTTGTTAAACCGAAGTTAAAACAGGAGATTACTTTTCAGCATGGCAGCCGTCAATTAAGAACCTTCCGACGTTTACTAAAAAATTTTACCATTAATGCCTTGCTACATGAGTTTGCTTCCTACATCTGACTTCCTTCCTAATTCTTAACGTTTTACGTTTTTCATTTTGCTGAGGGAGCTTATTAAATGCAAAACATAGAGACAGAAGAAAATGTGAGTGGGGTAATATTGTTGATTGGTCTTTCCAACGATGAATTAGCAATCGTAGGTGAAAGTTCAGATGCAGAAGGGTAACAGGCGGCAAGGCAACGATACGAAACCTTTTTAGGAAAGTCCGCGGTTAAGGACTTCGTAATTCTGCAATGTTCGAGTTGCTTAGTAGGGGGAGCAAGAATGCGGTTGTGGTTGCTCGACATTTTGGCATGTCCGGCTGATGGATGCAAATATTATCCCCTTAAGCTTTCAATTTTCGAGTGGGAGCGCGACGACGAGAAACGCATATCCAGTGTGGCTAAAGGCTACGTTTCTGGTGACGTGAAAGCGATTAAGAAGGAATTGAAGGACAACGTGAAAATTGATGAAGAAAAGGGCGTCATTGAGGACGAATTAGTTAGGAAGCCTCTTGACGTCAAAAAATACGTTGACGCCTTCAAGGAAAAGATAGAGAGTATATTTAAGCATATAACGGATCTAACAGGAGCATCATCTGAGCTTATAACAGACATCGTAAACTTTAGGGCTCCCGCAAAGTTGGACGAGAAGCTTGAGAACATGGTGTACTTGGCGAACTGGCTTGCGTTTAAAGTTAACGTGAAAAGCGGCGTTTTGATTTGTGAGAAGTGTGGAAGGTGGTATCCAATCATTGAAACAATACCGCACATGTTACCAGATGACCTTCGTAACAAGAAGGAGGACAAGGAGTTTCTAATGGAATGGAAAGATAAGCTCCCAGAGAGGATCTTAAAGTCAGAGGGGATAACAACATAACACTAAGAGATAAGGAGAAGGATTTAAGAGATAAAAATGATAAAAAAGCTTCCCCCTAAAATAGGGGAGCATGGGAGGATATTGTTTTTTTAACGGAGTTAACTATGCCTTTAACTACTGTTAGTATTTTTTCTCTCTCGTATGAGAGAGGAGGCCTTTCATTGTCATACATGCTCTCGGGTTCGTGGGGGGTTTCTCCTATTTCAAGAGCGTTTCTTACGTAAAGCTCCCTCCAGAAGTACGGGGTCTCCTTTGGAGGGGTTACACCTAGGATCTTACACGTAATTAACGTCCATGCCTTAGCTACGCACCCTATTTCGTATCCTCCTCCACCGAGAAGAATGAGTTTTCCTCTGGTTGTCTTATGGGCAAGATCGTGGAGGATTTCGATTATCTTCTCGTAGCAATCCAAACTTACAGCTTCCGTCGTTAGCGGATCTCTAAAGTGTGTGTCGACGCCGCATTGCTGGATTATTATTTCTGGCTTATAGGATTCTACTAGCGGGGGAACTATTTCCTTGTACGCATAAAGGTATGCTTCCGTAAAGGTGTATGGAGGCAGAGGAACATTAACAGAGTACCCCCTTCCCTCTCCAGCCCCAACCTCTTCGATGAAGCCACTTCCAGGGTAAAGGAATCGCCCATCTTCGTGAAAAGACACCGTAAGAACACTAGGATCCGAGTAGAATACTTCCTGCGTTCCATCTGCATGATGACAATCTATATCTACGATCATTATTCTTTTAAATCCATGCTTCTTTTGGAGGTACCTTGCTGTTATTGCCACATCATTGAAAATGCAGAAGCCTGCAGCTCGGTCCCTAGCAGCATGGTGAAGCCCTCCCCCTATGTTGAACGAGTGGAGGACGCGGCCACCGACAATCAGCTCAGCGGCTTTAATGGATCCGCCTACGATGAGGGACGATGCTTCAAACATCCCCCTGAAAGCAGGGGTGTCACCGTAGTCAAGGTATCCTCTACCCAACTTGTCCATTTCCTTAACGCGCTGGAGGTATGCGTCACTATGAACCAGTTTGAGCTCGTCTAGGCTCGCCATTCTGGGCTCAACGAGCACTAGGTCAGGATGATCTAGGAGGCCTATTTCCCTCATGAGTTCTACTGTAAGCTTGAGTCTCTGAGGACGTAGAGGATGGCTTTTCCCTAGGAAATACTTTAAGTATTCGTCGGAATAGACTAGAGCAACCTTTCCAGTCAAAGGCAACACCCGCCATCCTCCTGAACTTTTAAAAGACTACCTTAATAAGCTTACGTTGGTGGAGGTGGTGGAAATGGACAGAGGGGAGGCCTTATCGCTCGTTAAAGAGCATGTTAAGAATCCGAGGCATTTCAAGCATGTGTTAGCCGTTGAGGCTATTATGAGGGAAATTGCTAGGGAGGTTGGAGGGGACGAGGAGAAGTGGGGGTTAGTGGGGCTATTACATGACCTTGACTTCGACTTGACTGAGGGTAACCCTGAAAAGCACACTCAGATAGCAAGTGAGATCCTAAAAGGCAAGGTTTCAGACGACATCATCAGAGCGATCAGGTCCCATAACTTCGAACATACCGGGGAGAAGCCGGAGACGCTCCTCGAGAAATTCTTGGTGGCATCTGATGCAGTATCGGGGTTGATAGTGGCTACAGCGTTGGTTATGCCGGGTAAGAAGCTTGAAGAGGTGAAAGTTAAAAGTTTAAAGAAAAAGTTTAAGGCGAAGGATTTTGCACGTGGTGTTGACCGAGAGAGAATCCTTTTCTGTGAGGATGCAGGAATGCCGCTTGACAAGTTTCTAGAAGTTGCCTTAAGAGGGATGAAGAAGATAGCAGAGCAAATAGGGCTTTAATCCTTCCAAAGGGAAAGAAGAAGGGAGTTAGTGAACTACAAGCACGTCCCTTTTACTCCACCTGATCACCTTCTGAGCCGTGCTTCCCAGAACGATCCTTTTCACCCCAGTTAGCCCTCTTGTTCCCATAACTATTAGGTCTACGTTTTCTGTCTCGGACACGTCAACAATAGTATCTGCTGGGTCACCGAAGAGAACTAGCTTCACAACGTCTTCCACGCCTTTTCTTTTAGCTTTCTCCTCAGCTTCACCCAGCATCTTCTCGGCTGACTGGCTTAAGTAGCTTTTCACTAGGTCGTATGATGATTCCGAGTAGTTCTTTACTATCTCAAAATCTTCGGTTTTAATAACATTCAGGAGGATAAGTTGGGAGCCACATAACTTTGCAAACTCTATTGCCTTTTCTAACGCACGCTCCGCGGTCTCCGAGCCATCCAACGCTACAAGCATTTTCTTATACATCTTAGACCCTCCAGAGAAACAGGATAAAGGCAATTTAAAGATTTAATTCCCAGAAGAAGGGTTTTCCTATTTAAATTTTGTAGGATCGGCGAGCGCGGCTATCCACCATGAGTAACTGCTAAAAGGGTTATCACGTCTCCATCACGTACAATGGTTTCCAATCCTCGAAGTAGCCTTACATCTTTGTCGTTAAGCAGGACGAGTATCCCGGGTGCGATTTTCTCGCCTTCAATTATCATGTCACGTAAACGTTGCCCTTTAAAAGCAGCTAGGAGCACATCCCTGACTGTGCCCCCATCGTTAACCTTTACCTCCAAGATAGAAGTGTTGAGTGCCCTTGCTAGTGACGGGAAAAGCTTTAACTTGACCTTCACCGTGAAACCCTCGTAGATGTTAACCCCCTTGAAAGTGGTGGGTGACAGTGCGTCGGGGGAGATGCATTTCATCATGGCCTGAAGGCTCCGTCCAGGTCAGTTTCCCTCATCCGCATGAACCCTTATAGATGGAGGGCTAATAAAAGTTAGCGGTTTCCAATAATTTTCCTTTTTATCAGGTTTAGTGCGACAAGAGGCAACGCGTCCATAATCACCTTCTTGCAACTTTTGCGTCCAATAATTAAGTCAGAAATTACTCTTTGTAGGCTGGATGATGAAGTATTCACTACGCCGCTTCTTCTTTCCATGAAAAAGTTTCTAAGCCATAAGCTCCACTTCATGTCGCTTCCAATCTCTGCTTTAAGCCGCCTGTCGTACTGTTCCATGCGCTTCTCTGAGGGGTTTTCCTCCTCATACGCTTTAACCACCACCTCGGCTCCAATTAAGCCGCTTTTCATTCCATAATACATTCCCTCCCCCGTAATTGAGGACACCGCCCCAGCAGCGTCGCCAACAACGATAGTCCTCCACCCAGAGATTTTACCCATTATTCCGGAGAGGGGAACTAAGGCTGCTTCAAAACGTAGAATTTCTCCTCCTCTCAGTTTAGGGGAGGATAAAGGATGCTTACTAAAAAGATAGTCTAAGTATTTCTTTAGGGGGGAGGTGACCTTTGACAGTAGGGCTCCTACACCAATGACTACCACGTTTCTCCTTGGGAACATCCATCCATAACCGAATGGTGAAATATCGCTACCATAATAGAAATGATTTCTATATCCGAAAACTTCATTCACCCTCTCCTCGTTCATCCTCACTAAGTACTGGACGCAAAGTCCAAGCTGATCTTTCCGCCACCGCCAACCCATTACTCTTCTTGCAAGGGAATGTACTCCATCAGCAAAAACGACGAACTCGGATATGTAATCTCTTTTCCCGGTGCCTTTAACGTAGTCGTCATCTACGTAAACATTTAATATTCTCTCCTTGGTTACAATAGTGCCTCCAGCCTCCTCAACCCTTTCAGCGAGATAACGCCCTAAACCACTTCGATCCACGTTTCCTCCTACCCTCTCATTATAGTCGACGTGAAAGCATCCCTCTCTTAGCGCCACGAGAACGCCATAGATTTCCCTTTCAACCACCTTGGGGCTTATCCTAAATTCTCTTAAGGCCCTCTCGGTCAGCATGCCTCCACATGGCTTATCCTTGTTAGGAGTCTCGTTCTTGTCGGCTACCACTACACTCAACCCTGCCTTAGCGAGACGCTCAGCACATATTAATCCGGCAGGACCGCCGCCGACAACTAAAACGTCACATTTCAAGGGTATATCCCTCAAATACTTATTCTTGACAAGGCTTCAAGCCCTACGCTCACTGCAAGATCCAATCCTTCAAAGACCTCTTTCTTAGTAATAGAGTTGAAAAGGCGTTTCCCAGCTATGGGATTGTCGCTAACCGACATGATAGAGCCACATTTGATCCCGTGTATTCCGCCGACCGTGAATAGGGCTGATGTTTCCATGTCGATGCCTATACACTCCAAGCCTATGGCTTCCTCTAATAACTCCTTGGTCTCCCTGAAAAGCGCATCGGTCGTCCATACATGTCCAACGTGAAATCTAATGTTTCTCTCAGAAGCACACTTAGAAAGTAGTTGTGTTATGCTTCTGTCACCTTCCACAAAGCCCTCCTTAACGTAATGCTTGGTTGTGCCGTCCCCTGTGTAGGCTTTATCGGCTACTAGTAAATCGCCCAGCCTTATGTTCCGCCTGAGGGCGCCTGCAAAATCGCTTCTTACAATAGCTCGGACACGTGCCATTTGAAGTGCTTCGACAACAACTGCCGTTGCGGGGCAGCCAATTCCTGTCGGCACAACAGAAACGGGTACGCCTTCATAGTAGCCACGAAACGTTTCTCCTCTCTCCTCTACTCTCTCCAACATTTGCACTGCTCTTTGTGTTGCAATTTTGGTTGCTGTCAGAAGAACCCTCTTTTCAACCTTACCTGGACGGCAACCTAGGATAGCATATACCATCCTAGCCTCTCGAGGAAGAAGTCTTGCAAGTCTAATAGCGTATTTTAGCATTCTTCCACGCCTCAGCCCTAAAAAACCATTTTGGCACCTTGCTAATTAAATGATTTACCGTTTTAACGTTTCCAAATAAAAAAAGAGAGTTAAAGGATGAAGGAGAGGAGAAGTTTTACTTCGTCACCGAATACTCCTGACAAGAATATGAACTGGCGAAGTATTCTTTCTGGCTCCGAGAATTGCGGTATCCTGCCTAAGAGGCCATGCAGGGTTGCGCTTATAACGTCAAAGTACATGGCAGCCAGGAGGGAGATGTACACTGCAGACATGATGGAGGTTAGCAGCATGAAGAGGCAGAACGGTCTTTTCACTATTCCTCCTTTAAAGTATGCGAGTAAGACCGCTGCCATGAGCACCGTGAGAACTAACGCGTGTATAGCGTACTGTCCTTCAACCGTAGCCAGTACTATTATCACCGTGAATAATATGGATGAGGTTGTAACTGCCATGTAGTCGGTTCTTGAAAGCTCTTCTTCTCCTCTGAACCAAGATTCAAGCAGGATGCCGCCGATCATCAGTCCGAAGAACCCTGTGTAAATAAGCTGGTGGCCTAGCATCTCGTCGAAGTAGTATGTCGGCGTGTAAAGGGAATAGAGGTAAATGATGGCTTCTGGGTTCGTGGCAACCTTGGGGGTTATGAAGAGCATAAACTCGTTTTCAGCCATCAGAACTTCTATGTGGTTGGCTGTGAAGTGCATTCCGTAACCTACGAAGAAGATCATCAAGGAAAGTATGAGCAGAAGGTCTAAAAGAATTCCTCGCTTCCCAGTTTTAGACGTGCCCTCCGAGAGCACTCTGTAAAAACCATAGAACATTAAAGTGATGTATGGCCCCTGGATAAGAAGGTCAAACCAGCCCCCAAAGCCTCCAAAGTTTGCCGCTAGCGATATTAAGAAGAACGAGCCGATCAGTATGATGCTCCATTTAGCTATCTTGTTCAATGTTTAACCTCCCTTTCCGTAGTAAAGAACCTGTTGCTGAAAAGGTGAATTTTAGTGTTTCGACTGTGTTAGAGAGGCGGTATTCCGGGATAGATGCTCCACGGTGATTTGCAAGAGATTAGGGTGATGCTTCTGAGTCCGAGAGGAGAAGAAAAAGATAAAACCAATATATGTTGTAGATGTTAGTTTAACTTGGATAGGAGTATGGTTTTTGGAGAGGGTGGGATGGAATTAGGCGATCTTAAGGAAATCATTCAAGAACTGGATAATTCGGCTAAACTGATAAGGGAGCTTGTCGCCAACTTAATAAAGCTTAGGAGGAGTCTGCTGAAGGCGTACTCAAGCATTAACAGGATTATTGGGGAGGCGCCCGCACCGAGAGAGGGTGTTACCGTCGCCGTTGAGAAAGCCGTGCTTCCCGCCGTTTTGCCGTCAGAGGGGCAACAGGCGGTACCTGAGGAGGGTGGTGTCAAGAAAGAGGTTGAAACGAGGTTAGAACTGCAAGAAGGGAAGATGGAGGCTGAGGAAGCTGCTGTGGAGGTGGTCGGCGAAGGAGAGGCTGCGTTGATGGTTAAGAAAGCTGCTGAAAGCATCAACGTGAACCCTCAGGTTTCTAACGTGATCAATGAATTGAGGAGGCTGAAGGAGGAACTGCAGAAGAGGATTCCATATCATCCTGTCTTCTCCGAGATCACACTCACAATTTCAAAGTTACAAGCTATGCCGGGAGAGGGAAGGCTGGATGACGAGTCCAAGAAGGAGATGCTCAATAAGCTTTCAGAGTGGGCTTCTAGGCTATCCTGAAGACTTACTCACAGCTTTAACGCTGGAAAAACGTATTGAGGGTGACACCAAGAAGGAGTAGCTTTTAACGTCATCCCCAACTCCATTCACTCTTTTCAGCATACCGTAGAAGTTATCTGCCAGCATAAGGCCCTTCACCGGGCTCGTAATATTACCGTTCCTGATCAGCCAGCACGGGGTTGCCACAACGCTCACCTCACCTGACTCGGGGTTACTTGAATGAGCTCCTTGAACATCCCAAACAAGTAGCCCGTTTGATATCTCCCCAATGAGATCTTCAAAGCTGCTGCTTCCTTTTTCAATGATCAGGTTTGATGGCCCCACCTTGGGAGTGGATGCGTAGCTTGAACGTATAGCATTTCCTGTTGATGCGGCACCAGCCACCCTACTCCAATATGTGTCATATAGGAAAGATTTTAATGTGCCCTTTTTAATAATAGTTGTCTTCTGGCTTGGCGCGCCTTCCCCGTCGAATGGGGAAGAATTTAATCCGCCCTCAAGCCTTCCATCGTCCACTATGCTGATCATGCTGGATGATACTTGCTCCCCGATCCTCCCAGCGTAAGGAGATTTTCCTCTAAGAACGTTGTCCCCCGTTATAGCCTGCAAGAAGGTATACTCTATTAAAGCGTGTAGGGCAGGGTAAGCCAGCACCATGGGGTAAACCCCGGAGCTCACCTCTATGCGCTTCAGCGAGTTCACAGCTAGCTGGGAGGCGGTTTCCCCCACTTTTTCAGGGTTAACTTCGTATGTTCTCTTGAAGTCGAAGTCGCTGCACTCAGGCGAGATAAGGCTGCCTTCCTTAGCCACTGTTCCGAGGGCGCAACCAATGGACGTCCCTTCACCGTGAACATTTAACCCTCGACTATTAGCTATGAATACCTCGCCGTATCCTGCTGCGGCAACACCCCAGTAAGCAGTCACCTTATGGCTGTAGTCCTCTGCTGCATCAAGCATTGTTCTAGCGATGGTTACAAGCTCCTCTTCGGAAATGTTGCGTATCCTCCTATCAAAAACACCGGAGACAAATGTAGGCTTTCTTGGATCCGGCAGCCCGGTCCATCGCTTATCAGGCTTACTTGCCTTAGCAGCCTTCACGGCGCGGTCTACACTAACTTCAAGCATACGTCTTTCTAAACTATTAGAAAAACTGAAGCCCACCGCCCCGTCGACGATAACCCTTAACCCTACACCGTACTCGTCAGAGAGATGACAGGATGACAACTGCCCTAATGAGATCTCAACTTCTAACTCTCTACTATAGCTAAAATAGACTTCGGCTTCATGAGCACCATGTCTTTCAGCGTAGTCTACCATCCACTCTACCAAAGCTGCAAGGTCACTCAATTTTAGCTCCTCCCACAATCATCTGCCTACATCTGATATGAGGACCGCCATCGCCAACGTATACCGTTTGTCCTTTGCCGCACCTACCTGCGTTAAGCGCGAAGTCTCGCCCGACAGCGTCCACGTGTAGGAGTGTTTCAAGGGTGTTTCCACTAATCGAGGCATTCCTAACTGGACGGCCCACCTCACCATTAATTATCTCATACGCTCTTTGAATACCAACTTGGAACGTACCATCTAGGTTAGCTTGGCCACCTCTAAAGCTTTCCATGAGGTAGCCGAAGGACAAGTCCTCTACCATTTCTTCAAGCCGCCAGTCGCCAGGCTCAAAGTAGGTATTTCTCATCCTTATGAGGGGTGGAACCCTAAAGCTTTCAGCTCTTGCGTTACCGGTTGGCTCCATGCCAAACTCCTCCTCTCGCTCCAACCCGAGTC
>Ga0190363_1001203_pt1 | contig 15357 bp, 10 predicted proteins | sample 48721867_MG_FD_161272 | JGI IMG/M metagenome (GOLD analysis project Ga0190363, IMG submission 161272) | Hydrothermal vent microbial mat bacterial communities from Southern Trench, Guaymas Basin, Mexico - 4872-18-6-7_MG | ecosystem: Environmental > Aquatic > Marine > Hydrothermal vents >... | reverse complement strand
TTTGCGAAATCTATTATGAACATGTAATAGTCAGTGATGATGAAGGGGTACGGCTTGAATGTAGTGGTATACTGAACTATTAATTTTTGTTTCAAAATATGGTTATGCCATCTGTAGTATGCTCTTTGACGGCTAATTCCTATATTTTTGGCGATTTTTCTTAAATCTTGCATTGTATCTTTTTGTAGTTCCTTAAGTATTAGCAAATCTATCTCATCCACTAAGACTTCATAACTTTTAGGTTCCACTAGTGTCTCAGGCATGTTCTCAGATGCGTCCGTAATTTCGTCTATCCATTGATCCCATCGGAAATTCCATGACCCATCTTTAAAGTCGTACCATTCAAAGGAAATATATGGAAAGTAGGAGTTTGTTATCCAGAAAAAGAGGTGGTTTGAGAATATTCCCAGTTTTGCAGCTTCATCGAAGTATTTTTCCAGGTAATTTTTATATTCTGCTGGAAATGCAAAGTATGCGATATAACCGTCAAATTTTCCGTAACATCTCGCTAGATAATCCCAGTAGTCCATCTTTTTAATCGCTTGCAGTAGAAGCTCCTGGTTACCGGGTGGGGACTCTGCAATTAAAAAGCCTCTTGCTAGCCCTAACTTAGCATAGTTTAAATGAGCCGTCACTAGCAGTAGTTTTTGTTCCGTCAGTTTTCTTATGCGAAATCTAACGGTAGTGTCCGGAATACTGGCTACCTCGGCTACTTTTTTAATATTAGCAGGACCATAAACCTGAAGAGCTTCCAATATTTTCGCATTTACCGGATCGATACTTTTCTGATGTTTAACAATCCATTCTTGAAAGTGCTCCCAACGCTTCGGCATCAATTGCTCATATCCGCCTAGATTTGCAAGTTTTATAACGGCATTGAATATTCTTGTTCAGCTGTATTAAAGGTTAAGCAGTCTGATGCATTTAGCCAGGACCTGGAGAGCCTCCACCGTCGCCTAAAGATGGAGAGCCCATCATGCCAGGACCTGGTGACCCGCCGCCATCACCTAAAGTGTTAATTGTGCCAGGTCCAGCTGACGAAGCCGTTGAGAGTGCCACAGAGGCGTTAAATACGCCAAAGACCATTAAAAATGCAAGAATCGCCACCAAAATGCTTTTCTTCATCTAATTCACCTCCCTCATCTTTGAGGCTTATAGTTTATATAACACGTAGGATATCTGGATTTTTTGCAAAATTTTTCTCAATCTTTGCAAAAAATAAAAAATAGAAAAGGCAAACATCAGCTTATGCCAATTATACCAACCAAGCAAAAATAAATTTTAACTTTTAAATTAAAGTCACAAACCTTGAAAATTAATTTTATACATCAATTAGTACAAACTTATCTGTTTTTACCTTTTGATGAAGTCAATAGTTGCTGAATTTGCCTGTGTTCTTGTGTGTTCGTATTATTAATGTCTTAGGTTCTGCAATGATTTTTCCGCATTTTTCGCATTTTGCGGTTTTTAGGGGTTCGTAAACTGGAATGAAAACTTTGACTTTGGAATCTTGGGAAGGTTGCTCTAGAAACATCTTGTTTACTGGAACTCTGTTCCAGTAGCCGCAGTTGGAACACTTTATTTTTAGGTTTACCTTCAAGTTTTGGCTCCCTGTTAGTAGGTTTATGTTAGCTTATTTCTTCTTTTATGTCTTTTACTATTCGTTTGAATGTTTGTTTTTGGTATGCCCGGAACCGTAACAAGATCAGCTCGGCATTATGTAAGCCATGAGGAACCTTACCGCCAAGAACATCTATACGTTCATAGTCTGCTCCTACGCTAACATGCTGAATCAGACCTTTACGAATCTTATTCTGCACTTCGTCATCATAGATTTCGGCGTCATACCAAACAGCCTTACTCTGTGGTCCCACCAAGCATTAATGACCCTACTAACAGCATTCTCGGCGGTAACATGCTCCAGATAAACAGAAGAAACTGAAAAATAAATTGGACAACAGAAAGACCAAAAAGGTGGACCCGTAAAGCTGTCAAGAAAGCTAGTAGTAAAGGTCTTATTAAGCAAACAACAAAAAGAAAGGCTCAAAAAATAGCCAAAAGACTCGGGGTGAGCGAAAGCGAAAAACTCTGAGGATGGCATTTATGCAGAGCTTGGTTTAATAAAGGAAAAAATAAGTAAAAACAAAGAAGCATTTGAATGAGCAAAACGAAAATAAAATGAGTTACTGAATGACATAAATTTATGTAGTTATTGTTTAATTTAGGCGGGTTGGTGCTTATGAGTAGGCGTGGTATGCAGAAGACGTTGTTTGGCGACGTTATCGAGGAGAGGGATATTGATTTTGAAGATAAGTTGTGGAAGGCTGCAGATAAGCTGAGGAAGAAGGTTGAGGTTCATCAGTATAAATATGTTGTTCTTGGGCTTGTTTTTCTGAGGTATTTGTCTTTTGCTTTTGAGGAGAGGAGGCGGGAGTTGGAAAGGGCTTTTTCTGATCCGAATAGTGATGAGTATATTCCTTATGAGGAGTTTCGGAAGAAAGCGTTGGAGGATAGGGATTATTATCTTGCTAAGGGAGTTTTGTATGTTCCTGAGGAGGCGAGGTGGGATTATTTAGTTAAGAATGCGACTCAGCCGAATATTGCTGAGCTTCTCGATAGGGCTGTTGAGATTTTGGAAGAGGAGTATCCGAGGCAGTTAAAGGACGTTATTCCTAAGATTTATACTTCTATGAAGACTTTGGAGCCTTTAGATTATGCGTATTTGATAAATATTTTTTCTTCTATTGAGATTTCTAAGGATCATAAAGCTAAGGATGTTTTTGGGAGGATTTATGAGTATTTTTTGGGGAAGTTTACTGAGGCTGAGGGTAAGAAGGGTGGCGAGTTTTATACGCCGAGGTGCTTGACGAATCTTATTGTTGAAATTTTAGATGTGAAAGAAGGAACTATTTTTGACCCTGCTTGTGGTAGTGGCGGTTTTTTTGTTTCTGCTCTTCAGAAATTGGAGCGAGACGGATTAGACAAGAGTAGGCTTTCGATTTATGGTCAAGATTCTAAGGATATGCCTTGGAAGATTTGTAAGATGAACTTAGCTTTGAGAGGCGCGGAAGGCGATATTAGAATTGGGGATTCATATCATGACGATAAGTTTTTTGATTTGAGGGCTGATTATGTAGTTTGTAATCCGCCTTTCAATGACAGCGGGTGGGGCGCTGATAGAGTAAAGTATGAAGACCCGAGGTTTAAGTATGGAGTGCCTCCGGATAATAACGCGAATTTTGCATGGATTCAACATTACATTTACCATATAGGCCCTAATGGTAAGGCTGGTTTTGTGATGGCTAATGGAGCATTATCTGTTGGAGGCACTGAAGGAAAAATAAGAAAGAAAATAATTAAAGATGATTTAATTTACGGCATAGTAGCATGTCCTCCAAAACTTTTCTACACGGTTGGTTTGCCTGTTTCTCTATGGTTTTTGAGAAAGACGAAGCCGGAGCACATGAAAGGGAAGATTTTGTTCATTTATGCGCGGAAATTGTTTAAGCAAATATCCAGAAAACAGGTTGTTTTTACCGAAGAGCACATCGGAAAGATTGTTGAAAAATTTAGAATGTTTGAGAATGGCGCACCTGAAGAGGAGATAAATGAAGTTGGATTTGCCAAGGTTGCAACTTTGGAGGAAATAGCCAAGAACGGTTATGTTTTAACGCCTGGAAGATACGTGGGGATTAAGATATACGAGGACGAAGTGCCTTTTGAGGAGAAAATGAAAACCTACTCTGAAGAATTGTCAAAGCTGTTGAAGGAAGAGGAAGAATTAACTCATAAGGTTAAAGAAGTGTTCAAGGCCCTGGGCTTTCAGGTGTAAACAATGATTAAATTCAAATGGGAAAAAGAGTTTAAAGAAACAGAAATAGGGGAACTACCTAAAGAATGGGAAATGACGGCTCTTGGCGATAAGTCTAAATTCACAATAATTATGGGACAATCCCCTCCCTCGAAATATTACAATCAAAATGGAGACGGAATACCATTTATTCAGGGAAAAAAGGAATTCGGAGACTTATATGTAAAAACTGAAACTTATACCACAAAGTGCGCAAAGATTGCGCCTCCATATAGTGTTCTGATTACTGTTAGAGCGCCCGTAGGAGAACTTAACATTACGAAAGGTAGGTTTTGTATAGGTCGTGGGGTTGCCGCTGTTTTTAATAAAAATAGATTACTGTTAGAAAACAGATTCATTTATTACGTGTTAAAGGGATTGAATAGGTACTTATCAATGCTTGGTGAAAGAGGAACAACCTATGATTCAATAACAAAGGAAGAGCTGGATAATTTCGCAGTTCCTTTTCCGAAATCTGTAGAACGATCGAGTATTGCTTCTGTCTTGTCCTGGTTTGATGATCTTATTGAGAACAAGAAGAGGCAGAATGATATTTTGGAAAAAACGGCTATGGCAGTTTTCAAGAGCTGGTTCATAGACTTCGAGCCTTTTAAGGATTCAGGATTTGTGGATAGCGAACTCGGAAAAATACCAAAAACTTGGAAAGTTAGATCTATTGGAAAAATTGCAGATTTCAGAAATGGCCTATCCTATAAGGGTGTAGAAAAATTTAGTGAGCCAACAGGTTATTTGTTCATAACACTAAACAATGTCTTGGAGGGTGGGGGATTTAAGCCTGAGTATAGCTGGATAAAAAGCAACAGAATTAAAGAGCACCATTTCTTAAAAGAAGGAGATTTAATAATTGCGAACACAGAACAAACAAAAGTCGGAAGACTTGTTGGATGCCCCGCTCTTGTGACCTTTCCATATGATTACAAAAAGGAAAAAGGAGTTTATTCCCACCATATCACTAAAATAACTCCAAAGGACAAATTATACAAACTGTTTTTATATTTATACCTGAAGATAACCCAGCAAGAAACAGCTACCTTTCATACTGGAACTAGCGTTTGGGGCTTAGACATTGAGAATCTCAAAAGAAATAAACTTGTAGTTATCCCACCAAAATCAATTTTGGAAAGATTTCATAACGTCATAAACCCATTATTTAAAAAAATCACCATTAATGAAAAACAAATTATGGTTTTAAGAAAAATTCGTGATGTTTTGTTGCCTTTGCTTGTTTTTGGAAGGTTAAGAGTGGAGGAAATATAGGTTGGCTCAGCTCACGGAAGATTATATGGTGGAACAATCCGCCATAAACTGGCTAAAGGAACTCGGTTACTCTTACATTCATGGCTCTAAACTTTCCCCAGAAAGCAAAGAAAGAGAATCATACCGAAAGGTCATCCTAAAAAAACGATTCAGAAAAGCAATAAAAAAGCTTAATCCATGGCTTACAGACACACTTGCCGAACAAGTATACAAAAATGTTACAGAACTCGAACACCCAGACCCTATAATGAAAGGAAAAATCTTCTACGAAATGCTAACAAACGGAGTAAGAATTAAAGTAAAAGAAAAGGGAGAAGAAAGAACAAAAATAGTAAAACTCATAGACTTTGAAAACCCGGAAAACAACGAATTCTTAGCAGCAAACCAGTTCACAGTTGAATATCAATACCAAAAAGCCATGTACAGAAGACCAGACCTTGTAATATTCATAAACGGCATACCCATAGCCATCTTTGAATTCAAAAATTTTAACGCAAACGAAACAGCAAAAGACGCCTACTACGACCACAAAATAAAAAGCCTTGACATCCCCCAACTCTACGTCTACGCCCAAATACTCGTAGCAAGCGACGGACTCGAAACAAAATACGGCTCACCCACAAGCGAATGGGACAGATTCTTCATCTGGGAAGGAATCTTCGACGATGACGACTTAGAACCAATAGAAATCGAAGGAAGCCATTATTATTACATCTTCAAACCCGAAAACAAGGAAATGACCTCTCTCGAAGTTCTCCTAAAAGGACTCTTCAGAAAACAGCACCTAACAGAATACCTACAAGACTTCATATTCTACGAAAAGCAAGGAGAAACCTACCGAAAACTAATCGCCATGTTCCACCAATTCTACACAGCAAAAAAAGCCGTAGAAAGAACCAAAAAAGCAGTATTAGAAGGAAAAACACCAGAACAAAGAAGAATAGGCGTCGTATGGCACACCCAAGGAACAGGAAAATCCATAACAATGCTCTTCTACGCAAGAAAAGTCCTAAAAGTCAAAGAACTCGAAAATCCGCTCCTCCTATTCATAACAGACAGAAACAACTTAGACGAGCAACTCTACAAAGTCTTCTCAACACTTCCAATCGTAAAACAAGCCCGAAACATAAAAGACCTACAAAAAACACTCAAAACAGCCGCAGGCGGAATAGTCTTCGCCACGATACAAAAATTCGGAAAAAGAAAAGCCGAAGAATACCCCTTCTTAACCGACAGAAAAAACATAATAGTAATCGCAGACGAAGCCCACAGAAGTCAATACAGAGAACTCGCCATGAACCTCAGAAAAGCAATCCCAAACGCCTCATTCATGGGATTCACAGCAACCCCAATAGAACTCGCAGATCGCTCAACAACCCTGGTCTTCGGAGACCATATAAGCATATACTCCATGGCAAAAGCAAGAAGACACGGAGTCGTCGTCCCAATTTATTATGAAGCCAGGCTCTCCAGAGAACACTTAACAAACGAATTCATAGATGAACAATTCGAAGAAATCTCAGAATTCATGGACCCGGAAACGAAACAAGCACTCAAAGAAAAATACGCAAAGCTTGAAGCCCTTATATTAGCAGAAGAAAGAATGGAAAAAATAGCAAAGGACATAGTAACTCACTTCAACAAAAGAACTCAAGAATTCAAAGGAAAAGCCCTAATCGTCACCATAAGCAGAAAAGTCGCAGTCAAACTCTACCAAAAAATCACCAAACAACCAAACGCACCATCAACGATCGTCGTAATGTCAGGAAACAAAAACAAAGACCCAAAGGAATTCTGGCCCCACATCAGAAGCAAAAGAGAACTTGAACAAATAGCAGACAAATTCAAAAATCCCGAAACGGACCCTCAAATGGCAATAGTCGTTGATATGTGGCTAACAGGCTTCGATGCCCCATGCCTCCACACAATGTACTTCGACAAACCAATGAAAGACCACTCATTAGTTCAAGCCATAGCAAGAGTAAACAGAGTATTCAAAGACAAACCAGGCGGACTAATCGTAGACTATATAGGAATAGCAGACAACCTGAAAAAATCCCTCTCCATGTACACCCTCGGAGCAATAAGACAAGTATTATTAGACATAAACAAGGTTATAGAACAACTTAAAGAAAAACACGACATGGTAAAATCACTCCTGCACGGCATACCATACCAAAAATGGAAAAAACTCTCCCCATCCGAACTCTCAAAACTAACCACAATAGCATACGACAGAATAAGCAAAGATGATGACACCAAGAAAGCATTCATTAGAAACTTCGTAGCACTAAAAAAGCTCTACGCCCTCGCAAGTCCCCATCCAGAAGCCTACAAAATAAAAGACGACATAAGATTCTTCGAAATGATCAAAAAAATGATAGTAAAATACTCGGCAGCCAGAATAAGAGACATAAGCCGAGACCTCGAATACGAAGTCAGCCAACTAATCTCAAAAAGCATCTCCGCCGAAGAACCAATCGACATATTCGCCCTAATGGGAAAGGGCAAACCAGAAATCTCAATATTGGACGAAAAATTCCTCGTCCAATTCCAAAACATGAAATACAAAAACTACGCAGCAGATCTACTCGCAAAAATAATAAAAGACCAACTAATCGTAAAAATGAAAGTCAACCCTATCAGATACCGATCCCTATACGAAATGCTACAAAAAACAATAGACAAATACAATGTTAAACTACTAAACACAACAGAAGTCATCGAAGAATTAGTAAAAATAGCAAAACAAATCAAAAAAGCAGCAGCAAAAGGAAAACAACTAAAACTCACCGAACAAGAATTAGCCTTCTACGACCTACTATCCTCAAGAGAAAAATTCTTCGAGAACTACCAACAAATAAAACAAGTAGCAAAACAAATCGTAAAACAACTCGGATACTACATAAAAGTAGCCGACTGGAACAGAAAAGAATACCTAAAAGCAAAACTAAAAGCAGCCGTAAAAACAGTCCTCATAAAAACCATCAACGGAAGAGCAAGCTGGAAAGAAATAGAACAACTCTCAACAGAACTCATGAACTGCGCAGAACTCATCTATAGCTCCCAATAAATAACTTAGCAAACATATAAACAATAAAAGCGACAACAATAAAAACAGTTATCCAAAGCAAAGGCAAACCAACATTTTCATAACCACTTAAGCTTGTTATAACATAAAGAAACATGGCAAAAGCTGCTACAGCAAGTATGCCATAAGCCCAAAAACTAAATCTTGTCCCCACATTCTCACTTCCATAAGAGAATTTACGGTCTCAGTTTACGCCCTGTTCTGACGGACTTATACACAATTTTACCTCTTATTACCTCAGCATGGACAGGTACAGCAGCCCTCTTTCTCGCCTGAATCTTCAGCCTTCTCCGCTCATTCGGAGAAATTCGCGTTGACCTCTTCTTCCTCGTAGCCTTCACCTGAACAACCCATTTCTTAGAACCCTTTACCGCTACAATGTCGGAAGCTCCTTTACTTCCTTTATGAACTTTTACTTTGTATCCCCTTCTAATGAGATCCTCTGCAACTTCAAACTCCTTCCTCCTTCCGTAATGATACTCTGATTTTACCATAACATCATCATGTCCTTTTTTTAAATATTTAAAAATAGAACATTTAAATATTTAAAGATTCCGAATTATCACCAGAACAACAATGCCAAAAAAGAAAAGAAAAATCAAGACCCGATACAAAACAACTACAAAACGCGGATACCGCGAATACATGAGAAAATATATGAGAAAATATAAAAACATCCCACCATCCCGATATGGAAAGAGAGGAAGACGCCCCAAAAGAAAATAATATTATAAAATGGAAAGGCTTATCCTTAAAATAACTCCCACAGGTTTGCAGTAGAATCTATTTGATATTTTTAGTAATAAGGTTATAGAAACAATCGAATCATTCTTCAGAAAGAAAAAGAAATTTTCTTCCAATCACGTAAATACTCTACGAAATACTGAGTAATTATGTCCTCAACAACACTAAACGTTTTACGGGGGACCAGCATTGAAACGTTTTATCGTTAAAATATAGGTTATTCCGTCTTGTCTCGAGTTTTTGAGTGCATTCGGTAAATCTGAAGGATTAGCATTTAATTTTTCAGCAAGTTCGTATTGGTCCGTATTGGTCTTTAAATTGTTTAGTGCTTCCTTCTTTATTGCAATCTTCAATAAAGGCTACGCTGGGTTCTATTCAAACAGCTTGGCGGCCCCTCGGTTCCGCCAACCAAGACGAGCTTTCTGTATCAATAGCCCTCAGCCTCGCTGTTTGAATATAAAGCGGTTTTGTCTCCGCGTTACGTCTCGCCTTTATTCTACTGCCCCTTACTGTTCCGAAAGCGCCGCCAAGCCCATCATGAACATGTCATCTGTTGATAAGCCAACTAGGAAGAGCATTTTTTATTGTCTTCTTGTAAGGATTTTAAGTATGATTTTTCAGAGAGAAACGCTATTACTATGTTGCGGATTTTTTCAGCGTCTTTGGTTCCAAACCCCTTCAATTTTTTAATGATTTCGTATTGTTCATCATCTAATGTAACCATTATTCTTTTTACCAATTTATAACCACGCTCTAACAATTTTGTTGTTAAATGGAAATATTTAAATATTCCTTATTACAGATATCTTACTCAATAGCAATAAATGAGTTAGAAACGGTGGTAGGTATAAGCACGATGTTAGCGTTGCTAATAGTAATCCTCTTGATAATAGCTGGATCAGCGGCATATTACATCCTTAGGAAAAAGGGGCTACTTCCGGGAGTTTCTAAGTTAGACAGCAATAACGATGCAACCTTGACGCAATTAGCAAAATTAGAAGAGCGGATAAAGGTTCTTGAAGGCCTTGAGGAGAAAATTGAAAGGCTTAGAGAGAAACAAGATAGGGATTCAAGGGAACTCCGAGAAAGACTATATAGCGAATACTCTGAGAGACTTCAGAGCGCAGTAAATTTGCTGAAAGAAACCTACAATAAGTTAAGCGATACTACCGCCAACGCCTTTAAAGAAATAACCGACAAAAACGCCAAGGTTCAAAGTGAAACCATAAATAGGCTGACTAATGCCATAGCTAAACTAGAATCAGCATTTGAAAGAATAGAACAGAAAGAACACGCCCAACTATACGATGAGATAAAAACCTTGAAACAAAAGATAAACGATCTAGAAAGAGACCCGCTTCGAGTACAGCTAGAGGAACTTGCAGAAGCAAGAACCGCACAAGCAGTACACGAACAAAGCGTAAAGGAAATTACAACGATCTTCTGGCCAAACAACGGAGAAATCAAGTTCAAGGAAAAGATAGGTCAATACCAGCCAGACGTTTTCATCAATAATCATAAGATAAGAATAGTTGCGGATGAAGTGACAACTGAAGAAGCAGGCACTATTCGTGAAAAGGTGAAGAAAGTAGCAGACTACATGCGTGGGCTTAACGCCAACATCGGGTATGTAATTATACCCAATGCAGGAATAGCACCCGACATCTTAAGGGAAATAAAGCGTACAGTACCGGAACGTGGACTTTACGTCGTGCGATTGACAGAGTACGCCGTTCACCTACAAGTATGGTATGACATAGCGACGACTGGAATGGTTGATACCGGAATTATGATAGAAAAGGGGCATAGTTTTTTGGAAATTTTGGAGCCTCTGTTCGATGAGTTTCTAGCACTAATTCAAAACTTAGAACAAAGAGATGAACGCGATTTCAAGTACAGACAAAACAGATACAAAGAAATTAAACTTTTCCCGGCCAAAGTACTAACCACAATGGAAACACGAATGCTTGCAGGAGGGACTGAAAACCATAGGGGATGAAATATTTGTCTTCGTTAAAACAAAAACCGGAAAATCTCTTCGCGGATGCAAAAACGCTATGTAGAATAGAGAACGCCATTAGTGTGTCCACTGTCACAGTTAGGGCTACAGATGCAGACACCATAAATGCTGGCGTAATTAATGATTCTACTAAAGCCCCAAGATATATAGAGTATTTGAAGGTTGATGGTTGGACAAGTGATTACGTCAGCGTTAATCTGCTCCTTAAACATCTCTCCAGAAAATCTAGGAGCGAAGCCTCAAGAAAAGCATATTTGAGGCAGGTTTACTCGTTTTGCATCTCAATCGGTTTAACTCCGGACGAGGTTGTAAAATTACGTAGAAAAAGAATTGAAAAATTAGTGCAAGAATACGCCGATAGATACAATGACGGAAAACATAGCATCAGATACATCAACAATATAATTCATATTCTCAAATCCTTCTTTAAAGTAAATGGTTTCAGAGGGGCCAAGACACTTAACATTGAAAGTTTTTATATGCCATCGAGGTATAGGAAAAGACCGGAATATATTCCGAGGAAGCATGAAATTTACAGGATGGCTGACTCGGCGTGCTCACTTAGAGATAGAGCAATAATTCTTTCATTGTACAGTAGCGGGCTTAGAAACTCGACTCTAAGGGCACTTCTTTATAGAGATGTGGAGTATGAGCTGGAAAAAGGCATAGATAATATTATGATTCCAGTTTATCCAGAGATGAAGCTTGTAGACCCTAACGCATGTAAAAACAACATTCCGTATTACACTTTCATCTGCGATGAAGCCACGCAAGCACTTAGGTTATACCTTCGCGAACGCGAAGAAAAATATGGCAAAATTCTACCTACAGAACCGCTTTTCGCGTCAGATTACAACCAAGTGCCACGTGGAGAACGAAGTTCAAAAATAATGAGTCCAAGGCAGCTTCAGCAAGTGGTGAAACAAGCAGCGCGAAGGGCCAGAATTCCAAAATGGCGATACGTTACTCCGCATAGCCTACGTAAAGCCTTTGAAACGGTGCTTCATAGCGAACTTATTGACGGCGGGCGTCTTGACCCCAAAATTCAAGAATTCTTGATGGGTCATATTCTGCCTGGAAGCCAAGACGCCTATTTCGACCAGACAGATGTAGAACGGTTAAGAGCTGAATATGCAAAGCTGAACTTTGGCCGCGTAGTTGTTGAAAACAAATTCAAAATTTTAAGGATGGCCGTAGCAAGAGCCTTTGAGGGTTCAGGCGTAGATCCAGACAAGGTGATAGAGGAATACTTTGAAATGCGACGGCACTCACAATTATGCACATCTAAATTTGAAAGAGAGAAAAGTATCTTTAAATGAAAAAATCGGAAATCCTCTTCTGTCCCGTCCTGTTGGATCTATTTTGCGAGGTCAATGCAGAAACGTTTTTCTTCTCTTTAGCAGTATCTCTACCCAAAAGACCGACAGGATGTTCTTGCCTAGTTTCAAAATTCGGGGATGGTTCTGGCTTGAGTGGGTTAATCCACATTGGAAGATTAAGTCGTCCGCCTCCACTTCTTGGCACTTGAGCTCGTTTTTGACTGATGTTTTTTGGTGTTGACTGGTTAGTACTAACATCCGAACAATTTACTGACAGTATCTGGCTCTGGATAAGTGACTTTGAACCATATTGTGATTTCTGAGTTGATACTTCGGAGGAGAATTGATGGATGCTTGTAGTTTCGGGGTCTTCAAGCTGCTTCACAATGGTTTTTCTTGAAACCACAACCTTTCCAGATGGTAAGGTCGCCTCAAAATGCCAGCCTTGCTGCAACAAAGTTTGAAGCTCATCCTCGCAGACTACACGTTCCTCCTTCTCAACACCAGCGATTGGTTCAAAAATCATCTTAGCATATTTCGCACGGATCTCCTCAATCTTGGTCTTATCAAAATAGGTGTCCTGGCTTCCCGGTAAAGTGTGACCGAAAAGGAACTCTCTTTCCTTGGCATCTAACCTCACATCGTCAGGCTGATTTCTCAGAAAGCTTTCATACGTCTTCCGTAAGCAGTGAGGATAAACATGCTTCCAGTTTTTGATCCCTGCTCTCTTGGCTGCCTTCTTAACAATTTCTTGCAATTCACGTGATGAAATAGGGGTCTTACGCCTTTCACTTAAGGGTAATCTTCTATTTTTTGTGATAAAAATAGGTTCGTAATCCAGAATGTCCCCATATTTCTCTTTCCTTTCTTGAAGATAAAGGCGTAGAAGTTCTGTAACTTTTGGTGGGATGAATGTGTAATAGAAAATCCGATTCTTACATGCGTTTGGGACACGCTTTTTCATCACTTCATGGACTATTATAATTAAGTATTCTTCTCCTCTTTCTAACTCCTTTTTAATAGTATGTTCTTGAAGCAACGGATCCGTGTATGACTCATTATAGACAAGAGCTCTCAGCGTAGAGTTCCGCAAACCAGTGTAAATTAAAAACAAAATTATTAGCCGATCCCGCAAACTTCTAGCAACGTCAGCCATTTTCAAAGCTTCTGCCCATGAGGGAACGTACTCCTGCCTTTTCCTGCTTCTAGTTGGCTGGAAATAGCTGTGAAGGTCGAGGTCAACTTTGTTCACCTTGAAAAAACTCTTGGCAATATGGATAATGTGGTTAGCGTATCGAGTAGACCCCCTATTATTTAGCTCATCAGCAAAATCTTGAATCAAACCAGCAACCACATCGGAGTTTTCTAGAGCCATTGAAACAAGTTCATCCGGGTTCATCCCAGTTTTTTTACATATTCTCCATAAAACATAGCAGTAAGCTCTTCTGGACGAGACACTTCTACTCTTTCGTCCTAAATGCTTTAAAAGCAAATCGACACTCTTAAAACGGCTCGACCACCCATCCCCAACAATCCCAAGAAAAGTCCACCAAACAAGCTTCCTACCCATTAAACAACCCCAATAAACGCAACTCGAGTAGCCACAACGCAAACTTCAACGTAACCAACCGCAACCCCTTAAACGCAACAACTAATACCCTTTTACGCAACCACCATAACGCACAAGCAACCTTGTGTGCTACTGTGGTTTCGTTAAAGGTTCTTATGATTAGTGGCTTTTGGGGGTTGTCTGTGAATAGTATGGCTATTTTTTGGCCTTTTTTTGTGTTTTTTAGGGTTTTTGTGAGGGTGTTGGCTTCTGGTGTGTTTTTGGGGAAGCTTAGTTTTATGTTTGTTGGCGTGAGTGTGAGGATTAGGGTTACTTCGTTTTTGTTTATTTTTAGCTCTTTGTAGTTTCCAATGACTTCCTGGTATGGTTGCGAACCTACTTTTTGGGATGCCCAGAATACCCAGCCTTTGGAGGTTTTTTGTCCTTTGATTTTTCCTTCGATAAGGAGTTCTAGGCAGTGTTTTAGTGCAGTGGTCCAATTTCCAATTCCACAAGCCAATTGAATTTTCTTAATGTCAACTGGTTCGGTTACGTTGTCCACAAACTTTAGGATTTTTTCCTTGTAATATACCATTTTAATGCCTCTTAAACAAAATGTTTAAAAGTTCCTGAGTATAAACGTTATGGTATAACGTACTTCGTCGGTATTACGTACTTTGTCATAGAAATGGGATGTTAAAAATGGGATGGTTAAAACGAGGCAAGTGGTCTGATTGGGTCAGCGAAAGGACTGATTACTTAATCCTGAAGGCCTTAGACGAAGCTCGCGAATCTGGTGGGCTTCGATTTACAGAGCTTCTCAGAAAAACGAAGCTTAGTAGGGACGCTGTTTCTAGGCATCTTAAAGACCTTTTTAAAGACGGCTCAATATACCACGATTATTTGACGAAGCGTTACTCCATTTCACAGGGTGGCTCAAAAAAACTGCATAAGTATGAGATGGAAAACGCTCTAAGAAGTGTAAAATACTCCTATACACTGCCATCGATTGACCCAAAGAGTGTAAAGACAACAAGCCACGCAAAGTTTGTGTCGGTTGGCGATATGCTAATCGCTATTAACGAGTTTGTTACAGAGTTAGTGAAGGGCCTTCGATCAGCAGGGATTCTCCTTCCATCGTTCGAGAAGGAAGATTATGAAATCCTTAAAAAATGCATTGCGTTCTCCATACACTCTGATAAACCAATAAAGGAAGAAGAGTTACAGCACCACAAGAAAATACCACGAAAACTGCTATTCATATTTGAGTTTGACGGGGACAAGTTTAAAGATTTAAAGAAAAAGTGAGTGCATCAGCGCTGAAGCCCTAGCCGTCACCCCAGCCGGGGAGCTCATGCAGAAGACCGGCTACAAGGACCTGTCCTCAGCCGAAAGAATAGCTTGAGGCCGCGAGGAAAACTCTTGGAGCCTCAAGCTTCACAACGGCCTGGGAGTACTGGAAGCTGACGAGGAACCGGATGAGATGCACAACTGGAAGCAAGGCGC
>Ga0190363_1001201_pt1 | contig 15373 bp, 17 predicted proteins | sample 48721867_MG_FD_161272 | JGI IMG/M metagenome (GOLD analysis project Ga0190363, IMG submission 161272) | Hydrothermal vent microbial mat bacterial communities from Southern Trench, Guaymas Basin, Mexico - 4872-18-6-7_MG | ecosystem: Environmental > Aquatic > Marine > Hydrothermal vents >... | reverse complement strand
TGCTAGAATGATTAGGGAGACATTTAGGCTGGGAGCTGAGAAGATAACTATTTACAAGTTTAAGCCCCTCCCAATGTCTGCATTTGAAAAATTTAGGGAGCCTCCATCGGCTAGCAGAAGCAAAGCAAGTAGGATAATAGTTAAAGAAGTCATAAGAATCAATAAAACATTGAAGAAAAAAATGATCGGTGAAACGCTTGAGGTCCTGGTGGCGGAAAAGGGCGAGGGGAGATTTAGAGGGAAATTTATTGCTTACCCGTTACGTGACGGCCCGACCGTGATTCTCGATGGAAAAGCACGGTTAGGGGAAAAAGTTAAAGTACGCATTGTAAATGTGATGAGCGATAAACTCGTAGAGGGAGCGGTAAGCGACTCTTAGCATTTAAGAGAGAAAGAGTTTTTAAAGAGAGATGATTAAAGGAGGTTACTTGAAGGAAGGACGGTAGGAAGTGAAAGCGATGCCTTACGTGTGCGGACGTTGCGGAGAAGAACTTAAAAACGAAGAGTTAATGATGATTCAAGGTATAAGATGCAAATGCGGCTCACGAATAGTATATAAAACGAGGCCGCCAGTAACTAAGAAGGTTATGGCAAGATGAATTGGCTTTTGAGGTTTTAGTGGCTCCTTAAAAGTTTAATGGCTGGTTAAGTTTTCTCAATCAATGAAATAATAAAATACCATTAGAAACTTCAAAAATTTCTAGTGTAGGTGGTGTTCTTGGCCCGCGGAAAAGGGAGAGGTGGGACACGTGAAAAAACGCTCTTCGAAAAAGTTTGGACGCTTGCTCTACACAGGGGATTTATTGTTCCCACAGCGGAGATCTATGGTGGCATAGCTGGGATCTATGATTTTGGGCCCCTAGGCGCCCTTCTCGTTAATAAGTTAATAGAATTCTGGAGGAAGTTCTTCATAGTTAGAGAGACAAACTTTCAAATTTACGAAATTAACGGTTCAACCATTCTTCCGTATGAGGTTTTAAAGGCTTCAGGGCATGTTGACTCCTTCGTGGATCCAATAGTTAGCTGCTTAAAGTGTAAGGCGAGAATGAGAGCGGATCATCTCATCGAGGAAAAACTAGAAATCAGAGTTGAGGGCGCAACTACCGATGAACTCACCAGAATCATACGTGAAAACGGGTTACGGTGCCCTCATTGTGGAGGGGAGCTTTCCGAGGTTACACTGTTTAATCTCATGTTTAAAACCGAGGTGGGCCCCGTTAAGGGTAAGACCGCGTTCCTTAGACCGGAGACCGCACAAGTCATTTTCGTAGACTTTAAGAAGGTTTTTCAGTCGATGAGAGGTAAGCTCCCCTTTGGAATAGCTCAAGTTGGGAGATCCTACAGAAACGAGATATCGCCTAGGCAAGGGCTAATACGGTTACGCGAGTTCACCCAGATGGAAATAGAGGTTTTCGTGAACCCGAGAGATATTAACAACTGCTCCGGCATAAGTGATGTTGCAGAGTTCAAGTTTAGGATTTTAACACGGGAACAGCAGAAGAAGGGAGAGAGGAAAGCAATCGAGGTAACGGCCAAGGAGGCGGTTGAAAGGGAAATCGTCCCTAACGCATACATGGCATATTACTTAGCGAAGGAAGCGGAGTTCTTTGAAAGAATAGGAATACCTAGAGAGAAGTTTTATTTTAGGCACATGCTGCCTGAGGAGACACCATTCTATTCGGGTGGAAACTTCGACCTTGAAGTGGAGTTAAGTATTGGAGTGAAGGAGGTTGTCGGTAACGCTTACCGAACAGACTATGATCTTAGGAGCCACATGGAGCATAGTGGTGAAGACTTATCAGTTGACGTCGACGGGGAAAAGGTGATTCCTGAAGTAATTGAACCGTCGTTTGGCGTCGAAAGGATAGTATATTGCATCATGGAATGCTGCTATAGGGAAGATGACGGGAGGGGGTGGAGCTGGTTTCAGTTCCCCCCTGAAATAGCCCCTATAACTGCGTTAATACTTCCATTAATGAAAAAGGAGCCTTTGACTTCAATAGCTAAGAAGCTCTTCAAGAAAATTAGAAAGGAAGGACTATTCGTTGAGTATGATGATAGAGGTTCTATTGGAAAAAGATATGCAAGGGCAGACGAAATAGGAGTGCCAATCTGTGTAACCGTAGATCATCAGACCATTGAAGATGGAACGGTAACCCTACGAGATAGAGATACGAGGAAGCAGGTTAGAGTCGAAATGGACGAGGTGCCGAAAATACTGTCTAATTTGGTATCAGGGCGGACAAAGTTTCAAGATATAAAAGGATCGTGAAAAGAAGATGCATGAAGCGTTAAATTTAAGATTAAAGAGTAATTGTTTCTCCGTTGCGAGGCGCGTACGCCTCAACTTTTCGGAGGGATTCTATCCGTTCACAGAAATTCAAGACTTTTTTCTCTTCTCCATGAACACAGAAAACTCTTTCGAGGTTCTTGAAGAAGCTGAGGAAACGCAGTAATCCAGGGTAGTCTGCGTGAGCGCTGAAATCGAAAAACTTGACTTGTGCTTCAACGCGGAGACTTTCACCTTCAAGCTGTATTTCACGCTGACCATCGTAAAGAAGCCGGCCTCTCGTACCTGGAACTTGGTATCCTGTTAAGCAAATTAGATTCTTTGGGTCGGCACCAAAAATTTTAAGGTAGTAGAGAATAGGGCCCCCCTCAAGCATTCCTGAAGTGCTAATGATGATCATAGGCTCTTCAGCCTTTAACACGTCTTTTCTGGATTCGACTTCGATGAAAAGGTTTGATTCTAAGGGGTTTTGTTTAGTGTAGCGGATCTGCCGTTTAATGGGGTCGCTTAAGTCAAACCAGTACATCCGGTAAATTACGTTCACCTTCCGTATCATCCCATCTATGAATATTGGAACCCTCGGTATGATGCCGCTTCTAACATATGCTTCAAGACATAACATCACCTCTTGTGCTCTTCCCACAGCGAATACAGGGATCAATACTACCCCACCGTTAGTTAGGGTCTCAGCTACAGCAGCCGCGAAATCTCGTTCAATTTTCTGGAGGCTTGGATGCTGGTCAGAAGGAGAGGAATACGTTGACTCTATTATTATTGTATCAGCGTCGTTCATTGAAACATCCACCATCGTCTGGGTTCTTGTATTCCGGGCGCATATGTCCCCGGTGTAGAGGATCACATGGTCACCTATTTTGAGGCGGACCATCGCACTTCCAAGAATGTGACCTGCTCTAAGGAGGGTTGCTTCGATTTCTCCTCCGAGATTTATGGGCTGCTTGTAGAGAACGTCTACTGAATGTTTTCTGACATTCATTATTTCTGTGAAAGTGTAAGGGGAGGCATCCTTCTGAAGTTTAACGTAGTCTATGTTTAAGGTTTCTGAAAGATCTTGTGTGGGGGGAGTACCTATTAATGGGACATGGTATTTTGAAACTATGCTTGGAGCGAAGCCGGCATGATCTAGATGTGCATGTGTTAGTATGAGAGCGCTTGGAGGGTTAGGAGGGTCAAGCGGAAACATGCTATCATTACCGCTCAGAGAAACGCCTGCATCCAGCATTATACCTCTGTCACCATACTCAACGAAAAGGCAGGACCGTCCAACCTGTCGTGCCCCGCCTAAGAAAGACAATTTCGTTTTCAACGAGACACCCAGCTAGGTTATTACTTCACAACCGTCATCGGAAACTATCACTGTTTCTTCTGCTTGGGCAACGTAGCTTCCTTTCCTATCGGAAAGCACCTTGTACTGGCGAAGAATTCCTTTAGACGCAAGCTCTCTTAAAGCGAGGCGCAGCCTACCTCTTGAGAACTGCTTAGCCAACCACCTTTCCGCAAATGGCAAAGTTTTATACTCACCCTCAACGAACCTAACTATTCGGCGGGCTTCTCTAAGCCTGATAGGAGCTAAAACAGGCTGAATGCTGAAAATATATGCGTATGGCGCTTCACTAACACTTCCAGATCCCGTCGAAGCAAACGTCTCGACAGCGTAAACTTCTCCTTCCTCGATCTTTGCTCCATGAGGGAGGGATATATTTGGGATCACTTTGCCCCCATGAAGCACGTACTGGCTTAGTAAATGTCCTGAAAGTTCGCGGACAGGCCGGAAACCATACTCTTTTATTATTTTTTCGATCTCTCCGCCGACGGTGTTAGTTTCAACTCCGGGGGCTATTAGTTTGAGGGCAGATTTTAATGCTTCATCCGCGGCTTCCTTGAGAGAAAGAAGGTCAGGGTTAAAGCAGAAGGTCACGGCGGTATCAGCGATGTAACCGTCAATGTGTGCTCCAAAGTCCACCTTAACTACGTCTCCATCCTTAATAGTAAGAGTGTCGCCTACCGGGGAAGTGTAGTGTGCCGCAACATTGTTGATCGAGATGTTGCATGGGAAAGCTGGCCTAGCGCCTCTCTCAATAATTGCAGCCTCCACCTTCTCACATATATCGATACATCTAACTCCTGGTTTAACAAGATCACCGAGTAACTGTTTAATTTCCTGCAGTACTTTTCCAGCTTCCCTATGTTTTTCCAATATCTCTAAGGTGTCTTGAGATGTTTCCTCGTGCTTATCGTCACTCAAGCTTCCGCCTCCACCTTTTTTTAAGAAGGGGCATCCACGCTCGTTAACAAAGCCAACTACCAGTAATTATTTTTGAAATAATATAAAAGGGACCGCGACAAGAAGGGAGCGAACGAAAAGGACTAGCCAATATAAACATAGAAGAAAGGAAAATATAAAAGGATTTATTCTTTTTTCTTATTAGCTCTATTTTTCTCTCTCCTTGGAAACTTTAACGATTGCGTAGCTTGAACAAATAGTATCCCGGAAGACATGTATAATAACCTTTTTAAGGTTTAAATTTAAACAAAATGAACTGGAAATGAGGAAAATAATCATATTTTATCTTTTAACCAGTTTCTAGTGGAAGGGTGAAATATTTGACGAAAATTGATGAAATTTTAGAGTTACTTCGTAACATGGAAGCATCCACGCCTGGTATCGAGGCGAGTGCGGTAGTAAGCACTGAGGGACTTCCAATTGCATCGGCGATGCCACAAGAAGTTGATGATGCTGTTGTGGCGGCGATGGCATCAGCGATCCTCAGCGTTTCAGAGAGAGTTAGCACCGAGCTCGTCAGAGGCAAACTGCAGCAAGTTTTGGTTCAAGGAGATTTAGGATACGTGATAATTAAGGGTGCTGGAGAAAACGCGTTGATTACCGTCCTTGCAAGAAATGATGCTAACCTAGGATTGATACTTATGGTCCTAAAGAAAATCTCGGAGGAAATTAAGAGGCTACTTGAAGAATAAGTTAATCGAGGGTAAGGGGTCTCTTTAAGTTATTTTTAATGGCTCAGACCGCCTGTCGTTCTTCATCCTCATGTCAGATGTTTAGGGTCTTCATCGCCAAGAAATGATTAACTGAATAGAAGAAAATAAAATGTTCGGTTTTTAAACGTTCTTTTCTAAGAAGGAAGCAACTACTTTCCTTAGTTTCTCTTGAACTTCCTTTAAGGGTAGTGATGAATCTATTATGAGGTATCCTTTTTCCTCAGCTCTTTTAAGGTAGTTTTTTCGGACCAACGCGAGAAACTCCTGTTCCTCATATTTTTCTCTTTTCTTCTCTTTGATCCTTTGAAGGGCGATTCTTACATCCACATCTAGCAGAACCGTTAAGTCTGGTTTAGGAACCCACTTGTTAACTGTTTCAATCCATTCCATATTGAGTCCTTCAGCCGCTTGGTAGCAAATGGATGATTCAGTGTAACGGTCTAGAATGATGATAGCACCATTTTTGATGAAGGGCTTTAGTTTTTCGAAGTGATCTACACGGTCAGCTGCAAAGAGGAGCGTCATTACTGCTGGATGAGAAGCTTTTTCAGCTAGTTTTGTCCGTATTAGTTTTCCTATGGAGCTTTCGGTGGGTTCACTTGTAACTATAACTTTGTATCCCTTCCCTTTTAACCACTCTGCTAGAAGTAGAGCATGGGTTGTTTTCCCAGCGCCATCTATGCCCTCTAAGGCGATTAACACTCCTCGCTTCCTCATGGTCAAAGAGTGCACCCAAGGAGTTAACTATGGTAATAGATAAGTTTTTTACTGTTTTTCCTCTTCTTCAATGGAGCAATAATGGAGAAAGGGTGGAGGTTGGTGCCTGTTAACTTAGAAGTTGATAGGTTCAGTATATCTGAAGTTAGAGAGAGGGGGATTACTAAAAAAGTGGAAAATGCACTGTGTATTCAGGGTATGCCGGGAATAGCAAACGTCGGTAAGACGGTGATAAACGTTATGCTTAAGCAAAACGATGCAGAAAGGATCTCTCAAATATATTTTTCAGATTTCCCATCGCACGTATCCGTCGATGAAAGCGGAAAGGTTAACGCGTTAAAAAGCGAGATATATTTTTACTATGATGAAGCCTTGAGAAGGGATATTTTCCTTCTGACAGGCGACGCACAGCCCACTTCAAACGTAGGCATGAACGTTCTTTCAAAATATATCGCGAAAACGCTGCATGAAATGAATGTTAAAATTATTATAGCATTGGGTGCAATGCCTGTCGAAAAGCTAAGCGATGAGCCACGGATTTTCGTAACTGCAACCAGTAACACGTTACTAAAGGAATATGGCAAACTGCCAAACGTGGAGGTTCTCAGGAGTGGAATCATAATAGGAATGAATGGTATAGTCCCATGCCTCGCCAGCAATCTTTTTAACATTGATGGTATGATACTCCTTTCGGAAACCCTAAGTGTTCTCCAAAAAGACCTTAGAGCTTCTCAAGCACTGGCACGGATCTTAAAGGAAAAGTTGAACCTTAAAATAGATTTAAGTGCTTTTAGTGGGGGTACAGGGGAGGAAGGGAAAAAGATAGAGAAAGGTACTGGACAGCCAAAATACATAAGCTAAATAGGGAGTGATGCATGAAGAGGCCGACTGAAAAAATTAAAGAGAAAATTTAACATCATGGGAACGAAGTTTCATATTGAATTATTCTCTTTTTTCGAAAATATGCTCTCCGACTAGGGATCCAGCACATATTGAGTCACCTAGCCCAACCGTTCCCTTTAGCTTGGATGCTAACTTTGACGGGATAAACACTAGGTTGGGCTTACCTTCCACGAAGCCGCGCTTCAGAAGTAGTTCCCCGTTGACGCCTTCCTCGGATTCTAGGAAGACAGCTAGTTTCTGGTGTTCCTCCAGTCCTTTACCACTTAATTTAAGGGCTTCTGACGTCATTAGACGCTCTGCTTCTTCAATTGTAGGTGTGCTACCTGTAATGGCCAAGGTAGCTGCTAGGCTAGCACCTAAGAGGAGGGAGAGCAATTCACTCCTAGGAGAAACCTTGTAGTTATCATCAAGTAGACTCATCGAAAACTCCCTAGTATGAATGAAAACCCGTTTTAATGAGTACTTGCTCATGAGGGAGCGGGCCTTAAGATATATTTCTGGAGCAGAATAGGATGAAGAGTTCCAGTCTACACTACGAGATGGAAATGAAAATTGTAGTAGTTCTGACTCATTGAGTCCTACCGAGTCGACGTGTGGAAAAAGCAAGTTAAGAATGCCCTTTCTAACCTTAACGCTGGCAGTAAAGCCCATTTCAGCATGTACGGTCAATTCGGGATTAACGGATTTCCAATCCTTAATTAAGGAGACAGTCCTCTCAATGTGCTCTTTATAAGTTGTACCGTCCGAGTAAACTTCTTGAAGAAGGTGGTATCCGGCGACTACGCATGCTGACGCTTCCTCCACTTTAAGCATACTACCCTCCCAGAAGCCAGGCGCGATTTCAAGACGAGCGTTTATGTCGTCAAACGTGGCGATAAAACGGTTTTCTCTAGGAGCTTTCACCTCTAACTCTCCTAGTTTGACCCTGAAGCCCTCTCCAAATTCGAATATCCAGTGGATTAAAGGCTCATCTCTACTTCTCACGGCTTTGCTGGGAGGTTTAAAGCGTACTTCGCCGTTTGCAAGGGTAGGTATCAGCACGTTCTTATCATGAAAGAGGTCGGCTTGCTGTTGGGGGAGAGAGGGGGCATTCGGTATAGCCAAATGACCCATTCCTGCTATTATGTTAGACATGTTACCGCCTTGACCGCCCATACGAGTAGAATCCCATCCTAATAGCTCCTTGAGACGGTGAGAAATGGCGGCGTCGCGTATAATCCACTCTTCTCCTAAGCCGTTTCTCACGCAAAGGAGAAAGCCTGCTAGGAAATCTTCTAGAGAATTGATTTCCATTGGCGGTGACTCGATTTTCCGTATAACCTCACTTGGGGAAACAAAGCTGAAAACACGTTTAACGTCACCTTCATTAACGTGCTTCACAGCATCTATGTTAACGTTAAAACCTACTATGAAGGTTAAGCGTTGCCTTACGCGTTTAGCGGTTTTTAAGGCGTAACTATATGCTTTACTCCACATCCTTTCCATGGGAACCCTCCTATAAGGCTAGTAATCGGCGAGTAGGTGTATGTTACCTATCCTAACATTGGTAAGCCCTTCCCCTCTAGCAGCGTCGGCACATTCCAATGCAAGCTTACGGCTCGTCGTAGGTAAGTCGCGCATAACGTAGTGTGGATGAAAAGCCAGCAGAGAGTAGGGTATATCCGGGTCTATGTCTGCTATGAAACTTGCTATTTGCCGAACTTCTTCGACGTCCACATAGCCAGGAACCAGTAACGTACTTGCAATCAAGAATGGAGGCTCAGGGGACTTGCGGATGAAGGGCTTTAACCTAGCAAAGTTTTCTAAGGTGCGTTTATTAGTTACACCGCAAAGGCCTATGTTAAGAGGTTCACTCCACGCTTTCAAGTCAAATTTTATGCATCCTCCAGTTTTAAGAGCTAAGGAAGCCGCTTTCCTCAGGAGAGGCCAACTCATTGAACCATTAGTTTCCCAGCACACTCTCATAATTCCGTTCCATTCCTCCGCCCTCGCAACGGCTAATTCGCTGGATTTAATCGAGTGAGGCATTTGAACTGCGGGGTCTCCTCCAAAGTAACAGATGCAAGAAACACGGTCATTACATTTCTCAGCGAGCTCACGTGCACCCACGATTGGCCTAAGGCTTCTAGCATGCTCCCGGTAATGCCAGTTCTGGCAGAATAGGCAATCAAAGGAGCAAGCAGCATAGAAAACAGCCAAGTTAAAGTATCCGTACTCGGCTCCCATTCGGTACGCGTACTTTGGAAATCCTATGCCGGTGCATCCAGGACAAACCCATGCTGCAACACAGTTTGTAGGTAGAGGATCATAGTACCATTCTAAAAGTCCCTTAGAGGGGGTGCCTGCAAGATAAAACAGCCTCCCATCCCTATTCTCGACTATGCCACAATATCCGCGTTCGCCCTCAGGGATCATACACTCGTTGACACAGAGCCTACATGGAACCCCACTTTTGTCTTTAGGAGGATAAGGAGGCAAGCCAAACCGCTTCCTACTTTCAGAGTGAACGGCCATTGCAATGGGTAAAGCGTCATCAGGTCTCTCCCTTAAGCATCTACCACACACACCCAAGTTGCCAGATATCAAAACGCTTTCCCGTCCGCAAACACTACATCTAGACAGCGTAGTTTTCTTAAGGAATGAAATAATCATCCCTCCATTTCCCCTATGCCACCATCTTAAGCGAAAAAACATTCTTTAAATCAAGAAGTTTCCAGGAGGAGTAATGAAAGATTCTAGGATGGACGCTTACATCGCATCCACCAATTTTTTACACATGAGAAAAGCGTCCTCTCCATCATGGTAATAACCTTTAAGTGTTTTAACTATAGTGAAGCCCATTAACGTATAAAGCTTTATAGCCGGGTCATTGGACACGCGAACCTCTAAAATAACCTCCTCTGCACCGTATTCCCTCATTGCTTTAAGACCTCTCTCCATGAGCTTCTTTCCTATACCCATCCTTCGATATGCAGGGAGTACAGCTATTGAAACAACATGTCCTTTCTTTAGAAGCTTAAAGGGTGAAGGGTTAAAAGAGGACATACCCTTCTCAATTCTATTCATCATGTAACCTACCACTTCCCCGTTAACCTCAGCCACTATGAAAGCCTTAGGAAAACGCTCTAAAATATGCTGAAAGAAATAATACGGATAATTTTCAGGTAGACATATACGATTGATTTCGACGACTTGTGTTAAGTCCTCATAGCGGGCTTCCCTAATAATAACAGCATATTTTTCCTGCAATTCCAGATCCTCCAAGAGGGCAGAGTTAGACTAAATATTTCAGTAAAATAACGGTCAAATATACCTTTCCGTACGATTTAAACGGGAAAACAAACGGAAATGAATTTCGGAGGTACCTTCCGCAAAACCACCAGAAACGGCTAGAAACACCCAGTCCTTCTCAAACATTCTATGGACATTAAAAGAGCTACTTTAAAAGGAGGCGAATTGAGAAAATCGTCGAAAGAAGGGAGAAAAATTTGGAAAAGCTTAAAAAACTTAAGGTCATTATGAGGAAGCAGCTTATAAAAAAGAAAAGGAAAAGAAACCTTTTAAATAAAGAACAATAAAATATTTAGGAGAAAATGCCAAGTTGAGGAGGGTAACATGTCCGAAGTCACGCCGACACGAGTTAAATGCCCTAAGTGCGGGAGTGTTGATGTGAAACAGGTTGAAGATAAAAGCAGAGTGCTTAGCTATGTTGGAGGACAACCCATTTATAAGAAAATATGGAAATGCAAAAAGTGCGGGGAAACATGGGAGTAGCTTCTCCGAAAAACAATTTAGGTGGTCAGGCTGGCGGAAAAAGACAAAACGGGTGCTACAACCCAGGTTTTTTTTACTTTATCTATCCTTCCAGCTGGTATAGTTACATGGTACATTTATTACTTCGTTAACCCCTACATAGCATACTGGCTTGATCCATCTTACATGATATGGGATCTTTTTAGGTTGTGGATGAACCCGTTAGCTTGGGGTATGTTCTGGTTTTCGAACTGGTTTCCTGGAGGAGACTTAGGAGTATATATAGCGGTGTTCCTCGTTAGCATATTCGGAAACATTTCGATTATATTTCCTGTTCCATATGTTATCTTCTTATGGTTCCTTGTGGTCTTTAGGGTGACTATTAATCCGTTTATTTTGGGTGTATCTGCTGGGGCTGGTGCAGCTATAGGTGAAACCAGCGCTTGGATTCTGGGGAGGGGGGCGTCGGAAGTGCTGGAGGATACGCGCTACGGGGATAGGCTCAGACGTTATGGAGAACTTGTTGAGAGGGGATGGGGGATTCCATTGGTTATCCTTTTTGCTGCAACGCCATTACCAGATGACGTGCTACTTTTAGCTTTAGGGATGGTGGAGTATTCGTACGTTAAGACGATCGTGAGTTGCTTCATAGGGAAAATTTTGATGTGTGTGATGATAACTTTTGCAGCCAGAACCCTTTCGAACATTAGGATTTTTGGGAAGACGATTCTCGGATGGTACTCGGGGGAAGCCGGATTGGCGACCATGATTGCGAGCATAATACTTATGGTTTTGGTATTTATAGCCTTGGTTTTCGTGGATTGGAGGAAGATCTACAATAAATTAAGGAGGCGATGATAGGCGGGAAGGAAGGGTGGCATTCAGAGAGGTGATGCCTGATAAGTAGGTAGAGAAGGATTTTTAAAGGGGGCTTCGTGTCTGGTATTCCATGAAGCGAGTATAGTGGTGATGCTCGATGAAGAAAGCTAGAGAGGAATATGTCCATAAGCTAGTTATCAGTGATCCTGAGACTGGTAGAAGCGTCACCGTAGGGGTTGATGCTGCAAAGTTCAGAAGCTTGATTGATGTTAAAATAGGGGAGATAGTTAAGGGTGACCCGTTGGGCTTGGTCGGCTACGAACTCCAAGTTATGGGCGGCTCGGATAAGGATGGATTCCCTATGAGACCCGATATTGAGGGGCCTGTCCGTAAGAGGGTGCTGCTGAGTAAGGGTCCAGGTTTCAGGCCTAAGAGGAGGGGTGAGAGACGAAGAAAGCTGGTTAGAGGGAATACGATTTCAGAGGAAATATACCAAGTTAACATGAAAGTTGTCAAGAAAGGAGCTAAGGACATTTTTGAAGGAGCACCTGCTGAGGCTTAGAAGGGGTTTTTGAGCGTAATGCTTCTTTTCATTTGTGATGCTATGCTTGGTAGGGTTTGCCGATGGTTAAGGTTGCTCGGATACGAAGCGGACTATGAGCCAGACGAAAGCGATGACACCTTACTTATGAAGGCGGAAAAGCTTAAGGGCATACTTCTGACGAGAGACCAGCAGCTTTACATGAGAGCTAAAAGGGAGGGCGTTGAAGCGTTTTATGTGGAGGGAGACGACTTTTATAGTCAGCTTTCAAGCATCGTTTTAAAGTTTAAGTTGAGGCTACAGGTGGACCCCTCAATCTCACACTGCCCTAAATGTGGCGGGAAGATAGTAAGCGTGGCAAAGGAAAGCGTGGCGGGGGTCGTACCTCGAACAACTTTAAAGAGGCATAACGAGTTTTGGGTCTGTGAAAAGTGTGGTAAAGTTTACTGGAAAGGAGGGATGTGGAAGTCGATGCTTAGAGTCGTTGAGAAAATTAAAGAGAGGAGTGGCGGAGGATACTAGGAAACATTTAAAGTTAAGTTATCAGAGATCTTTTCAAAAATGTGGCTTGGAGAGGATGATGAAGTGGCCGGCTACCATGAAGTTAAACTAAGTGATGAGGAAGGAAGGTACTTGGTTAGACTCGCAAGGCGGACAATAGAGGAGTACGTCAGGTCTGGAAAAGTGATGGAAACGCCTAGTGATGCTCCACCAAGGCTGATGGAGAAGGGAGGCGTATTTGTCACTATTAACAAGTTAGTGGAGGGAGGAAAGCACTTGAGAGGATGCATAGGCTATCCACTCCCTCACTTTCCATTGGTGGAGGCAACCATAAGGTCAGCTGCCGAGGCAACAAGAGACCCTAGGTTTCCACCTCTTAAGCCGGATGAGCTTAGCGATGTTGTTGTTGAAGTGACTGTTCTAACTGTTCCAGAGCGGCTTAAGGTTCAAGATCCTAGGGAGTACCTTGACAAGATCAAGGTTGGACGGGATGGGCTCATGATTGCACGCGGCCCCTTTAGAGGCTTACTTCTACCGCAGGTGCCTGTTGAGTGGAACTGGGATGCTGAAGAGTTTTTGTGTGAGTGCTGCATGAAGGCAGGTTTGCCTCCTGACGCATGGTTTGATGATGAAACTGAAGTCTACGTTTTCCAAGGCGTTATTTTTGAGGAGGAGAAGCCGCGGGGGGAAATTATTAGGAAAATACTTTCTGAGGGACATTAGATGAAAGTGTACTTTGCCCCTAACGGTATGGCTTTAGGACATGCTGGTAGATGCGTTCCCATAGCAAAGAAGCTGGCAAGCAAAGGTATTCAAGTTCTTTTCTCAACGTATGGCGACGCCGTCGAGTTCATTAAGGCGTCCGGGCTTCCCGTCATCACGGTTCCAGAGATCAAGTTGATTGAGGGAGAAGATGGAACCGTTGAAATGCTACAAACGAGCATAAGGTGGCCGAAATACGTTGCGGTGTTCATTAGGCAGCTTATCAGGGAGATCGAGCTACTCAGGAGCTTTAGGCCAGACGTTGTCGTATCCGACTCTAGGCTTTCGCCAGTGCTCGCTTCTGCTTTGCTAAGAATCCCATGCATACTCTTACTTCATCAAATCAAGCTAATAATACCGCATAAGAAGCCTTTAAGTAAGATTAAGAGAAAGCTTAAGGCTTTCGGTGAATGGATAATCCTCAACGTGCTCTGGCTGATGTGGAGTCGGAGCACGAGAATTCTAGTTCCAGACTTCCCTCCGCCATACACTATAGCTAAGGAGCATGTAAACGTTCCTGTGAAGTTCCTGAAAAAAGTCAGGTTTATCGGCCAAATAATAGATAAGATGGCTTACGAGCTACCAGATAAGGAGGAAGTTAAGCGGAAGCTGGGATTTGATGGACGCCCCTTAATTTACATAGGCATATCTGGCACGAAAAAAGAAAGGAAGGCCATAAATAAAATTCTTAGAAGGATAATCCATGATTTCCCTAAGGACTACCAAATCATAATGAGTACAGGGGATCCGGGGGGAGTGAGAGAAGTTTACAGGGGGAATGGAGTGAGAATTTTTAATTGGCTCCCTGACAGATATGCCGTTCTTAAATCATGTGACCTTGTTATTTCGCGTTCAGGCCACAACACGATAGCTGAGTCAATGTATTATGGCGTCCCATTGATTTTGATACCTACTCCCGCCCATACGGAGCATCAGATGAACGCCAAGTCGGCTGAAGAGATGGGCGTGGCGAAGGTTATTCAGCAAGATGAACTAAACAGAGAGACGCTTCTTAAAGCGGTTAGGGAAGTTCTGGAGTCAAATCTCATCAGGAAAAGAGTGATTAAGATCCAGGAAAAATTGCTGAAGAACAATTCGATCCAAGAGGTTATTAACGAGATAATTTTACTTGCGGGAAGGCGGTGAAAACAGTTGTTAGAGGGTGTTAAGAGCGATCTAGAAAGGTTTCTCTTGGAGGACTTAGGTTTCGGGGACGTAACGAGTGAAGCCGTTATACCGGAGGAGGTTGAAATAGAAGGAGAAATAATTAGTAAGGAAAGAGGCATAATTGCAGGAGTGAATGAGGCAAAAATGGTTTTCGAGATGGTTGGAGTTAAGGTGGACGTGAAGGTTAAGGATGGAGATGCCGTCGAGAAAGGACAGGTTATCATGAAAGTTAAGGGACGGGCAAGGACAATTCTAGGGGCTGAGAGGACGGCGCTTAACATTCTGATGATTATGAGTGGGATAGCCACCGAGACAGCGAAGATCGTTGAGACGGCTCGAAGGCTGAACAGCAAGGTTAGGGTAGCATGTACCAGAAAAACTACTCCTGGATTCAGGTACTTTGAGAAGAAGGCTGTTGAGGCTGGAGGAGGCGACCCGCATAGGTTCCGACTAGACGACATGATATTAATAAAAAATAACCATGTCAAAATAGTTGGAAGCGTCTCAGAGGCCATCAGAAGGGCGAGAGAGAGAGCAAGTTTCTCCAAGAAAATAGAGGTGGAGGTAAGTGAGCCTAGGGATGCGTTAGAAGCAGCATTATCTGGGGCAGATGTAATAATGCTCGACAACATGAGTAAAGAGAAAGTAAGAGAAACGTTAATGCTTCTAGAGCAGAAGGGGGTTAGAAAGGACGTTATAATTGAGGTATCAGGAGGGATAAGTCTCGAAAACGTTGAAGAATATGCTGAGCTGGACGTGGACGTGCTCTCCTTAGGCTACGTAACACACTCATCGAAAGCCTTGGACTTAAGCCTGTATGTAACGAAAATTCTAAAAACATGACATAGAAAGAACTGGAAATCAGATTGAGCGCCCGAGAGGTAAGAGATTCTTTGAGCAAGAAT
>Ga0190363_1001200_pt1 | contig 15381 bp, 14 predicted proteins | sample 48721867_MG_FD_161272 | JGI IMG/M metagenome (GOLD analysis project Ga0190363, IMG submission 161272) | Hydrothermal vent microbial mat bacterial communities from Southern Trench, Guaymas Basin, Mexico - 4872-18-6-7_MG | ecosystem: Environmental > Aquatic > Marine > Hydrothermal vents >... | reverse complement strand
CTGGATTGGTGCTATTGCCTCGGTTCTAAATTTCTGATCATAGGATGCGTATTCTTTTATCCAAAAATCTCTGATAACCGGATCCAAAATATGTTTTACCACCTCTTTTCGATAGTCTTTATCTGTAAGCATTCTATTTATTCCTAAAAGAGTTGCTCCTGGATAATCTAAAAGTGCTAAAATAGTATTTCTCAAAATATATTCTAATCTTGGCCCCCAAGATTCAGCGAAAATCTTTTTGAAAATTCCTACCACTCCAGAAGCAACAATTCCTTTAAAATCATGAGAAACATCTTGAAGTAAATTAAATCCTATTGGATATTCCCTATCCCCTGGTCGGAATAAAATTACGTCTTGGATTCTTTCTTTAGGAATATAATCCAAAAGTGTATCGATAAACTCTCCATGAGGATCAACAACCCCAACGCCTCTTCCTGCTAAAATATCATTTATAACCATGTTCTCAAACATAGTCGTCTTCCCCATCCCGGTTTTTCCAATCACATAGATATGCCTTCTTCTATCATCTGTCTTTATTCCAAATTTATGTTTAGCGTGTCGGAAATCTGTTTGGGCAAAAACAGTCAATTCTTCAGCAGGAACACTTCCTTCAATTGGTAAATTAGAAGGAGGTTCTCCTTTTTTAGCCCCTGCCCAAACAATATTTGGGGTCTCAACGGTAACATTTGGCAAATGATAAATAGAAGCAAGCTCTTCTATATTTAATACAAATCCCTTATCAACAAATACCCTTCCTTTATAATCTTGTAAAAAAGAATCTTGATTAAACAAGAATTTTCCTGCAGTAAATCCATTTAAATTAGCGATATTAAATTGCTTGAAAGCGCCAACAACTGAAGAAAGCTTTGTTTTCATTGTTAAAGGATCTTTATCTGAGATCAAAAGCAATCTAATTTTGACTTCAAAACCTAATTTTGTTGCTTTATCTTCAATAGCTTTTATAGCCTGCTCGACAGGCCCGGGTAATTTTTTCTCTTCCGGAGCTTTAGAAGGAGGAGCTACTACTAATTTTGCTAAAGAAATCAAAAATTTTATAAATCCTATTAAAATACCTAATTTCCTCCCCCCTATCCTACCTTGTTTTAAAGCATTGATATAAGCAATACTTCTTGCCTGCCAAGAATCATCACTTGGCCTTGCCAATAGTTGAACCCATACTTGCTCTGATTCATCAAGTTTTCCTAAAACAGCTGTTATTCCTGCCAAGGGATCTACTTCGAAATTTGAAAATGTTTTAATAGGATAGAATTCTGGTTTGGTTAATAAAAGTTCTGTGCCTATAAAATTTAATTTTTCCGGCTTAAAAGACTCTGTATAATCATCAACCTCAGAAATTTCCACTGTTGGATATTGAGCATAAATTTGTCCTTCTACAAAATCTCTTAAATGAACTGGTGTATGAACATAGAATCTTATAAATTTATTTACTGAAACAATTTCAAAACTTATGTGCTCTTGGAAACTTCCTTCTCTAAGCCTTTCTTTCAAAGGTCTGAAAATTCCATGAAGAGAAGCAAACATTAACTCTGCTGCTAAAGGAGATTTTTCATTGTTTTTAGGAACTTGAATTAATAAAGTAGTATATTTTTGAGCCTCAAGCCACTTTCTTTTCCTTCTATATTGATACGCATTAAAAATAAGGATAAACACAATTATCCATCCAGCAACTAGAAATAAATAACCCAGAAATTGGAAAATTTGATGTATAACTTCAGACATTTTAATATTCCAAAATATAATATCCTTCAGGAGTTCTTTTAAACTTTGGATTTGCTTGTAGGTTCACTAATATAGTGGTTCTTTTTACTTGTCTTGTTTTAAGAACTTCTTGAATTATTTCTTCCTTAGAAAGAGGTCTGTTTGCTTCCTTTAAAATTTTTTCAATTACTTCTGGCACCGTTCCCTTTTCTAAGCCCCATTCTGAAAGGCCATAAATTCCTCTTCCAATTAAAACAAATCTAGGATCAGCTATTAACTCATTATGAACCGTTTGAACTGTTACTGATTTTTTATCAAAATTATGATTTTTTATAGCCTCTGCAATTTCTCTAAAATGCATGGGTTTCTTAATCCGAGAAAGAACAAAATAAGCTTTGTCTCTTATTGTTTTTGGATTAACCAAGGGCCAAGAAATTAAACCAACTTTTCCTTCGGGTGTTTTTTTAATCGGAGAAGCTATATCTACACATCCTCTTAGAAGTTTTTGAGTTAATCTAGGTTTTTGAGGATGGGATTTAAAATTATCTTTCTTTAGTAATTTTTCAATTAATTCTTTTGGTGTTAAAATTTTTTTCTCTTCCTCTAAAATATTTATAAGTGCTTGAACAATTTCTTTAAGCAAATCTTCCTCAATTGAAGAAAGTCGCCATCCTTCTCTAAATAGATCATTTTCTTTAATTTTAGAAAGTTTTTCTTCCAATACTAAAAGAAACCTAGTAATTTGAGCATAAAGATCTCGTTTTGTTTGCTCTATTTCACTAAATAAAAACTCCATTAAATCTTTATCTGAAACCACCCCTCCTTTATCTTGAATCACAGCAAGTAAAATTTGAGAAACTGGCCCAAATATTTCTTTAGCGTCTTTTTTAATCCTTTCTAAAGATGCTTCTTCAATCTGACGAACTCTTTCTCTGGTTATACTAAAACTTTCCCCTATCTGAGCTAGGGTTTGAGGTTTGGCTCCGTCAAGACCATATCTTTTTATTATTACCTCCTGTTGACGAGGTTTAAGAACTGCTAAAATATTAGTGAGAAGAGCCATAAGGTCTTCTTTTATCAAAATCTCTTTTCTGTTCATTTTTTACTCCTTATGTATTAAGTATATCACAAAAAACCTTTTCTTGTCAAGAAAAAAAAGTAAAATTGGCTTGCCAAAAGAGAGTGCTAGATTATTTGACCGGATTCGGGGCTCATAAAGAAAAACTCAACCAAATAATGGTTCAGTTAAAAGTTTAATTTAAATCAAAAGAAGCTGATCTTTAAGTTTGGACTAATATGATTTACGCCCTAGAGCAGCTAACAAATTTTTCTTTTGCTATAACCTTTTGTTGTCTTTTTTTATAAAATATACAACTCGGATTAGACCCAAAAATAGAACCTGTAATATGATAGGCTCTAGCCCGGCACCCCCCACAATAATTAGCATACTCGCAAGATCCACATGCAGTATTTTCTCTATAAGCAACTTTATTTAATAATTCAGAATTTTGCCATATATGCTTTAGACTATCCCTTTTTAAATTTCCTAAAACAATTTCTGGAATAAAAACACAAGGGGTTACATCTCCGTTAGGTTGCAAAGCACAATAAACTCTTCCAACTCCACATCCTCCAATATATTTGGCAATAATTTTTCCCATCTTGGCTCTTTTTTTATCTTTTGAGATAAACGAATAATGAAAAAAAGAAACTCCGCCACATTCTGCCATTTTCCTTCCAAGTTGAGGAGCAATAGAGACAACGGGTATCCCACCTTTCAGATATTGCTTATAAAGGATGGTTAACATTTTTTCTTTTTCTAAAGGAGAAAGATCTAGTTCTCTTAGTCCCTTTCCCCTTCCCACTGGAATATAAGAATAAGCAGTGAAAGAACTACAACCTAAATCCCTGGCAAAGTTAATTATATCTTCAAGTTCTGAAAGGTTCTGTTTAGTCACCGCAGTATTTATTCCTACTTGTAAATTTTTATATTGTAATGCTGTTTTTATTCCTCGGATTGTTCTTTCCCAGGCTCCTTCCATACCTCTGAATTTATCATGTTTCCTCTTATCTAAACTATCTAAACTCACAAACAGAGCACAACTTTGAAACTCTTGAGATAACCTAGGTGCAACTTCTTCTAAAATAGTTCCATTAGTAGCCACGCTTATATGAATTTTTTGATTAGCCCTCTTTGCCACTTCCCAGAAATCTTTGTGAATTAAAGGCTCTCCTCCAGAAAAAGCAAGAAAGGAAACACCACCTTCAATCAATTGATCTACCACTTTAAATTTCTCTTCTAAAGTCAATTCTTCTTTAAAAATTTCAGTATGGGAACCAGCATTCTGATAACAATGTTTACAATTTAGATTGCAGGAATTAGTAAAATTCCAAACCACTAAAGCGGGCATTTGCAATCTTGGAGGAAATATTCCTAAAGAATAACTTTCTACAATATTTATTAAAAGTTCTTGATAATATCTTTTGTTTAAAACCTCTTTTATTAACCGAGGCTCTATCTTCAGTTTTTTCGCTAAAAGATTGATTAAAAAATTATTTTTCCCCCAAGTTTCCAAAAGCCTTTCTAATTTCGACCTATCTTTAGCTTTTCGGGTAAGATAATTTGCCAACTTTTTAAGAATAAAATTTCCGATTTTTCTATATTTTTCTTCTTTCATCCAATTACTCCTTAAAATCAGTTAATCGATCCTAAAAGAAAAGCGATAATTTGATCTGGTATTTTCGCTAAATTTATTTTTTTGTTAAAGAAAGAATATTCCAAAAGAAGTCCATTCATCATTCCAATAAATAAAGAGGTTAAAAATCTGATATCAACTTTTTTGGTTAATTTTTTACTTTCGAGTGCTTCTTCAATCACTGATTGAACTAGATTAATAATTCGTTCTTGTGATTGGGAAATACACTTTGTTATCCTGTCAGTTGGGGCCCCTCTTAGCATTAATGCTCTGATAAAATTTTTTTCTTTAAGACCAAAGTTTATATAATTTTCGATTAATTTGCGTAATTTTTTATAAGCGGTATCTTCTTTTAATGCTTGAGTAATAGTTGAAATTAAATCATTAAATACATTATCAAGTACCTTCTCATAAATCTCTTTCTTACTGGTAAAATGATAATAAAGCGCTGCTTTGGTAATATTTAGCTTTTTAGCAATATCACTCATAGAAACGCCAAGATAGCCAAATTTTGAAAAAAGTTGGCGGGATGTTTTAATAATATAATTTTTAGTGTTTTGGATAATATCTGTTTGTTTAATAAACCTTCCCATGTTTAACTTACCGATCGGTAAGTTAATTTTATCAATATTAATAAAAAGCTGTCAAGAAAAAAGTAATGCGCAATAACTTGTGTTCTAACTTATCTTGATTATTCCAAGAAGGCCCATGCAAAATGGAAAAGTTTTTTAGATTGCTTCATTCTTTTTAGAAAAATTTCAAATTACCCGAGGTGTCCGGAGTGACCCTGCCCGTGTGGTTTTAATTTCAAAAACAAAAATCCGAGGAAAACCTCGGAATTTATTTTAAACTATTCTGGATCATTTTCTTTAAATTTTTCTTTAAATTCTCGGTTAAATTTTTTATCTCTTCTGGATCTATTTTAGAAGGAGGAAGAGGTACAAATTCTTTCTTTTGAAGTTTTTCATTTATTTTTTTCTGAAGCGCGACTTTCCAAGGATACAAAGTAAGATCAGGATCAAATTTTCTTTTTGCTAATTTAAAGAATACATCTTTTCCATACTCTACTAACTCGGAAGGTAATTCTATCTCTTTTAACTCAGGATGACAAATGGAGTCAATTTCGTTAAAACTTGCTAAAACAAGAATTCCTAATTTAATTCCTAATTTAGAAGTAATAAACCCTCTGTAATAGCTTTTTGAAAGAAGAAAATCAACAACCAAACTCATCCCTTCTTCTGCCAAAATTCTCTTTAAAAGTTCTATCCTGCTAACTCTTCTCGTTTCCGAGTATCAGGAACCAAAGCATATAACTCCTTTACAAAAACAAAATTAATCTCTCCAAAAATGATATTAACTGTTCTTATCTTATCTTTTGGAGGAAACTCTTTCTCTATTTCTTTTCTTTCATTTTCTTTCAGCTCTATTATTTTATCTTCGATTAAATAAACTTCTTTTAAATCTTTATTTTTCAATTCTTTTTGACAATTAGGACAGAATAAAGCTTCTTTTACTTCAACTTCTTTATTACACTTTGAACAAATCCACTTTGGCTCTTTATAAGTATAGGTCTTTTTCACTTCTTTTTTACAATTTTTACATAAAAATACCTTTCTTGGCTCTTGAGAGCAACTCTTATGAATCTGTCTTAATTGGGGCAGTTTTTTCTCCTCGAACAAGGGAAAAATCTTTACTGGTATTTCGATCTCCCCTACTTCTAACTTGGTCTTTCTTATCGCTTTCAATCGAAATCACCTCCTTTTCTTTAAATTTTTAAGGTAGATATTCTATTTTATCCAAATTTTTAAAAATTTTCAACCCTCGATCAAAGGAACAAAAGCAAAACCAGGAAATTCTGTTTCCTTAAAATTTTCTTTATCTATCTTTTCTAATAAAAATATACTACCATTCAATGGTGTAACTATCTTTCCTCCTATTTTTAATTGCTTTTTCCAAGCTAAAGGAACTTCTTTTGCCATCGCCCCTGAAAGAATTTTATCAAAGGGTGCCTTTTCCTCAAGTCCTTTTGAACCGTCCTTACAAAATACCTCAACTCTTTTTTTCTTTATAAAATTATATTTTGCTATGTTTTTCTTTCCAAATTCTGCTAATTGAGGAATCCGCTCGATTGCATAAACCTTACCTTTTTCTCCTACGCAATAAGCTAAAAGAGCACTAGTCCATCCTGATCCAGAACCAATATCCAAAATCTTTTCCCCAGGCTTTGGATCTAAAAGTTCAAGCATAAAAGCAACAGTTAAAGGTTGGGAAATTGTCTGTCCAAAACCAATTGAAAGAGGAATATTTTCATATGCTGATTCTATTTCTTCTGCTGGGACAAAATCTTTCCGATCGATTTTTTTAAAAGCATCAATTATTCTTTTTGTATGAAGATAGCCCCCTTCTATTAATTCTTGGATTAAAATTTCTTTTTCTCCCATGGCTCTATTATATGATATAATTATTTAAAATGCTAATCCTTTTAGAAAAAATTAATAAAAATTTTAAAGGAAATCTTCTAAAACCTCCTTCTCTTTGGTCTTTTCATTTTTTTCTCCTTTTTTCTATTGGGATCTTTAACATCCTTATTGAGCATCTCCTAAGATTAACCAATCAGAAAATTTTCTATCTAAATTTATTCCATCTTTTTATTTATTTTCTAATCCCTTTAATTTATTTTTTAAAATGGTCATTTAAAGCTATTTTCTTTTATCTGGCTTTAATTATTGTTTTTTTAACAGGATTTTATAAACCTTTTTTGTTTCTTTTAATCCCTTTTCTTATCTTTTCTTTAAAAATTGAAGAATTAGGACTTAATTTTAAAAATTTTTTTCTTTCCCTTTTTGGAGGGATTTTTGCTGGTTTTCTTATTTTAGGCCATTTAATTTTTGTCCTTGCTCTTTCTTCCACTTATTCTCCTCAACCTTTTTCCTTCACCTATCTTCTAAGTTTTTTTCCTCTGGAAGCAGGATTTGGTTCTTTGGGAATGGAATTATTTTTTAGAGGTTTTTTATTTCAAAATTTTTTAAAAATTGGTTTCAAATTTTGGCAAGCTACTCTTCTTTCTACTATTTTATTTATCGGGCCATTTTTAACAAATCCTTTATTTACAGATCGTTTTGAAATTATGATTGCAACTATTTTTTACTTATTAATTATGGGTTTTTTCTTCTCTGGTATTATTCTTAAAACAAAAAATCTTATCGGATGCTATATTGGAAATCTAATTATCACTTGTTTTAGATACTTTTTAATATGGGAATAAAGGATTTTTACAAATTTTTCTTCCTTTCTTGTTTATTCATTTCTATCACCTTTTTAATCTATAAAGTTGAACTTTTAAAATTTCCTTATTTTTATCTTTATAGAAATTTATTCTTTCTCCCAATTATCCTTTCTGGTTATTTTTTTGGACTAAATGGGAGTCTTTCTATTTCTCTTTTAGCTTCTTCTTTATACTTTCCTCTTCTATTAATCCAGATCCAAAAAAGAGCTCCTTTTTCCTTGGATTTATTTGTAACTTTAATCCTCTTTTTATTAATAGGACTCACTTTTGGAAAAATAATTGACAAAGAAAGAGAACAAAAATACTTGCTCACAAAGTTAGCAGAAATTAATCGTGCTCTTAAAGGGATCCTTAAAATAGATAAAATTATTGATGAATTTTTAAACCAACTTTTCCTTATATTTAAAGCAAAAAGAATAACAATAATTTATAAAAAGGAGGGTTTCAGTAAATTTTTTCTTAAAAGCAAATCCGAAATAGAAGATAAATTTTTAAAAAATTTAATTCTACCAAAAAATTCTATAGCCGCTTATCTATTAGAAACTGGCAATCAAATTTATTCTCCAAGTTTAATTAAAGACCCTCGATTTAAAATTTCTTTTCTTGAATTTAATTCCTTTATAGCAGTTCCTCTTATATTTAAAAATTTAAAAATAGGAACAATTTCTGTTGAACGCAATCAGCCATTTTCTTTAACAGATCTTAATTTATTAAGCGCTTTAGCGGATCAATTAACCATTTCAATTTTTAACACCAGACTTTATGAATTTGCTATTTTAGATGGCCTTACCAATCTTTTCACCCATCGAATTTTTCAAAAAAGACTATCTTATGAACTAAATTTTTCAGAGAAAAGACCATTATCTTTAATAATGGCAGACATTGATCATTTTAAAAAAATTAATGACACCTATGGCCATCCAGAAGGTGACAAAATTCTTAAAAAGATAGCCACTATTTTAACTCAGGAAATAAAAGAAGGATTTGTTGCTCGCTATGGAGGTGAAGAATTTGTTATCATCCTTCCTAACAAAGCTAAAAGAGAAGCATTTTTTATTGCTGAAAAATTAAGAAAGATATGTGAACGCGCTCCTTTCTATATCCAAGGAAGAAGAATTAAAGTGACACTCTCTTTTGGAGTAGCTACTTTTCCTTTAGATGCTAAAGATAAATCAAATTTAATAAAAGCATCAGATAATGCAATGTATAAAGCTAAAAAATCAGGAAGGAATAAAGTATGTTTAGCCTAATTAAAAAAATTCTCAAATTCTGCATGATTTTCATTGGCTATTCTTTAATTGTTCTTTTTTTACTTTCTATTCTCTTGTTAATTTTATTTGCTGCCTGTGGTTATCGATATAATTTTAAAGCAAAAAAAATTCAGAAAACAGGTATTTTAGATCTCTCATTTTATCCATCTGATGCAGAAATTTTAATCGAGGGGAAAAAAATTTATAAAAAGGAAAGACCTTGGCCTCTTACTTTATTTTATCCTGATAAAATTGTTCTATTTCCTGGGAATTATGAAATAGAAATTAAAAAAGAAGGGTTTTATTCCTGGAAAAAAGAAATTAAAATTCAAGAAGAATTGGTAACGAGAATTTCAAATATAATCCTATTCCCCAAAAATCTCTCCCCTACTTTAGTGCTTAAGGAAATAAATACATTTAAAATTTCTCCTGACTTTAAAAAACTTGCTTTTATTCCAAAATCAAAAGATTTAGAAGGTATCTGGCTTTTTTATTTAAGAGATGGGTCCCAATCAAAAATTTTCCCAGTAACTAAAACTCAATCAATTTACTGGGAAAAATTAAAATTAAATTCTTTTGAGAAAATTTTTTGGGAAAATTCTCGTTATTTAATTTTAAATTATCAAACTTTTTCTGTAAAAATTGACACATTTTGGCCCCAAAATTCTATCTTTCTTAAAGAAAAGATCCTTCCTCCAATAGATTTCTCCCAAGCACCACTTTATTGGAACAAAGAAAATGAACTTTGGATAATTAATCCTCAAACAAAAGAAAAAAAGCTTGTCTCAAGATTTAGTTATCCAATTCAGCAAGCTCTCTTTTATGATAAAAATCATATAATTTATGCAAATAAAAAAGAAATAAAGGTAATAGAAATAGACGGAGAAAATGAAATGGTTCTTACTCAACATCCTTTTTCTAATTTAGAATTATTTTCTTTTGATAAAGAAACAAAAAAATTAATTTATGGAAACAAAGAAAATATTTTTCTTCTTGATCTAAATTATTGAACAGGAAGAGTTTTCTTTAAAGGAGCAACATTTAAAGAAGGTGGAGGATCTATTTGTTTTGCTCTAACTACCAACCTTTTAAAGCTAGTTCCTAAAGGAGTACAAGTCATAAGAGTTAAAATTGGTTCAGAAGTAGGTTCCATTATAGAGAGATCTTTAGGATGAGTTATTTTTACTTCAAAAACTTTATAAGTGTATCTTATATGATTGTAATTAATATAAATTTCATCTCCTATCACCAATTTATCGAGTAAAGAAAATACATGATTATATTTCCCTTTAGCCCACCAATAATAGGAAGAATGTCCTGTAATAAAAACATTTCCTATCTCTCCTGGTAAAGCAGTCCCTTTATAATGAACCACCCCTTCTTTTAATTTTTCAAGAATTACTTTTTCATCGGTAGTATCTAAAAATATAATAGGTGCCTGAACACCAATTTTAGGAATAAATAGATAATTATTTGGAATAGCTGCTTGTTCTTTAGAAATATCAGGAAGTTTCCAATAGGAGGCGGCATCTTGTCCTTTATAATTTATAAAAAACCAGAATTTAATATTTTTATAAACCGCTGGAAAATTAATAGCTCCCCAAACAATTAAAAAAGAAAGTAAAACAGCAACAATAAATTTAAGGCTTTCAAGCCACATGCTAGAAAAAATATAAAACTCTCTTTTCAACCATAAAGGAATTTTCATTTGGTTTTATCCTAATCTTTGATATAATATGCAAGTAATTAAAACGTTTCAAATGGGCCCAAAAAATCTAAAAGAATATCAAAAAGTTGTAGGCAAAGATATTATAAAAAAAATTTTTCAAAAAATAAAGCCTATCTCAAAAAAACATTTGCTTTGCATTAGCTCTACCTATCGAGGGGGCGGTGTAGCAGAAATTCTTAATGCAATAGTTCCTCTTTTTAATGAATTTGGCTTGATGCTAGGTTGGAGAATTCTTCATGGTTCCGCAGATTTCTTTACAATCACAAAGATGCTTCATAATGGACTTCAAGGAGAAAAAATAAATTTAACCAACAAAAAGAAAAAAATTTATTTAGAAACAAATAAAAGATTCTCTACTTTTACTCACATAGATCATGATTTAGTTATTATCCACGATCCCCAACCTCTCCCCTTGATCGAATTCTACAACAAGAAACAGCCATGGATTTTTAGATGCCATGTCGACCTTTCAAATCCAACTCCTACAGTCTGGGATTATCTAAAAAAATTTATTAAAAAATATGATGGAATGATAGTTTCCAAAGCCGAGTATATTAAAAAAGATCTTAAAATCGAGCAAAATATTATCTATCCTGCAATAGATCCTCTTTCTTTAAAAAATAAAAAACTCCCCAAAAGTTTGATAAAAAAAATTCTTAAAAAATATAATATAAAATTAGAAAAACCTATAATTTCTCAGATTTCAAGATTTGATAAATGGAAAGATCCTCAGGGTGTAATTAAAGTCTTTGAACATGTAAGAGAAAAAATTGATTGCCAACTGATTCTTCTTGGATCCCTAGCTCCTGATGATCCTGAGGGTCCAGAAATTTTTGAAAAAGTTAAAAAGATGCGAGAAAAAAGCAAATATAAAGAAGATATCAAGCTTCTTTTAATTAAAAGTGATAAATTGGTAAATTGTCTTCAGACTGTATCTGAGGTAATAATCCAAAAATCAAAAAGAGAGGGATTCGGGCTTGTAATAGCAGAAGCTTTATATAAAGGAACTCCTGTTGTTGCCTCCAACGTTGGAGGAATTCCTCTCCAAGTTATAAACGGAATAAATGGATTTCTACATCAACCTGATGATAACACGGGTTTTGCAGAAAGTATAATAAAATTATTAAAAGACAAAAAATTAAGAAATGAATTAGGGAAAAATGGGAAAAATTATATTAAAAACAATTTTCTAATAACTCGATTAATGCTTGATTGGCTGGAAAAATTCAATACTTATTTAAAATGAATTGCAACCTGGGGAGCGGTTGCTGTAAAAAAAGATTAAAATTCGATTTAAATGATATAAAAAATTTAGTTGGAATAGGCAAGGTTATCTCAACAGCATTAATTGGCGAATTTATCTTTAATTAATCGCTTTCTCGAGAATTTAAGTGCAAATCGATGAGCCTCATCTCGAATTTGTTGAAAAAGAGGTTTTGATAAAGATATCAATTCCCTTAATTTTTTATTTACTCCTTTAATAATCAATCTATCCCCTGCTTTTCCTTTCGCAATTCCAATTATAGGAATAGAAATTTTAAGCTCATCTAAAATTTGTTTAACAGCATTTACCTGAGCAGGACCACCGTCTATTAAAATCAAATCTGGGAAAACCCATTCTTTGTGATTAAATCTTCGTCTGATTACTTCTTTTATTGCTCCTATATCATCTTTTGGTTTTGCCTCTTTAATTTTAAAAATTCGATAATCTTCTTTTAAAGGTAATTTATTTTTAAAAACCACCATAGATCCATAAACCGCCTTTCCAGAAAAATGAGAGATATCATAACCTTCTATTTTTAAAGGGGTTAAAGAATCTTTTTCAAGATCTTGAAAGGTAAGTAAAGAACTATCTTCAATTTGTTTAAATAACTCCAATTTTTCTGGATTAAACTTTTTCAAACTTTCTAAACATTTGTTCTTTTTTCCCTCTAAAAATAGGATTAAATTTTTGATAATTTTTTGATAATCCTCTTTTTTTATTTTACCAATACAAGCTCCTGCACAAAGTCCTAATTGATAATAAAAACAAGGCTTTCCTTGATTCGGTTTATCACAATAAGGAAAAATTCTCCTTATTAAATATAAAAACTTTTTGACTACAGACCAACTCTGGTAAGGACCAAAAATTTTAATGTCTTTTAAAGGATATTTTTGAATCTCTTTCTTTCTAATTATTAAAGGAGAAGGAAAAGGATCTATTTTAAATGAAGGGATAATAATATAAACAAAGGAACGATCATCTTTTTCTCGAACATTAAATTTCGGCCAATGTGTTTTAATCAAATTCGCTTCTTTAACTAAAGCCTCCAGCACTGAATCTGTTTTAATAAAATCGATCTTTTTACTTTCTTCTAAAAGCATTCTCACTTTTTCAGAAGAAGAACTAAAATAACTTCTTACCCTATCTTTTAAAGAAGCTGCCTTTCCTATATAAAGAACCTCTCCCCCAACTCCTTTAAAAATATAGACTCCTGGAGATTTTGGAAGTCTTTTGATTTGAGCTTTCAAATCCATTTTATAAAATTTTACCCTAATTTGATCTATTTTTCAAATAAAAAGGATGCAAAAGCATCCTATAAATTTATTAAAATTAAAATCTCAAACAAAATTAGAGCTAAACCTATAAAGAAAATTCCTATCACTGTTAATTTTCCAGAAGAGGATTTTTGCCAACTTTCCCAAGTTTCTTTAATTATCATCCCTAAGATAGATAAGGAAAACAGAATTATAAATCCTTTGATCATTATTAAAAGTAATTCAATTGTTAAATTCATAAGGAATCACCCCCTTTTTAAGAATTAATAACTTGTTTCAAATATTTTCCTGTATAAGATTTCTCGCATCTTGCCAAATCATAGGGAGTCCCACAAGCAACAATTTCTCCTCCTTTTTCCCCTCCTTCTGGGCCTAGATCAATTATCCAATCAGCAGTTTTAATTACATGAAGATTATGTTCGATAACTATTACTGTATTTCCTCTATCAACTAATTGATGAAGCACTTTGAGCAGAGCTTTAACATCCTCATAATGAAGTCCTACTGTTGGTTCATCTAAAAGATAAAGAGTTCGGAAATTACTTTGTTTTATAAGTTCTCTAGCTAATTTAATCCTCTGAGCCTCTCCACCAGAAAGAGTGGTGGCACTCTGGCCTAACTTTATATACCCTAATCCAACATCTATTAAAAGCTTTAATTTTTCAGCAATTTGAGGAATGTCTTTGAAAAATTCATAAGCTTCCTCTACTGTTAGATCTAAAATTTCTGCGATATTTTTCTCTTTATATTTAATTTCTAATGTCTCTGAATTAAATCTTTTCCCATGACATATTTCGCATTCAACAAGTACTGAAGGAAGAAAATGCATTTCCACCAATTTATATCCTGCTCCCTCACATGCTTCACATCTTCCTCCTTTAACATTAAAAGAAAATCTAGAAGGAGAATATCCTTTAGCTCTTGAATCTTCAAGAGAAGCAAATAGTTCTCTAATTGGAGTAAAAAGTCCTACATAAGTTGCTGGATTAGAACGAGGAGTCCTTCCAATTGGAGACTGAGTAACCTCAATAACTCTTGAAAGATATTCATTCCCTTTTATTTGAGAAACATGATCTAAAGAACCTCTTTCTCGATTCAATATTTTTAAAAGATTAGTATAAATCACTTGAAACAAAGAAGATTTTCCGCTCCCAGAAACGCCAGTAATACATACAAATTTTCTTAAAGGAATTTCTACATTAATGTTTTTAAGATTGTTTAAATTACATCCTATCAATTTTAATTTCTCAGTTATATTTTTCCGAAGCGGAGGAATCTCGATTTCTTTTTCTTTATTAAGATATTGTAAGGTTAAAGAGTTTTTAGAATCTGATTCTAAAAGTTTTTTCACTTCCCCCTTTACAACAACCTCGCCCCCATGAATTCCTGCTCCTGGACCTAGATCAACTAGAAAATCGCTATTTTTGATGGTTCTTTCATCGTGTTCTACAATAATGACTGTATTACCTAAATCTCTTAAATTTTTTAAAATATTTAATAATTTTTGGGTATCTCGCTCATGAAGCCCTATTGTCGGTTCATCAAGTACATAAATAGCTCCCGAAAGTTTTGTTCCTATCTGAGATGCTAATCTAATTCTTTGGGTCTCTCCTCCTGATAAAGTTCCTGCTTCTCTATCTAAGGTCAAATATCCAACTCCTACTTCCTTTAAAAATTTCAATCTATAAATAATTTCTTCCAAAAGATCAAAGGCTACTTCCAGTTCTTTATCAGAAAGCTTCTCTACCAATTGATTAAAAAACAAAAATGCTTGGTCTATTGAAAATTTTGTTATCTCCCAAATATTTTTTTCTTCTATCTTCACTGAAAGAGCTTCTTTTTTAAGTCTTTTTCCTTTACATTGAGGACAAATTTTATCAGAATAAATATACTCCTTCCCTATTCCTCCACAAAATTCGCAAGCTCCGTAGGGGGAATTAAAGGAAAATAGACGAGGTTCGATCTCCGGAAAAGAAAATCCGTCTTTTGGACAAGTTCTTAAAGAAGAAAGTAAAACCTCAATTTGTTTTTTATTTTTTAAAAGAATAACATTAACTAATCCTTTTGAAAGATTAACAGCTAACTCCACTGATTCGAAAAGGCGAGATTTTTCTAAATCTTTTGTTTTAATTTTATCTACAACAATTTCTATGGTATGAGTCC
>Ga0190363_1001198_pt1 | contig 15386 bp, 13 predicted proteins | sample 48721867_MG_FD_161272 | JGI IMG/M metagenome (GOLD analysis project Ga0190363, IMG submission 161272) | Hydrothermal vent microbial mat bacterial communities from Southern Trench, Guaymas Basin, Mexico - 4872-18-6-7_MG | ecosystem: Environmental > Aquatic > Marine > Hydrothermal vents >... | reverse complement strand
TTACGTTTCCTCCACCAGGACGACCTTTATCATTGAAGGCCGGTGGTTGAAGAGTTTTAACCAGTGGTGGAATAAGGAGAAGGCCCGCCTCCAAAGCCAATATGACAGGCAGGGGGTAAGGTTTGGCAAAAAGATGGCTCGGCTTTTGAGGAAGAGGAGGAGTGTAATGAATAATTTTATGAACCAAGTCGCGAATTACATAATAAAGTACTGTTTGGGGAATAAAATCAGGAATATTGTAATTGGGGAGTTGGAGGAGGCGAAGCAAAGGGCTTCCCTAGGCAAGGTAAACAATCAAAACTTCCAGTACATTCCTTACGGCCTCTTCAAGCAAAAGTTGAAGGCAAAGTGCGAGTGTTACGGGATTAACTTCATTGAAGTTGATGAAGCGTACACGAGTAAAGCGGATGCTTTAGCTTTAGAATCATTGGTGAAGAAGGGGAAGTATTGGGGTAAGAGAGTCAAGAGGGGGCTTTACCAATCCTCCACTGGAGTTTTGATTAATGCTGACGTGAATGGCGCTTTAAACATTTTGCGTAAAGTAGCCGGCGATTCTCCCGTTGGGGGATAGCTGGTAGTGGTCGTGTGAACCGGCCAGTGAGAGTGAGGTTACCGGTAACGGGATGCTGAATGAACTCTCACGAAGCCCCACCCTAACGGGTGGAGTAGTTCACATACTTTGGTTCAAGAAAGGAGAGGTGGTTTATAGTGCGGGTGTTGTTATTAGGTGCGGGTAACGTTGGAAAGGCTATAGCTTGGGATTTAAAAGATGAGTTTGATGTTTCTGTTGGTGATGTAAGTGAAAAGAGATTAAAAGAACTCTCAAAATTTGTAGAAACCATAAAAATAGATGCTTCGGACTTTAATGAACTAGTCAAAATCATGCGGCAATTTGAATTAGTTATTGGAGCACTACCAGGTAGGTTCGGTTATTCTACTGTTAAAGCTGCAATTAAAGCAGGTGTTGATATAGTTGATGTTTCTTTTATGCCTGAAAATCCTCTTGAGCTCCAAAAAGAGGCAGAAAAAAGCCAGGTGACGGTGGCATTTGATGTTGGCTTTGCACCAGGCCTCAGTCATATATTTTTAGGACGAATTTATCAGGAAATGGATGAACTCAAAGAAGCCTATATTTATGTCGGAGGCCTTCCAAAAGAGCCTAAGCCTCCATTATATTATAGAATAACATGGTCTCCTTACGATTTAATTGAAGAGTATACTAGACCTGCGAGAATCATAAGAGATGGAGAGATTGTTTCTGTGGATCCGCTAGAGGAGATTAAAAACGTGAACATCGATAATAAAGAATTTGAGGCATTTGTAAGCGATGGCCTGCGTTCACTTCTTGAGAATATTAATGCTAAGAGACTGGAGGAATGGACACTCCGCTGGCCAGGGCATTTAGCCAAGATGAAAATCTTAAGGGAACTTGGGTTCTTCAGTTCGGAAAACTTGGAAAATACTCTTAATGTGATATCCCCATTAATGACGTATGAAAGCCCGGATTTTTCAATAATGGAAGTTATTGGAAAAGGCAGAATTAATGGCAAACCTATAGAAATCAGATATTTTCTGTATGATGAAGAAAAGGATAGTTTTACATCAATGGCTCGTGTAACTGGATTTACCACGGCTATAATTTCTCGCATTGTAGCAAAAGGATTGTGTGCTTATGGGGTTATCCCTCCAGAGGTTCTTGGAATGAGGGAAGACACTTACATGGAGATAATTAAGGAACTCAAAAAGAGAGATATTTCGGTAGAGGTGAATAAGAGTGCTTCACCTGATAATTGCGGACAGTGAACTTGAACTTGTGCCCAAAAAGCTTCAAAATCACCCCTCAATTATTAGCTATGCTAAAAGAAGATTCAAAAAGCCAGATGAGATTCTTTTGGATTCTACATATCACCACACTGCTCTTAAATCTTTAAAAGATGGAGAAAGAAGGGGAAGGCCAGATATAGTTCATTTATGTCTTATAAACGCATTAGAGAGCATATTGAATAAAGAAGGAAAACTTAGGGTTTATGTGCACACGAGGAATAATGAGGTTATCTATATAAAACCGGAAACAAGACTGCCCCGGAACTATAATCGTTTTGTGGGTTTAATGGAGAGCTTATTTAAAAATAGACTAATCCCAAAAGATCTTGCATTGCTGAGAATAGAAAACAAAACTCTTTCCGAGATTATCGGAGATATCGGCCCGGATGCAGTTTTCATAATGCATGAAAATGGAGTTTTAATGAACCCTCAGAGCTTTGGAAGGAAACTGAATGAATACAGCTCTCCAGTGGTTATCGTGGGAGGCTTTCCTCATGGAGACTTTCTAAGTAGGGTGGAAGGGGAGAGAGTTAGTATCTACAAAGAGCCACTTATGGCATGGAGTGTTGTCAATGAAGTAGTGATTAATTACGAAAGTAGCTTATTTTGGTAAACTTTTTTTCAAAAATTTTTTAAATACTTAAAATAAATCACATCAAGAACGTTTGTGGGAGGTAAGGAAAATGGGAGATAAGACTAGAGTTCAGGTTAGTAAGCTCAAACCAGGTAGGTACATCCTTATTGATGATGAACCATGTAGAATAGGCAACATTACTGTTTCATCCCCTGGAAAGCACGGTTCAGCAAAAGCAAGAATTGAAGCTGTTGGGATATTTGATGGTAAGGTCAGGAGCATTGTAAAGCCAACAAGCGCTGAAGTTGACGTTCCAATTATTGACAAGAGAACAGGACAGATTATAGCTATCACTCCTGATACTGTCCAGCTCATGGACATGGAAACTTACGATCTCTTTGATGTTCCAATAGCTACAGGGGTCAATGATGAGATCAAAGATAAGCTTAAAGAGGGAATTAACGTCGAGTATTGGGAAACTCTTGGAAGAATAAAGATCATGAAGCTTAAAGGAGAGAGTTAGTGAACTTTTTTATTTTTGTTTAAATTCTCATTGTGTTATTCTTACAAGGTTGCTTGGGTTGTTTATAACTTGAGTGGCTACATTGATTCCTTCTTGTATAGCTTCATTGAGGGAATATCCCTTTGCTATATTTGCGATCATTGTTCCAAAAAGTTCCCTTCTTATCCATAAATGAGTTCTCTTGTTTTAGCATCGAATATATATATTCTGTCTGCTCTTGGTTTCCAGTGAACCTCTTTTACACTGGTTCCCATACTTTCTGGAAGTTGAACAACTACCTCTAGGTTGCCATAGGGAATATGGCCATAGCTTTCTACCCCTAGTTTTTCGATACCTAGGAGCTTTCCTTTAACAAACCCTTCCTTTGCGTCTTTGTTTACTTCTACATGCTGGGGCCTGAAGCCTAGAATCACTTTTTCCCTGGCTTCCATTTCTATTGGAAGCTCTAACAAAAATTCGCCAGCATTAAAGAGTGTTTTGTTGTCTTTTACAATTATTTCTCCTTCAATTAGATTCATAGGGGGGCTTCCTACAAATGTACCGACGAAAGTGTTTGCGGGTTTGTAAAAGATTTCATTTGGAGTTCCAACTTGTTGGAGAACTCCTTTATTCATAACAGCTATTCTATCGGCCATTGTCATAGCCTCGACCTGGTCGTGAGTTACATAAATTGTTGTTATTCCTAAATCGTAACTCAAGAGTTTTTTAAGCTCAAAACGCATTTGAGTTCTTATTTTTGCATCCAAGTTACTTAAAGGTTCATCTAGTAGAAATACCTCAGGTTCTCTTACGAGTGCTCTTGCAAGTGCTACTCTTTGCTGTTGCCCACCACTTAACTCGCTTGGTTTTCTGTTTAACAACTCACTTATTCCCAGGAACTCTGCAACTTCTTTTACCTTTTTGGCTCGTTCCTGTTTTGGGGCACCGGTCATTCTTAGAGGAAATTCAATATTCCCAAAGACAGTCATATGGGGGTATAAAGCATAGCTCTGGAATACCATTGCTGTATTTCTCTTAGTGGGGTCTATTTCATTAACTAGTTGATCGCCAATCCATATCTCACCCTCTGTAGGTGTTTCCAATCCAGCAATCATTCTAAGGGTTGTTGATTTCCCACATCCACTTGGACCAAGTAGCACCATGAATTCTCCATCTTTAATTTCGAGGTTTAGCCTCCTAACAGCTATTACATCTCCAAATTTCTTTGTGACATTTTTCAGCAAAACCCTAGCCATTAGCCTTTCCCCCCTGTAACTACTATACCTCTAATCAGATACTTATTCAGTACGAGGAAGAGGATTATCGTGGGTGCAGATGCCACGAGTGAACCTGCGATTATTGGAGTGTATTCCGTCCACATACTTCTTTGGAAAGCAAAACTAAGCCCTACTGGGAGTGTGAAGTTCTCGGGAGATCTTAAGAAGATCAGTGGACCTATAAATGCATTCCAAGAGCCTAAGAATTGATATACAGCCACTGCTCCAAGGGCAGGTCTTGCTAGAGGTAAGGCAATGTAGAAAAATGATTTTATCGGTCCACATCCATCTAAACGAGCAGCTTCAAATATTTCAGTGGAAAGAGACATGAAGTACTGTCTCATTAGGAATATACTCGAGACATTAGTGAGACCCAAAAGGGCAAGTCCAAAGATGTTGTCTATTAGCCCAAGCTTATATATTATAATGTAATTTGGCACTAGGGTTACGAACATGGGGATCATCAAGAGAGAAAGTAGAGCTGAAAAAAGAACATCTCTCCCTGGGAATTTCAACCTAGCAAATGCATAACCGGCCATGCTGGTAAACATTATATTGCCCGCAACTATTAAACCCGCATAAAGAGTAGTGTTTCTAATCCATCTTGGGAATAATTCCAACCTAAAGAGTTTCTGATAGTTCTCTAGGGTGAATGGACTAGGCATCCACTCTGGGGGATATCTTGAAGCTTGAGCCCACGTCATAAAAGAAGCTATAAGAGAGCGGATGAATGGCATTAGATAAACGAGTGCAAAGGTTAGTAGGACTACATAAGTTATTACAACCCAGATACGTCGTATTAGTAGTTCTTTTTCTTTGGGTGTCATCTCATAGCCCTCCCATACTTTTTCTGGAAGATATATGTAGTTGTAAAGATTATAGCAAAGAGGAACCAACTTTTAGCTGCTGCAACCCCGGGGTTAATTCTTGTAAATGCCTCGTTATAGATATCCAGCGCCACGGTGTATCCTGCCCCTCCTGGCCCACCATTGGCGCCAGCCATTACCCAAGCTAGGTCAAACATCTGGAGGGCCCCAATAAGACCCATAACCACTACATACACTATCATGGGCCTTAACATTGGAATTGTTATGAAGAAGAATCTTCTTATGGGGCCTGCACCATCTAGCATAGCCGCCTCGTATATTTCTTTGGGAATTGCTTGCATTGCTGCTAGGAAGGACACCATAAAGTGTCCACTGGTTCCCCATATAGCAACAGTAGCTATCGCTAAGAGGAGATAATTTCTATCGTTTATCCAGTCTATTGGTTGGAATCCTGGAATTACATGGGAAAGTGCAAAATTAATAAAACCGTTTTTCATGAAGAGCCAAATAAAAATCAAGGCGACTATAACGGAAGAGGTAGTTGCAGGAAGAAAGTAGGATACTTTAAAGAATTGTTGGCCCTTAATCTTTTGATTTGCAAAAGAGGCCAAAACTATAGCAAGAAACGTTTGTACGGGGACAACTATTGCAGTATAAATAAGAATGTTTTTTAATCCTGTATAAAACGGAGAAAGCAAATATGAGGCTCCGTTGAGGCCTCTCATTAGGTCTCTTAATACTATCTCAAAATTTTTTAACCCCACAAATTGCATTGTCCCTATATAATCCCACTTGAAAAAGCTCAAATAGAAGGCAAACCCCATTGCAAAATATCCAAAAACGAGGTTTAGAATGACAGCGATTGAGATGAGAGATAAACCGGCAACAATTTCCTTATTTCTAGCCTTCTCATAAAAAGAAGAAAAAGAAAACATATCAGTCACCTCAGCCACTTAATTCTTCTTGAACAACCTGCTTCATAACATCTATTGCTTCGTCAATTGTCATTTCTCCTCTCATTGCAGCAGCCATTGCGTCACTGAACTTACCTTCAAGTGGTCCTGATTTTGGACCCCAAAGGAACACTATCATTTCGTCGTACTCAAAGGAGAGTGTCTTCTTGTGTTGTGGCCACATGTCTGGGTCATTCTCAAAGCCCTTTATACTTGGTAGTGTGTGTCCTCCTTTGACAACAAGTTCTTTTTGTCCATCTGGACCTAATAAGAATTCTACAAATTTCCAAGCCTCTTGTGGATGTTCGCTCTTTGCGTTTATTCCTAAGATGACTGTATATGCCATTGTAACTCTGCCTTCTTTTCCAGCTGGAACTGGAGCAATGTCCCAGTCTTCTCCATACTTGAAGTCAGGGAACTGATCAGCTAAGAATGGTATCATCCAGTTTCCACTTATTACCATAGCAACTTCTTGTTGACCGAAGGCATCTCCAAGCCATCCTGCACCTACATCTCCGGGTTGCACAACATAAGGAGTTAATCCTTGTTCTTCTCTCTCAATCTTTCCTTTCTTGTAAAGGTTTATGTACCAAGTAAGGGTTTCTTTAACCACTGGATTGTCAAACCAAGCTGCATCTTCAGGTTTTTCAAACCAAGGCTTTGGAGCACCGTTACTCACAGCAACGGGTACGTATCTGTTGAATCCACCAAGATAAATTGCCAAGCCAGGTTTTCCAGTTTTATCAGCTATTATCTTTGCATATTGTTCAAGCTCTTCCCAAGTTTCGGGTGGTTTTGTCAATCCTGCTTGTTCAAAGAGTTTCTTGTTATAGAAGAGAGCTAACATACTCCAATCTTTTGGAAGACCATAAAGCTTTCCATCCTTCTTGAAGGGTTCTAAGAGGAATGGGTAGAATTGATTGATAAAGCTTTGGTCTGCAAGTTCGGATATTGGGTATAGAGCTCCCTTGTCAATGAATATTGGTGACCATGCGCTATCAACGTAGAATATGTCTGGAGCAACACCAGCTCCAAATGAAGCTAGGATGTTTTCGTGGAACATTTGAGTAATGACCTCATATTTAATACCAATGTTCGGGTTTGCTTGCTCAAATTCAGCAATCATTTTTTGGTAGTTTTTCATCTCAGTTTCTCCAGCGCTCCAACCTGCAAATCTAATGAAAACTTTTTCTTGAACCTGTGTTTCAACTTTGGTCTCCGTCTTAACTTGGGTCTCTGTTTTTGTTTCTCCAGTTGATGTCTGGGTTTGGCCTCCTATACACCCTGAGGCCACTACTGCAAAAAGCAAGACAAAAATCAAAAGACCTCCAAAGAGGACTTTTTTCATTCTTTTTCCCCTCCTTCATTAATGTCCAAATAATAGGGTCTGTCAATATTTATACTACAATGATATTATATAAACCTTACTGATGTAGTATCCAATATATTTAAATAGTATTATTGCGCAAAAATATCAGAAGCAGTGAGCAGTGGGGGTGCCGTAATGGAAAACTATACTTTTTTAATTGAAAAACTACAAGAGCTAGGGCTCACAAAAAGAGAAGCTGAAGTTTATCTTACCCTCCTCATAAAAAATGGAGCCACTGTAAAGGAACTTTTGGAGTCTCTGGATATTCATCAGCCCCAACTTTACAATATAATTCAAAGCCTGATTAGAAAAGGATTTATTAGAGCCTCTTCGGGAAGGCCGAGAGTGTATACTGCAAGCGATATAAGTGCCCTCATAGATGTTCAAAAAATGAAATTTGATCTTTTAAAGAGTACTCTTCAAGAGGAACTCGCAAAAATAAAGAGTAGATCTGAAGAAGAGGGGCCGTATATCTCAATGATTAGGAGTTTAGAGGGTGTCTTGGCAAGTATCATAGAAACGATAAACGTTGCCGAAATAGAAATTCGAGCTGAACTTCCTGCTCCAGTCTTTGAAGAGCTTAAACCTTATCTTCTAGGGGCTCTCCAAAGGAACGTAAACCTGTATCTACTCGTGTACCCAAGTACTGTAAGCTTTGAGGAATTTGAAAGATTTAAAGACCAGGTGAAAATAAAAACCTCTGAACTAGGTAACTTCTTGCTTGTTATTTCAGACTTGTCTAAAGCAGTATATGCTAAAAGGAGATTTTTCAGCATCCATAAGCTACCGGTCTCGAACACGGAGGTCTATGGCTATGTAATCCATGAAAAAGATCTGCTTCTTAGATTACTAAACATTCACAACAACCTCTGGATAAAAGCTAAAGAGGTGTTATGCTGGATTCCAAGACCAGAATTGTATCCAAAAGTCTTTATTGAATTCTCTATGGCCCTTAACGAACTTGAGACTCTCTTAAGGCTTGGATATACTCCAATAGTTATGGTTGAGGGGCGCGATGTAAAAAGTGGCTCCCCCCTTGAAATTAGAGGCAAAGTTCGTTCTGTGAACCGCTTTGGAATTGTAAGTAACTTCGTTCTTGAAGGTGAAAAAGAAACATTAACCATCGGAGGCTTTGATGCAGAGGTTGAAGATGTTGAGGCCCAACGGATTACAATAGAGAAAATAGAACGTCAAGCAGGTGGTAAAGAATGATTGCACTGATATGGGACTTTGATGGAGTGTTAGTTTTTACCCCACATGAAGAAGCGTGGAGAAGAGCAGCTAGAGAGTATGGTGCTGATATAGATCATGGTTTCTATGTAAATTATGTCTCTGGTAAGCCCAGATATGAGGGAGCTCATAACATATTGGAACTTACTGGGATTTATGAAAAATACGGTGCAGACACCGAAGAAAAAAAGAAAAAACTTCTTCATGAGTTTGCAGAGTTCAAAAATAAGATAGTCAACGATATGTTTGACAGAGGCGAATATGAAGTCAACTGGAATGCGGTGGAATTTTTGATGGAAACAAAAAAAGCCGGGATCAAGAATGCTTTAGCTTCGGCATCTAAAAATGCAACAAACCTGGCAAAAAAAGTTAAGGTTGGGGAGATAACGCTTGCCGACTTGTTTGAGGTGAACGTCAGTGGAAAAGCCCCAAGTAAAAAAGAAGTATTTAAATTGGCCATAGATGAGCTAAAGGGAAATTTTCCGGATGTGAGATTTTTCTTCATTGTTGAAGATGCTCCTGCTGGGGTTCGTGCTGGAAGGGTGCTTGGTGCCTTCACTTTAGGTTATGAAAAGGAAACAGAACTTGATGCCGATATTACCTTTAGGAATTTTTCGGAATTAAGCATTGAAACTCTCCACAAACTGATAGAAAGGAGGGAAAAGAATGAAGTTTAGCTTCCAGTTTAAAGAGTACTCTCCAAAAACTGAGGAAGTTTATGGGACGATATTAACCCTTGGAAATGGATACATTGGGATGAGAGGTGAAATCGAACTTGAACCTACGATATACGGCACAACTGTTCTCGGGATTTATGATTATACCCCTTGTTTTTATAGGGAGATTGTGAATGCGCCTCGAGTAATTGGTTTGGGAATGATGTTCAACGGGGAACCCCTCAATCTGAGCACGCACAAACTTTTGAAATATGAAAAGGAACTTGATATTGGAGAGGGGAGTTTAAAAACTTGGATTGAACTGGAGACTAACAGGGGGGCAAGGATAAGCTATGAGAGTCTCAGAATTGTCCATGGTAAAAGAAAAAATGTTGCTGTGCTTAAGTTCAAGTTTAAAACGGACAAAAAAGGGTTACTAACTCTGATCAATCCGATTGATGTTGATGTCGCAAATCCCTCCTATCGCCCTGAGATACTGGTTAGGCACTGTTATGCTGAGGAACTCGATTTTGGGGAAGGCTTCATATATGCTGGGGTTAAAACCATAGATAAGAAGTACACTCTTGGAATAGCTAGTTCCCTTGTAACAGATGAAAAAGCCAGCAGGAGTGTGGTTAAGAGCGCTAACGGCATAGCAGAGGTTCTCAGCATAGAGGTTGAAGCCAATAGGGTTTACGAGTTTGTTAAATATGTGGTGATTTCTTCCGAAAGAGCGCCCGCTCTAAAGGATAAGACTTTGAAAGAGCTTGGAGAGCTCAAAAAACTTGGTTTTGACAAGCTTTTTGTTGATCACAGGAAATACTGGAGCGAGATATGGAAAAAAGCGAAAGTTGAGATTGATGGAGATAAGGAAGCTGAAAAAGGTCTTAATTTTAGTCTTTTCCATTTAATCCAGTCTCTACCGAGAGACAGCAACATCTCTCTAACGGCCAGAGGTATACATGGGTTTGGATATAGGGGGCATGTGTTTTGGGATACGGAGATATATGCACTTCCATTTTTTATAGCTGTTTTTCCCGAAGATGCCAAGAGGATGCTTATTTACAGGTATAGAAACCTAGAAGCTGCTAAGAAAAATGCAAAACTGAATGGATACGAGGGAGCTCAGTTCCCATGGGAATCTGCTGATGACGGATATGAAGCAACACCATCTCTTGTTCCCCTTGATATGGCGGGAAAGGAAGTTGTCCGTATTTACACTGGGGAAGAGGAACATCATATAACAGCTGACATAGCGTACACGGTAGATTTTTACTACAAGTTTACTAATGATGAGGACTTCATGGCAAAATATGGGCTTGAGATTATATTTGAAACGACTCGTTTCTGGGCAAGTAGGGTGGAATTTGACGAGAAGAAGGGTTATGTGATAAAGAAGGTCATAGGGCCAGATGAGTATCATGAACACGTAGACAACAACTTTTTCACGAATTTAATGGCAAAACACAATCTCCTTTTGGGAGTCACTTATTATAAAAGAGCCCTGAACAAAGGCGGGTCATGGAAGGAGACTGTAGATAGAGTGGGGGTTAGAGAAGAGGAGGTGCAGAAGTGGAGTGAGATAGCTGAAAAAATTTACCTCCCACCCCAGGTAGATGGAGTTTTCGAGGAGTTTGACGGATACTTTGACCTAGAGGATTACACCGTTGATCCGCATGACATTGGGGAAGCAAGACTTCCCGAAGAGATAAGAAAGAAAATAGGAAAAACAAAGCTAATAAAACAGGCGGACGTTATAGCAACTCAATACTTGTTAAAAGACCAGTTTGATATTGAGACAATCAAAAAGAACTTTGACTATTACATCGTTCGTACAACCCATGCGTCCTCTCTTTCCATGCCTGCCTACTCAATAGTTGCCTCTTGGCTAGGGTATGAAGATCTAGCATATGAGTATTTCATGAAATGCGCATATATAGAGCTTAAAAATCTATATGGAAATACCCACGATGGCTTTCATCTTGCAACGGCTGGTGGAGTATGGCAGGTGCTTTTCAGGGGATTCTGTGGCATTGATATTGAAGAAAACTCTATCAAAATTGCCCCTCGTCTACCTTCAAAATGGAAAGCAGTAAAGTTCGGATTTTCATTCAGAGGGACATGGCTTGAGATTAAAATTACTCCAAAAGAAGTTGCTGTAAGGAGTGCTGGAGGGAAAGAAGCTATTAGGCTTAATATAGTCGGCGAAGAACTCTTCCTAGGGCCTAACGAGCAGATTATTGTTTCTCTTTAATCTTCAATCTTGCAAAGCTTTTTAACCTCTATTCTAAACCTTCTCTGGGTGAAGGATGATGGAACTCCTCTATACCTACGAGACGCTAAAACTTGAGTTTCCAATGAGCGAGATTGATAAAGCTGATTTTGTAATCCTCGGCATACCTTTTGATGGAACGACCTCTTACAAGCCTGGAACACGGTTTGGGCCTACGCTAATAAGACAGGCCACGCTCAATTTGGAAAGCTACATCTTGGACTATGGTGTTGACCTCGCAGAGGTGAAGATAGCTGATGTTGGTGATTTAGCGATAGTTGCGGGCAATTCACTTGAAACCATAAAAAGGGCTGTGAAAACTATAGAAGAAATCAAGAAGATAAATCCCAATGCCATGCCCGTGGTATTGGGTGGCGAACACTCTATGACCTTTGCCCCAGTGAAAGCACTAAAGCCAAAAAGCTACGTGGTGTTTGATGCTCACCTTGATTTAAGGGAGAGTTATGAAGAAAATCCATGGAATCATGCATGTGTTGCAAGAAGGATTTCGGAACTTGGTATAAAGGTCGCTGAGTTTGGAATAAGGAGTGGCACGAAAGAGGAGGTGGAATACGCGAGAGAGAATGGTATTCCATGGGTTCATGCCCGAGACTATAGTATCAACAATTTCAAGGAGATCGTGAAAAAACTCCCAGAACCAATATACATATCAATAGATGTAGATGTCTTTGATCTTTCAATGGTGCCTTCTACGGGGACCCCCGAAGCAGGTGGCTTAGGATTTTGGGAAGTGATAGAGGCTTTGGAGTGCCTTGTGGAGCACAAAAGAGTCATTGGCTTTGATATAATGGAAGTGGCTGGAATGGAGCTTGGAGATGCCACGGCCTTAACTGCTGCAAAGCTTCTCTTTTACATGATAGGAATGCTTTTTAGGTAATTAGTTTTCTATATACATTTCTCTTATTGCCCGATAGTATGCTTTGTAGATATCTCTTTTTGTTATGACACCAATGAGTCTTTTGCTCTCAGGACTTTCAACAATAGGAAGAAGATTTTGATCATATCTCATCAATTTTTCAAATACATCATGGGCAGTTTCAGTTGGATATCCAAGAGCATATCCCTTACGCAGGAATCTTCCAACAGGTAGGGCTTTTATTCTTTGAGAACGATTTAAGAAGTCTTTTACACCAACAACACCCAATACTTCCATATTTTCATCAACTACTGGAAAACAATCGTGGCCGGTTTTTCCAACCATCTCTTCAACATCATTTAAGGTATTCCACTTGTATACAAACACGGGATTTATTGTCATAATTTCTTTTACTGGGATGGTTTTTAAGATAACTGGACGGCCGGTCTTTATGTGAATACCCTTCCGCTCAAGCTTTAGAGTATATACCGAGGAACCTTTTAGGATGAATCTTGCTGTTAAAAAGCTTGTTGTTGCTGAGGTTATTACTCCCGGGAGAAGGGCATATCCTTTCGTGATTTCTGCCACCATGAGTATCTGGTTTATAGGAGCCTGAATTAGGCCACTAAAGAACGCTGCCATTCCAGCTAAAGCATAGACAGCTGGATTGATACCAATGTTTGGGAAAAGAAGATTTAGAATAGTTCCATATGCGGCTCCAAGTAATGCACCAATGTAAAGACTTGGAGCAAATATACCTCCACTATGTCCAGAAGAAATCATTATGGATGTTGCTAGCATTTTTCCAATTCCAAGAAGAATAAGGATGGTAAGTGGTATTAATCCAGCAATAGCAAGCTCCATCCCTTCATAACCAACACCTAGTATCCCATAATTGGGAAAGAACATTCCAATGAAACCAACACTTAATCCTCCAAGGACGAGTTTTATCCATAGGGGTGCTTTCACATTTTCAAATCTATCAGTGAGCCAAAATAGGAACTTTGCCCAATAAGCAGCTAGGATTCCAAATATTAGACCCATAAAGAACAGAAAGAAGAGTTCAATATGTGCATGGACAATTTGAAGGGGAATATTGACCTCAAAAGCTTCTCCCAAAAACAACAGGGTTACAGTATTCCCAACTACAGCTGAGAGAAATATTGGAACTAGATTTATTGAAAAGATTCCCATATAAACGACTTCAAGAGCAAACATTGCTCCAGCAAGGGGTGTGTTGAATGTTCCTGCTATTCCAGCTGCTAATCCACAAGTAGTTAGAAGTTTCTTCATTTCTGGAGAGAGATTAAAGTACTGGGATAGTTCTGAAGCTAGAGAAGCTCCAATAAAGCCGATGGGCCCTTCCCTTCCAACGCTTCCTCCACTTCCAATGGTGATTGAAGTTACCAATGTTTTCAAAAGTGCTAGAATTCCTTTTATCTCACCCTTTTTGAAGATTACGGCCTCTATTACCTCTGGTATGCCATTCCCTTTCAATTCTGGGTATTTTTTAATTATTGGCGCCACGATGATACTTCCTATTGCTGGGAGGAGAATGTATCCAAGGTTATATCCGTTGTAATATATCGATATATGTGGTAGTAAAACCTCAAAAAATAATCCTCTCATGAGAGAAATTAGTTTTCTAAAGATGACCGCCCCGAATCCTCCCACTATTCCAATAATAAGGGAAAGCAGAAGAACTGTTGTCCACTTTTTTATGTATTTCCCTACTTTCATCAACTCCGAGTAGGCTTGAAGTTATTATAAATGTTAAAGAAACCAAAGGTGAATATATTAAGGTTAAAAAGGATCACAAAAAGATCAAGCTTTCAATACTTCATCTAGCAGTTTTAAACCTATATTAAGGTACTCTTTGGCCCTTTTGTCGCTTTTTGCCTCTGCAAAGATTCTTATTATTGGTTCAGTTCCACTTGCTCTTATAAGAACCCATCCATCTTCAAAGAGAATCTTTGTCCCATCTGTTGTGTCGATTTTTAATTCCTCTTTCTCTGCAATCTCTGCTACTTCTGCCACTATTGCTTTTCTATCACCTTCTATGTGCTTCTTGGTTTTTACTTGGTAGAATTTTGGAAGTTCTTCTATGAGTTCGCTGAATTTCTTTCCTCTTTTTGCAAAGATCTCGACTATTTTTGCGACTGTCATGGCGCCATCTCTACCTAAGACGTGGTCTGGGAAAATAACTCCTCCGTTTTCTTCTCCTCCTACAAGTCCATTGTGTTCAAGCAAAGCTCTGGAAACTATCAAGTCTCCTACTTTCGTTTTCAGAACTTTTCCTCCATGCATCTTGGCAAGCTCGTCAATTATATGGGATGTCGCTATTGTAGTTACAACTAATCCTCCTTTGTTTTCTTCTAGCATTGCCTTTACTACAAGAGCGAAAGTCTTGTCACCCTGTATAAAATTTCCATTTTCGTCTATGAACACTGATCTATCGGCATCACCATCTTGGGCAACTCCAAAATCAGCTTTAAGGCTTTTGACTATTTTCATAAAACCTTGTAAATTTTCTTCATTTGGTTCTGGGTTTCTTGCGGGGAAGTGGCCATCTGGTTGAGCATTCACGCTGACTACTTTACATCCGAGCTCCCTTAAAAGGTAGGGTAACACTAATGAGCCAGCGCCATTTGAAGTGTCCACAACAACAAAGGGTTTTCTCTTTCTTATTGCTTCAACATCTACCTTGGCCTTTATTGTGTCTATGTAGGGCCTTATTATATCTCTCTCCACCAACTGGCCTATCTCGTTCCATTTTGCTTTATAGAATTCTTCTTTGAAGAAAAGTTCCTCAACAATGGTTTCTCTTTCCTTTTTAAGACCAAGACCATTTGGTTCAAGAAGTTTTATCCCGTTGTATTCTGGGGGGTTATGGGATGCCGTTATCACGGCCCCTCCATCAGTTCCAAAATATTTGCACGCGAACTGGATGGCTGGAGTTGGGGCTACCCCGGCATCTATTACATTGATTCCAACACTTAAAAGGCCACTTATCAATGCATTTTTT
>Ga0190363_1001197_pt1 | contig 15388 bp, 13 predicted proteins | sample 48721867_MG_FD_161272 | JGI IMG/M metagenome (GOLD analysis project Ga0190363, IMG submission 161272) | Hydrothermal vent microbial mat bacterial communities from Southern Trench, Guaymas Basin, Mexico - 4872-18-6-7_MG | ecosystem: Environmental > Aquatic > Marine > Hydrothermal vents >... | reverse complement strand
TCGGCCTCCGATGCTGCCTCAGGGCTCAGTGGGAGATCAGGGAGGTGGCCGATGAGATGCTCAGGGAGGTTCGAAGGGTGGAGCCTCAACTCTTCCGAAGGGCCGGCCCCTACTGCTATCAACTTGGCTACTGCCCCGAGGGGCGCTTCACCTGTGGTCGCATGGAGGAGGTTAAGAGGCGTTATAGCTCGCTAGGCTATGGGGCTGATGGGGTTGAGTAGGGCTGAGTATAAGGTTCCTGGTGGTAAGCTCATAAGGGTGAGGGTGGAGGCTGAGGCCAATCGGATTAGGGACATCAAATTTACTGGGGACTTCTTCCTCCACCCCGAGACCGATCTGAAGGAGTTGGAGCGCCACCTCATCGGCGTCGAAGCCGAGGCGGAGGCGGTGAGGGAGGCGATCATAAAATTCTTCGAGGAGCGGGGAACCATCCTCATAGGCGTCTCCCCAGGGGACTTCGTGAAGGTAGTCCTGAAGGCTCTCAGGGCTTAACCCTATCCCTCATGGAGGGTGGGACGCATCGCCTCAACCTCTCTATGGCTCGGAGCTTCTCCTCCCTTCCCAGCCTCGCCTCCTTGATGCCGCTTCTAAGGATGTGGACTGCCTCATCCATCGCCCTCCTATCGACGGGGAAGGGGACGCCATCTTTCCCGCCGAAGGCGAAGCTATACCTCACGGGATCCCTCCAACTCGCCTCCTCGCCGTAGATCAGCTCCGCCACCAGGGCCAGCCCCCTAACCGTAGAGGGGCCTACACCCCGTAGGGAGACGAGCTCCTCATAGTCTCTGGGCTGAAACTCATAGGCCCTCCTCAATGCCTCCCAGTTTATGCTCCTCGGCATCACCAGATGCCTCGGGGCCTCGCCGCCCATCCACCTCTCCAGCGTCGTCTGGGGGCCAGGTGCCTCAGCTATCAGCCTCCTCAGCCTCCTAGGCCCCTCCCTGACGATGTCGACGCAGGCCCTTCGATTTCCCTCGCTCCTCTTAGAGGTCATGTCCAGAGCTGACTTCAGCCTCGTGTCGCAGAGGATGGCGCTGTGAGGTTCGACGATGAGGCTGCTAAGCTCCATGGGCCAGTGGTATCGCCTGGCGTTTCCAAGCTCATCGTTCATACCCTGCTGTATGACGATCCAGTGTCCATGCTCATCGAAGATGAAGGTGTGGTGGTAGAGGCTGTAGCCATCCTGGATTAGGGCGTTATCCACCTTAGCCGCCATCCTGCTGACATATTGGAGCTCCTCAACCCTATGGCTGGGGAGACCCAAAACCTGGGAGAGAACCACGATCTCCTCGGGGGTTCTCCTCGATGCTCTGCCCTTGCCTCCTGCGACGGCTACCCCCATCTCCCCTGGGTCTATGGCCTCCTTCAGGGCTGCGCAGGTCACCGTCGTCGTCCCACTTGAGTGCCAATCGTATCCGAGGACACAGCTTAGGGATTGGAAGAACCAGGGATCTGACAGCCTACGTAGAAGCTCGTGGACGCCGTATTCGTCGACGATGATGGCGACGATGCACTCAGCTAACTTAACCATCCTGTTGAAGAGCCACCTCGGCGCCCTCCCATGGTGGAGGGGGAGATCCGCATAGCCTTTGAGCAATCCGAGGGCAACTCGGATGGAGGGGATAAAAATCTTCCCAGATACCCCTAATGGGGAGGGATGGGTGAAAGTTAGAGCCTCGACAACCTATAGGCGAGGGCTGTGAAGCCGAGGGCTGCGGCTTCAACGTCTCTCAGCGATATATGCTCGTCGGGCTGGTGGGCGAGGGATGGGTCCCCAGGGCCGAAGCCTATGCTGGGTATTCCAAGCTCGCCGGCTGTGGCGACGCCGTCGGTGCTGAATCTCCAAACCGTCGTCTCAGGTCTCCATCCAAGAGCCTCATTCAGGGCCTTCAGGCTCTCCTCCGTCAGCCAGTGCTCTCGAGGCGTGATCCAGGCTGGGAAGTATTCCCTAACCCGTATCCTATAGCCCGTGTAGCATGTGAACTCCTCCTCAAGGAGCTCCACCTCAACGCCTGGGGTCAGCCCCCTAATCTCCTCCACAACCTCCTCAGGCTTCTCCCCTGGTATGAGTCTTCGATCTATGGTGATGGTGCATAGGTCCGGTATGATCGGCCCTGAGCCTGGGCTGCATCTGATGTCTGTAACCGCTATTGAGCCAGCCCCGAGGATTGGATGCCTGGGAAGCCTTAGCTCCCTCAACCTCTGTAGGAGGGGTATCATCTCATAGATGGCGTTCACCCCCAGCTCGGGCATGCTGGCGTGGCTTGTCACACCCCGTGTCGAAGCCCTGAGGACGCATCTCCCCCGTTGTCCGAGGCTGAGCTTGAGGTCGCTCGGCTCACAGATGACGGCTGCATAGGGCTTTCTACCCAGGCCCTCTATGATGTGTTTGGTTGCCACGCCTTCCACGGTCTCCTCGTGGACGACGCACGAGACGATGATCTCAGCCTCGACGTCGGGGATGGAGCATCCATAGATGAGGGCTGCGAGGCCCCCCTTCATATCGACGGCTCCACGGCCATAGAGGACGCCGTCGACCACCTCTGCCCCATAGGGTGGATGACTCCAGCGGTCTGGGGAGCCTGGCTCGACGTGATCCATGTGTCCATCGAAGAGTATTAGGCGGCCTCCAACTCCCCGCCTGCCGATGACGTTCCCCATCTCATCGACCTCAACCTCATAGCCGAGCTCCTCCATCTCCCCAGCTATGATCTCGGCCACCTCTCCCTCATGGCCTGAGAGGCTTGGGGTGCCTACAAGACGTTTAAGGAAGTCGTGGAGTCTTGGTTTCAGCTCCCTAAGCCTCTCAGCGTATCTATTCAGGCCTCCGCCTGATGACCCTGCCATATCTGTCGATCTCCCCCCTCCTAATCCTGGTGCTGGAGATGGGCTTCCCATCCTCCGCTAATACCATCTTGATGCAGAAGACTAGGAGGGGTCTCAAACCCCTCTCAACTCTCAGCCTGTTGATCTCATCCGCCCTAGGCTCCGTCTCCTCACTTACGATGATGCCCTCGATCGCGCCGTTTTCCACAGTCGGACCATAGGGGTTATTTATGGGTATGATCTCAGCCCTGTCGCTGTATCCCCGCTCCTCCAAGAACCTCTTGAGGGCTGAGTATCGCTTCTCAAAGGGATCGAAATAGTGGTCGTGGAGCTTCTTGGCAAATTCATCTGTAGTTAACCCTATGAGAACTCTATCGGCTACCTTGAAAGCCTCCTCCAAGAGTGTCTGATGACCCTTATGTAATAGGTCGAAGGTTCCGCCAACGGTTACAAGCTTCAACCGCCTATCAACCATCTAGACAGCTCCTGAATCTCCATAACCGATGTCTCATCCCAATTTTAACTTTTAGGTTCCCAACCATCACAGCTGGTCGATAACCTAACTCAAATGGACGCATGGCGAGCCTCCGATACGGTCTCAAGCCTAATAATTTGAGCCGAGTATTCTAATAACCAATGGTTAGGTAGTGCTATAATGTTAAATAACCGTCTTTACTCTTCCCCTTGGTGAGAAGGTGGATTCTTTTAGCGTTGAAAGATTCATGGTTTATCAGGGTCGTAGGCTCTATGGATTCAGGGTTGAGGGCTTCTCCAAGCCTGGGATAATCGCCGCAATCGCCTCCCTCATCGCCGATAAGGGACTTGACATCACCTATTTCTCGACGACGGGGACGGTTAGGCGGGGTGAATGGGGTGGAGGCATCTTCTTCATCGATTTCACGGGGTCGGATGTAGGGCCTGAGGATCTCGCTGAGGAGCTTAGGTCTCTGGAATTCGTTGAGAGGGTTGAGGTGATCAAACCTCGGTTTGACGGCTTCATAGTTGATGAGGTATCCTTCCCCATAATGCTTGGCCCTCATAGGGCCATCATCCTATCCGAGCCTGCTCTAAGGGGTTTCCTAATCGACTTCAGGGAGCATCTGGGCAGCGGGGGTGAGGCTATGCTATACCACATCGGTAGAGCCGTGGGGGCTGAGAGGGCGAGGTATGTCAACGAATTGGCGGAGAGGATCGAAGTCTCAAAGCTAGAGGATAAAATCATTATCGGCGCATTACTCTTCAAGTCCCTGGGATATGGAATCCCCGAGATATTAGAATTCAGGGAGCATCCCCCCTATCTACGGGTTAGGGTCTATCACTGTATAGAATGTGAGCTGGGCGGGGAGGCAGATCACCCCTTCAGCCATTACATCAGGGGCATACTCGCTGGATATGCATCGGAGATCCTTAAGCAGGATCTCCTCGCCGTTGAGACTAGATGTCTAGCCCTCGGGGATCCCTACTGTGAATTCGAGTTGAAGCCAAGGGAGCCCATCCCATCCTTCGATGTCTAGCACCATAACCATTAAAGCCTCAGAACTCCATTAGGGGGTTATGACGTTGACCCGGGAGGATCGCAGCAGCCGTATCTCAGGCTTCTATAAGAAGCCTGTGGAGGAGCGGATCCGCCTCGTCTCGGAGTTTGCAGGCCTCTCCGATGAAGATGTCAGCCTCCTCCGCTCGGGTGGTGGTTTAAGCCTCGACGTCGCTGACAGGATGATAGAGAACGTCCTGGGCCTTATGGCCTATCCCTTCGCCGTCGCCGTCAACTTCAGGATCAACGGTCGGGATTACATGGTTCCCATGGTCTTGGAGGAGCCTTCAGTGGTGGCGGCCGCCAGCAATATGGCGAGATTGATGAGGGAGGGTGACGGCATCAAGGCAAGCTGCACCGACCCAGTGATGATCGGGCAGATACAGGTCGTCGACATCCCAGATATGGAGGAGGCGATGGAGGCCGTGAGGGGGGAGAAGGATCGCATCTTGGAGCTGGCGAATGAGCAGGATCCAATACTGGTCAAGCTGGGAGGGGGAGCTAAGGACCTGGAGCTGAGGAGGCTGGAGACGGAGAAGGGGGAGATGCTCATCCTCCATCTCCTCGTCGACTGTCGAGATGCGATGGGGGCTAACGCCGTCAACACCATGTGTGAGGCCGTCGCCCCCCTGGTGGAGAAGCTGACTGGGGGCAGAGTTCTCCTCCGCATAATCTCGAATCTAGCCGATAGACGTATCGCCAGGGCTGAGGCGGTGGTGAGGAAGGATCTCATCGGCGGAGAGGAGGTTGTCGACGACATCGTTAAGGCCTGGGCCTTCGCCGACGCCGACCCCTATAGGGCTGCGACCCATAATAAGGGCATAATGAATGGGATCATCGCCGTCGCCCTCGCCACGGCTCAGGATCACAGGGCCATAGAGGCTGGAGCTCACGCCTACGCCGCGAGGACGGGTAGATATAGGGCGCTGAGCAGATGGTGGAAAAACGAGGATGGAGACCTCGTAGGCGAGTTGGAGCTTCCCCTCGCCGTAGGCGTCGTCGGTGGAGCCACGAGGACCCATCCCATGGCCCGATTGGCGCTGAAGATCCTCGGCGTCTCAACCGCCAGAGAGCTGGCAGAGGTTATGGTCTCCGTCGGCCTGGCTCAGAACCTCGGAGCCCTGAGGGCGCTGGTTCAGGAGGGCATTCAATACGGCCATATGAGACTTCACGCGAGGAATCTTGTCATCATGGCTGGAGCTGAGGGAGATCTAATAGATAGGGCGGTGGAGGAGCTTGTCGCATCTGGAGGTAGGATCACCTTCGACAGGGCTAAGGAGGTTGTGAGAAGGCTGAAGGGTGAGAAGTGATGAAGCCCTGGCTCCTAAATCTCCTCGCCTGCCCCATAGATAAGCATCACCCCCTGAAGGCCTGGTTCTTCAAGTGGGAGACCCCACGGGAGGAGTTGGAGAGACTTTCCTCAAAGGCTGGAGTCGCCGTTGAGGAGTATGAGGCTGGATATAGGCAGCTGGCTAAGCAGCTCCTCGATGGAACCATAAGCCCCGAGGCCATAAAGGCCATCACGGATTCAACGGGCTGTGAGGCTTCAATTAAACTCCTAGAGGAGGCCCTCAAAGCCCTAGATCGCCTCACCAACTCCCTGGACAAATCTCCAGAGGAGCTGCTGAGGGAGTTTCCAGGGGAGATCGACAGCCTATATCGATTCCTCAACCTCACCGAGGTTGAGGTCGGCTTACTATACTGCCCCAAGTGTGGTCGATGGTATCCGATCGGCAGCTCCGTCGAGTCGGTGCCGGAGCTCCTCCCCGACGAGTTGAGGGATAAGGAGCGAGACCTCTCCTGGATGGAGCGGTGGAGAACCCTGATACCGGAGGAGATAGCTGAGGGAGGTAAACCCTTCAATCTCAGCGATCGAGGCTAGCTCGATTGATTTATGGAAGTCGGTAACATAAAGTTTATATATGAGAAACTTGGGGTGTGTAATGCCCCCGGGTGATTGGTCTTCTGATTTTAGATGAGGAAGACTTGACGGCGGAGCAAAGGATAGTAGTTGAAGGGGGATGAGGCGAGAGAGATCCGGGCGGGAGGATGTCTGCCCCGAGTGCGGCAGCAGAAATCTCATTCATGATGAGGAGTCTGGTGAGGTTATCTGCGGAGCCTGCGGCCTCGTGATAAGGGAGTCCCTCATCGATGAGGGGCCTGAATGGAGGGCCTTCACCCAGAGTGAGAAGGAGGCTCGAAGCCGGGTTGGAGTTCCGCTGACCTACTCGGTTCATGATAAGGGTCTAACAACCATGATAGGCCGCGTTGGCCGTGACGCCATGGGGAAGGAGATCCCCTTCAAGACTAAGCTTCAGATGCTGAGGCTTAGGAAGTGGCATATGAGGTCGAGGATACACAGCTCCATAGATCGAAACCTCGCCCAGGCGATGGCTGAGCTGGATAGGCTGTCGGATAAGCTGCATATCCCCTCATCGGTGAAGGAGAAGGCTGCCATAATATATCGTAAGGCCTTGGAGAAGGGGTTAGTGCGTGGACGCTCCATCTCAGCCATAGCTGCGGCATCCCTCTACGCAGCCTGTAGATTGACTCGGACTCCCAGAACCCTTAGGGAGGTGGCTGCTCAGAGTCCGATGGATAAGAAGGAGATCGCTCGGTGTTACCGGCTTCTACTCCGCGAGCTTGGGCTTCAGATGCCTGTTCCAGAGGCCGAGTTGAGGGTGCCGAAGATCGCTGCGAAGGTCGGCGTGGGTGAAAAGACGCAGAGGCTGGCCATCGACATATTGAGGAGAGCTGAGAAGCTGAAGACGACGGCGGGGAAGGATCCCATGGGCCTAGCCGCCGCAGCCCTATACATCGCATGCGTCCTCAACAACGAGCGGAGAACTCAGAAGATGATCGCCGACGCCGCAGGGGTGACGGAGGTCACTATTAGGAACAGGTATAAGGGTTTGAAGAAGGCCTTGAACCTCGACATCTAATCATCGGCTTCTCTAAGAGTTAAAGAACGTTGATGGAATCCAAGACGGAGTTGAGGGACTTCTTCAAGCATTTCACGAAGAATCCTCATATCCGCCCTCGGATGGAATCTTGCTGAACGCATGGAATAAGGGAGGATGTAAATCCTGTAAGTATGCGGAGATTTTTAAGGCTATTAAGAGTGGATTGGAGGCTATTTCTCTCATTTTTTAAGAAGAGAATATAATTAACGGCAAATCAAGGAAAAAGGAAAAGAAAGCTTCTATCTTAGAAAATAACCTTAAAAAATATATGGAAGTTATTTCTTAACTCCCTTAATGAAGGTTCTCCTAGTCCTTCCACCCTCTTCGTCAAAGATAAGGGAAGTCTTGGAGACGACGAGCCCGCCCATGGGCCTTGCATATCTCGCCTCTTCACTCGAGCTGGATGGACATGAAGTCAAGATCGTGGACTCTCTGGCCATGGAGTACGACTTCGTAGATGTGGTTAGAGAGGCCAAGGCATTCGATCCAGATCTCGTCGGCGTATCCGCCGCCACGCCAACCATCTACGACGCTTATAAGGTGGTGGAAATGATAAAGCAGGAGCTTCCCAACGTCAAGACGGTGATAGGTGGACCCCACGTATCTTTCACGGCTAGGGAGTCTTTGGAGGAGTGTCCGTCGTTAGATATAGTGGTGAGGGGGGAAGGGGAGTTCACTATACGTGAGTTAGCTGAGAGGCTGGAGAAAGGTAGGGATCTGAGAGGTGTGAGGGGCATAACGTATAGGGATGGGGAGGTGATAAAGGAGGGTGAGGACAGGCCGTTTATAAAGAACATAGATGCGATACCTCTCCCAGCCTACCATCTCCTTCCGATGGATAGGTACAAGATGGGAGACCACAGCTTCGGCACGATACTCACAAGTCGTGGATGCCCATATAGATGCATATTCTGCTCATCCTCGAAGCTCATGGGCAAGATTTGGAGGGCTAGGAGCGTCGAGTCTGTTCTGGATGAGCTGAGACTCTTACACGATAAGTATGGCGTCAGGGAGATAGAGTTCCTCGACGATACCTTCACACTCCACATGAAGCGAGCTGAGGCCATAGCCGAAGGAATAGTGCGGAGTGGTCTGGATATAGGATGGGGATGCTCATCCAGGGCGAATACGATGAATAAGAGGCTTGCAAAGGCGTTGAGTAGAGCTGGATGCCACAGCATATACATAGGCGTCGAGTCAGCAACACAGCGGATGCTGGACTTCATAAAGAAGGGGATAACGATAGACCAGGTGTTGAAGGCCTTCAAGATACTGAAGGAGGTGGGCCTCAACACCGTGGCCACATTCATACTCGGAATACCAGGTGAGACGAAGGAGCTCATAATGAAGACGATAAAGTTTGCAAAAAAACTCAAGCCAACCTTCGCCCAGTTTACGATATTCACACCCTACCCAGGCACGGAGGCCTTCGACATGGCCTTAAGGGAGGGGTGGCTGATAACGAGGGATTGGTCGAAGTTCGACACACTAACACCCGTGATGAAGCTTCCAGGCCTCTCCCCGAAGGATCTGAGGATGCTGCTAAGTAGGGCCTACCTAAGCTTCTACCTCAATCCAAGCTATATGATTGAGACGTTTAGGAAACGCCGCTTCTTCCTATTCGGGAAGGCGTTTAGGGCGCTAATCCGGTATCTCTCAGCCAAGTTCTCATAATTGGAGGATGAGAGGTTGGGTTGGAGGGTTGTTCTAACCTCTGATAGGGCGACGATGACAGACTACAACGATGCGCCCTCCCTCGGCTTCGGGCACTGCGTCCCCTACAGGCTTGTTCCGAGGCCTATATACACGAGGCTTTTAGCACCCCCGATGGAAGTAGATGAGGAGGGGAGAGCCGTTTTCGCCCCATACCCTTTGAGGAAGCTTGAGGCAGCCCTCCTCAACTCGGAATTCTCAGAGGATGATGTCATAATCACGACACCTGAAGCACTTGGATCCGTCGTCTCCGAGGACACAGAAGTGCTCGGCGTCAGCGTGCTCGACCCTATGGGTCTGGCCCCCGTCTCCTACACGCTCAGGATACTCTTCGGGGGCGGGGATTCCTACACTAAAGTTGAGTTTCTAAGCCTGATGTCGCTGGTTAAGAGGCTTAAGGCTAAGTATGGATTCACGGTGGTCGCAGGTGGAGAGGGAGTCTGGCAGATAGAAGGTCTTGAGGAGAGGCTTGGCATAGACACCCTATTCTACGGCGAGGGCGAGAAGACCTTCCCAGAGCTCGTTAGGGACATTCTATCAGGCTCCAAGCCTCCGAGGAGAGTTCACGGCGAATCGCCAGACGTGGATGAGATAACTCCGATAGTCGCCCCAGCAAGGGGTAGGATAGTCCAGGTCACACGCGGATGCCCGAGGAGATGTAAGTTCTGCTCCCCGACGACATGGAGGTTTAGGAGCATGCCCCTCGACCTCATCAGACGAGAGGTGGAGGTGAACCTACGGTATGGGGGAGGGAGCGTGGACTTCGTCAGCGACGACGTACTGCTCTACGGAGCTAGGGGTATACGCGTGAACAGGGACGCGGTTCTAAGCCTCTTCAGAATAGCCAGGGAGCATGGCGTCTATGGAACGTTTCCCCATGTCTGCCCTTCGACGGTGCTCCAAGATGAGAAGCTCGTGGAGGAAGTAACGGAGCTCTCAGGATTCAGCGAGCATAGGCCGGTGTTCATAGATGCCGGTCTTGAGTCTGGGAGTCCGAGGATAATCGCCAAGTATATGCGTGGGAAGCCCGCCCCCTGGAAGCCTGAGGACTGGCCGCGTATAATCTTGGAGGCCACAGAGGTGATGAATGACAACTATTGGTATCCCTGCTATACAATGATAGTGGGCTTCCCCGACGAGACTCCAGACGACATAGTGAAAACGATGGAGCTTGTGGACGAGCTTAGGAGCATGGACGCCAAGGCCTGGCTCTTCCCGTTGTTGATGATACCCATGGGCGGAACTGGGGTGGAGTCCGAGTCCTTCCCCTCCGTAGCGGACTTGAGGGAGGAAGTATGGGAGCTATATAGGGTCTGCTGGCTACACAGCCTCAGGTTCTCGGAGTATATAGCTGATAGACTGTTCAGCACGATAAGAAACCCATTCCTCAGGAGGCTCTCGTTGAGACTTGTGGACAGCGTCCTCAACTTCCTCAAAGAATATTTCGACAAGCTCGCCAGGGATCCGGAGGCAGTCATGATCAGCATGTCCAGCGTAAACGTGAACTCCGCGAGGTGGATGACAAAACTCATGTTCAATCTGTCAAAAGATATCCTACTGAGTTATATGAAGTCGGACACCAATGTTCAACTCTCTCTGAGGGGTTATGAATAGGCCTTATGATGCGCAGTTTCGCCTCTACCAGCTTCAAGGCTTGGGAGCGGGAAGAGCTTCAGCTCAATCCCAGCCATGGAAATAGGGATGAGTTCTCCAGCGGTTGCAGGAGACGATATAATAACGCTAGAGAATCACTATGAACTGATAAATATCACCGTCGCCCCATAGTTTTGAGGATGAAGGAGAGGACGCTGATCCTCTGCATCGACAGGGATGACGATATAGGTAAGAAGGCTGGGATAGAGACGCCGATCCTCGGGAGGGAGCGGAATCTTGAGGCTGCGGCGGCCCTAGCACTCGCCGATCCGGAGGAGGCTGACGCCAACGCTATGTTTGCGGCTGTAAAGCTTCTAGATAGGCTCTCCTCATCTCATCCCGAGGCTGAGTATGAGGTGGCCACCATCGCTGGCTCTCCCATGGGCGGCGTGGAGGCTGATAGACGCATCGTTGAGGAGTTGGAGTCTCTCCTTAGAAGCTTCCCCGCTAACAGTGTGATACTAGTCACCGACGGCTATTCAGATGAGTCCATCATCCCCCTCATCCAGTCTAGGGTGCCGATAACCTCCATACAGCATGTCGTGGTGAAGCATAGTGAGCGCCTCGAGGAGACCTGGGCCGTCTTCTTCAGATACCTTAAGACTCTTGTGAATGATCCCCGTTATTCGAGGCTGAGCCTCGGCGTGCCTGGCGTTATGCTCATCGCCCTCGGCATCCTCACCCTCTTCAATCAATTGGAGAACGCTGGGATGGTTCTAACATTCCTCGTCGGAGCGGCCCTACTGCTTAAGGGCTTCGCCCTCGACGAGCGGTTGGCGATGATCAAGTTGAAGCTTCCGCCACCGGAGAAGCAGATAACAACCGCCTCCATGGGTGCTGGGGCAACCCTCACCATCGTTGGCCTATTCCTCGGGGTGACGAAGGCGATGCAGCATGTCCCCGAGGGCGCCCCACCCATCTGGTCTAATTTCCCCTTCTGGCTTAAACTCTCCCCGATTCTTCTAGGAGCCTTCATGCTGCGGGCTGTGGACTTCGTGATAATGGGTATCATCGTCTCCCTCATCGGAGGAGCAGCCTCCTGCCACATGCAGAAGGATCCTAAGATCAGGCATTACCTCGCTGGGATGGTGGTTTTCTTCTGGCTTCGCTTCATCACCGTCGAGTCGGCTAAGGTTCTGCTCAGCCCTGAGAAGGTTTTAACTCTCTGGTCTCCCCTGGTTCTCATCTCCTTCGTCGGCGTTGTGACGACTATACTCACCGTCATATTCCTCTATAGATGGATGCCCTTAAGGGGGTTTGAGAGGAATCCCTCTGAAGGTTGATGAGGTTGAGGGTCGATCCCCTACTCCGAGGCCTCCTCTCCACCCTTGGAGTCTATAGACTCTACAGGAGCTGGCTGAAACATCAGATCAACTCGGGGGAGAAGCCTCGACATATAGGGGTGATCCTCGACGGGAATCGTCGATGGGCCTCATCTAAGAGCCGCCAACCCTGGGAGGGGCATAGGGTTGGAGCCGAGAAGGCTAAGGAGTTCCTAGAGTGGTGCCTAGACCTCGGCATAGAGACCGTCACCCTCTACTGCTTCTCCACCGAGAACTTCAACCGGCCGAGGGAGGAGGTGGAGGAGTTGATGAAGCTGCTAGAGGAGAAGCTCACGGAGCTCCTCGAATCCAAGTTGATACATGAGAAGCAGGTTAGGGTGAGGGTCTTAGGCCGAGTCGACCTACTTCCAGATAGGCTGCAGAAGCTCATACATAGGGTTGAGGAGGAGACGAAGGATTATGACCGATTCTATCTGAACCTCGCCATCGCCTATGGTGGGCGAGCTGAGATCGTCGATGCCGCCAGAAAGATCGCTGAGAGGGTTGAGCGTGGAGAGTTGAAGTCCGAGGAGATAGATGAACAACTCTTCGAGAAGCATCTCTACACCTCGCATCTACCCCAGCCAGATCCGGATTTGATCATCAGAACCTCCGGTGAGGCCAGGCTCAGCGGCTTCCTCCTCTGGCAGTCGGCCTACAGCGAACTCTTCTTCCTCGATGTCTACTGGCCCGAGTTCAGGGACATCGACCTATATAGGGCTATTAGAAGCTATCAGAGGAGACAAAGAAGATTCGGTAGGTAGATTAGAGGATCACCGCATCAAGCTCCTTCTCGAATTTCGTAAACCTCTCCACACCCGAAGGTGTTATGTGAACCGTATCCTCGATTCTCACGCCGCCGTATCCCGGTATGTAGATGCCTGGCTCATCGGTGACTACGTTTCCAGCCTCGAGGATGTCTTCTCCCTCTTCGCTCAGCCTTGGGGGTTCATGAACCTCCAGCCCTACGCCATGTCCGAGGGAGTGGATGAAATACTCGCCGTATCCAGCGTTGGAGATGATCTCCCTCGCTACGCCGTCGATCCTCCTCGTCTCGATGCCTGGCCTCATGGCCTCCATCGCCTTCAGATGGGCCTCTAAGACGACGCTGTATATCTCCCTCTGCCTCTCAGAGGCCTCGCCGACGATGAAGGTTCTCGTTATATCCGACCTATACTCCCTGTAGATGGCTCCGATGTCGACGACGACCAGCTCCCCCCATCGAATCCTCCTATCGGTGACCCCTCCATGGGGATACGCCGATCTCGGGCCTGAGGCGATGATGGGTTGGAAGGCGAGTCCCTCAGCTCCCTCCCGCATCATCGCATGGGCTATCTCCGCTGCCACCTCATGCTCCCTCACACCTGGCCTGAGAGATTCCCTCGCGGCCTCCATCCCGATGTCCGCCAGCTCTCCAGCCCTCCTCATCAGCTTAAGCTCCTCCTCATCCTTCACCCTCCTCATCCTCCATAGAAGCTCAGAGGCCTCCCTAAGCTCCGCCCCTCCAAGCCTCCCCCTCAGCTTCTGATAGGTGGATAGGGGGAGGGTATTATAGCCGATATTCCCCGCATCTCTCAGCCTCTTTTGGAGGAGCTCCATGAGTTCCCCCTCCCCCTTATAGGGTTGGACTTCACAGACCTTCACCTGCTCCTCAGCCATGGGGTAGTTGAGCCTCGGCGTGTAGAGCGTCGACTCTCCATCGGCGATGAGGAGTATTCCGCCGCCCGTGGAGGAGGTGAGGTAGTAGATGTCGGCTGAGCCATAGACGAGGTAGGCGTCAAAACCCTCTTCCCTAACCGCCTCCATAAATCTCTTAAGCCTCATATTCGATCAATAATCTCTGCTTCAATCTTCTAAGGCTTTGCCCAGCCCAATAATACATTATAATACTTCTGTTATACGGCTTACGACGAACCTTAGGCTTGAATCCTTTAGGGAAGTGTTATAATGATGGGGGTTAGAAGACCCTAGGTTAAACTAGTCGTCGAATGGGGTTCGGATATGGTGTATATCAAACGACTCGTCATCAAGAACTTCAAATCCTTCGGCGGCACCGTCAGGCTGAACTTCCATAAGGGACTCAACGTCATAACCGGCCCGAATGGAGGTGGGAAGAGCAATATCATCGACGCGGTTCAATTCGTCTTCGGCGAGCTAGCCACGAGGCGTATGAGGGTCTCAGACCTCTCAGAGCTCATCTATGACGGCGTGGTGGAGGGAGGGAAGGCTAGGGTCGCAGAGGTCTCCATCACGCTGGATAACACCGATAGGGGTTTAGCCGTCGATAAGGATACGGTTACGATCAGCCGTAGGATAGACCGAGAGGGGAGAAGCCGCTACTTCATAGATGGGAGGAGGGTCTCAAGGAGGGCCGTCCTAGACCTTCTGGATATGGCGGGAATAAATCCCAGCGGCTACAACATCGTCCTCCAGGGCGCTGCGACGCGGCTGAGCGATCTCACGGCCGCGGAGAGGATGGCCGCCCTTGAGGATCTAATAGGACTGAGGGAATACGATGAGAGAAAGGCGAAGGCTCAGGAGAGGTTGAGGGAGGCTGAGCGGAAGATCGAGGTGGCGTCGGCGAGGATCGATGAGGTTAGGAAGCGGGTTCTAGACCTGGAGAGACAGCGGAACGATGCCATCCGATATCAATTCCTATGCGAGGAGGAGGCGAGGCTTAAGGCCCTGAAGCTTTCCCACGAGGTCTCAACCCTTGAGAGGCGTCTCTCAGAGCTGAGGGAGAGGGTTGAGAGGGGCGAGGGGGAGATCGAACGCTTAAGAGCTGAGGTCGAGGAGCTGGAGAGGAGACGAGGCGAAATTGAGACCCAGCTTGAGACCCTCAAGGGGGAGATGGAGGAGCGGGGTGGAACCCGACTCCCACTGTTGGAGTCGGAGCTGGCTGGGAGAAAGGCGAGAATAGAGAGCCTGGAGGGGAGGCTCAGGGAGCTTGAGCATAGGAGAGGCGAATTGGAGCGGCGGCTCGAAGAAGCGGGGGGAGAGCTGGAGGAGGCGAGGAGGAATCTAGCGGAGGCAGAGGAGAAGCTGCGAAGGCTTAGGGAGGCCGAGGAGAGGCTATCAGGGGAGATCGAAGGCCTTGAGGATAGACGGAGAAGCCTGGAGGAGCAGGTCTCATCGATGAGGGAGGTCCTCAGAGAGGGTCAGAGAAGGATGGAGGAGCTTAGAAACTCCATAATCCAGATGGAGGATAGCCTTAGGGGGATAGACGCCGAGATAGAGAGGCATAACATAAGGGTGGAGAGCCTGGAGGAGCGGTTGAGGGGGCTGAGGGAGAGACGTGAGAGATTTAAGTCAACCCTAGAATCGCTGAGAAGGAGAATCGAGGAGTATAAGCAGATTAAGGAGAAGGAGGAGCGGAG
>Ga0190363_1001196_pt1 | contig 15391 bp, 14 predicted proteins | sample 48721867_MG_FD_161272 | JGI IMG/M metagenome (GOLD analysis project Ga0190363, IMG submission 161272) | Hydrothermal vent microbial mat bacterial communities from Southern Trench, Guaymas Basin, Mexico - 4872-18-6-7_MG | ecosystem: Environmental > Aquatic > Marine > Hydrothermal vents >... | reverse complement strand
AGAGCCGCCATCTACAATATGGACGAGGTTTTCATATGTGGAACCGCGGGGGAAATAACCCCTGTCGTGGAAATTGACAAACGCACAATCGGCAGCGGAAAGCCGGGGCCGATAACCAGAAAAATCCAAAAAGCCTTCTCTGAAGTCACACTGGGAAGAAATCCGAAATACGAAGGGTGGATTACGCCAGTCTACTAACACTTATTAATGACACTCCAGTAGACACATTTTCGAGAAGATTATCAGTTAAAGGTTAAACATTTGGGAAAATTAATATACGAAGGCCAGTCACTTAAAAGTGTCAATTTGTCCCACATAGAGGCCTCAGAAAAGCTGTAGAAGGTTTCAGCGGTACTCGCCAACAGTTACATTAGGTCACACGTAGGGACGCCCTGATAACTGATTTCGCTTCGAGGAGTGAAGGCTGCTAACTTCGAACTGAGCCTCTCAATGGTTAGTTATTACACGCATACTCTAGATACGTGAAGGAAAACGAAGACGGTTTCCTTGAATTTGTTAGACCCCCTAAAAGGGTTTATCCACAAGGAGAGGAAGCCACACCCACATATTAACAATAATCGCTTTGGGAGTGCAGGTATGATTAAGGGAATCATTTTCGATATGGATGGGGTTCTCGTTTCTCTGCACCTAGATATGAACATTTTGCAGGAAAGGCTTCAAGAAGTTTTAGAGGCGAGGATAGAAGCTGAAAAAATGTTTCAGACCTGTGAGAAGCTATCTAAGGAGGACTATGAACGATACAAGAGAGCTCTAAGAGCCCTTGACGAAGTGGAACTGGAAGCCATAGATGAAACGATGGAGATTTTTCCAGAAACAAGAGAGGTTCTGGATAGGTTGAGAAAAGACTACGCGCTCGCTCTTGTTACGCTTCAGGGAAAGATTCCCGCGTATAGGGTACTCGACATCCTAGGTGTGAGGGAGTTCTTCAAGGCCATTTTTACGAGGGAGGATTCCTTCTCTCGCCAGGAGCAGATAAGACTTGCCGTTGACTCTTTGGATCTCCCCAGTGAACAGGTCCTGGTTGTGGGAGACAGAAAGAACGATGTGCGCTGTGCCAGGAATGTCGGATGCAAAGCTCTAATAATCAAGCGCCCGTACAAGGAGATAAAGGGAATGACTGTTATAAGCTCCCTTGAGGAAATTTCCAGAGAAATAGAAAACCTCAACAAAGAAAAGTAAAGAGCCGATAGTGGGCGACAAGAAATCCGTAGGAATACAATTCGGAGCTGTACTAATCCTTTTTGCCTGTTTTCTTTTCGTGTCTAGATTGGAGTTCTGCGAATATTCTTTCCAAGCCAATGTTCTGGTATGCTAGCAGAACCATCATGTGGAAGAGGAGGTCTGCTGTTTCGTGAACTATTTCCTCCTCGTTATTGTTTTTCGAGGCCAACACGAGTTCGGTGGATTCTTCCCCTATTTTTTCCAGTATCTTGTCTTTACCCTCCTGCGCCAGGAAAGCTACGTAGGAGTCGGGGGGCGGGTTTTTCATTCTGTTTCTTATTATCCTGAAGATGTCTTCGAGTATCTTCGCCTTACCGTATACTTCCTCCGGCTCGAAGAGCTTCTCTGCTGAGAACGCCTCGTCCCCTATCTTATTGTGGAAACATGTGAAGTAGCCCTCGTGGCAGCACGCCTTGATCTGCTTCACTTTGAATAGAAGTGTATCCGCGTCGCAGTCGTAGTAGGCTTCTCTGACGATTTGATAGTGTTTTGATTCCTCTCCTTTCATCCATATTTTTCCGCGTGTCCTGCTGAAGTAGTGCATGTACCCTGTTGACAGTGTTTTTATCAGGGCTTCCCTGTTCATGAAGCCCACCATCAGCACTGTGCTTGTGTCCGCGTCCTGAACCACGACGGGTATTATGCCACCCATTTTTTCGAAGTTGAGCTTCGAAAGGAGAGAGTCCATGTTTTCTCGGTTTGTTTGGTTCAATTCTTATCCCTCATAACCTCACTGTAACGTTCCTTTTCGCCAGGTATTTTTTCACTTCTATGATGGAGTAGGTCCCGTAGTGGAAGATGGATGCCGCCAGAGCCGCGTCGGCCTTTCCTCTGGTTAGAACGTCGTAAATGTGTTCGGGGTTCCCGGCTCCTCCGCTCGCTATGATTGGGATGTTAACACTCTCACACACTGTTCTTGTGAGTATCAGGTCGTATCCGAGCTTTGTGCCGTCGCAGTCCATGCTGGTGAGGAGAATCTCACCGGCCCCTTTCTCCTCCACTGTGATCGCCCACTTGATGGCGTCTATTCCGGTGGGTTTTCTTCCGCCGTAGGTGTAGACCTCCCACCAGCACTCGCCCTCGGGTGTGTCGACCACGATTCTGTCGGAGGCGTTTTTGTCGTATACTCTCTTTGCGTCTATCGCGCAGACAATGCACTGGCTACCGAATCTTCGAGCCGCTTTGGACAGGATTTCGGGATTCTCAACCGCTGAGGTGTTTATGGCTACTTTATCGGCTCCTGCGCAGAGGATTTGCCTAATGTCATCGATGCTTCTTATTCCGCCTCCCACGGTGAAGGGGATGAACACCCTGTCAGCTGTCCTCTTAACCACATCTATCAGTATCTCACGCTTGTCACTTGACGCCGTCACGTCCAGAAAGACGAGTTCGTCCGCACCCTGATCGTTGTATATCTCTGCGAGTTCGGGAGGGTCTCCGGCGTCTCTCAGATTTTTGAATTTTATACCCTTCACAACTCTTCCTTCGGTCATATCCAAGCAGGGAATTATTCTCTTCGCAAGCATCTACTCAGACCCCAACCTGATTGCTTCCTTCAACTCAAAGCTGCCCTCAAAAAGGGCTTTACCTATAACCACTCCGCTAACGCCAATTTTTTTCAGATTGGAGATGTCTTCGAGGCTTCTTACTCCACCTGATGCCACCACTGGAATCCGTACACACCGAACAAGCTTTTTGATTGTCGGCAGGTCGACCCCCTCGAAGGTTCCGTCTCGGGCGACGGAGGTCGAGAGGATCCAACCAGCGCCCAGTCTCTCCATCTCCGTAGCCGTATGGAACAGGTTGTGGCTCGTTACCTTTTTCCACCCTTCAACCGCGATTCTTTCCCCCTTGTAGTCCAGGGAAACCATTACGTGTCGCGAGCCGATTCTTTGGGCTAGCTCGCTTACTATTTTTGGGTTTCTCACCGCTTCTGATCCCAGAATCACTCGCTCTGCTCCTCGTGAGTAGAGTTCAACCGCCTTCTCAACGCTTCTAATGCCGCCTCCAACCTCAACCTTCGCGGTGACCTCTCTTATAAGGTTGATTATTATTTTGAGGTTGTCTCCTAGGCCCAGAGCTGCGTCTAGGTCTACAACGTGGATAGTCTCTGCTCCCTCTCTTTCCCAGCGCAGCGCAGCATCTATGGGGTTCTCATAGTACACCTTTGCTGTTTCGGGGGATCCTCGAGTCAGTCGGACGCACTTACCCGATAGGATATCAACGGAGGGTATTACCAGCATTTTTACACCCTACAATACTTGACAAAATTTTCCAATATTTTGAGCCCCACGCTGCCTGATTTTTCGGGGTGAAACTGAGTCGCATATACACTCTTGTCGTGTATAACCGAGGAGAACCTGACTCCGTACTCGGTCCAAGCCACGGTGACACTCTGGTTTTCGGGAACAGGGTAATACGAGTGAACAAAGTACACGTACGGGTTGTCAGACACCCCTTCGAAGAGGGGGTTTTCCTTATCGAAGGTTAGCGTGTTCCAGCCTATGTGGGGGATTTTGACGCTGGGGGGGAGTCTGACCACTCTTCCCTTGACTATGTTTAGTCCCCTGTGCAAGCCGTCCTCGGTGCTCTCGCTAAAGAGGAGTTGCATTCCGAGACACACACCCAGTAGGGGTTTTCCCTCCTTAACAAAGTCGATAATGAACTGTGAGAGAGGCTCCAGGTTTTTCATAGCGTCTCGAAAGGCACCGACACCGGGAAGAGCTATGGCGTCGGACTCGGCCAGTTCTTTTTCCATGTTTGTGATTACGCAGTCGGCTCCGACCCTCTGGAACGCCTTCTCCAAGCTTCTCAGGTTACCAACACCGTAGTCAACAATGGCGACAAGCATTAGAGCTCCCCCTTCAGGCTTGGTACCTCGCTCTCTCCCCTTCGGGGGTCGATGCTGACAGCCTGCCTGAGAGAGATTGCTAGGGCTTTGAACAGAGCCTCGACCTTGTGGTGGTTGTTGCTGCCGTAGAGGACTTTCGCGTGGAGATTCATTTTGGCGGTCTGAGCAAAGGAGAGAAGGAAGTGTTCCACATCCTCGGCTTCCATATCCTCTATGGCGGCGCGGCTCAGGCTTAGGTCCAGGGCAGCGTAGCTCCTGCCCCCGATGTCCACCGAAACTAGCACAAGGGCGTCGTCCATGGGTGTAATCGCCCAGCCGTATCGGAAGATTCCCTTCTTTTTTCCGAGAGCCTTGGCCAGAGCTTCTCCCATTGTTAGGGCGACGTCCTCAACGATGTGGTGGTTTAGGTCTCCCTCGGCTTTAACGTCGAGATCTATCAGGGAGTGTTTCGAGAGAGTTCGAAGCTGGTGGTCCAGGAATCTAATGCCCGTCTGGATGTTGCCTTTTCCGGTTCCGTCGAGGTTGATTTCAACCTCTACTCTGGTTTCAAGGGTTTCCCTTTTTACCTTAGCTTTTCTCATTTTTCATCATCTCCAAGTTTGTAAACAGATGTGATAAATCATTCGGAGAGGGTAGTATAACGTCAGCGCCTAGTGAAACGAATTTTTCTACGAGTGTTTCGGCACTTGACGCTGAGCACAAAACTCCAATACTCAAAACCGAATACTTGCTCTCTTCGTGTGCTCTTTTCGCTGCTATTATGTCTGAGACCGTGTCTCCCACGTAGCCGAAAAGTTTTCCCCGAGGGTTTATCCTGTCGGCAACGGTTAGCAGGCAGTAGGGGTCTGGTTTTTCCAGCTTTACGTTTAAGCCCTTTGCTCGAAGGGCTTTTTCGGCTGCTAGTATGTCCTCTAGGAAAACAGAGGATTCCAAATCGAAGTACCTCTCAAGGTTCCTGTACCTTTGAAGCACGGGAAGCGTTTGGCTACGCTGGCGGCTAGAGGCTATACAAAATCGGGAGAAACCCAGGTTGGAAATCAGGGTTTCTAGAACCTCTTCTTTCAGTATTAGTCTTTCGTTCTCGATTAGACCCTTTCCCTTGTAGAATGTGGGTTCTGCACCATAAACGTCCTTAAACACTTTGCTTCCGGAGTATATCTCCTCAAAGTACCGTTTTACAATGTTGAAATCGAAAATTGTTCCCCGGTACATACACAATTTCTCCAAAACGCGGGCCGCTTGCTCAGGGGATATTCCGAGGTGATCAACCAGTTTATCCTTTGCTCGCTCCTCGGCTGACGGAAGTCCGCTCACGTCGAGCGACTCTACGTAGTCTCTCAGGCTCCAGTCACCGAAGCGCATAGAGGCCAGTCTCCCAGAGTTTAGGCCGGCGGATTTGCACAGCTCACCGAACGCCTTTAGTCTTCTCATCGCGGATTCCGGTTCACCGTTTCCCTCCGTGAACTCTAAGATTTTTTCTTTGTAGTTATTCAGACGGCTCAGGAGGAGGGTTACAAAGTAGAGTATAACCGCGTATGTTAGGTGCCAATCGTTATTGAAGCCGCCCGAGTTTTTGAAGAGACTGGTTTCCTCGGGTGTGATTAAATCCTCTGAAGCCTCTCCGAGTCCTATAACCTCCGCAAAGTACCAGTGGGTGGTTTTTATTATGGCTGTTCGGAAAGAGTCGGAAACATCTATCAGAACCCCGTCGCAGTCAAATATTAGGGTTTTTAACCGTTCCAGTAGTTCCAACGAGGATTTCCTCACGTAGCCCTTTTCCCCGCTGGGCAGTTTGAACTCGAGATACTTTTCCACGCCCATTAGCCCTCACTAAAAATTTCTTCGATGCTTTCCAACAGTCTTATGTTCACAGGTCGCGGACCGAGAGTTATTCTCAGACAATTGTCCAGTAGTGGGAGGCCGCTGCGGTCTCTAACAAGGATCCCCCTGTTTAGTAGTTTGCTCTGTAGGGTTTTTGCCGTGTAGCCTGGTTTCACCACCCTCACGAGGAGGAAATTTGTTTGCGAGGGGTACGGTTCAAGGTTTTCGTTTCTGGCCAGCTGGCTGTAGAGAAACTCCCTCTCCCTTTTTACCTCGGATATTTTTTCCGATAGATAGTCCCACGACTCAAGCAGCAGGGTAACCATTCTCTGAGCCAGCGTGTTCACGTTGTAAGGGAAAATCGTTTTTCTTATCGTGTCCGCCAGGGCAGAGTTGGCGGCGGCGAACCCCACCCGCAAGCCAGCGATTCCGAACGACTTGGAAAAGGTCCTAGTGACCACGAGGTTATCGTAGTTGTGAATCCACCCCAAAAGGGTGTAGTCCGCGAAATCGGCATAAGCCTCGTCAACCACAACTATGCACCCGCTCTCCTTCACTATGCGTTTAACGTCATCCGCGGCGTACTGGTTTCCTGTGGGATTGTTGGGGGAGCAGACAAATATTATCCTCGTTTTTGGTGTAACGGCGTTCAGCACCGCCTCAACATTGGGGGAGAAGTCCTCGTTGAGCAGCACGCCACGGGGAGTCCCGTTTAGGAGCAGGGTGCAGAGGCGATATATACCGAACGTTGGCTCCAGAATTACGGCTTCGCACCCGGGATCAATGAAAACCTTAGCGAGAATGTCTAGAACCTCATCTGTCCCATTACCCATAATGATTTCTGAAGTCTCCAAACCGAAGTGCTCCGCGATAGCCTGTCTGGCTTCTATGGTTTCCGGGTCAGGATAGAAGCGAAAATCAAGGGAGGAAACAGCCTCCCTGACCTTTTCCAATATCCATTCTCTTTCGATGAACAGGTTCTCGTTGGCGTGAAGCGACAAAACCTCCTCAGTAGGCACGCCGAGCCTCTTCGCAAGCTCAGAGGGGTTAATCTCCCCCTGGTACGGCTTAAAACCGGACACCACTCCACGCACAAGCTCTTCACTCTTCATTCGCAAACCTCATTCTTATCGATTCCGCGTGGGCGGGCAAACCCTCAAAATCAGCCATGGTAATCACTGTTCCAGAGAGGTTCCTGAGACCAGAGTAGGAACACTCAACCACGCTAATATTCTTTACGAAGTCGTGGGTGGATAATCCAGAGTAGAATCTTGCGAATCCCCCGGTGGGCAGAACATGGTTTGAGCCCGCGGAGTAATCACCCACCGCAACCGGGGAGAACGGACCAACAAATATCGCCCCCGCGTTTCTGATTCTGGGCAGCAGCGACTTTGGGGACTTCACATGAATCTCCAGATGTTCGGGCGCGTAACTGTTCGAAAAGTCAACAGCCTCATCCAAACTCTCACAAACCAGAATCCAAAGGTTTTCCAAGGACTCCGAAAGTATATCCCTGCGGGGAGACCGCTCGAAAAGCTGGTTGACAAGCAGGTCAACCCGGTGGGCCAGGTCCTCTGAGGTTGTGACAAGCACCACTTTGGCCTGAGGATCGTGCTCCGCCTGTGCCAGCAGGTCTACCGCTATGAACTCGGGGTTCCCCGTATCGTCGGATATTACAAGCAGCTCGCTGGGACCCGCGGGTAGGTCTATCCTTACATCCATGCTAATCAAAATCTTTGCTGCGGTGACGTAGATGTTGCCCGGACCAAAAATAGCCTCAACGCGAGGAATCGTCTCTGTTCCGTAGGCCATGGCGGCTATCGCCTGGGCGCCCCCAACTCTGTAGATGTCTGTGGCTCCCGCCTCACTGCACGCCACGAGAACCGCGGGGTTAACCTCACCGTCCTCTCCGGGGGGAGTGCAGACGATTATTCGCTCCACACCAGCCAGTCTGGCGGGAATGGTGGTCATTAGAACCGTTGAGGGGTAGGCGGCTCTGCCTCCGGGAATGTATAATCCGACTCGTTCCAACGGTCTCACTATCTGTGAAACGATGACTCCGGGTTGAGTCTCACACGTGAATTCGTGTATCTGCTTCTCGTGAAACTTTCTGATGTTTCTTATGGATTTTTTGAGGGCTTCAAGCATTTTTCCGGGTACCTTCCGATAGGCGGAGCTGATTTCTTCCTCAGACACCCTCAGACGCTCCCTAGGAAGGGAAACACCATCAAACTTAAAGGTGTATTCAATGACAGCCTCGTCCTTTCTCCGTTTCACATCTTCAACCACTGTGCGGACGGAGGGAAGCACTCTTTCTAAATCCAAATCGTAACGACGTATTAATGCCTCCCTCTCAACGTCAGAAAGAGAAGCCAGTTTTCTAAGCTTAACCACATCAACCCACCAACATTAACAAAGGTGTTGAGCGCCGAGAATTGAACATAGAAACAGGTTCGGTGCATTGCATAGCCAACCGCTCAAAGAAGGTGTATTCAATTCTCAGGCAACAAGTTATTCCGCTACTTGTGGGTGAAGTAATTTTTCAGATCCTCGATTTTCACCGTTTCCTGCTCCTCTTTTTCCATGTTTCTTACCACTACTTCACCCTTCTCGAACTCTTTTCTGCCCACTATGACCACGTATGGTATTCCTCTCTTACTCGCGTGTTCCAGTGCCTTGCGCAGCCTACGTTCCATGATGTCTGTTTCTGTGGACATCCCACACTCCCTCAGCTTCATTGCTAGTTTTATCGCTTCCCCCTTGAGTTTCTGGTCGGTGTGCTGCACGAGTATCTGGGGCCTGCTCTCCATTGGGAATTTGAATCCCTGCTTCTCAAGCGCGAGGTGGCAGCGATCCACACCTATGGCAAACCCGGTGGCGGGGAAGTACTCTCCACCAAACTGTTCCACCAAACCGTCATAGCGTCCACCGCCGCCGAGCGCTATTCCAAGGTCAGGTACGAAACCCTCGAAAACCGCACCAGTATAGTAGTCGATTCCGCGAACTATGCCCAGGTCCACCTCAATAACGGAGTCCAAATCATAGAGCTTGAGTATTTTGACTATGTCGGAGAGATTCTGTATGCAGGCCTCCACGTTCTCGTTCTCAACCCTATCAAGAATCTTTCTTGTCACATCAATGTCGCCTCGGAGTTTTGGAAGCAGGCGGAAAACATCCTTCATACCGGAGCTCACGTCCACCTCTTTTAGGGCGGCCTCCAATCCAGCCATGTCCTTCTTATCGATACTCCTTCTGATCGCCGCCGCTTCGTCCAGAGAAATGCCAGCCTCCTCAACTATGGATTTGAAGAGTCCCACGTGGCCGAGCTCCACACTAACTCCCCTCAGCCCGATGCCGCTGAGAGTGGTGATGAAAACCGCTATCACCTCGGCGTCGGCATCGGGTAAGCTGCTACCAACCAGTTCGATGCCCGCGTGCCAAAACTCTCTCTGACGACCAGACTGAGGCTCCTCGTAGCGAAACATGTTGGCCAGATAGTACATTCTCATGGGGAGGGGGTGGCTCCTGAGCTTGGTTGCCACCACTCTAGCAATTGGACTCGTCATCTCCGCTCTCAGGGCCAATAGGCGTCCGCCCTTATCCTTGAAGCGGAACATGCTCTCCTGAAGCTCCGAACCCGTGCCCGTGGCGAGCGACTCAAAGTACTCGAAGGTTGGGGTACGTATCTCGCTGTAACCCCAGAGTTCAAAGTTCTCTCTCATTCTGTTCTCTATGTATCTTCTCTTTTCCAAATAGTCGAAGTAGTAGTCTTGGGTTCCTTTGGGAGTTCTAAGCTTGGTGAACTGAATTCCTCCTCATCACTTAACCTCCAAAAAATTTTGGCGCCGGCGGCTTGGAGGACTAGGAGAACCAAAACGGAGTAGCGGAAAAGACTTAACAGGTATGGAAACAGTCAGCTCCAGCCACCATACTGCACCTCAAACAAACTCTTAGTACCAAGATTTTAATACGCACCCACCGCTTTTAAATGTGGGCAGACCATTCCAAGCAGCGAAAACGCCGCAGCAGCGCATTTCACAACCGCCCCGAAGCTTGAAAGATAGCGAACACTCATCACCGGTAACAAACCTTAACAGGTATCAGGATACGGATTCACCGAACCGATAGAGCGAGGTGAACCACCCGCTTCTGCGGCGCCATACAAAATATGATAAGACGTGAACTGCCACCCTTTAAAAAGGTTTGGCTTTCTTTCACTCATCACCCCAACACCCCATAATCTTCACTAATCCGGACCAGACCGACGTTAACCCAAGGGATTCGCGTCGACGCGTCCCCCTTCTATCCCAAAACATTCACAACACGCGTAGAGCCATCAGCGTGGACACCAACGAGCCCCCACACTCGGAAAGTTTTAAAAACCAAACCGGCACTAAATAAACGCAGTGCCGAGCGGGGGGAAAACAAAGACACTGCTTTATATTTATATATGCGCTTATATTAAATATGGAAGACTACAGTAGGCTCGCGGAATTCTACGGCTCAAAATTCTGTGAAAGATTCAAGGACGTATACAGCAGAGTAACGGATACCAAACTGAAAAAGAGATTGGAAGATTTCCGCAAGGATTTTGAACACGGTATCAGAGTAAAATTTCCCACCCTAATCTACATAATCAACTACCTCATAGACCACAACATGTGCGACAAGTTCGAAATGCGAGACTGGGTAGCAAGCAAAATGATAGAAGAGATAGACTTCGTAACAGACACCTCGCTGGGACTGATCAAGAGTTACACCACCACCATAAACGCCCTCAAAAGATACAAAATAATTAAAATTAAAGGAAAAGAAGTCAAACTCCTAACCAACCAGCAGGACTCATAAAACATCCACAAACTGAATCGAAGAAAAGCAGTAAGGGAATAGGGCGAGTCGCACAAGGTTTTTCTGTACCGCTGCTCGGATTATACTCTCGCAGAGAGTTAGAATTCCGTAACCGGAGAAGTTCTAAAGGGAAAGAGAAGGCTTGAATAAAAACTAACCGTTTTAACCCAGTTCTATGTCCTCGATGCTGTCGGAGTACTTTGAGAAGTATTCTTCCGTAACCGAGCACCGGCCCATAACTTCTTCTTTTACGAAGATCGGCGACTTGGTTCTGAGGGCGATTGCGATACAGTCACTCGGCCTCGCATCCACACTCTTATTCGCCCCGTTAGACTTAACGTATAGGCGCCCTATGTAGACACCCTTCTGTATGTCGATTATCGCCACTCGCTCAACCTCGGTGGACATCTCGGAAAGTATACTGACTAGCAGGTCGTGTGTCCCCGGTCTCTCGGGCTTAATGTTGTTCAGAGCCATCTGTATACTCGCCGCCTCGTAGGCGCCAATGAAGATCAGTAACAGCCTGCCCTTCCCGTCTGAAAGTACAACCACAGGGGACCTTCCATAATTGGTCTGCGCAAGATATACTCCGCGAACTCCTACCTTTACATTTCCACTTTCAATCAATTTCTAAACCCTAACACAGATTATACTCCGGAACGTGAGACCCTCAAGGATTTCATACTCCAGAGCTATAATTAACAAATACTAGACAAATATTTAAAAGTATTCAACAACGCAACCCACATTCTTATCCTAAGATTAAATCCTGTGCATATAAATCGAAATAATAATAAATAATCACCTAATATTTCAACAGACACTAAAATAAGTCAGAAATCAACACCCCAATTTCGCCTCCAACCCCAGAACAGCACCAAAAACCACACCACAAGAGCACCGAACCAAGCTTAAAATTTATATAGTTAAATATTTAAAGAAAATGTTTAATCTACAACCAACCCACAAGAAGGGTGATAAAATTGATGAGCGAACTACTCGCGAAACACGAATTCATAGAGATAGGCAGAAAAATAGAACTATGGGGAACATTTATCACATGCCTCGGAATCATAAGCATCGCCACCGGAATAATAACAAGAATGATCTACCCACCCCTACCCCCAATCCACCCCGACTACCTAAGAGTATACACCATAATCAGCATCATCCTAACCGCATCAGGAATCACAACAAACTACTACGGACTAAAATGGATAAAAAAAGAAGCCAAAAAAACCGAAAAACAACTAAAAAAAGCCAGAGAAAACCAGTATGAAAAATTCCACAAAACCTTCTACGACTACATGGAACACTTCGGAAACCAACTACTAAAAGGAGGAATATCCTTCGCCAGCACAGGACTACTAACATTCACCTACGCCTGGATAGCAGTGAACTACCTCCTAAGACAATACACCGACTTCGACGTATACATATCACTAATAATAGTCACAGCATGCCTCGCCGCAGCCACAGTCCTACTGGTATTCGGCGAATACTGGAGAACCAAAGCCCAAAAAAGCGACATAATATAAAACAAAATAAAAAATAGAATAAAACACAAACCCGACTTCTTTTTCAACCCAACAACAACTAAATAAAAGGCAACATGAGAAAAACACGCCAAACCGAACCCCTAATTCTATCAACAAAAACCAAAACACGCACCAACCAACAAGAAACAAAAAACAAATCAAAAAAATAAAATGGGGGGAAAGGCGGAGAGAATAGTCCTAGGTGAGGTAGGTCAGATTCAGCTTCTCACGCTTACCAATGAGCCGGCGCTGAATCTCCTCATACTGCTTGATCATCTCGGGGGTGATACTCGCAGTAACTCTACCAAGCGCCTCTTCAAAGTGCCTCCAGCTAACCTCCTTAACATCCCTACCATACTCCCGAATCGCAGCCATACCCGCATCACGACAAAGATTCTCCAAGTCCGCACCCGAAAATCCCTCAGTCATATCTGCAAGCCGCTCCAAATCAACATCACTAGCCAGAGGCATACCCTTCCCCACCGTGTAAATCTCAAGAATCTTCAAACGACTAGCCCGATCAGGAGCAGGAACCAGAATCAAACGATCAAACCGCCCGGGACGAAGCAACGCCGGGTCAACAATGTCAGGCCTATTCGTCGAAGCAACACACACAACACCCTTCAGCTCCTCCAAACCGTCCATCTCAACCAACAGCTGATTCAACACACTTTCATAAACCCGACTACCCTCCCAAGTACCACGTCGAGGAGCCAAAGAATCCAACTCATCAAAGTAGATAATCGACGGAGCCGCACTACGAGCCTTCCTAAACACCTCACGAATAGCCTTCTCGGATTCGCCTACCCACTTCGAAAATACCTCTGGTCCTTTGATTGATATGAAGTTTGCTTCTGATTCTGTTGCTACTGCTTTTGCTAGTAGTGTTTTTCCGCAGCCCGGGGGCCCGTGGAGTAGTACGCCTCTCGGTGGTCTGATTCCTACTTTTTTGAACTGTTCTGGGTATTTGAGTGGCCATTCTACTGCTTCTTTGAGTTCTTGTTTTACGTTTTCTAGTCCGCCTATGTCTTCCCATTTTACGTTTGGGATTTCTAGCATTACTTCTCTCATTGATGATGGGTGTACCATTTTTAGTGCTTCTTCGAAGTCGTTTTGGTCTACCACTAGTTTTTCTAGGACTTCCTGGGGGATGGTTTCTTCGTCTAGGTTTATTTCTGGGAGGACTTTTCTTAGGCGGTGCATTGCTGCTTCTCGTGCTAGTGCTGCTATGTCTGCTCCTACGTAGCCGTGTGTTCTGTCTGCGATTTCGTCTATGTTTACGTTGTCTGCGAGGGGCATGCCTCTTGTGTGTACTAGTAGTATTTCTTTTCTTCCGTTTCTGTCGGGTATTCCGATTTCGATTTCTCTGTCGAATCTTCCGGGTCTTCGTAGGGCCGGGTCTAGGGAGTTTGGTCTGTTTGTGGCTCCTATTACTATTACTCTTCCTCTGCCCTTTAGGCCGTCCATTAGTGCTAGTAGTTGTGCTACCACTCTTCTTTCGACCTCACCGGTTACTTCTTCTCGTTTGGGTGCTATTGAGTCGAGTTCGTCTATGAAGATGATTGCGGGTGCGTTTTTTTCGGCTTCTTCGAAGATTTCCCTTATTTTTGCTTCTGATTCGCCGTAGAATTTGCTCATGATTTCGGGTCCGTTGAGTGAGATGAAGTATGCGTCTGATTCGTTGGCTACTGCTTTTGCTAGTAGTGTTTTTCCGCAGCCCGGGGGTCCGTGGAGTAGTACGCCTTTTGGTGGGTCGATTCCTAGTCTTTGGAAGAGTTCTGGGTGTTTGAGTGGTAGTTCGATCATTTCGCGTACGCGTTGGATTTCTTCGTTTAGGCCGCCGATGTCGTCGTAGGTTACTAGGGGGACTGCTTTTGCTAGTGATACTGCCTCGGGTAGGAGTTCTACTTTTGTGTTTTCTGCTATTTGGACTATTCCTGTGGGGTTTGTTTGTGTTACTACTAGTCTTATTTCTCCGAGTGAGAAGGGTCTTGCTGGTCCGAAGAAGGGGAATGCGTCTTCTCTTGTGTGTCTTGGGATTGTTCCCACTATGCTTATTAGGTCGCCTTTTGTTACTGGTCTGTTGATTAGGTGTGCTTTTAGGGCTTCTTCGTTTGCTCGGAGTCTGCTTCCTTCCTCTGCTGGGGCTAGGACTATTTTTGTTGCGGGTTTGGGGTCTGCTTTTCTAACCTTTACGTATTCTCCTAGGCTGCTTCCGACGTTTTGTCTGACTAGTCCGTCCATGCGGATTAGTCCGGTTCTTCTGTCTTCGGGTGGTCCGTACATTACGATTGCGCCGGTGTTTTTGTGTCCGGTGATTTCTACTATGTCTCCTGAGGATACGCCTAGTTTTGACATTGCGTCGGGGTCTATGCGGACTATTCCTCTTCCTGCGCTTCGCCGGTCTATTTCTGCTACTCTTAATTCTACTTCTTTGAGCATTTGTTTATCCTCCAAATGATTGTGATTAGTTTTCGTTTAGTTCTTTCATCATTAATTGCAGGCGTTTTAATAATCCGAATTCTTCGTCCATGAAGGATAGTAGGTTGGATATTGATTCTGTGAAGTGTACTAGCATTTCTTGGAATAGTTTGTCGCCGGAGCTTGTTAGGAAGTAGACGTGTCTTTCGGGTCCTCTTTCCCCTTGGGGTTGGCAGGTTTGGCTTTTAATCCATCCGTCTTCTTCCAGGCGTTTTAGTAGGGGGTATATGGTTCCGGGTTTGAGTTCTATTTTTCCGTCGCTTAGGGCGTACATTTTTTTGGAGATCTGTGCTCCGTGCATTGATTTGATTTTTAGTAGGGCGAGTACTACTAGTTCTAGTAGTCCTCGGTTCATTTCGCGTATCCATGACTGTAATTTTCGTTCGAGCTCATCCATTTTTGGGCGCCTGCCATAATTATTATGCGTTACAATATATTGTCATGCTATATATTGAATCGCTATATATAAGCTTTTGGGTAATATAAAACGGCACGATGTAATATGTATGTGGTTGGGGGAAGGTTTACATTTGCGTTCCCCCAGTGTTATGGTATGAGTGTCGGACAATGTTTCGACGAGAACGAGCTCGGGCGGCTGCTCCCCAAGCTC
>Ga0190363_1001195_pt1 | contig 15395 bp, 11 predicted proteins | sample 48721867_MG_FD_161272 | JGI IMG/M metagenome (GOLD analysis project Ga0190363, IMG submission 161272) | Hydrothermal vent microbial mat bacterial communities from Southern Trench, Guaymas Basin, Mexico - 4872-18-6-7_MG | ecosystem: Environmental > Aquatic > Marine > Hydrothermal vents >... | reverse complement strand
TTCCATCATTGATGGAGGTTCTGGAAAGGAATAAGAACAGGGAATACCCCCAGAGAATATTCGAGGTCGGAGATTGCATTAATGCAAAGGGGGATGATAAAAGAAAATTGGCCGGAGTTATTGCACACTCAAAGACAAATTTCTCCGAGATGAAGTCAATCTTTACCGGGATACTGGAAAATCTGGGGATGAAATATAAGATAGAGAAATTCAAACACGGAAGCTTTATACCCGGGAGGTGCGCATCCGTAAAATATGGCTTTTTCGGTGAAATCCACCCTAAGGTTCTGGAAAATTTTAATCTGGAGGTACCCGTAACCGCATTTGAGCTGGATCTAAGTCTGATCCTCGAAGGGTTATAGGCTTTCATTCTAAGAATGGATCCCAAAGAAAAATATAAACTGCAGAAGCTCATACACGAGTTAAAGGAGAAGAAGGGAAGACATACCGAGCTTGTATCGGTTTACATCCCAAAGGGATTTGACATAAACAGTGTTATCAGTCAACTGATAGATGAGCAGGGAACCGCGACGAATATAAAGTCGAAGACCACGAGGAAGAACGTTATCGATGCATTAGAGAGGATCATTCAACATCTAAGGCTGTTTAAGCAAACTCCGGAGAACGGTCTGGCGGTCTTCTGCGGAAATGTCTCCGAGAGGGAGGGAATCCAGGATCTACAACTATGGTCGGTAGAGCCATTTGAGCCCATCTCTGTGAGGATATACAGATGTGACCAGACCTTTGTTACAGAGCCACTCGAGGATTTGGTAATGCCAAAGGATGTGTATGGTTTGATAGCAATTGACAACAAGGAAGCTACAATAGCAACCCTGAAGGGCGACAGATATAATATAATAAAGAAACTGACTTCTGGTTACAGGGGCAAGCACAGAGCCGGGGGTCAATCACAGAGGAGATTTGAGAGGATAGTCAGAGAGCAGTCTCATGAGTTCAAGGTGAGGGTCGGGGAGCATGCCACATCCATCTTCCTCGAAAATTTAAGGGATTTAAAGGGGATCATTATCGGAGGTCCGGCTGGGACGAAGGATGACTTCGTTGAGGGGGATTATCTACACCACGAATTAAAGAAGAGGATCATTGCGGTCCAGGATATAACCTATACCGACGAATCCGGAATCAGAGAATTGATAGATAAATCTAAGGATATCCTAAGTAATGTGCAGATGGTAAGGCAGAAGACACTGATGCAGAGATTCATGAAGGAGCTGGTTTCTGATGGCAATATAGCTTATGCGGACGATATAGAAAAGGCCCTGAATGCGGGAGCCATAGAAACACTCCTCTTATCCGAGAATTTGGATGATGAGGTTATCGATAGATTGTATGAGAGTGCGAAGGCGACGGGGGCAAACGTAGAGATCCTCCCGGACAGCTTCGAGGAGGGTTTTCAGCTCTGGAATACCTTCGGGGGTAAGGCCGCTTTACTTAGATTTAAGATATAGGAAAAAGGAAGGGTTATTCCCCTCCTTCATAACCTTCCCTCTCTTCATACCTAAATTCTGTTTCTTCTGGAGGCTTCTCTTCTTCAACAACTTCGCTCTCAAAGGCCTTTGCGAGTTCTTCAAGCTTCTTTTTCCTTATCTCCGGTTTTTCCTTGAATATCTCAGCTATACCCCCTATACTCCCGAGAATCCCGGAGGTCTCCACGGGCAGGAATATCTTGGTTGCCTTACCGTCTGCGATCTTCTGTAATGCCTCCAGATATTTTATCGCTATTAAATCCCCCGTTGGCATTCCCCTGTGTATTGCCGAGTATACATTCCTGATTGCCTCCGCCTCACCCTGGGCCACGGTAATTTTCTCGTATCTGGTCGCATCAGCCACTTTCCGTATTGCCTCCGCCTCACCCTCAGCCTTTAAAATTGCAGCCCGTTTTTGACCCTCCGCCTTTAAAATCTGTGCTTGCTTGACTCCCTCGGCATCCAATATTGCAGCCCTCTTTGTTCTTTCTGCCTTCATCTGCTTGCTCATTGCATCGGTAATATCCCTGGGGGGTTCGATTTTCTGCAGCTCAACCCTGGTTATCCTGACACCCCACTTGTCTGTCGCATCATCAAGAATCTTTCTGAGACCCGCGTTGATCCTTTCTCTGGACGTCAGGGTTTCATCCAGCTCCATATCACCGATTACGTTCCTCAGGTTTGTCTGTGCCAGCTTCAATGCGGCAACCTCAAATCTCGCGACATTGTACACAACCCTGAAGGGGTCCGTAACCTCGAAATAGATTACAGCATCGACTGTAACGGTGGCGTTATCCTTCGTAATGACCTCCTGTGGTGGGACATCTATGACCTGCTCTCTGAGGTCTACTTTAATTATCTTCTCGATAAATGGTATAATGAACTGTAATCCTGAGTCAACGGTTCTCTGGTATTTACCGAATCTCTCTACCAGACCCTTTTCGTAGGGTCTTATAATCTTTATAGCCTTTGCGGCAAAGATCAAAACCAAAAGCAAAGCAAATACTATCGGGTATATATTTAACGCCATCTTATCACCTCATAATTTTTTTACAATAACGTGTGTTCCTTCGACTTTTATCACCTCGACCTCTTCCCCCTCGGGGATTATCTCATCTGCGTCGGCTCTCCATTCATCCTTTTTCACCCTGACCCTGCCACTGTTTGTATCTGGGTTTATGGTCTCTATAACCCTTGCCCTCTTTCCGATCAATGCATCGACTGCCGCCTCCCTGGGCGCTTTCTTTGTTATTCTTCTTGCAAAGGGTCTCGTCAGGATGACCAGAACTGCAGATACAACCAGAAAGATGGCCCATTGCATGATGTCGTCTGTAATGAAAAAGGTACTTATAGCAGCAACCAGGGCACCTATGCCAAACCACAAGAGGAAGAAACCCGCGGTGAACATCTCACCTATGAAGAATATTATACCCACAACCAGCCAGATCTCGAAACCGGCCATAATATCTATTTTGAAATACATAAATAAATAATTGATGCAAAAAATGCGCCCAGTATCTATTCGGTTGATGATAATCTCCATTCTAATCCTGTCCGATTTTGCTATCGCGGGATACTGCAGTGAAGAGCTAATGGATGTTGAAAAGGGGGCTCATGTTGTTGTTGGAGAATGCAGAAATATAGGAACGTTCTCTCTTGGGGGTTACTACGATGGCATATGGGAAAGACTGACGTATTTCTATCCCGATCCATGGGAGGGAACTTTTCTAAGTATCTATGTAAATGGGAGGATTTACTCAAATTCTGCCAATCCGACCTCTGTAAGGTTGGACAGGAGCAATCTGATGGATCTCTACGTTGAGAAACCACCACATAGAATAGATAATAAAATCTCTACCAGATGGAGACTTCCAGAAAATGTTGTTGTCGAAGAAATTTTTGAGCTTATGGAGAATGGTACCAGGATATATATCAAGATAACAAATAGAAATTATAGAAGCATCACAGTGGGTGCAAGGCTCAATATAGATACCATGTTGGGGGAGAATGACGGTGCTCCGATCTATATCCCCGGAGATGGTCTGAGGTCTGACGAGACAGAATATCATGGCTCGGATCTAAATTTCAGGTACTGGAAGGCCTATAACAAGGAAGAAAATGCAACCGTAATTGCGAGTGGTGTTCTGTATGGTGAGGGATTGACGTATCCAGATAAATTTCTCGTTACGGACTGGAAAAGAAGTATGTATTCCTCCTGGGATTATGAGATCGATCCAGAAAGAACGATACTTGGTGATTCCTCGGTGTTGATTTATTACAACCCCAGAGTTCTGAAACCCAATGAAACAAGAGCCATAGTAACGGTGTACAAGAATGGTGGGCCGGTTTTGCCCTTCTCAAAGGGACCCCTGGGGATTGCCGATATTGTATCAGATGATGTGAGGGGGGAATACGTTCCTGGTAAGAATGTCACGATGAGTGTTGATGTTGTAACCAGAGATATAGAGAACGATACGAACCTCTTTATTGAGGTAGTGGACAGAGAAGGGAATACCATCTATACCTACAACACAACAGAGGATTTTCTGGAACCAGATACAGTAACCCCCGTGAGATTCAACCTTGAAATACCGGAAAGATTCACAACCAACGACTCATTTGAAGTGATTGCTTCGATATTCAGTGGTGGAAAGAGGATTGATCAGAAAAGGAAGAGGTTTTCCATAGTTCAATCTGAAAAGAGTTCCTTCAGGCTGGAGGATGTCAGAGTTGGAAGGGTTGGAAAACGCGGTGTTCCAATCGAGGTGGACATAAGAAGTATCAGGATGGAAAACAAGGGTGAGCTGGGTCTGGAGATCATCCTGAAAGATGGGAAAATCATCTATGACAGCATGACATCTACAGGCACAGTACCCCCGGATAAGGTAAAAACCCTGACCTTTACCTGGATGCCAGAGGAACTCACCTCAGAGTCCATGATCCTGAAGGTTTCCCTGTACAGGGATTTCAAGAAGGTTGATGAACTCAGTAGGGAGTTTTCACTGAGTTTTCCTCCCAGTGAATCAGCAGCCTTGAATGAATCAATTGCCCCATTAGCCGAAAAAGAGAAGAAAATATTGGGGGATAATTCTTACCTATTTATTATCGCAATTATCCTATCGATCCCTCTTATGATAATATTATTGCTTCTGAATCCATCAACAAGGGAGAAATCCATCGAGGCAGGGTTGAGGCTCTATGCCGAGATAGAAGAAAGGAGTCGAGGGAAGGGTTATATATCAAAAATAAACGCCCTTGTGAAGAGGTCCGGGATAGATGCAAGAATTCTGAAGTCTATAAAGAAAATAAAGGAAAGGAGACTTGGAGATGTTGAAATAGAGAAGATGAGGGATGGTGAAAATATTAAATTAATTATCAAAAATAACAGTCGAAGCGAACTAAAGAACTGTATTGTGGAGGATAAAATACCAAAGGGAATTAACATTAGTATATCCTCCCCTAACATTGTTGGCAGGGGCGGGCGGTTGATACTCCTCAGGAGCGATAAACTCGTCTGGGAGATAGGAAAACTATCACCCGGAGCCACTGTAGTTCTTGAATACAGAATCCTGGGGGGAGGGGCGCTGCTCCCGGCCAGGTTGATATGGGACTCTGGTGAGAAAATTACCGGGTAGATTAATCTTTTTTCTGATGAATTTAATATAATAAGGGATTTAAAATGTTTCAGTGGCGCAGATACATTCTGTTGATTTTTGTCGTATTGATGTTATCTGAATCAATTACATCCGAGCACTGCGAGGTAGAACTTAAGGACGTATCAAAGGGTATTCATCTCACGGTTGAGAAGTGTAGAAATATTGGGACGTTCTCCATCGGCGGTCTTTATGATGGGAATAAGTGGGAGAGATTGACCTATCTGTATCCAAAACCGTGGGAGGGTACTTTTCTGAGCGTGAAGGTTAATGACATAGTTTATACCAATTCCATAGATTCGAGAAATAAGATATTTATGGATCCATATATCGATAAGAAGCCAGAGATCGAGGATGATGGGATTTCGTTATCGTGGAGGCTTCCAGAGGATATTCTCGTGGAAGAGAGATTCGAGCTGATCGACCGTGGGGTCAGGATAAAAACGGAGGTAACAAATCATGGCGATAGAGTAGTTAATGTCGGGGTTAGACTGCATCTGGATACCATGCTGGGGGAGAATGACGGTGCTCCGATCTATATCCCCGGAGATGGTCTGAGGTCTGACGAGACAGAATATCATGGCTCGGATCTAAATTTCAGGTACTGGAAGGCCTATAATATGGTAGACAACCCATCTGTGATATCTACCGGAATCCTGGATAAGGAGAGCTATCCGGACGGGGTTATCGTTGCATATTGGAAAAATAGCATGTATTCCTCGTGGGAATATAAAATAGACCCCTCCAGATCCATCCTGGGGGATTCTGCCGTTATTCTCTATTATAACCCGAGGAGGATAGAGCCAGGTGAGACAAGAACGATTGTAACGAGCTATCTAAATGGTGAACCGATCCTACCGGTCTCAAAGGGTTACTTCGGTATAGCAGAAATCGCTCCAGATAAACCCGATGCAATATACTGCCCCGATTCATCGGCCATTTTAAGGGTCGATGTGATAAGCAGAAAATTCGAGAATAAAGGATACCTGAATTTAGAAATTAGGGATGAGAAGGGCAGTATAGTCTACACAGATAAGGAGGATACTGGGCTAATTGGAGCCGATTCCGTAAAAACCATACCCTTCAGCTGGAAAACGCCTGAGAATATCTCGCCCACATCCTTTGATGTTATCGCGATTTTATATGACATGAATGGAAAGGAATTGGACCGGAAGAGGACACAGATAGTTGTTGATCATACCCGTTGTATGCCCTTGGAGAAGGGGGGATTAAACTGGATGCTTGTTCTGATTCCATTACTACTATTCTTATCTGCCATTTTTATATTTATCATCGTCCAGGGGTATTCGCAGCTCGGGAATGTAGAAATAAAGAAAGAAAAGGATGGAGAGAGCGTTAAGGTCATTGTATGGAACAAAACAAAGAGGGAGATAAAAAACTGCGTAATCGTGGACAGAATTCCGGAGGGGGCGGAGGTGGATGTCTTAACCGCCGGGGTCGAGAGGAGGGATACCGAATTGATATGGCGCATAGGAACCTTGGATAGTGATGACCGGGCGATTCTGGAGTACAGGATAAAGGATGTAGAGTTTTTACCACCCGCCGTGGTAAGGTGGGATTCGGGAGAAATTGCTTCAGAGTAATGTAGAAAGAAAGGATTAAATCCCGTTACTTAATCCTGAAATTCCAATAATATATATGCCCGAGACGAAGATCAGAGAGCCAATTATCTCTGTACTGGGACACATAGACCATGGGAAGACGACACTTCTTGACTGGATTAGAGGCACTGTTATAGCCTCCAGGGAGGCTGGGGGGATCACCCAGCACATTGGGGCTACTGATGTTCCGTTTGGAACAATAAGGGTGATATGTGGTCCATTGCTTGACAAATTAAGGCTTAAAATAAAGATCAGGGGTTTATTATTTATCGATACTCCGGGGCATGAGGCGTTCACAAATCTGAGAAGGAGAGGGGGGAGTGTTGCGGATCTGGCGATACTGGTAGTTGATATTAATGAGGGGTTAATGCCTCAGAGCATCGAAGCGATAAATATCCTAAGGCAGAACAGGGTTCCATTCGTGGTGGCAGCTAATAAGATAGATATGATTCACGGCTGGAATTCCAAGGAAAGGATTGAGAATCAACAGCAACACGTAAAGGATGAGTTCTACAAGAAATTCTATAAACTACTTTCTCAGTTATCTGAACAGGGATTTGATTCCGATCTATTTTCGAATATTCACGACTTTACAAAGCAGGTCGCAGTTGTCCCGATCTCCGCAAAGAACGGTGATGGAATTCCAGAGCTCCTGATGATCCTGATGGGTTTGGCGCAACAGTATCTGAGAAAAAGATTGACTATAGAGACGGATACACCGGGCAGGGGAACCATCCTGGAGGTAAAGGAGGAGAGGGGGTTGGGGACAACCATAGATGTTATCCTCTATGAGGGGATCATAAGGAAGGGGGATCAGATCGTCGTCGGAAGTAAGGAACCGATTTTAACGAAGGTCAAGGCACTGTTAAAACCAAAGCCGCTGGATGAGATGAGAGACCCAAGGGATAGATTTGAGAATGTCCCCGAGGTTTGTGCCGCCTCCGGGGTTAAAATAGCAGCCCCAAATCTGGAGCACGCACTGGCCGGGGCCCCAGTGTATGTTGGCGGTTCGGAGATGGTCGAGAAGATTAGGCGGGAGATCGAGGATGTTGAGATACACACAGATACAACTGGGGTTGTTTTAAAAGCGGACACCATTGGTTCTCTGGAGGCATTAATAAACACATTAAAGGAAAAAAATATTCCAATAAAGAAGGCAACTATCGGAAAGGTCTCAAATTCCGATGTAATAGAGGCATCTGCGGTCAGCCTGGAGGATAAATTTCTGGGGGTTATCTTAGCGTTCAATTCTGAGATACTAAGGGATGCGAAGATTTTAGCAAAAAATAAGAATGTAGAGATATTCCAGGGTAGAATCATATACAAACTGCTGGAGGACTACGAGGACTGGATAAAACGGGAGAGGGAGAGAGTGAAAAAAGAGGGTAAGATTGTCACACCGGCAAAAATAAGATTATTGCCGAAACACGTATTCAGACAGAGTAAACCTGCAATTGTGGGCATTGAAGTTCTGGCGGGAACCATAGCCTCTGGTTGCAGGCTAATGAGAGAAGATGGGAGGGTAGTCGGGAGGATCAAGCAGATCCAGCTGGAGAGAGAAACCATAAAATCGGCAACAACCGGGCAGAGGGTTGCCATAGCCATTGAGGGGGTAATGATGGGTAGACATCTCCATGAAAACGATACGGTATATACATTTATCTCATCCGATGATATGAAGCAGCTGTCTGAAGAAGAACTGACGGAGGAGGAGTTAGCCGTCCTGAGGGAGATAAGGAGGATAAAAAAATTAAGACTTGAGTGATGCTGTATCTGGGACGGGGAAAGATAAAGCTAGAAATGAAGAAAATTGGCTAAGAGGGGGAAGATGTCTGAACCACTTGATTACGACTTCGAGGTTAACAGAATCCTGAAAGAGATCAAAAAAAGCGGGGCGAAACTCATAGGCTTACAATTTCCAGAGGGCTTGAAGAAATATGCCGTGGGGATCGCAAAGGAGATCGAGGAGAAATCCAACGCAACCGTGATTATTTTTACAGACCCGACATACGGGGCATGTGACACAAAGGAAAAACAATCTGAGCTTCTTGGTTTGGACCTAATAGTACATTTTGGGCACACCAATTTTAGATGAATTTATTTTATTCTATAATAAGATATAATCAAAGAGAGATGAATATACTCAAAAAATTAATCCCCGGTTGGGGGGAGGAGGTCATCCTCAGGATATATATGATACATGAGAGGGACTCCGAATTTGAATGGAAACCCGAGTTAGAAGCCATTTGTAAGGATTACGATGCAAGGGTCAGATCCCATGCCCTGGACATCGCCTATGAATCTGCGAGGTTAGACATGATGACAAACCGCTTGATTTCACAGAATAAGGAAATTCCGGAGTCTCTACTATCCAAGATCGATGAAATCGATGATCTCCTGGGCTCTGGAATCCACTGGAACAACAAGGTCTTTAATATAACGATATCGGTAGATCGGGAGTCCCTCAGGGAGAACAGGATAGATCAGGATTCTATAGAAAAACTGAGGAGGGAGGTAATGAGAATTCTGGAAGATTCCGATCCATGGTACCTGTCACTGGAGTGAGGGGTGATTAACTGCGCTGTTAAAAATTGAAGCAATTTAAAAATAAAAATGACAAACTATCAGAAGGGTGCAAGATTTGAGAGGGACATAGTTAATGAATTATGGAAGCATGGGTGGGCGGCCATGCGTGCAGCTGGCAGTGGGACAGTAGGCTTTCCGGTCCCGGATGTCATTGGGATTAAAGATAAGAAGATCATCGTAATTGAATGTAAGGCAACGAGGAAGGATAAGATAAATCTAAAAAAGGCGGTGCTCTCCCTAAAAAAGCTCTCGGACATCTCCAAGGCTAGGGCATATATTGCGGTAAAATTCCACAAGAAGAGACCAAGATTCTTTGATATTAAGACACTTCTCTCAAGGGGAAGCTATAGTGTTTCCCTGAATGACAATCATCTGAGCCTGGATTCTATTCTCGGGGAGCAGGGTACACTTTAGTTACATCCTCTCAGGCGCTTCAATTCCAAGGAGAAATAAACCATTTCTTATTACCTGCCTGCTGGCGTCCACCAGCAAAAGCCGTCTATCCCTGATAGCCCTCTCGGCATAAAGAACCGGACATTCCTTATAGAATTTGCTGAATAACGAGGATAATTCATACAGATAATTTGCAACTATGTTTGGTTTTAATTCCCTTCCCGATTTATCAACGATCTCCCGAAACTTTAGTATCTTCAGTAAGAGCCTCTTTTCGTCATCCTCCAGGTTCCTGTCGATTTCCTCAATCTCAATCTTTGTCTTCGATTTTCTCAGGATGCTGCAACATCTTGCGTGGGCATATTGTATGTAAGGGGCAGAGTCTCCATCGAAGCTCAGGGCATCCTCCCATCTGAAGGTTATTGGTTTTGAGGGTGTTGTTTTTAGGATGTGGTATTTTATTGCCCCAATCCCTATCAGAGGGGCCATGTCCCTGCTCGCAATCTTCCTCTTCCTTATCTCCTCCTCCGCCTTCTCTACCGCTTCATCAATTAGTCTATCAACCGGGGCGATTAAACCCCTTCTGGTTGAGAGTTCTCCGCCCTCAAAATTTACAAAGGAGTAATGAACGGCATCCAATGGAATTTTTAACTTATAAATCTCGGTAAGAATCGTCTTAAGCTCTAAAAACTCAAATTTGTGATCCTCCCCGAGGACATTTATCATTCTATCCCCCAGCTTGCTCTTCTCGAGATGATATGCTACATCCCTCGCTAGATAGACGGATGTTCCATCACTTCTTGCCAGGATTGAACGACCCGTGCGTCTTTCCAGTCCAAAGTCCTTGAGATTTAGACCCAGACCACTTTCGTCAACCTCAGCGTACCGGCTCTTCTTCAGGAAATTCAAAACAGACCTAACCTTCCCTTTCTTTATGTATTCGCTCTCAAGATCAAAGAAGTCGAACTCTATACCTAACTTTTCGAAGATCTCCATCTGGCCCTCCAGGCATCTTTTTGCAACATTAGCCATTTCGTTCAGCGCTCGTTCATCTCCATTCTCGGCCGACCATATAAGCCTCTGAACCCTCTCGGCAAAATCCGGATCGGACTCAAATCTTTTATTTGCCGCCACATATTCAAAGAAGACCTCGAAATCCCCTTTGTCTTTGTATTCTTCGTAATCTTTAATTATTGATTCGTCTTGTTCGATGCCATCCTTGAACCCCTGTGCAATTATCGCTATCTGTTTCCCGACGTCATTCACATAGTAGTGGGTCTCAACATCGTAACCGTTAAACCTCAATATTCTCGAGAGGGAATCCCCTATTAGCGAGTTTCTCAATCTGCCGATATGCACAGGCCCCGATGGATTTATTGATGTGTGCTCTAGGATAATTTTTCTATTCCTCGTTTTTAGTTTACCGTAATCCCCTTTCTTTAATCTTATCTCTTTTAATGCGGGGACAATCAACTTAGAATAGTCCAGGAAGAAATTTATATATCCTCTCTCCGCTCTTATCTCCTTGATAAACCCTCTTGGTCTCATCCTTTTTACGAGTCCATCAGCTATAATCTCCGGGTCCTTCCTCTGTTCTTTCGCTATTTTAAAGGCTATTGTAGATGAGAGATCCGCTATTGAGGAGTCTGTAATGTCATCGAGGGCTATGGGTTCTTCCAGAGCCCCCTCCAGCAGTTCCCTAACCCTTTCTTTGATCTCCAGAAACATATAAGATAACACGGTTTTATTTCTTAAATTTTAATAGCTAATGATAGAAGAAAAATTAAAATGACGGGTGACATTAGAAAAACCATTGAAAGAATCATATCGTCCGAGGAAAAAGCAGCATCCGAGTGGATGAAAAGAACCAAGGAGGACATGGAGCTGAGGGGGTGGTTGAAAAAGGCCGAGTACTATGAAAAAAGTAATGATTACAGGCGCGCACTGGACGCATATCTCAATTTTATGGAATTGAAACTCCGGATAATTAAATCCAGGCCAGAATACACCGTAAGGGATTATCTCAACCTCGTTCCTTACTATATAAAGATCGGTGATTGCTACAAAAAGATAAAGCACTATAAAAAGGAAGACAGATTAAGAGATTTTGAAAGGGCTGCAGAATACTACAAAAAGGCGGCAAGTATGTACATGGAGCTTGAGGATTACACCAGCGCAAATGTATACCTTGAGTTCGCATCAAAGACCTATGAGGAGATAGGGCTTTATGGAAAGTCTGCAGAGTGTTTTAAAGAGATCGCAGAGACATACCTAAAGCTGAAAAATAACCTCGTTGCGGGCAGATTCTACTTCAAGGCGGGTGATCTGTATGAGAAAGCAAAGGACTATGAGAGTGCATTTGAATCCTACCTGAAATCTGCGGAACTCAACTCGGGCATGGGAAACATGAGTGCCGCCAGTATGGACTATAAAAAGGTTGCTGAGGTTCTTAGAAAGCAGGGCAAGCATGATGAAGCAATAAGATATTATGTAACCTCAGCAGAACTGGATACTAAGCTTGAACATTATTTAGATGTGGCCAAGACATACACGGGAATCGCTCAGGATTATGAGGAAACCAACAACCTTGAGGATGCAACATATTATTATATAAAAGCAGCGGAGATCAGCCTGGACAATGATGATGCCTTTGCTTCTACAGCTTTCAAAAATGCTGCAAGGTGCTATCGGAAAATGAAGAGATATGAGGATGCGATAAGATATTATATCAAGTCTGCAAACATTAGTCTGAGATTGGGCAATCAAACAGATGTAGCCCATAGCTATTGGGATGTAGCAGAGTGCTACAAGCTTCTTGGGAATTATGATTACGCAGCGGATTTCTATCTGAAGTATGCCGAACATGGCGTACTTGAAGAAAAAGGAACAGAATATCTAGAGGGCTATAAAAAATCGGCAGAGATCTATTCTGAGATCGGGGATGCGAAAGTAAAGGAAAATAACTTTGCTGAGGCGATAAAATTCTACAAAAAAGCCGCGATGAGTTACGATAGCTTAGAGGATTATTTGAAGGCCGGAGAGCTCTATCTAAAGGCGGGATTGATAGAGAAGAAAAAGGATATCGGGGATTTCTTTGAAACCTGTACGATAGCAGCCGAGAGGTATAAGAAGGCGGGTGAACTATATCATGCTGCAGAATGCTACCTGGAGATCAATGAATACCTGCAGGCTGCAAGATCCTTTACAGAATATGCAGATAAGCAGTTAGATAAGAATCTTTTTTATGCCGGTGAGGGCTATAGAAGGGCAGGAATTTGCTATGCTGAACTCAATCGGAGGGACCCCATGATCAATAGATATAACAAGGCAATTCAAGAATACCTCAAATACATAGATAAATTAAATAGACTGGGCGTGACCAAGGATGAGACATCTAACATAGGCGAGGCGTATCTTGGGGTTGCAGAATCTAACAGAATGCTGGATAACCTACTCAATGCTAAGAAATACTTTAAAAAGGCACTGGACTACTTTGAAAAGAACGGGATGAAGGATCGGGCAATCTTGGCCAATGCCTTTCTATCAAAGGTAAGTGCAAAGCTTGCTATTCAACATGGTGATTACCCCTTAGCTACCGATCTCCTATCGACCTCGATAGAGAATTTCGAGGAATCTATCGCCAGGGGTGGATGGAACGAGAGGTATCTGAAATTTCTGGAGGATAATATGGAAGAAGCCAGGAGAATGCTGACTGAAATCGGTGAAAAGCCGGAGGTCACACTGCTTATGGATCGTTATTCCTATTCCTTCGTTGGTATGCCCCTCATAATTAATATGAATATAAGCAATCAGGGAAATCAGCCGATAAATAAGATCACATTTTTATCTCAGCTCCCCGAGGATCTCGAGCTCATAAAACCACCCTATCCAATTGAGAAACTGCCGGCAAAGGAATCAAGAAGAGATTTCATCAAATTGATCACAAAAAAACGAGGAAAATACCGAATAAAACCCCTGGAGGTCCTCTATGAGGATAAACGAGGGAACAAGTATGTGAAGGCATCAAACCTAGTATCTATCGAAATTGTTGAAAAACCCGTGATGGAGTATAAAAACTATAGAAATGTGATAGAAAGGTATCAAAAATATGCAGATACTCAGTTAAAGAATAAGAATTATTTCTATGCTGGAGAGGGTTATAAAGGGCTTGCAGAGTGTTATAGAATATTTACCCTCAAGAGATCTAGCGATTCCGTTAAGATGGAGGAATATTATAAAAAAGCCATAGATTCTTACCAGCAACATATCAATGAACTAAAGAAGATCGAAAAGCTCAGTTCGGAGCAACTCAGTCAGCTATCAGATACACACTTCAAGATTGGGGATTGTTATGAAGCCATGGGGGACCTCTCCAGCTCTGAAAAATATCTCGATGAATCAATAGAATATTATAGAATGGCGATAGAAAGAACTCGCAGAGAAAAGGAAAAGAGGTGGATGGAACTCCAGGTGAATGTTGTACGCGCGTTCTCCTTCAGGGTAAAGGCAAGGATGGCCATACAAAATAAGGATTACGAAACTGCAGAGGAGTTGCTGGAGAAATCGATCAATACCTTCGAAGACTCGCTGGGAAGAGGATGGGATAAGGAATATGAGGATTTCCTAAAGAAAAATCAGAAAGATAGTAGGGATTTATTAGCTAGTGTTAAGGGTAGAAAAGCCAAGTAAAGTATTTAAGTACATAGGAGAAATTATATGATATGGCAGAACTTAGGGGGATGGAGAGGGACAGAGACATAAAACAACTGTTTGCTCAATTACATGACGAGATTCATAAGGTAGTTATCGGTAATGAGAAGGTCATAGAAGAGATATTACTTGCTCTATTCTGTGGTGGAAATATACTGCTTGAGGGTGTGCCGGGGACCGGAAAAACAATGATGTCTAAGACCCTGTCTAAGACCCTGGATTGTAAATATACCAGGATTCAGGGAACCCCGGATCTGAGTGCTAAGGATATCATTGGCGGATCCTTTTATGATGAGAGTACTGGCCAATATATCGTAAAGAAGGGCCCAATCTTTACAAATATCCTACTGATGGATGAGATTAACAGGGCCCCACCGAAGACCCAGGCTGCCCTTTTAGAGGCTATGGCGGAAAAGATGGTTTCTCTTGGTGGTACAAGCTATCCACTACCAAAACCCTTCATCGTTTTAGCAACACAAAACCCGATAGAGCAAGAGGGTACGTTCCCTCTACCAGAGGCCCAAATGGACAGATTTCTTTTCAAGTCAATAGTTGAGTATCCCTCCCTCGAACAGGAGATGATGGTCGTGAAATCGAAGGTATCAACTCAAACCCCGGAGGTTATCTTTACCCCCGCTGAGATCCTCATAATTCAAAAAGAGATAAAGGATACTGTACAGATATCGGATTCGATTCTCGAATATGCCATAAAAATTGTTCAGAGTACCCGGAACAGGAGGGAGATAAGGGTCGGAGCGGGTCCGAGGGCATCTATCGCATTTATGATGACCTCAAAGGCGAGGGCATTTTTAGATGGCAGGGATTATGTTACTGTTCTGGATATAAAGAGGCTGGCGCATCCAATTCTGAGGCACAGGATCCTACTTTATCCAGAATATTCCTCGATGGGAGTAACACCGGATGACATAATAAAGAAAATTCTTGAT
>Ga0190363_1001194_pt1 | contig 15403 bp, 15 predicted proteins | sample 48721867_MG_FD_161272 | JGI IMG/M metagenome (GOLD analysis project Ga0190363, IMG submission 161272) | Hydrothermal vent microbial mat bacterial communities from Southern Trench, Guaymas Basin, Mexico - 4872-18-6-7_MG | ecosystem: Environmental > Aquatic > Marine > Hydrothermal vents >... | reverse complement strand
CGGAGGAATATCCCACCCTACTAAGTCAATACTACCTCTGCGATTCCAAAGTACCTCAACCGATAACGATTAGCGGATCACTAGAAATAATTAAAATTTAGGAAACCTACAACTCGCAACCGCTAAGAGAGTATTCTCAATATTCCATAACACAGTTTATCCTCATAAAATTATCAGCATGCAACGCGTTAATAATTGCAGCGGGGAAGATCTTAAATCTTCCAATACTTACAGGAGATAAAGACTTATCCTATGTCGCCGAGAGAATATGCGTAAAAATTATATGGTAGCCGAGACGGCTACTTCCAATCGAGAAGTCTCTTCTCTCCTTCCAATTTTCTGATCTCAGTAACGTCTTGAACAACCTCTAAGGTTCCCAAGTATTCGCCGTTTTCACTCCTTACAGGAAAATATCTGATGTATATAAACCGGTCATTCATCTGTATCCAAAATTCGGCTACATCTCTCTTTCCTTTCTTAAAATCTTCTATAATTGCCTTAACTATACCTACGCTCTTAGGAGGATGACAGTAATGTACAAGTCTTCCCAATACAGTTTTGGTTCTCATGAAAATTCTCCCGTGCTTCGACTCGCTATAGAATCGTAGCCTATCGTGTTTATCGATAAATGAAATATCTACAGGAAGAGTTTTTAGAATAGCCTTAATTTCTTTGGAAGAAAGATAGCCTTCGTCGAGCTCGAGATCTCCATCTCTCACCAGTTTATACTCATCTCCTTTCGCTTTCCCAGTTTCAATTATTTTGCGGACCTGTACAGGTAAACTCTCTATTTGACTAGAAGTAATCTCGGGAGAAATCTGATAGGGGTATAGAGGCTCCGCCCTAGGCTCCCACTCATCGCCAGGAGTAACCTTGTAGTATCCTATAACTTCTTCCTCCTCCTTTATCGCCGCCCATTCGCTTTCTGAGAGTAAAACTTTGAGAGTCGGGTAAAGTATGTTATTTTCTCTAAACACCATATCTATCATAGTTTTAGAAAGTTTTCTCAAATGTTCAACAATTTTGGGCAAATTATTTTCTACTTCTTCGAGAAGTTTCAGCGAGTTTCTAATCATAAACTTAACTTCGTCTTCCTTAATCCACAGAACGGAAGGTACTGCAGTTATACCTCTTTTCTCGAGATAAGGGAAGATAAGCATTTGAAGCTTAGCAAAATGTCTTCTCACTCCCATAAGTTCTCTTAGAAATGTCTTGAGCTTTTTTATATTCTCATTCAGTTTAGCCTCATCTGCTTCAAGAGCGTGAGCATATAGGTTCAATAGCTCAGCGTCTTTGAGAATTTGATTATTCTCCATTAAAAGAGTATGGAGAGGATGTCCGGGAGCTAAGTCTTTAAATTCGCTTCTACCAGCTATAACTTCTCTAAATATTTCAACGTGAAGATCGCATAATTTAGCAATCTCCCATGGAGAAATTCCTTCCTTAATCAATTCTTGTTCAATGAGAGGAATCTCGAACGGGCTTATACTCCTTATAATGTCTCCACACTTTTCTTTGAGCTCGTTAATGCTTTTACCTTTATGAAGCTCTAGGAGCAAGTTTTTAATTTTTTCTTTTTTATTTTTTAATTCCTTTTCATTCATAAAATAAATAACACCGTTATAGTATATAAACTTAACCATTAAGATTCAGATTTCTATTATTTAACAGTAAAGATTACTTCAGTCATTTATAAATGCTCGAACTAATTTAGATAATGATTAGTCATAATTAAAGAATTTAAACAAATATTCCAGTTATTACTATTTGACAAATCAGCTATAGTTTGAAATAATTAATAAAATTGGTAAAAAATTATCTTTTTTTCTGTAAGACTTTTAACTTTTCTTTAGGCCAATACCACGTCCAACCTTTACGAGTTTCTTTAAGGAATTTCCAAAGGTGAGGTATAAACTTAACAATACTTTTACTAGACATCACAAGTTGACAAAGTGGAGCTTTTACGTCAAAAGAGGAAATTACTCTATAGACGGTCTCCATCATCCACGGCGGAGCTTGCCCTGTTAGAAGGGAAGAATTCACGTCTATAAGTGCCGTTATAAAATATGGGAGATTTATAAGTATGCGAGCCAGTGCAGGTGCTTCTCTACCTTCAAAATAGAACACTCGCAAAGGAACATCGGTTATAGGAAGATAAGGTATAAATGTATTATATAGCCAACCAGGAAGCACGTGTTTCCTATAATGATAACTCACAGTTTTCTCTGAAACCTTTGGGAATAAGGGATCGACGCTAGCCGCATAACGTACACCTTCTATGGGTTTGGCGAATGGTCCTGCTTGAAGTTTCCTAACTAGTATAGCCATGTCTATAGGGTCGGGAGCTTTTAAATGATTTGGAAGTTCTCTTAGGCGGACCATGCATTTTTCCTTAAAGTACATTTCTTCGAGAGTTTTCGATAAGAAAGGCATTAATCCTTTACCAGGCATTAAAATGGAGCCTCCACTATCAGGTCTCCACCAATATACTTCAAGTCCTCTAACCACTGTTACAATGTCAGCGTTGAGAGACTTTATATATTCACTGACAAAAGTACAGGGAATAAGAGCTGAAAACAGCGTATAAGGTTTCAAACCCCAAATTTTCCTTACAGTCAATGTACCCTGGGGCCACTCATCTTCGCCATTTCCAGGATAAGTTGAAATCACAGCTAAATAACATAACCCAAATCTCCTAGTATCAAAGATGTAATAGTATGCACCTTTCCTGTATAAATTGTTAAATATCCGCCATGCTGTGGAGAGAGAAAAACCTGTTTTTCTAGCTAAATCTCTTAATGTGAGAGATTGAGTTAAAGCTTGTATAAACTCCCATTCTGCATTACTAAATTTCGCTAGTATCATTTGGCGTCCCTAAAACGGATTGGGATCAGGTCTTGGAGCTCCTTTATCACCAGAGTCTAAGATTGATATATTGGGGTGTCCTAATGCTGTTGAAGCTGCGAATAAGACTAATAGAGCTGCTAATAATACGAATTTTCTATTTTTTAGGAGTATTTTTATCCAAACCCGGGGTAGGGTTAATTGCTTCATATGTTTAATTATTGCATAACTTGTTAATTTAGATTTCGTTTCAAAACATAAGTGAACGATTGAAACAAAATCTAAAACACACTTATAAAGAAATTATCACAACAAATTTTATGAAATTACAGCAGTAAGTAGTCCCATTAAGATTAAGGGGACAAGAGAAGATATTATCCATCCATGTATTAGAGAGGCTAGCGCTGCTTCTCTTCCAGAAACTTTTCTAATTAGAGGGAGTGTAGTGTCCATAGATGTGGCACCTGCCATGGAGATAGCAGCTGTTTTAGCGTATTTATAGAACAACGGGTAGAGTATAAAGGTAAATATCTCTCTTAACACGTTTGCTATAAAGCCGAGTAGTCCTGCATCGGAGCCTAGAAATCTTAGTAGTAAAGCTCCTGTCAAGGAATACCATCCCATTCCTAGGGAAGCTGCTAGTAAAGCCAGCGTATCATTTTGGAATAGCGAGGCGGCTAGATATCCGGCGATAGCGCTTCCGACTACTGTTGCGACGGCTAGTTTCGTCGATAGGAGTAGAAGTTTTTTGAGTTTTTTAAAGTTGAGATTCGTAGCTAGATCATAGCCTATGAAAAATAGCATTATAGCTAAGAATACATCAATGAACATGCTCGGTAACTCGATTTCTAGAAACAAGCCCGTAGAAATGCCGACGATGAATGAGAGTAGAATTATGTAGAGCATATTATCCCTCCTCTAGTTAGCATATACGCTAATAGGACTGAAAATATTATTGTGAGAAGGGAAAGTACTAAAGAGATTATTAGCAAGTCTATATTGAATATAGCTTGACTCTTGCCTATCTCTAAGCCTATATAAAAAACTATCGCGGCTACGGTCGCTGAGAGTATTGGATCTATTTTAATTTCTTTTTTACTCGCGAAGCCGAGCAACATCCCGGCGATAAACGCTAGTATGAGGATGAGCATGATTTCTAAAATCTTCTAAACCTTAATAAAAGTTTTTTGTAGTTTAATGAGATAAGGTTAATCTATTTTAATCGAGTAGCCGTGAATATAAATACTCCTAAAGTCCCTATAATGAACGCTACATAGAAAGGCGTTTCTGGAGAAATTAGCCATAGAAAGCCGCCTATAAGCGGAGCCGGCATAGTTGTAGATTCTCTTATCAAGTAGTACAAACCGATAATTCTGCCGCGAAACTTATCTCCGGCTAAATCGACTATTAAAGCCTTTCTAGCGGGTTCTCCTATTTCTCTAAGCCCGGCTACTATGAAGGCTAAGGGTAGGAGCCAAGCATCTTTTACAGATACTAAGGCTAGAGGAAATAGGGCGAAGAAGAGAAAAGTAGCGGTTACGAATGGTTTTCTCCCGTAAATATCCGCTAGCTTCGCTGCTGGTAAATAACCTAAGATAGAAGTAGTCATCTGAACAGATATCATAAAACCGTAATAAATGGGCGGGGCGCCTATTATGTTGAGGACGTAAAGTACCACATATACTTTAATCATATAACTAGCGGTTCTAGCCAGTATATCGGCTATTAGTAAATGTTTGAGATTTCGATCCATTATAGACCATAATTCGGCTAAACGTAGCTTCTCAACAGTTTTCTCTTTTCTTTTCTCTGTGTAAAACTTTTTCTGTACTATTATAGCCAGTACGGCCATTAAAATTGAAATGATAAAGCCTATTTTCATGCCTTCTCTTAACCCTAGGCTTTGTATCAAGTAGCCCCCTATTGGAGGAGCCAGTACTATAGGAATTCTCTTAAGTATCGATTGCACGCTAAACCCCATAGCTCGCTTAGATTTTGAGAGGACTTCTCCTATGAGAGAGAATATAGCTGGCGAGGACATGCTTTCCCACACTAAGACGAAAAAGGTTCCTAGGATTATGAACTCCCAGCTCGGCGAAAAATAGTAAATAGCATAGCCTATAATTGAGATCAATGAGAATAATATAAGAGCATTTTTAGATCCTATTTTGTCGGCGATAGCTCCACCTGGATATTGGTAGATAGCGCCGACTAATCGTTCTATAAAGCCATATAATCCGATTATAAGAGCTCCAGCTCCTAGATATTCTAAATACTTAGGGATATACCTTATCCATATCTGATTCCCCATAGTCAGTATGAGAACGGTTACCACCATGACGATAATATCTCTTTTAAGTCCAAACCAATCTAAGATACGAGTTAGTAGAGAGTCTTCTTTCAACGATGTTGAAACCATGGTATCATTTAGTGGTAAATAATGGGTGACGTAAAATCTTATCGACTGAGAGATAAAAAGATATACTAGCTCTGTTTAGAGATTACGGTGTCCTCAATGCCTTTAAGCCTAGATCTCTACACAGTTCCTCTGTTCTTTATTCTTGGCTTAATTGCTGGAGGTTTCGGAGGACTTCTGGGTATTGGTGGTGGTTTCTTAATAACGCCCTCTCTAGTACTCTTTTTCAACATACCGATCCACAACGCCGTAGCTATAAGCCTGGTATGTGTTACAATGACTTCGCTATCGGCAACTTTAGTCTATGCCTCGAAAAAACAGACAGATTTCCGCTATGGAATTCTCCTAGAAAGCATTACAGTTCTCGGCTCTATGCTTGGAGCTAGGGTAGCTATAGGCTTAAAACCTCAAGTTATAGAATTCATATTTGGGGCAGTACTATCTTATGCTTCTATAAGAATGATACGAGGAAGCGAGAGAAAGACCGAGGCTAAAGGCGGAGTATTGTCTAGAAGAAGGCTTTACCTTGGAATGTTGGCTTCATTCCTTGCAGGCATGCTCTCAAGCCTGGTAGGAATAGGAGGAGGTACTGTAAAAGTGCCGATAATGTACCTTATCTTAGGTCTTCCGGTTAAAACTTCTATAGCCACCAGTGCTTTCATGATAGGTATAACCTCTTCTACAGGCGCTTTAGTCTACCTCTTTAAAGGATTAACGGAGCCTACGATAGCAGCGATTATAGTGGTAGGGATTTTCTTAGGAGCGCAGCTCGGCAGTCATTTAGCATTAAAGATTAAAGGCGTTATGTTGAGAAGGATATTTGGAGTGTTGCTATTTCTCCTATCAATAAGAATGATTCTAAAGAGCATAGGCCTATAAGATAATTATTTATTAAGTTCTTGTTTCTTAAATACAGTCACATAACGCGGAGCAGGATGCTTGATAGATATTTTAATATATTAATAAATCTTAACGAGTACAGGATGAAGCGGTATCATTTTCTAGGAGGAAAGACTGGGAATAGCAAAGCTCTAGCTGGAAATTATCAGAGAGTCTTAAAGACTTTGCTTAATTTGGCGCTTATCTTCTTGGTTTTGGGAGTATTCTTATCAGTCGCTAGGATTACCGAAATCATCGTCATCGTTGGTGTATGGATTTTACTCCTCTCTCCGCTAATCTCCCTCCTAGCATTAGCAGTTGATCTAGCTAAGCGAGATAAAGATTCCTTCTATCTAACTTTGTTGATTCTCACCTTACTTCTGGTCAATATAATTCTCCTTAGACTCGGACTATAATTGCATGGTCTATTTCTTTAATGAATAGCCACTAGAACTATCATTTAGATAAACTTATAGATAGTTTCAGTTATAGATAATATTAAGGTGTATAGATGTCTGATTTGAATTCTATAGTTCAAGTTGCAGTTAAAGAAGAGTTGAAACACGCGGTAAAGCTAAAGGAAACCGCTGGAAGGCTTAAACATCCTGTTTTAAAAGCGCTGCTAGAGGGTATAGCTAAAGATTCTGAAAAACACAGCTTATTCTATCAAGCCATACTAGATTTTTTGAATAAAGTTTCGCCAATGCTTACGGAGAAGGAGCTCGAAATCTTGAAAGCTAGTATCGAAGAACATTTAGAAGTAGAAGCTAAAATGATCCGGCTTGCAAAGGAATGGAGTGGAAAAGTCGAGGATTCCAGGCTTAAAATGATCTTATGGGCTATACATGAAGATGAGTTAAAACATCATAAACTGCTAGAGGATATCCGAGATAAAATAGCTAAAAGAGAAACGTTTACTGAAAATGATTTCTGGGACGCCGTCTGGAAAGATAGTCCTTGGCATGGAACTCCAGGAGGTTAAATTAAAATCCATTTTCATAAAATATTCAGAGCATAGCTGGACGTTAGAGTGATAGCTATGCTCATCTTGATAGTCGGCTTATTAAAATTTGACTCAGGGAAAACTAGCTTAACAGCAAGTCTAGTTAAAGAGGCGAGAAGTAGAGGAGTCGACGCTGTAGCCGTTAAGCCAGTAGGAGCTCATAATGCTTGGAACCAGTATGATACTGTTTTAAAGAGTTTTGAAATGAGGGTTCTGGTTGGAAGCGACGCTTATAGACTTTGGAAAGCCTCAGATCAGGTTGAGCCAATAGAGGTTTTATCTCCATTCGATATATTAATCGTTCCTCCCGATTCAGAGAAAACAGGCTTTGACAGATATCTAGATATCGTTGAAAATCTCTTTAGCCAAGCTGCCTTAGCCAGACTTACAAAAATCGAAGAACACTCATTTAAATCTAAACACTATGTCATCAAAGATACTTTAAGGGAGACTACACGGCCACTCCATCGAATATTAACTCGCTTATCCCGTTTCCTCCAGGCAGAGGAGATAGAGATCGAGGATCTTCTTCAAATATCTTATAGCTCAGGAATGGAAATCGATAAAGTTCTGGAATATCTATTAGAGAAACATGAGCTCGTAATAGTTGAATCTTTTAATGACGCGGCATGCCCGACATCTATTTGTTTAAATGCTGATAGGGTTATCTTAGTAACGCCAGGTAGGGCTTATGTTTACTCCGGGGTCGAGTATAAGAAAGTTTTAGAATCTTTTTCAGAAATTAAAGGCTTAAATATAACAACTCCAGAAGTTGTACGCTTGTTAAAACCTATCTTAACGACGAATTTAACTCCTAAACCTTCTAATAGTTTAGATGAGCCTAAAGCTGAAATCAGTAGAATATTAGACATTGCTTTAAATGTCACCTGAAAGCCCGAAGTGAATAGCTCTACTAGCTTATTTAAGAGCTAGCTGGTGTATGTTTTGATCTTCCTCTAAGACATTATAGATTACATCGAATCCTGGTTGTTATTTTCAGCTCTTTTCTACCCATTAAAACGTTAATTCTTTAAATCATAGTTTTATCTTATTAGCAATGACTGAGAGCATATTATTGAAAAATTGTAGATACTTGATAACTGAAAAAGGAGTTGTACATCAAAAAGTAGATGTCCTTATTGAAGAAGGGACGATAGCTGGAATAGGGGAATGTTCTGAAAAAACGGGTATAATAATAGACTGCTCTAAGAAAATCGTTATTCCGGGGCTTATAAACTGTCATACTCATATTCCAGCTATCTTGCTCAGAGATTTATGGGATGAACTGGATTTTGAAGAATACTCTAGGAGGATCTTTAAAATCGAGAAAAAACTCGGATCAAAACTTATCTACTTGATCTCTAAACTGGCTATATATGGTATGCTATCTACAGGAACCACAATTTTCACTACTACCTGTCTTTATCCTCTAGAAGTAGCTAAAGCGGCGTCAGACATAGGTGTCAGAGCCGTAGTAGGACCCGCTTTCCGAGGAGGATGCATGTTTGAGGAATCCTATAAATTATTGAGAGAACTTAAAATGATTAAATCGCATAAGATAAAGCCAGCACTTGGAGTTTACTTCTTTTTATCATGTTCAAGCGACGATCTTTCAGCAATAAGAGATTTACTCGAAAACATGCACGTCTACTTCCACGTTTCAGAGACTAGAAGAGAAGTCTACGAATTCAAAAAAACACATGGAGTTTTCCCTGTAGAATATCTCGATAAATTCGGTCTTCTCACGGCTAGAACTCGACTTGTCCATCTAGGTTGGGCTACGAGCTGGGAATTAGAGATTATTAAAAATAGAGGAGCCAGTGTCATTCACTGCCCTACGTCCGATATGATTTTCGCTACAGGTGGCTTCTTGCCGTTTAAGGAGATGTCTAGAAGCGGTATTGTCGTCGGCTTAGGGACGGATGGAGGCTTAGATATGTTCGAGGAAATGAGAAGCTTTATTCTTTTACAGAGGAACAATTACTTAGACATTGGAGTGAAAGCGCTAGATGCTCTACGCGCGGCTACGATAGAAGGAGGGAAAATCACAGAGTGGAAAGCGGGGAGGATAGCCGTGAATTCTCCCGCAGACCTTGTTTTAGTAGATGCTGAATCTATTCATCTCCAACCGTTGAATAAAAATGTGCTACAATCTCTAGTATATCTAGGTTCGAGAGTAAACGTAGATATGGTAATCATAGATGGAAAAATTGTTTATCAGAAAGAAGATATGCCGAAGATCAGAGAAGAAACGAGTAGAATACTGGGAGAAGTAGAAGCTAGACTCTCTTAAAAGTTTCTAAATACTTTCTTCTGTCCAGAGTTTCCGGCGTCATGTATATGAGTGGGACTCTTAAAAATAGATCAATAAGAGCAGCTACAATGAAGGGTGTCTCAGGCGAAATTTGTGAGTAAAGCAAACCTCCCAATAGAGACCCTGGAGACCTTAATGGAAGTACTATAAGAGATCTCACGCCGTTCCATCTGCCTCTGTAATCATAGGGTACTAATTCTACGGCTAGAGTCTGGAAAGGTGCTACAGATGCAAACCATATTCCTCTTATAAGCCAGGCTACTATCAATTGAGTCGGTGTAGATGCTGTAAGGAAGAGAATAACGCTCAAATAATATAAGGGGCGAACGAGAAGTATAGCTTTTACTCTGCCAATTCTATCCGCTAGCTTACCCAGCAAAGGAGATGCTATAAAACTGCCTAGATTCATCGCCAGTCCCATAAAGCCTAAAATAAATTCATCTGCTCCTTTGACTTTAACGGCGTATATCATTTCGAAAGGCATGCTCAGTGAGAAGACGTAGCCTCCTAGAATTTCCAGAAGTATCCAACGCTTAAGCCACGGGTTTAGTTTTACCATGTTTAGAGAGTCTTTAAACGAGTCAATTAATCCTACTTCTCCCACTTCTCTAATATCTCTCACATATGCTAATGCTACAGTAAATGCGCAGCTTAAGCCCAATAGTTGGACGAGAAATACTGGCCTTATACCTTCAACTGATATTCCGCCTGACAGGTTTATTATATAGGCCGCTACTACAGGGGCGACTAGCGAAGCTATAACTGTTAAAGAATTTATAACGCTGAATCCAAATGCTCTCTGCCTTCCTTTTAGCGAATCTGCAATTAGAATATTTTCCAATGTTCTCAAGCCTTGAAACGCGACCAGGTAGAAAACCAAGGCTAAGACTACGATGAATGCCCCGTTATCTAGGAAAAATAGCAGAGCCGAGAGTATTTCCAGCAGTAAGCCTACTAGGTAAGCCTTTCTTCTACTCGTTACATCGGCTACGAAATTTATAGTCGAGGAGGGTATTGCTGATAGAAGCGCAGCTATGCTTCTGAGGAGTCCTATATCCTGTTCTGTAAAGCCCATCTTCAATATGTAGACGTTAACGTATTGACTAGACATGTTATTGAAAAAACCAGCTAAAGTTCTTCTAATTAGCAACACTAAGTAATTCTTTCTACGCAACTGCTCGTCATTCATAGCACTCAGAGAATGGAGAAAAGAACAATATAAAATATTCTCTTTCAAGAAGACATCATCTATAGTTTATCTTAGATAATGGAAACCAGAGGTTTATTATAATAAAATACTTAGAAAGCTAAAATACTAGGAATTTTTTGAACTTTTACATAGTCTACTCCATGGAATACAAGCTATGAGTATAGAAGTTATCGCTGCTGCTGGAATAGCGGCTTCTAAACATAGTGTAGAAATTAGCCCTGCTACGATAGGCCCGACCATGTATCCAAAGCCTACAGATGATTCGAAGAGACCGGTGTATGCGCTTCTTTTCTCAAACTTTGAGGAAAAAGCTCTAGAGAGAGATTCCGCGTAGAGAATTCCTATACCAGCTCCAAACAGTGTGGAGAGTATAGCGATTAAAAATGGATTATGAACTATTGAGAGTAGAATTCCAGACGATAATAATGCTAGTCCGCTATAGAGCGAATGTAGTATGCGGGGCAGTTTTTCTTTAATTGAGAATATAAGTGTTCTGGCTCCTACCATTAAGAAGAATGCTAGAGAAGCATACCATTCTGGCAATTTTCGGAGCTCGATAACGACAGGATAGAATGTATATAAGGCTCCCTGAAAAATCGCGTATGAAAAAGCCCAAGCCCAAGCTTCGGGTATGTCTTTTAATCCTTTTATTAAATCTTCTACTCTCGGCAAATCAACGGCTTTTTTCCCTCCTTTAAGTCTTAGAGATATTAGAGATAGTACCCCAGAAAATAATGACAATGCGGCGAATAAAGGCGCTTTGGGAACTGCCATGAGAGGACCTGTCAAGAGAGAAGCCACGAGTGCCCCGCTGCTCCATGAAGTTGCAAATGAAGAAACTGAGCCTCCTTCTCGGGAGATGAGAGATTCTAAAGCGGGCCAGAATACAGCGTAGGCGAATAGTGTAAATATAACTACTAAGGTGAGGCTTATGATTTCTCTTGCAAAGATGAGTAGTGCACAAGAGATAGATAGAAGGGCTAGGGAGTACGCTATCGTCCATTTCTCGCCAATCTTTCCAGCAGATAAATGGGAGAAAGGAGCTGTTAAAGCATAGGTTAGGGCGGCTATTCCGCTTATAAATCCAATTTCATGAGTTTTAATTCCTATCTCTAAGGCGTATACGGAGAGTATGGGAATATAAAGTACTTGAATTATAGAAGCAGCGAAACTCAAAAAATATGTTATCATTTTTCCTCTCTCTTTAAGATGGGGAATGGTATTACTTCTTTTATGCTATAGGTCCCCACCATTATCATCACTAGCCTATCTACTCCAAGCCCAAGCCCACCGGTAGGAGGCATGCCGTATTCGAGCGCTTCTACAAAATCCCAATCATAGGGATGTGCTTCCTCATCTCCCTTTTTCATACGTGTTTCTTCTTCCTCGAAGAATCTACGCTGAAGTAAGGGATCGTTAAGCTCTGTGTAGGCGTTAGCCAGCTCCATCCCGGCTATGTAAAGCTCAAACCTCTCAATGAGATCTGGATTATTTCGGTGTAACTTACAGAGTGGAGTAGTTTCCTTTGGATGGTTTAAAATAAATGTTGGTTGTATAAGGTTCTTCTCAACCAGTTTATCGAAGAGCTTAGCTATAGCCAGTCCTCTGTTATATCCGCCGGGTATTTGAACATCAAATTCTTTAAGCATTTCCTGTATTTCCTTATCAGAAAGACTATCGACATCCAAGTCAGCGTGTTTTTTAAGCGCTTCTTTTAAGGTCATTTTACTCCATGGAGGCTCGAAGCTTATCTCGTAGTATTTTCTCTCTTCTTCCTTCTTTAACTCCTCTTCTGGACTTATCGGGAATTTAACTTTTAGAGTTCCGAGAACCTTTCTAAGCACGTAGATTATAAGTTCCTCTGTAAGCTTCATCATGTCATTGTAGTCGGCATAAGCCTCGTAGATCTCAATCATTGTAAACTCTGGATTGTGCTTAACGTCTATATCCTCATTCCTGAACTGCTTCCCTATCTCGAAGACCTTGTTGAAGCCGGCTATTATATAACGTTTAAGGTAGAGCTCTGGAGATATCCTCAAGTACCACTCCTCGTCTATAGCCCATATCCACGTCTTGAAAGGCCTAGCGGCGGCGCCTCCATAGATCGGTTGTAGTATTGGAGTCTCAACTTCTATAAACCCTTTACTCCAGAGGAACTCCCTAATGGCTTTTATAGTGTTAAATTTAATTTCTAAAATTCTGCGAGATTTTGGAGATAGCATAACGTCGAGATATCTCTTACGATATCTCACCTCCGGGTCTTTTACTCCATGGCCGTATTTGCCGGGGAGAGGTCTCAAACTCTTAGCCAGTAGCTTATAGTCTTTAACTTCTATCGAAAGTTCTCCTCTTAAAGTATAGAATACAGTTCCTGTTGCTTCTATTATATCGCCGCGGTCTAGGTATTTTATAAACCATTTAAACCGTTCTTTGCCGAGCACGTTTTTCCTAAAGACTAGCTGTATTTTCCAACCATCGTCTACCAAATCTACGAACGCTAAGCCACCGTGTACTCTCTTGGAGAGCATTCTGCCAGCAACCGAAACTGAGACTCCTACGCGCGGCCATTCAACTATATCCCGGATCGGCGTTACGACGTGGTCGAGGTAGTGAGGGTATGGATTTATTCCCTGTTCTCTAATCTCTTTCAGTTTTTTCAATCTTTCCTCATACTCGGATGGAGAGCTTAATTTACACCACCTCGGTTCTAGATAGTAGACATTCTCTGCAATATAAACACTTCTACCAGTTCACTAGATTTATAAAGCCAACTCTCCACTATACTTGGGTGGAGATGGAAAAACCGATCAAATATATGAAAAACGCCAAGATTATAATGGAGAGGGGGAAGTGTAGTTGGGGTAGATGCTACTTCTGCGGTTGGGGCAAAAAGATAGTAGATGCTTCGATAGAGGATTTGAAGAAGAGATATAAGCGATTCATCGAGAAAGTGGTGAAGAAGAAGGGCATAGAAGTTGTTGAAATACTTCCCTCGGGCAGCTTCTTAGATGAACGGCAATTTCCTCGAGAATTTGTCAAGTATTGCATAGAAGAGGCTAAAAAAGCGGGTGTAAAAGCCGTGATAATAGAAAGTAGGCCGGAGTTCATAAACGATGAGATCTTACAGTACATAAAGGTTGAAGGCATAGAAATACACGTCGCTATAGGCCTGGAGATAGCTGATGATGAGATATTATTAAAATATTATAATAAAGGTATTACAGTCAAAGACTATTTAAGGGCGGTTGAGACTCTCAGACGGAACGGTTTTAAAGTTAGAACTTACATCTTAGTAAATGGACACCCTATACTCCAGGATTTCAATCTTCATTATAAACTCTTAAAAAAGACTATGAACCTGGTTTTAAAAATGTCAGATAGTGTAGTTATAATAAACACTTATCCTCATCTAAAATCCGAGCTGTGGGAGGATTGGATCAATCTTAGGTGGAAGCCCTTAGATAAAGAACAGTTTCTCAAATTGGTAGGGGAATGGGCGGAAGATCCTAGAGTAGAGCTAGACTTTAATAATCTAAATTTCATACCGAAGTTTCCGAGGGAGAAGAAGATTCCTCTAAAGGGCGTAGGGAAAGAATATCTTTTACATCCCTACTACGAGGTTTGGCAGGATTTCTTTGTCAGATTCTACGAGCCGCCGCCTGGTAAGGAATATCTGCTGTTCGCGCCCTGTTCCTATAAGAAGCCTTACACGAGATCCAAAACTTGGCGGGCTTTTCTAGGCAGAATTTCCGGTTATCCATTTTTCAAGAAAATCCACATAGTAGTAGTCAGCACGCCGGGCGTTATACCATATGAGTTTATAAACTACTACCCGTTTAACGCGTACGATTGGCCGTTATGGTTGGAAACCGAGGAGATGAAGAAGGAATATATCAAAGTGACGATAGAGAGAGTGAAGAAGTACGTGGAGAAGCATAAAGACAGGTATAAGCTCTACTTTGTCTATCTGAAATCTGATCCTGAGAGTATGATAGCGATTAGAAATGCTTTTAAAGAGTTGGGTTTAGAAGATAAGCTTATAGACACCGTGAGTGACGAGACTTATAAGCGGATAGTAGAGGAGGGGTTTAAACCAGCGCTGGCCCATCCAGCGGCGGTTAATGAATTGGCGGAAACTCTTAAAAAATATTTAGGTTGAGGAACATATTTAACCAACTCCTGGAAAAAATACGTGATGGCGTCGAGCTATACCTATCCTCTGGTAAAAATAGAGCCGCCAGGTCCTAAAGCTAGAGAAATTATCGAGAAACATAAAAAATTCGTGGCGACTACAACTCATGATCCTCAAAACCTCCCTCTGGTTATTGAACGTGGTGAAGGAGCATGGCTCGTCGACGTAGACGGTAACGTATACCTGGATTTTTCGTCTGGAATTTCCGTCGCGAATCTAGGCTATCCTACCCATCCTGAAGTTAAAAAAGCGGTTTTGGAACAGTTAGAGAAAATTGCACATGCTGCTGGAACAGATTTTTATAATCCCTATCAAGTCAAGTTAGCGGAGAAGCTAGTTTCTATAGCTCCAGGCGATTTCTCTAAGAAAGTATTTCTCTCTAATAGCGGTACTGAAAGTATAGAAGCCGCTATCAAGCTCGTAAAATCTTCTAGAAACAAGCACTATTTCCTGGCATTTATAGGCGCCTTTCACGGACGGACTATGGGTTCTCTAAGCTTTACGGCTAGCAAGCCAGTGCATAAAAAGCGGTACTTTCCCATGAT
>Ga0190363_1001193_pt1 | contig 15413 bp, 7 predicted proteins | sample 48721867_MG_FD_161272 | JGI IMG/M metagenome (GOLD analysis project Ga0190363, IMG submission 161272) | Hydrothermal vent microbial mat bacterial communities from Southern Trench, Guaymas Basin, Mexico - 4872-18-6-7_MG | ecosystem: Environmental > Aquatic > Marine > Hydrothermal vents > Microbial... | reverse complement strand
TCTTCTATGGTTTCACCTACAACAGTCCATTCGAGGTCATATTTTTCAAAGATCTTACCTATCTCATTGACATCTTCCTTTCTAACGGCAAAAAGCATTCTTTCCTGGCTTTCTGAGATCATGATTTCCATTGGATTCATGTTTGGCTCTCTTTGGGGGACTCTGTCTGCATAGATTATGGCTCCAAAACCTTTCTTTCCGGCCATCTCTGATGAAGCACATGTTAAACCCCCACCACCGAGGTCTTTAAGGGCCTTAACTTTTCCAGTTGCAAGGGCCTCAAGAGTTGCCTCAATCAAAAGTTTCTCTGTGAATGGATCTGGAATTTGAACAGCTGAACGGTCTTCCTCTTCTGCGTTCTCACTTAATTCTTCGCTCGCAAATGTAACTCCATGAATTCCATCCCTTCCTGTTTTGTTTCCCACTAAAACCAAAAGCAGACCACTCTCCTCAACATAACTGTGCACAAGTTCTTCAGGTTTCATTAAACCAATGCATGCTACATTCACAAGTGTGTAGTTATCTAAGCTTTCATCGAACTCCGTTTCTCCCCCAACTGTTGGGACACCGATTCTATTTCCATAATCTGCTATTCCCTTGACAACATACTCAAACAAATAGCGGTTGCGCTCCTTCTCAAGGGGCCCGAAGCGTATAGGGTCGAGCAAAGCTATGGGACGAGCCCCCATACAGAGTATATCCCTCACAATTCCTCCAACACCTGTTGCTGCTCCGCCATAAGGCTCAACAGCTGAAGGATGGTTGTGACTCTCTATCCCAACGACTATTGCTGTACTCTCATCAAACTTTACAACACCTGCATCTTCTCCGGGGCCTAAAATCACGTGGTCGTTCTTAGTAGGTAAAAGCTTAAGCCATTTTCTGCTTGACTTGTATGATGCATGCTCGCTCCACATTACCTCGAGCATGGCCTTTTCAACTTCGTTTGGCTCTCTGCCGAGCCTCTCTTTTATTAGTTCTTCTTCGTGAGGAAACATGAGAATCACCTCCCTTATTGTCAGAAACATGTAAAAATTTAAAGTTTTTAAGGTTTATTTTGACGTAAAAATGTTGAAACTATAGAAGCATTATTTCCCTTTGAAAGTATCGCCGTTTATGGGGGAGGAGATCAGAGAGCGTCTCTTGGTTTGAAAAGAAAAAGTTACTCAAATCTTGTATACCTTCGCCCCAGCTACCTGTTTTATGAGGGGAATATAGGAAACCCCCGGGTTTATCCCCTTGCCGTTTGTATCGTAAATGTTAAGTTCAATGCTCTTCTTCCTCAACGCTTTTGCAAGCTCAATGATTTCATCCTTAATTCTCTTGCCAAAGAGGGGAACGTTTGCTCTTCCATCGCTTATTAGAAATGCTCTAACTTTGACGGACTTGTCTTTCATTCTCTCTCTATTGGCTAAAAGCAAAAGATTGTATAAAGCAGAGCTGAGAGGAGTCCTTCCTCCAGTTGGAACACTTTCTATTTTTTCAAACACTTCCCAGTAGTTCTTAGTTGGCGGAACAAAAACCTCAGCTTCTTTACCCTTTGCAACTATCAAAGCCATTTTTGACTTCTTGATGTAGCTGTTCTCGACCAACTTTTCTGCTATTCCCTTTGCAATGCTTATTCTTTTCTTCACCGCCATACTTCCGCTTGAATCTAAGATCAAAACCCAGAGCGTAGGAGCCTTTGCCTTCCTGACTCTAACGCGGACATCCTTTAGCTCAAGCTTTATTGGTGGCTTTTTTCCATTTAATACTGCCCAAATAGTCGAGTTGTAAAAATCAACATCCCTTATTTCATCTTTTGGGGGTAGATAAGAGACGGGAATTCCCTTTGGAAAATTTACCACAGTAATGCTAATGTCCCTTGAAGAGCGGTGGCCTGTAAAGTCATTGCTCCCAAAGTTTTTGCTCTCTATTTTTGGGATTTTAGCTTTGCTTGAGCGAAAAGTTTGCTCTAAATTTCCAATTCCTTGACTTCGAGCGCTTTCACTTTTTTCTTCCTTCTTGTGTTCATGGTTATGCTCGTGTTCATGATCATGATTGTGCTCCTTATCATCTTTAGGCTTTGGAGGTTTCATTTGAGGGGGCTTTTGAAAAGGTCTATCCCTTAGACGGTGAGGTAAAGCTAATTCCATGGCTTTTTCCAAATCCTCAAGGGAAACCCTTCTCCTTCCGTTTAAAGCAGCTATTGCTTTTGCAGTTTTTATTGTAGTGATTTCAGCTCTGTTGGTCTTTATGCCTAAATTAATCACAGTCTCAGCTAAAACCTTCAGCAAATCATCGCTTATCTCAACTTTAGGCAAAAGCTCCTTCGCTTTAACAATTTTTTCCGTAAGCTTTTTCTCTTCGCTCTCGAACTTCTTGTAGAAGCTTATTGGGTCTTCATGGAATTCCTCAACCCTCTTAACTATCTCTATTCTATCCTCCGGATTCATTGGTGCTGAGACCTCAACGCATAGACCAAATCTATCGAGGATTTGAGGCCTAAGCTCACCTTCCTCTGGGTTCATGCTCCCAACTAAGATAAAGCGGGCTGGATGTCTAAATGAGATCCCTTCCCTCTCTATTGTGTTCCATCCCATTGCTGCAGCATCTAAGAGCGAATCGGCTATGTAGTCATCTAAGAGGTTGACCTCATCGATGTAAAGCACTCCCCTATTAGCTTCCGCTAATATTCCCGGCTGCAGAGCTTTTTTCCCCTCCTTTAAAAAGCGCTCCACATCCACAGTTCCAACCAATCTATCTATTGTAACGCTTAAGGGCAAATCAACAACCCTCATTCTTCTTTTGGCAATTGGTAAGCTCTCACCTCTTTCATGTCTCTCATAGCAGCTGTCGCACATCTCTAAGGGGTTCATCGGATTGCAGTTGAACGAACAATCTGCCACAACTTCAATTTCTGGGAGGACGTTAGCCAGAGCTCTAACCAAGGTTGATTTCCCCGTTCCTTTGTCTCCTTTTAATAAAACTCCACCTATTAGTGGATTAACGGCCACACAGAGCAAAGCTAGTTTAGCTTTTTCCTGTCTAACTATAGCAGAGAATGGGAAGATTAAGCGTTTTTCACGAGTTTCCATATTTTGTCCACCTCCTTAGATTTCTTCTTCAAGCATTCCATCCAGCTCAAGGTATTTGTCCTCAAGTTCCTCTAAAATTTCCTCATCTGCTTTCCAGTAACCCCTCCTATTCGCCTCAAGGAGCCTTTCGAGTATTTCTTTTGTCGCATATGGATTGCTTTCCTTTAGCCTTTCAAATATCTCCTCATCAAACATAAACCTTTCAGCAACTTTATCCCATATCCAGTTTTTCACGGCATTTGTAGTTGCCGCCAAGCCGAGCAAGTATTCTACTCTGTCAGCAATTTTTTGAGCGCCATGAAATTCATGTTTCAGCATCTCATTTATCCACTTTGGATTGAGGATTCTTGTGATTGTTCCTCTTTCTATCGCCTCTTTAATGCTCTCAACTTTCACAACCTCCCTTGTAGTGTCCGCTATGAGCATTTCTGGCTTCTCACCCTTGAGGACTTCAACAGATTTTGATAAACCGCCAAAAAACTCGTAGTAATGGTCTAAATCCGTAATTTCATAATCGTGAGAGTCCCTCACTTGTGAAACGAGGTCCACTTTCCTCAAAAGACTTTCGAAGAGTTCACGCGCCTCTCTGGAGTAGTGCCCTTTTGTGTATGCGTAACTCATGGAAGAGATGTAAGCTTCTGCTAACTCTCTTTCTTCGTCCCAAATGCCATCTTCAACAAGTTGAAGTAATCTCGTGCCGTATTCGGTTGAAGTAGGTCCAAAAATTCTAGCCTTTGCCAGTTCTCCATAGTTGCCTAACTCTTTTGCATGCTTTTTTATAAAGTTCATCTCTTCTGGCTCATCAAGCTCTGCAACCATTCTAAAGGCTTTATCGAGTAGCTCCATAATATTTGGGAACATCTCCCTAAAGAAGCCGCATATTGTAACGATGACATCAATACGAGGTCTTCCAAGTTTCTCAAGCGGGATAACTTCAAGCTTCTTCTCCCAAGGGCTTACATGAACTACTCTAACTCCAATGTATTCTAATATTTGGGCGATTGTTTCTCCATAGGTTTTTGCTGTTTCAAATCCCCAAAGAACTACACCGACGCTTTCTGGATACTTTCCATGTTTTTCTAGATATTTCTTTATTGTTGTCTCTGCTATTTTCCTTCCCCTTTCAACGGCGGATTCTGTTGGGACTTTTAACGGATCAAATGCGTAAATGTTTCTCCCCGTTGGCAAGACCTCTGGGTTTCTTATAACATCTCCTCCAACAGAGGGCTCTATATACAGCCCGTTCAGACCTTCAATCAAGTTTTCAAGCTCCAAAGAGTTATCTGCAAACTTTTTAGCAACCTCAAGGGCATATTTTAATGTTTTTTCATACTCCGGGAATCTTTCGCCCTTTAAAAATCGCTTAACAATACTCCTCGCCTCTTCCTCGATTTCTTTGAGTTTTGATGGGTTATTGATCACTTCTTCGTAGGCTAAACCCTTCTTCTCGGCGATTAACCTGTTCAGAGACTTTATCTCCCCTCTATCGTATCTTGCTATGAGTGTTATGAAGTCTTCCAATTCCTCCAGACTGTATTTCTCCCCGATTACGTGCAGGCCCTTTGGGATTATTGAGCGTTTGTATTCGTAGAGTTTTGTTTCTATTTCGTCCAAGTTGTTCCCAAGATTCAACCTCCCTGCAAGCTCTAACGCTTTTTTCTTTGCTATCTCCGCCCTTGGCTCATCTTTGCCCGAGGCCTCCCTGTACTCATTTAAGAGCTCCTCAAGCCTCGCATATTCTTCGTAAAGCCCAGAGGTCGTGTATGGAGGGGAGCTGTAGCTGATTAAAGTCCCGTAAAGTCTTCTTTTAGCTATCGTCGCTTCAGAGGTGTTTATAACATGGTAGATGTAGAGGTTTGGCATCGTTCCGATTAAAATGTCTGGAAAGCATTTCGAACTCAATCCTACTTCTTTCCCTTTTGTAAATTCAGCAGTTCCGTGAGTTCCAACATGAAGAACACAATCTGCCTTGAAAACTTTTTCAATCCACTTGTAGAATGCTATGTACTGGTGGTGAGGAGGCTTAGTTTTATCGTGAATTGCTGAATAAAGGTCTTCACCGCTTAGAGGAGGTCTTGAAGGTTGAACACCAATGAAAATGTTTCCTAAGATTACTCCGGGGATTAAAATACCTTTCTCATCAACCATTATTTCTCCTGGCGGCTCTCCCCAGAATTTCATAATTTCCTCCCTAACATCCTCTGGTAGTTCGTTGAAATACCTCAAATACTCTTCAAGGCTCATTCTTGGACATCCAATTTTTTCAGGAGGGTAGAGCTTTGCATTGAAGAGCTTTCTTTCCATGAACAGATCCTTTATCTTAGCTTTTTCAACGTTGTAGCCTTCCTTTTCAAGCTTTTCAAGAATCCTCTCAACGCTCGCGAAGGTGTCTATGTAGGCTGCACTGCCGAGGTTTTCCTCTCCCGGGGGATAATTGTAGATAATTATCGCTATCCTCTTCTTTCCATTTTGCTTCCTTTTAAGATCAAGCCATCTGTTCACTCTATTGACAAAATTATCGACCCTATCCGCTATGGGAACAACTTCATAATCTTTCACACCACAAATAGGAATAGGCTCGACTCCACCATCCATCTCCGGCAGTTCAACAGTGGTTATACCGTGAGTTACATCTAATCCTCTTTCGCTCCTTTCCCAGTCCTTTATTTTTTGCATAAACATCATGGTCGGTGTGAACAGCTTTGCCTTTTTCTTTTTCAGAAATTCTATTGTTGGCCTTGGGTCGCCTCCTAAAGGCCCTCCGTTTAGCCTGAACCACAGCAAGCTGATTATACAATCGATGTCATCTTTAAAGTACTCCCTCATGGCTTTCAGATTCACAATTCCATCAGAATAGACAGGAATTATATTTGCGTTTAGCTTATTTACGATCTCCCTAAGTGTTGGTATGGAAGATTCAAAGTGCATCCCACCGTAAAAGATTATTCCAACAGTTGGCTTGGTTGGATCTATTTGAGGCTTATAATCATACCCATAATTCGGATGATACAGACTAATCCCTGGATATTCAATTGGATCCTCAGCCCTGACGTTCAGTCCCTTTATTTTGCAGATAAAGAGAAACATATTCTTGTAGTTCTCATAGCCTCCATTGGCCCAATACTTCACAATCCTTATGTAACTCCTAGCATCCCTAAGAACTCCAAAAGGAAGAATTTTTCCCATCGCTTCTATAATGGTCTGAATTCTGTTTATCCACTTCTTTACGCTTTCAGGATTTGTTCCGTAAGACATATTAGCTCCTTTTACCTTGCTCATTCTAAAACTGCCGAGCTTTGCAAGGGAAAAGAGGGAAGAGCCGCCAACTAAGATTACAACATCCTTATCCTTATAATCGAGTTCTGTAAGTGAGAGAGGGTCTCCTCTAACGTCTATTAAAACTATGTCTGCCCAATCAACATAACTCTGGAGGTTATCCACCTTATGAAGGTCGTGAGCAAATATTAGCTTGACATCTGCATGCTCCTTAACATTCTCAATTGCCTTCACGATGCTTTTGTTCACAATTGTTGAGATTAAGAGAACCCTTACTCTTTTATTTTCTGCCATAGCTCTTCTACCTCCTCAATATTTTCGCTCCACTGTTCGTCATCCTCAGCTGTGTAGATTTCAATCATTCCACCTTGAACTTCCCCTTCTCCAAGGTGTTCCTCCAAAAGTCCCTCAATTTCAGAGTAAGCTTCCATGAGCCTTTTAATGACCTCATCGCTCGTCTCCCACAAGCCGCGCTCATAAGCTTCAATCAAGCGCCTTGCAATTTCCTCGATGGCGTAGGGATTGTGCTCCTCAAGCCATCTCCTCATTTCTTCATCAAGAACATACTTTTGCGCTATTTCATCAAAAATCCAGCCTTCAACGAGCTTTGTTGTTGCCTCCCAGCCATAGAGATGAAGAATTTTCTTTGAGAACTCGCTCGCCCCTCTATATCCATGCTTTTTCATTTCCTCAATCCATCTGTCATTGAGAAGCTTTGTTCTTGTTATTCTTTCAATTTCCACTTTAATATCAACAATTTTAGTATCGCTTATATCCCTCGTGTCAACTTGGATTATATCTACATCCTTGCCAGTTAAAGCATCTACCGCTGTTTTAAATCCACCGTGATAGGCAAAATAACAGCAGCAGTTCGTTAAGTCGTGCTCATCGCTTATGTGGTTTCTATTGATTACGTCAACGCTTTTGAGATTCAAAACTAATGATTCATGTGCCTCAACTCCAAAGGCATCTTTTCCATAAGCGTAGCCGCTCCACTGAACCCAAACCTTTGCTAAATCCTCATCCTTCTGCCAGCCTGATGACTCAACAGCTAAATTCACTCCAGCCCCGTAAGCCCCCGGAGGAGCAGAGAAAACTTTAAACCTTGCAAACCTTTGTGCTTCTTCAAAACTTTTGCCTAATTCAATAAGTTTTTTAATGTGCTCAATGTAGTGCTTTTTGATGTAGTTCATTTCTAACGGCTCATCCAGCGTAACAACCTTTTCTATTGCCTCGTCGATGAGATATATGTAATTTGGCAAAGTATCTCTCACGATTCCACTTATTCTAACCAGAACGTCAATCCTTGGCCTTCCGAGCTCTTCTAAGGGAATTACTTCAAGTTCAGAAATCACATCTCCTTTCCAGATGGGCTTAACTCCAAGCAAATAGAGAATTTGAGCTATTTGTTCGCCATCTGCCTTATACCCATCTATGCTCCAGAGAACCTGTCCAATGCTTTCGGGATACTTTCCATGCTTCTTCTTGTACTCCTCCAAGAGCTTCTCAGCAGTTTCAACTCCAATTTGCCAAGCTGCTTTGGTTGGCAAAGTTCTTGGATCAACTGCATAAAAGTTTCTTCCCGTCGGTAAAATCTCGAACTTTCCCCTCGTTATGGCTCCCGAAGGGCCTGACTCTACATACTCTCCACTTAGTCCTTTCAAGAATCCTTCATGCTCCTTTTTACATCCAATTATTCTCTCTGCAACTTCAAGGGCTTTTCTAAACGTTTCCTCAAGCTTTTCCTTAGACTTAACTCCAAAGCCAGCCTTTCTAATTTCTTCCTCAATTACTTCAAAGCCTTCACCCTTAAGCAAACGCCCTAAGCTTTTAACTGCTATCCTGTGGAAAATCTCCAACAGTTCTCTGTTCGTAAATCTATTTGTAGTCTCTAAGGGGTTCTTCCTTATCTTCTCGTAGTCTAAGCCTACTGCCTCGGCTATAACGCGCTTAATCGAAGGGGAAGCGTAGGAATCATAAGCCATTGCCGTGGCAATGTATTCCGCTAATTTCTCGGGTTCTTTCGGTGGATGTCCAAAGATATGAAGACCGAGATTAATTTGAGAACCTCTCATTAAATCAGCGTAGCGGTGGATTTCCTCTATCGTTTGCTCTTCATTTTCAGGGGTCGCTATTCTTATCTTGTTTTCTTCAGCTTTCTCCAAAATCTGCTCGTAAATCTTCTTTCTCCTTGCCTCGTCTCCTAGGCTTTTTGCCTTTGCATATTGATTCAAGAGCGAATCCAAATCATCCAAAACTTCAGCTATTGCCATTGGTGGATAAATGTGGTCTATTAGCGTTGCATAGCTTCTTCTCTTGGCAATAACGCCCTCCATTGGATTTGAAACTGCATAAACGTATAAGTGGGGAGTATAATCTAAGCTTGCCTCAGGGATGCATGAAGGAGAAAGTCCAACGCTTTTCCCCGGTCTAAACTCAAAGGTGCCGTGAGTTCCAAAGTGAATCATGACATCAACATTAAACTTCCTCGTTATCCACCTATAGACAGCCCACCACTGGTGAGGAGGAGTTATAGTCGGATCATGGAGGATTCTACAAACTTTTCCATCACATCTCGCCCCAGCACAGCCGAATTTTGGCTGTGGAGTGATAAAGACATTTCCAAACTTTATTCCAGGAACAACGAACTTTCCATCATAAACCATTCCAACCAATGTTTTGTCCACTTTTCCTGCCAGAACGTCCTCTGCTCTTCCCCAATCTTTGACTATTTTTTCTCTTAACTCCCCGGGAAGCTCATTGAACCACTCCAAATAATCCTCCAAGCTTACGAAGTCAATTGCCCCACCATTTTTGACGATTTCTTCTACACTTGTCCATCTAAACTCACTTATCGCTTTTTTCTCCAAAATCATTCTTATTAACTCTTCTCCATTCTTTGGAAGCTCTTCACCAACATAGTATCCTTCCTCTTTTAGCTTGTGCAGAAGTCTGACTATGCTCTCTGGAACATCCAATCCCATTCCCACTGCAATGCTGGCTTCAAGTCCCTTACAGGGCGGATTTATTAGGACTATCGCTATTTTAACGTCTTTCTTTGGCTTTTTCCTTAGCTCAATCCACTTCTTCACTCTTTTGACGAGATATTTTATGTGCTCCTCATAGGGCTCGCCTTTTTTGTAGCCCTCAATGTTTTCAGTTCCACCTATAAATATCGGTTCAATCGCTCCAGCAACTTCTGGAATTATTACTCCATAAACCTGGGTCATGTAATCAACGCCCTCTTTTTCCTTCCACTCTTTGAGGCTTTGGTAATAAGAGCGAATTGGAGCAAATACTGGGACGTTCAGCTTTTGCAGATTCTTTAAATCAACTGTGCCAAAGGAGATTAAACTTACCAGGGCCTCAATAATTGGTTTCCCATCTTTTATGAAGAACTCTTCAACAGCTTCACTCTTCTCCCTTCCAAGCCCAGTTGTTGAGTCTTTCCCATAGGTAAACACTGGAATCACACCGAAGCCTTCTTCTTCAAGGGCGTTGATGAGCTCTTCAATTGGTTTAAATTCCTTATAAAGCCAGGCACTCCTCCAGAATAGAACCCCAACAAGTGGTCTCTTATCATAAACCTCCAAATATTTATCTAAGCTCTCAAAAAGCCCAAAATTTGGGTGGTAAATCCCATGCATTGGAACTTCTTTTGGCTCTTCATATTCTCTTTTTTCACCTGCCAGGTTTGCTAAAAGCCTAGCTAAGTTCCTTAGATTCTCCTCACCACCGAGGACGTAGTAGGATTTAGCTTTGACTAAAATCTCCTGCGGAACGTTGTTTAGGTTGTCCGTTGAAACAATTTTTGCTCTGCTCTTCTTTAGCGTCTCTACAACAACATCTGGAAGTTTGTGGGCATAAATGAAAATTACTTCTGCCCTTTCAACTTTTTCGGGCTCTTTCTCGCAGTTCTGATCTGTTAAAACAATCCCATCGATTTTTTCCTCTTTCAATATTTTCTCAAGCAAAGGCAAAGGTCTTGCACCGTAGCCCAGTATGAAGCAGATCATAAAACCACCCCCATCACAAGTATAAGGCACAGTATGATAGCACTCCGTGTTGTTATTGAGATGAACATAATCTTCGTTCCATCTTTTGGACCATAAAGCCCGACATAATAAGGAATTGACACCCTTAGGAAAGTTATATTCGCGAGAACTGATCCAAGAAGGAGAGATCTTATTAAAGCTTTTTCACTTATTAATCCGGCTTTTAAGAGGTTTGCACCGAGAGTATAAGCCGCTATGCTGCTTGCCATTGCACTTAATGCTACACTTATTTCTTCCGGTGAAAGGGGAAGGAAAGCTGCAAAATCTTTTACGAGAGAAGTTAAATACTCAAAAAATCCTGCTGCTATGAGTAAGGCGGTTATGTAAGTTGCCAAAGCTATGGTTTTTAAAATTGGGATTGAGTGCTTCTTGGTTTTTGCTAAAGCCTTTCTTAAAACTTTTTCAAATGGCTCTTGGGAATTTTTGGTGTGCCTTTGAACATCTTTTATTTGTTTTGGGCTCTTAATTAAGAGCTTCCCCGCGAATGCAAAAACCGTTGTTTGAATAAATCCAATAAGAACCAGGATTCCGAAATAAAGCAAGCCAAGTGTTCCAAGCGTTGCCAAAAGAACTGGGATTAATGAGTTCCAGTGTCTAACCATTGCAGGAAATGCATTCATAAGAGAGGCAATGTAGAGTTCTTTCTTGCCTATTTTTCCTTCTCTGTAAAAATCTATAAGCATGGCATTTCCTGCTCTTGTATTTAAAAACGCAGTTGCAAAGGCTAGGGCACACTCTTCCGGAAGATTTGAAAGCTTGACAAAGGGTTTCCCCACTGGAGAAAACTTGTTAATAATACCTTTCTCAATTAAAAGCTCAGCTATGAATATACCAATCAATAACCCGGGAACAGAGCGTTTTAAAAAGCTGAAGGCTATTTCTGTTGAAGTTATTATCAAGCTCAGCATTAAACTACCTCCGTTTTTGGCATGATAACTCTGAATCCATTGAACTCCAAAATGTGAACTGGAACACCGTAAACCTCTTCGAGTATCTCCTCTCTCAAAATCTCGCTCGACTCTCCAATGGCTCTGATCCTTCCTTCCTTAACCAAAGCTATCTTATCCGAATAAATTGAAGCCAGATTTGGATCATGGAGGGTCAGGATCGCTGTAATCCTCTCTTCCCTCGCGAGTTTTTTAATAATTCCAAGGATTTTCACCTGATTTTTAAAATCCAAATGAGCGGTGGGCTCATCAAGAAGAAGCACTTTTGGCTCTTGGACTAATGCTCTCGCTATTAAAACCAACTGTAATTGACCTCCGCTCAGCTGAGTATATGCTCTATCTTTAAAGCGCTCCATTCCCAAAAGCCTGAGCTTTTCGAGAGCTTTCTCATAATGTTCTTCTCTTGGACTCTCAAAAACACTGAGCTGAGATGTTAAGCCCATAACGACGACATCTAAAACTGTGTATGGGAAAGGAGGATAATGGGATTGAGGAACGTAACCAGCTAACTTAGCCCTCTCCTTTAATGATAAAGAGTGAAAATCTCTGCCATCTATGAAGACGCACTTTTTCTTTGGCTTTAACAATCCATAGACATTCTTCAGAATCGTGGTTTTTCCACTACCGTTTGGGCCCAATAAGGTCAAAATCTCGCCTTCCTTAACCTCAAAGCAGACATTTTCAATGCTGAAGTCGCCATAACTGAATGATAATCCTTTAACTTTAAGCATGCCAACCACCGCCCGTCTTTCTCAATAGATAGGCGAAGAAGGGTATCCCAAGTAATGTGGTTAATATCCCAATTGGAATCTCATAAGTGGCTACTGATCTTGCTAAAGTATCTGCCAAAACCATAAAAGAAGCTCCGAGGGTTATTGAGAGAGGGATTAGCTTCTTGTGATCGGGTCCAAAAGCCATTCTAACCATGTGGGGAATCATTAAGCCAACCCATCCGATTATTCCACAAAAAGCGACAGAAGCAGCGGTTATAAGTGAAACGATTAAGATAAAGGCAAACTTCAACTTTTCAGTCTCAACCCCAACGAGCTTGGCCTCTTCTCCAAAGGATAAAACATTCAGTTGCCAGCGCATTAGAGAGATTATAATGCATCCAGCAAAAATAATTGGAAACGCTACTTTAAGGGAATGCCAATCGGCATTGGCAAAACTCCCCATAAGCCAGTAAACCACACTCGCCAATTTTTCGTGCTCCATCAAAAACTTCAACAGCGAAGTTAATGCAGAAAAGAAGGCGTTAACTATAACACCGGCTAAAATTAGTGATACTGGAGTTATTCTCCCACCTATTTTAGCAAGAGACGTTGTCAAAAACACTGCAAGCAGAGCAAAAGCAAATGCTAAGGGAGTAACGCCCAAACCCAACGAGAGCCCTATGGCTAATGCAGCTCCAAAAGCCGCTCCAGAGGAAATCCCTAAAATATAGCTGTTAACTAGGGGATTTCTAAATATTGCCTGCAGAACTGCTCCAGAGACTGCTAAAGCTGAGCCAACAATCATAGCTAAAAGAACCCGGGGAAGTCTTATTTTAAAGAGAACCGTTTGATAAACACTTGGATAGGGGATTTGAACATCAAAATAAAGCTTTCCAAGGGTCGTTTTAGCCAAAGCAACTGAAATAAGTTGAAGGGATTTTAGGAGCACCATATTTATTATGTCGATCATCGGCATGTGATATGTCCCGATAAACAGGCTTATGAAGAATGCAAAGATTGGAGAGACTAGAAGGAAAAGAAAGAGAAATCTTCTCATCCTTTCACCTCTCCATTTCCCTGTAGCTTATTCCATAGAACTTGTTGAAGAGTCTCTCCGCTGTGGCATTGAAATCAATGTCCTTCAATTTATCTGGATAGCAGCACTCAGCTAATGCGAGAACCCTCAGTGGAATACCTGCTGGCTCCCAGCCTCCAAATCCTTTCTCGACATACCCTCTAAGATCGCATATCTTCCTTTCTTTAACTGCTTTTAAATCCTGCCAATTTGGATCATTGTATAGGCTTTCTGGAGAGGGCTCTTTCATATGCCTGTAAAACAGGATTATGACATCGGGATTTAATGTATAAAGTTGTTCCAAGCTTACTTTTGGGTATTTCTGTGAGAAATTTTCCGTTACTGGAATTGCATTTATCATTTGTAAAATCTGCGTATTAATGCCCCCTTTTCCTTCACTTACCATCATATTGTCTTTGATTTCATAGGTTAGGAATACCCTGACTTTTTTATCTGGAGGAATCTCTGAAGTGCGTGATGTAACTTCCTCAATTTCCTCCTTTATGCTGTTTACTATTTCCTTTGCCTTCTCTTCTTTATTGAATATCTCTCCGAAAAGTTTGATTCCATTGTAGAAATCATCTATTGTTTTAAAGTCTATGGCTATAACTGGAATACCTGTAGCTTCCTCGATGTGTTGTATCTTGTCAATATCAGCCTCACCATATGCCCACACGATGACACAGTCAGGGTTAAGAACCTCCAGCATCTCCAGATCCACTCCTGACCATAAACTTCCAAGGTTTGGCATATCCTTAGGAATCTTTACCTTCTCCATTAATACCTGAATGGTCGGATTTTTCCAGTGATACTTGCCTACGCCAACAACATGATCATATGCACCAAGTGCATATATGATAAGCTCATAGTATGAGTTCAAAACAACAGCCCTCACACCCCTTTTTGGTATTTTTACCTCCCTTCCGAGTGAGTCTCTGATGGTTTTATAGAAACTTTCGTCATAGAACTGCTGTAAAAGCTCATCAGCCAATTTTTGCCATTTTGGATAATACTCCGGATAAATTAGTCCACCCATTTGGTAAACTCCCACAACTATCCTTGGTCCCCAGTCTAAGAATCCTTTAGAACCGGTCAAAATTCCATAAATGTGACCTTCCTTAACTGCTTTAATCTCTCCCCATCTTGGGTCATTCTTTATCTCTTCCACAGCTTTTTCAAGCTTTTCTTGATTAAAGGAGGTTACGATTATAACATCCGCTTCCTCTCCCCAGTATGCAATGATCTTTTCCAAATCAAGCTTTGGCCACTGGGTGTCAAACTCTTTGTCAAAAGCCAAGTTGTGAGCACCAACGAGCTCAACGATGCTTGCCCAGGCACTTCCCTTTGCATAGACTGTGATTGGGCCGTTTATATCCTTTGGAGCACCTATCACTAAGACGTTCTTCTTTTTATCCGCTGGAATCTGACTGACTATTTTGTTCATTTCTTCCAACTTGCTCTTCATCCAATTTGAAAGCTCCTCAGCTTTCTCCTCCTTCCCAAAAACTTTCCCCAAAAGCTCTACAACTTTAATATTATCCTCCACACTTTGAGCGGTTAGTGCTATAACTGGAATACCAAGCTCTTGAGCCTTTTCAATTGTCTCCTTGTCCTTATATTTGCCCCCATACCAGTCAACGATTATTAAATCTGGTTCTAAACTTGCAGTGCTTTCCCAATTAAGACCCTTAAACGTGCTTCCCACTGCTGGCTTTTGCTTAACTTTCTTAGGGATATATGGATTATTTGGGACATAGTTTCCAATGCCAACAATTTTATCATCTAAACCAAGTATGTGAAGAATCTCGGCCCAATAACTTGTTAAAACAATTACTCGTTCGGGAACTTTCTCTAAAGTCACATCCCTTCCTGCGAAGTCCGTGATTACTATTTTTTCTTGAGCTCCTGTTTGAGCTTGAGATGCACTTGTTGTCTTTTCTTGGGTGGTTGAGGTGGAGGGTGTTTCCATTGGAGTCTTTTGGACACATGCACTGCTGAATGCTAGGATAGATATTACAAGCAGCGCCAACAACATCTTGCTACTTTTCATAAATTTCACCACCAATCGTGCTACTAATTTTAACTTTAGTAACATCACAAGAAAGGGCAAAGCGTGGATTTTTAACACTTTTTAAAACTAAATGTTCAAAACTTATCGTTAAACAATACTCTAACAACATAGTATGACAACACAACAGCTATTGTTGCTATGCCTTTTTAACTTATCCAGCTAGCCGAAATCCAGTGATACACAATGAGAAATGAAGATA
>Ga0190363_1001191_pt1 | contig 15425 bp, 15 predicted proteins | sample 48721867_MG_FD_161272 | JGI IMG/M metagenome (GOLD analysis project Ga0190363, IMG submission 161272) | Hydrothermal vent microbial mat bacterial communities from Southern Trench, Guaymas Basin, Mexico - 4872-18-6-7_MG | ecosystem: Environmental > Aquatic > Marine > Hydrothermal vents >... | reverse complement strand
CTTATAATGTTGTTCAGGGGTTGCTGGGCTGTTAGGGTACACCCTGAGGTCTGAACGTGCATCCTAAGCCACATGGATCGCTCCTTCTTAGCGTTGAATCGCTCCTTCATGAGCATCGCCCAAACCTTCCTCGCAGCCCTAAACTTTGCGATCTCCTCAAAGAAGTCGTTGTGCGAGGCGAAGAAGAATGAAAGGCGGGGGGCGAACTCGTCGACATCTAACCCCCTCTCCAACGTGGATTCAACGTACGTTATCCCGTCAGCTATGGTGAACGCCAGCTCTTGGAGGGCGGTAGCCCCAGCCTCCCTTATGTGGTACCCGCTAATGCTTATGGGGTTCCACTTTGGCATGTGCTTGGCGCAGAACTCGATCAAATCCACTGAAAGCTTCAACGCAGGCTCAGGAGGGAAGATGCAGAGCTTCTGAGCTATAAACTCCTTCAAGTTGTCGTTTTGTGTTGTCCCTCCGAGAGCCTCCATTGGCACACCTTGCTTCTCGCCGACCGCTATGTACATTGCTAAGAGGACTGACGCGGGCATGTTTATAGTCATGGAAGTCGTAACCTTATCTAGGGGGATCCCCTCAAACAGGATCTCCATGTCCCTCAGCGTTGAAACGGCGACACCACACTTCCCAACCTCTCCCGCCGACATCGGATGATCAGAGTCCAAGCCCATTATGGTCGGGTAGTCGAAGGCTATGCTCAGCCCCGTCTCACCCTCGCTTAGAAGATACTTGAAACGCTTGTTCGTGTCCTCCGCCGTCCCAAAACCAGAAAACTGCCTCATCGTCCAAAGCCTCCCCCTGTACATCGTGGCGTGGATCCCCCTGGTGAACGGGTACTCCCCTGGGAACCCCAAGTCCTTCAGGTAGTTTAGCTTCGCCGTGTCCTCCGGAGTGTACACGTGCTTCACATCGAACCCCGATGAAACCTTAAAAGACTTCTTCCTCTCGGGAAGCCTTGCAACCCACTTATTCAACGTCTCCTTCTCCCATTTCTCCCTAGCTGCCCGTATCTCAGCTAGGTCTCCTTCATCAACCATCCCATAGCCCTCCAACGAAACATACAAGGGAAAATTACAACCTATCACACTTAAAGCTTTGTTTCTCTCCAAGAAGCAACATAGCTGGATTCTACCTGACAACAGAACTTTAATGTTATGCTGGCGTTTAGGCAACTGTAAAACCAACCCTCCCTGACGCAAAAAACCTACCGTCGCTGGAACCTTAAAGGCATCAATATTTTTGCAAGTGAAACGCTTAACTTAATTAAATTGTGTTACCATAATCTTTAACAGCGTGCATCATCTTCCAGCTTCCTTTTAACTGGCCGTTCAGGGGGGAGGACTCGCGTGGATGTGAACGCTTTATTTAAGATCAGTTATGGAATGTACGTTGTCACGTCCAAGATGAATGGCAGGGTTAACGGCCAAATCGCTAACACGTTCATCCAGGTTACCGCGGAGCCATTAATGGTTGCAGTATGCATCAACAAGCTAAACTTAACTCACGAGTTCATAGAGAAAAGTAGGGTTTTCGCGGTTTCGATCCTATCGGAGGATACACCTTTACAGTTCATCGGCAGGTTCGGGTTCAAGACTGGTAGGACCTTCAATAAGTTTGAAGGAGTAAACTTTAGGGTTGGAGTAACGGGAGCCCCTATAATTCTCGAGAACACCATAGCGTATGTGGAAGCAGAAGTGGTCAAAGAGTGCGACATCAAGACACACACCATGTTCATCGGAAAGGTCGTCGACGCAGGCATGATCAAAGAAGGTGAACCAATGACCTACGCATACTATCATACCGTGAAGAAGGGTAAAACGCCGAAAGCCGCCTCAACGTATGTAGGAGAGCAGCCTCCAACCAACCCGTACCACACATAGCCAAAAACCACCTTTGTAGTTTAAAGAAGAAACATTCTTGTTCAATTACTATTATTAAGGAGAATCTGATTTATTTCATGTATATTTTTCATACGTAAAAAGAGAGAGCTTAAGGAGGGTTAAGATGACGGAAAGAAGGCAAATCTACAAGTGCAATGTTTGTGGAAACATAGTTGAAGTTTTACATTCCGGAGTAGGCCAGCTGGTGTGCTGCGGTAAACCCATGGAGCTACTAGTGGAGAAAACAGAAGAAGCTGGCGGGGAGAAGCATGTTCCTGTCGTGGAAAGAACCGAAGCTGGAATAAAGGTTAAAGTGGGCTCTGTCCCCCATCCAATGACGGAGGATCACTACATAGAATGGATCGAAATATCTGCCAACGGTGAAGTGCACAGAAAATACTTGAAGCCAGGTGATACACCTGAAGCTGAATTCCCCGTTCAGGCAGAAGAAATAGAAGCAAGAGAATACTGTAGCATTCATGGCCTCTGGAAGTCCAGGTAGCTCCCCTTTTCCTTTTTCCTTTCATTAAAGATATTTAGAAGATAACTATCTATCACTATTCAATGGATCTCTCCTCTACAGGGTTAAACACCCACTAAAGGGTTAAAGCACTCACTACTCCCCTTTAAGCTTCTCTTTTAGGGCTTCTCGTGCCTCTCCGTACACCCTTACAGCTACGTCGGCCTCCATCTTGCTAATGCTTTCCATTCTATAATCTGCCTTCACCCTCAGCTCATAAAGCTTCCTGAGAGCAAGCGCCACGTTTTTGACCCCTAGGCTATCCAGTACATTAGCTAGCTTGTCGTCTCTCCTAGGGATGGGCGCCCGGATCCTTAGAAGGAAATCCTCAGCCATCATTCTGAGGGAGAAGTAAAGGGCGGATACAGCCTTGTTGTAGCATCCAATTTTAACGTCATCAACGGCTTCTTTGAAAAGTTCCTCAGCCTTCAACGAAACGCCTCCAAGAAGAACTCTTTTTCGTCGTCTTTCACTATTATTGGGCTTATTCCTATTTTCCAGTTGAACTCCTTCTCGACTTCCCGTTCAACTTCAATCACCTTCCAGCGTACGTCGAGCGAGTCCTCCTTGACGACGACCAGCACGTTGCCGTCGTGGAAAAGCAAGTCCTCCCTCGGGCTAGCAGCCACGCTCACAAGCACATCGCCAAGAACAACACTAAGCTTATATGCGAAGGAATGGATGGCACGACACCAGTCGTCATTAAACCTGAAAAGTAGATGCTGCCTCCACGCCAACTTAAAACACCTAAACCGGGTCTTCAATAGTTTAATGAAAGACCTCCTTATATAAGTAAGGTGTATTCCAGTTGCTGTAAGCGGTCTTCCATCCTCTAATCCTCCTTCTACTGCAATCACATCCGCCTTTACCTCATGAATTGCTTTACTCCTCCATCAACTGCCCTTACAGAGACCTCAATTCCAATTAATCTATGCGGTTAAAGGGCAACTATAAAAATGAAAGCCCTCATGTATCCCTGATTTCCAGTTATATCCTATTGACGTTCATGCAACTACTTAAACACCCTTATCTCCCTAAACACCCCCTTCTCTCTTTAATTTTTGCCAAAGAAATATTTAATACTAGTCGAAGTTGGAAGTGGTTGATGGTATCTGGACTAAACCGGTAAAGGATGGATGATAGATGGCCAGTTGGTGGGCAACCTTGGCATTGTTGTTCGTCCCCGCGGTGGTAAACCTTTCAATATATCTTCTGTTAAACTATTTAGTCGCTCCAATTCTAGCCAAGACTAGTCCTTTTTTCTCACTTGGCATAATTCTAGGATTTCACGAATGGTGGCTACGTTTCATCAGCATTTTCCTTTCATACTTCTTAGCATACTTCTCAGGTGAACTTCCTCATCCCCGTTTATGTCCCACTTCTCCACATAATTTTCCTTTACTTAACTCTTCGCGTTGCATCTAAAGATAGACTTGGCTTAAAGGATTTAGTAGCTTACAAGCCTGAGAACCTTAAGGTTGACGTGCTGATAGCCATCCTTCTAACAGTTATAATGACACCTACCCTGTACTTCCTTTTCAAGGTTCTATACGGAACATACGGTTTTTTCATCAACATGTTCTTCTACATGACTCCTCCATGGTATACTGCAGCACTGGTTATAGTTGCGTTCACAGCCGGAATCTCCGAGGAAGTTATCTGGCGAGGCTACGGAATAACAGCCGTTGAAAGTCTTACCAAGACGCACAGCAGCCTTAAAGCAATCATACTTACAAGCGTAGCCTTCGCCGTCTGGCACGTCCGCCTCCCCCACCTTCCAGCAACCTTCCTCTTCGGATTAGTGTACGCCTACATCTATACGAAGAGAAGAAGCCTAGTTCCACTAATAGCATCCCACACAGCGATAGACCTGATATTTGCGTTTGTCCCCTACTAGCTAGGCAGCAAGTCCCCGGCGGTGAAATGCTTCCTGAGATGTGGAAGAAGCTCCACGTGCAACAGAAATATAATAGTTTAAACCGTAATTTTTAAATGGAAGCTTGAAGGTGGACGGGGTGGCTGGAGGCGTTGAGCATTTCCTTCCTTAACGGGGATACTTCCATTCTCCACTGCTTTTCGGGTTTGCCCATGTGCCCCCCGGCTTCTTAGAAGGGTGATTCCATGGGTAGGTTACTGCTCGTTTCGAATAGGTTACCTGTCACGGTGGTTAAGAGAGGTGGAAAGGTAAAGTTTCAGGCGAGTGCGGGAGGTTTAGCGACGGGTTTAAGCTCCTTTTACAGGTCGCATAGAGGCTTATGGGTTGGATGGCCCGGCATCACGTTGAAGAAGTTAAAGAGGGAAGAGAGGGAGAAGGTGGAGGAGAAGCTCTCGTCTGACGGTTACCATCCAGTTTTCCTTTCCCAGCACGAGATCGAAAACTACTATCACGGATTCTGCAACAAAACAATATGGCCCCTCTTCCACTACTTCACCCAGTACACGGTGTACGACAAGGCATTCTGGACCGCTTACAAGCACATAAACGAGGTCTTCTGCGACAAGGTCTTGGAGGTAGCGAGGGAAGACGACATCATATGGGTTCACGACTACCACTTAATGCTCCTCCCAATGCTCCTGAGGAAGAAGATGTTTAACGCTACGATAGGCTTCTTCCTTCACATACCGTTTCCATCGTTCGAAATATTCCGCCTACTCCCGTGGCATAAGGAGATCTTGGAGGGGTTGCTGGGGGCTGACCTGATAGGGTTCCACACGTACGACTACGTCCGCCACTTCCTTGACAGCATAAGCCGCCTACTAGGCTACGAGCACACTCTCGGACAGATAACAGTTGACAACCGCATAGTGAAAACGGACGTATTCCCGATGGGGATCGATTACAACCGCTTTGCCGAGGCTGGAAAGAACCCGGAAGTGAGGAGGGAAATCGAGAAGATCCGGAAGAAGGTTGGAAACTATAAGGTTGTGCTGTCGATCGACAGGTTAGACTACACGAAGGGCATACCTCAACGTCTTGAAGCATTCGACCTCTTCCTCGAGGAGAACCCGGAGTACAGGGAGAAGGTGACCCTCGTCCTCGTGGCAGTCCCGTCACGCACGGGGGTGGAACACTACAAGGAGCTTAAAAGGCAAGTGGATGAGCTCATAGGGAAAATCAACGGGAAGCATGGGACCATAGGGTGGATGCCCATCTGGTACCTGTACAGGTTTCTTCCTTTCAACACGCTCGTCGCCATGTATAACGTAGCCGACATAGCCCTCATAACACCTTTAAGGGATGGCATGAACCTCATAGCTAAGGAGTTCATAGCGACGAAGACCGATGGGAGAGGAGTGTTGATCCTCAGCGAGATGGCTGGGGCGGCCAAGGAGCTGGGTGAAGCGATCATAGTAAACCCCAACGATAAGGAGGATGTCGCTAGAGCACTGAAGGACGCCATAACGATGCCCGAGGAGGAGCAGGTAGAACGTAACAGGGTGATGCAGAGGAGGCTGCAGCGATACGATATTATGCGGTGGGCAAGCGACTTCATAGACAGGCTCTCCCAGGTTAAGAAGGCTCAGCGGGAGCTCTGCGCAAGGAGGCTTACATCTAAGGATAGGAAGAAGCTGCTCCACGACTACTCTAGGGCTGGCAGAAGGCTGATCCTGCTAGACTACGATGGAACCCTCGTCCCCTTCGCCGAGAAGCCTGAAAGAGCGAAGCCGGACGAGGAGCTCATAGCAATCCTTGAAGAGCTCACCCAAGACGTTAGAAATGAGGTTGTGATTGTGAGCGGAAGGGACAGGAACATGCTGGGTAAATGGTTTGACAGGTTCGACGTGGGCCTAATCGCGGAGCACGGAGTATGGGTGAAGGAGGCGGGGGGGTCTTGGGAGACCATTGAACCATTAAGGAACGACTGGAAGGATGAGGTCCGCCCGCTCCTAGAGCTCTACGTAGACAGAACGCCTGGCTCCTTCATAGAGGAAAAGGAGTTCTCGCTCGTGTGGCATTACCGTAGGGCTGACCCAGAGCTGGGCTTGATGAGGGCGAGGGAGCTGAAGGACGACCTACTACACCTCACCGCGAACCTTAACCTTGGAATCCTAGAGGGGAACAAGGTGATCGAGGTTAAGAACGCTGGAATAAATAAGGGTCGTGCGGTGCTCCACTGGCTTTCAATGGAGAAGTGGGACTTCATCCTGGCCGCAGGGGACGACTGGACCGACGAAGATGTTTTCTCCGTGCTCCCAGAGTCAGCCTACTCCATTAAGGTGGGTTTATCTCCCTCCCAGGCTAGGTTCAATGTGCCATCTTTAGCTGACGTGAGGTCTCTCTTAAGGGAGCTCGCAGGCCAGCGATAGAAATCACCTAGGAGGTGTTGAGGTTGAAGGTTCTCCTCCAAGAGATGACGTATCCTGAGGTTGCCCGCAAGGTTAAGGAGGGCGCACCCGTAATAATCCCCATGGGGAGCACCGAGCAGCATGCACGCCACCTCCCCCTAGGAACAGACTTCTTCATAGCCCTTGAACTATCCAAGCTAGTCGCCGAGAAGGCAGGATGCGTGGTAGCCCCCATCCTATGGGTCGGCTTCTCCAAGGAGCACATGGCATTTAAGGGAACCATAACCTTAGAGGTGGAAACGCTTGTTAGGGTCCTGCAGGACGCGATTAGGAGCCTGCTCTCTCACGGCTTCAAGAAGATAATCGTACTGAACGCTCACGGGGGGAACGACGTCATACTTCGCTCAGTCGTTCTGGATGCCAACCTAAGCCTAGACGTTGACGTGCTCTACATTGGACTCGACGAGCTCCTATCCCTTATGCCTGAAAGATATAGAGGCGAGGTCGCCTCAAAGATGGACTTTCACGCGGGCGTACTGGAGACAAGCCTCATAAACCTTATACGCCCCGAACTGGTAAGGGTTGATGAGGCGGTGAAACCCAACGTTTCACTCGGAGAGTCGGCTATGCGCCTCCTAGAAGTGTTAAAGGGCAACCCTGAGCTCACGGCGAGGATGCTTGCGAGCACCCTCACACGCTTCGACAAGCTCTCGGACACTGGAGCGTTAACCCTCGCGGACCCCTCCAAGCCGTGGGGGAGGCAGGAGACGAGCGAGGCACTCGAGGAGGTAGCCGTGAAAATTAAGGAGATAATAGATGCTTGGAAGTAGCCACCGTAACACCCTTATTTGCTGTTTCCCCACCTTGTAAGGGGTGTCCCTCTCATGAAGATTAAGATACGTAACTATCAGACTTCGGACGGCGATGACACAATGCTCCTCATGAGGGCTCTGGCGAAGGAGGTTGGAGCCTCGTTTAACCCTGAAAAGTGGCGTGAATCCGACTATCTTCGCCTCTTCAGCCCGGGGCTAAGAAGGCAAACGCTCGTCGCAGAGGACGAGGACACTAGGAGGGTGGTCGGAATGGGAATGGTGGAGGCACGACTTGAACCAACCGGTCAGCTGGTCGGCTACCTTACAAACTGGATAGTCGACAAGTCCTACAGGGACAAGGGTGTTGGGCGGATGCTCGCGGAGACAGCCATCGACATACTAACTAGGATCGGAGTAGACCTTGTGAGGGTTAACGTCGGCATGAACGTACTGGATAAGCTCTCAGAGAAGCTGAAAAAGATAGGGTTCAACCCGGTCTACGTGGTTTTCGAGAAAGAATTGAAAAAGTAGCCTTCCCGGTTGGTGGGCGTTCCTCCTAAATTTTTTATTTGCTGCATTCGACATCCTATTAGAGGGAGGGTGAAGTTGACGGGGAAGCCTGTTTACGGAATAGAGTGGGACGACATGGTCATAGACTACGAGCAGCCCCTAGACAGCGCCGTCCTCGAATCACTGACCATATCGCAGCTCTTCGAGATGGTGGAGCACATGGAGTACGTCTACATACACTACCGTAACGACCCATACTGGGCTGAGAAGGGGGACTGGAGGCAGTTCGAGGAGAACGTAAAGAAAGTCCACTTCCTCCTCATATCAGCTAGGCTGACCCCGAGGCACTACAGGAAGTGGACTGAGGGTAAGCTTGAGTACGCTAACCTAACCTACAGGGAGCACGTGAAAAGGCTCATGGAAGACGAGGAATACTTCGCCAAAGTGGTGGAGGACAGCTTCTGAATAGGGGAGGTGTACGTTGAAAGCAACCAAGATAGCTAGCAGCGTGTACTTTCTTGAGGGGGATAGGGGAGGAAGATACCCCCTGTCAAACTCTCTCCTAGTCGGCGGGGAGTCCTTCCTCCTCATCGACACCGGATTCACCCTGTCTCCTGACGGCGTTGAAGAGCTGAAGAAGAATTTCCCCGTTGAAATCGTGGTGAACACGCACTGTCACGAGGACCACATCCTGAGAAACCACTTCTTCAAAGAGTCACAAGTGTGCTGCCACTTCCTTGACGCTCCAGCCGTAGAAAGCATCGAAGAACTAAATAAAAGGTACATCAGCCCTGAGGACAAGCACCTATTCATGATGGGCGAGGCGTTCCTACGCGACTTCCTAGACGTTAAGGGGTCGAAGGTGGACTTGGAGTTCGGCGACGGATACACGTTTAACTTAGGAGGTACGAAGCTCGTAGCCATACACACGCCGGGCCACTCCATGGGTCACTGCTGCTTCTACATTCCAAACGAGAAAATATTATTCCTGTCCGACATAGACCTCACCTCCTTCGGCCCATGGTACGGCGGCCTCGACTCGAACCTTAAGGATTTCATCTCCTCCATAGGGAAGGTCAAGGAGCTTAAGGCTGAGGTCGCCCTCACAAGCCATAAGGCAGAGGTGATCCGTGGACAAGACGAAATAATTAAGAGGATAAACGAGTACGAGTCGAAAATATGGGAGAGAGAAAGGAAAATACTGAAGCTGCTTGAAGGAAAATGGTTAACTCTAGACGAAATAGTGGATCATGCATTAATATACGGCAAGTTCCCCGAGCCAAGGGAGTTCTTTAGGCTCTCCGAGAAGCTAATGGTAGAGAAACACCTAAAAAAGCTGGTTGAAGAAGGGATGGTGGAGGAGCGAGACGGCAAGTTCAAGGCTAGGTGAAGCAGCACCTAGACGCAGAAGATCCTCACCCTTCAGGTAACTATAATCAGAAGGTAAACGCCTGCCACTTCATCCATCCAACACGTCCTCCAACCTACCGTTCATCGGAGATTTCACTCATATCGATGCGAAGCCGAAAATCCGGCTGCACGCACGTCCATCTTCCACGGGAAGAAAAAGGAACTTATGGAAACATTTAAAATAGTAGTGCTAGGGAATGTCTGAAATAGCCTCCTTTATAAAGTGTTTTATGCTGGGAAGGTGATGGCATGGTTGAGGGTTATGAGGCTGGCGGTGGCGAGCACGGTGGGAGGTATGAGGAGCTAGCCGCTGACTTTAAGAAGCTCATGGAAAAGTTGAAGGTTGACGAAGACGGTAGAATAACGATGGATGGTGCAAGGTACGTCTTCCTCCCTCAAGACCTGCTTGTTAACAGGATCTTCGTGTCCTTCCTACGTGTCATTGGCCCAACCCTTAACACCATTGTCTGGCCTATGATCGGATTTGCGGGCTACGTGGTGGCCCGCCAACTCATGAGCGAAGGCGCCCCACCCGAGAAAATCATTGAAGCATACGCTAAATTTAATAACCCCCGCGGGTGGGGCCTAACGGAGGCCGTGAGCTTTGACATGGACAAGCCTGAGGCCATTGTTAGAATGAGGAACTCTATGTTCGCCAGAGGGGTTAGGGAAAGCGTTGAAAACGTTAAGGAATCGTATCCCTTCTACACATGCCCTTGGGGACACGTCTTCCAAGGGGCAATCAGGGCAGCCTTAGAGGAAAGCGGCCGTCAACCCCCACCATTAACGTATACTGAAACCAAGTGCGAAGCGTTGGGAGATGACTGCTGCGAATGGCACATAAAAAGGAAGGAGGAAGAGTAATGTGCGCTGAACTCGTCAAACGGTTCATAGAGTCCCTCAGGATAACGGAGGATGGAAGCCTAGTAAGCGATGGGAAGCGCTTCTCCTTCACTGTTCCAGCATTCCTTGTCTCATCGCTGAAGCTTATACCTGAGGAGAGGGTTGGCAGGGCGATGGTGGAGCCAATCTACAGGAAATGTTATTCCGACTATGGTGCAGAGCTCGCCCAGGAAAACAAGGAGTTAAGTCTGAAGGAAACAGTCGAGCTACTCTTAAATTCCTTCACGTGCTACGGGTGGGGCAGAGGCGAACTCCTCCACTGCGATGAAGAGAAGCTGGAGGTGTCCTTCAGGGTTTACGCCTCAGTCTACGGAGAGGAATACGCAAACTACTTTAAGGGGAAAGGCGGCGCACCGTACCCGGTCTGCCCATACGGCTACGCCGTGGAGGGAATCCTAAACGTCTTCGCAGAAAGGAAGGGAGAAAAGAAAACGTTCTCCTCGCAAGAGGTGAAGTGCGTCGCTAAGGGAGACGAGTACTGCGAGTTCATAGTGAAGGAGCTCTAGAAGGATTTCATCCACCGTCTTCCATTATCCCTCATCATCTAAGCCGGATGAGAAAGAGGACGTCACTTAAAGCTTTAGAAGCCGCTTCAGCGTCAATACGTCCTCCCTCTTAACTAGCCATCCTCAGCGCTGCACGATCAATTCCCAGGTCTTTAGCGTTTCATCATAAAAGCATCACCCAACAACCCTCTCTACCTACAGAGGTTCTAGTAGCGTTTCCACACGAACATCACCCAACCTCAGCTGCCTCTCCCCTGATATCGAAATGAAGGGGGACGCCCTCCTCATAGAGACCCCCAGCTCGGCAAGCATCCCGGCATCCTTCACTTTTCCACCCTTCTCTCTTAAAGCGGTTATCCTTCTCGCCGATTTAGGCCCTATTCCGGGAACCCTTAACAGCTCCTCGTAGCTTGCCTCGTTAACATCCACAGGGTAAAGGTGAGGGTTGCTGAGGGCGAACGCAAGCTTCGGATCCACCCTCAAAGGAAGGTTTCCCTCCTCGTCAAAGACAAGCTCCTCAAGCTTAAACCTGTAAACTCTTACGAGCCAATCCGCTTGGAAAAGCCTGTGCTCCCTAACCTTAGGCGCCTTAGGCTTCTCCTCAAACGGGGTTCCCCTTATGGGGGTAAAAGCCGAGTAGTAAACCCTGTTGAGGTCCATCTTATCGTAAAGCCAACACACTCTCCTTAGAACTTCGAGGTCTGACTCTCCACCTCCCCCTATAACAAACTGCGTTGTGTGGCCTGAAGGCAGAAAACCCCTCCTCTTCAACCAGCTAATCCACCTCATCCTCCTAACTAGATCGACGCCGAAGTCCTTGGTTGAAGACAGCTCCTGAAGCCTTGCCTTGCTGGGAGCCTCAAGGTTAACGCTAATCCTATCTGCAAGCTTGGCGGCCTCCCTGACCATCGAGTATGAAGCCCCGGGAAGAACCTTCAAGTGTACGTAACCCCTAAAGCCATACCTCTCTCTCAAGATCCTCACCGCCTCGACCATCTCCTCCATCGTCGAGTCGCTGTCTCCGCACACGCTCGAGGAGAGGAAAAGCCCTTCCACGTACCCTCCGCGGTAAAGCTCCATGAAGAGCCTGGCAAACTCCTCCGGAGTGAACTTGACTCTCCTCCTGCTAGATAAACGCGAGAAGGCGCAGTAGCCGCAGTCGTGGACACACCTGTTAGTGTAAAGAATTTTAAGCAGGTTCATGTATCCGCCATCCGGGAGGGCTGCAGGATAAACCCAAGGGCCTAGGAGGGGGCAGGAACCGGAGCCCCTCCTAACCTTCCTGAGAGTAGGGGATGAAGCACACTTGTCAAACTCGGCCCCAGCACCTAAAACCCTCAGCTTACCCACAGCGTCCATAAAACCCTCCTCAAACCAAAATTACACAAGCAGACTTTTAAACCTCTCCCTCAGCGTCCAGACCCGCCCAGAAGCACGAAATCCCTGAGGAAAACCGACACCTCACAAAAATAACATTAACACACTAAAACCATTTAAAGCCGGCAACCAGTCAAACCCCCACAATCGTCTCCACCACTTGAAAGGCTTTTTGAAAAAAGGAAGAGAGACGGATACGAATGCTTTTTCAGGAGTTTTGCTCTTTGAAGGTTGAATAATGGGGGAAACGTGTTAAGCGTGTCGTCGTATCCGAAAGGATCCATCAAGGTCACCGTGGCAATACGTTTTCATCGACGTTCTGGTTGGAATGTGAGGGTGAATGGTAGCGAAAGGAAGGAGTATAAAACGTGAGTTGGCAGAGAAGGTGATGGGTAAGTGCCTTAGCGAATCGTCAGTCTACGATAGGTTATGTGGTTTGCCTTTGGAACAATGGAAAACCGACTTAAAGGTTTTGAAGGCTTCATCTGAGAAAACTTCCCCTCAGGCTTCCAGTTCCTTCAAGGCATCGTTTCGAAGGTAAAAAGGGGGGAGGTTGCTTCGGGTTAGGCCCACCCATACTACTTGTAGATCTTTCCGGCTCCCCCGTAGGTGAGTTCTTCGCCTAGGGCTAGGCGCACTAGATTACTTAGCATGTACGGCTCTAACCCCTGGGCTTTCGCTCTGCTCCTCAGACTTAAGGCGCACAGCGGGCATAGGAAGACCATGGCTTCCGCCCCGTTCTCCTTTGCGTCCATTATGTTCTTCATCCTCCACTCCTCCACGGTCTCCTTCGGAATGGTGGACATTCCAGCCATTGCCCCGCCGCAGCAGAGCGCGTTCAGCCTGTCATACTTCCTCTTAACCCTTTCAACTCCTATCAGCTCGAAGAGCTCGTCGAGCATCTTGTCCTTCTCGAACGTGTACCTTGAAGCGCATGGCTGCTGGTAGGCTATCTTCATGTTGAGCTTTTCAACCTCGTCTTGGTGCTCCTTGACGTAGTCCCTCAGGTACTCTATTATGTGAACTGGCCTGAACGGTAGCTGTATTCCGAACTCTTTAACCTTGTTGGCGAGCATGACGTAGCAGTCGTCATGGTAGCATATTACCTCCTTTGCCCCAACCTCCCTTACGACCTTCGCCAAGTTATCCACGAACTTCTGAGCGTTATTCCTAACCATGCTGGGTCTTCCCACATGTATCCAGCCGATGTAGCAGAAGTAGTCTCCACCCTTCGTGATGGTTAACCCGTCGAAGAGCTTTCCCTCTATCACGCCTGGGAGAAGATCCACGGTGCAGAGGTTTATAACCGGCTTCCCAGCCTCCCCCTTTATAACCTCAGACGGCATCTGCGACGCCATAGTCATCATGTTGATCGCGTTCTCCGTAGCCGGGAAGGTTCCAGTTTCCTCTTGCCTCTCGTTAATGAGGTCGAACGGGTTAGCCCCCTCAGGACAGAAGGTGTTGCAGGCAACACAGGTGATGCACTCGGAGGTCACAGGGGTCGGCTCGCCCTCAATCAGCTTCCTGAATTCCTCCTTCGCCTTCTCCTCAGGATACGCTAGGTAGGGACACCTCATAAGGCACTCTCCACAAAGAGTACACTTCTCCCTATAAAACACTCTAAAATCCCCCCACTGGTGGTGGCAATTAACAATTGGATGTCATATCCTTAAAACCTTTACCTTAAAGCTCTACTCATGGTGAAGCACTCAACTTGCTCCACTATTGGCGAAGTACCTCCATCACCATGCTGGCAAAGTCTCCCGGCTTCTCCATAACCGCCATATGTCCCGCATCATGGATTAGCGATATGACGTCCCCCTGACCCTTGAACCTTACGTCCCTAGACAGCTTCCTAAAGATCTCATCGTGCTCGCCGTAAACGAGGCGCACCGTGCTCTTACTGGACAGCACCATTTCCCACTCGTCAAGTAATGGTTCACGTATGTGATCGAAGAATGCTTTCAGCTGTGCTCTGACCAAGACGCCTGTTTCCCTGTTGAATGTGCTTTTAATCATCTCCTTTACCTCCTCGTAGACCGGGCTTTTCCTCCCTTCAACCAGGTAGCCTGAAACCATGGACCCTGCTAATGCGCGGAGAAAGGAAAGCGCCACCCTGTTCGTGAACATCCAAGGAGCATACTTGGCTATGCTACGGAGTAACGGGTTCTCGTGGGATTCGTGGAAGCTGGGGGCATAAATCACAAGCTTCTCCCTTGGCTCCCCCTTGGACAAGTAGTAGAGTAAAACGTTCGCCGAGAACGAGTGTCCAATAATCAGGTCTGGCTTCGTATCGGATACAAGCTTCCTGAGCCCATAGCAGTATTCCTCCATGCTCTCCCCACATGGGATAATGAGCTCCTCCGGCCCGGCATAGTACTCGCCATATACGAAACTCCAACCATAAGCGGAGCAGTACTCGGCTAGGCGTCGATAGAGAACCCTGGAGTAGCAGAACCCTCCAGGAAGAACCAGAATCCTTCTTCCCAAACTTTTACCCTCCACTTCAATTCCCTCTAACCCCTTTAGAAACGTCTTTCTCCGGTAAATTTAAGGGTTCCCGCCGACGCTGAAAACGTTGACCTCACCCCTCCTTTCCAGTAGCCTTTTGCGAGCATCCCTATGAAGCCTCCTCCACCCTCCTCCAGAAGGTTCCTCCGCCACCGTAAGCCATGGCTACGCCCTCTTATCGATGCTACCTGAAGCAATGACTTAAGCCGTCTGAAGGTTGGTTGCCGCTTGGAACACATCCTTGAACACCCTAAATTTTCCGGCTCCTGCGGCAGCAGAATTTTTTAATTAGCTCTGCTCTCAGAGTGATGTTACTATATTATAGGTGGATGTTAAGGTGAATGGGTTATGGTGGGGTTGGAAGAGCTTAAACAGCTGGTGGCTGACGAGATAACCCAGATGAGAGAAGAGGGATACGACGTTACGAGGGTTGAGGAGGAGTTCAAGGGGGCAGGGAGGGGAAGCCGCTCAGAGCTTGAGGAGCTTCTGAAGGAGCTGGGAAGGTGCCGGTTGAGGCCAAGCTTCCCTTACAAGGAACCCGTAGACCTGAACGGCATAAGGACTGAGAGGCCTGAGGGGCCAAGGGTCATAGACCTTGACCTGTCGAGGAGGGAGCTCTTAGACAGGATTCTTGGAGGGTGGCTTGGAAGGTGTGCAGGGTGCCTTCTAGGCAAACCAGCTGAACTTCTGACTAGAGAGCAGA
>Ga0190363_1001190_pt1 | contig 15428 bp, 13 predicted proteins | sample 48721867_MG_FD_161272 | JGI IMG/M metagenome (GOLD analysis project Ga0190363, IMG submission 161272) | Hydrothermal vent microbial mat bacterial communities from Southern Trench, Guaymas Basin, Mexico - 4872-18-6-7_MG | ecosystem: Environmental > Aquatic > Marine > Hydrothermal vents >... | reverse complement strand
AGCGTTACCGGGCTGAGCTACCGTCCCATTAACATGAATATCTATAATCAAATTATTATTAAAACTTTTTCAATACATAACCATAAAATTCACCACAAGTGAATGGTAAACATTTATAAATTTTTTCAATAATACACAATAATCATGAAATATTCAGAATTCATAGATCCAGCCCCTGTCGATATCGAAGAAATTATAGAAGATGCACTAAATTTTTACAAAGAAAACGGAATAGAAATCGGTAAAAAACCAAAAGTGATATATTCACGCAAACAACCGGAAAAAAGAATCGCGGCTTGTTATATATCAAGGAACAAACCAGACCTCAACAAAATAAAAACCCATTATAAAAACATCATCACTCAAATTATAAACGAATTTGATGATCTGGACACCAAAACCGCGCTTCAAGAAACAATAAAAGTAATGGAAGACCTGCAAGATGATATAAATACACCCATTCCAGAGAAAGATTTCCAAAAATACATTGAAACAGGAGCAGATATAATAGTATTTCCTTATTATTATGTAACCAGTGAGGATTCCTACCTTATACTTGCCCATGAAGTATGGCATATGATAGAGGATGAGGCAAAACTCCTTCACGAGAATATCACGATAAGAGAAGGGACAGCAACTTATGCCGCAATCACGTTTATGAAACATACAAAACATACCAATAATCTCGACCCGTACCTGTTGGTTCCCATGTATTTGAAAAGCAATGATATAGAGAACACACTCACAGATATAATAACATTCATACATCACTACTTCACAGCGGGTGTGCTTGAGAAAAAACTTTCAGGACACGAAAACCCGCTAAAAGCCCTGTTAGATAGGAAAACAAGAGATTATCTCGAAAAAGAGACCTTGAAGGAAATCTTAAAGTTAATGCTTACCATCTTTTAAAAGTTATAGCGCCCTGGGTAGGACTCGAACCTACGACCTACCGGTTAACAGCCGGGCGCTCTACCTGCTGAGCTACCAGGGCACATAAGCACCTCTCAGTAAAATAGAATATTTGTATGAGTTTTTAAATTTTACTCACACAATCAATTTTCCGTTCCCTTTAACAGCAGAGACGTTTCCTCTAAATTTTATACAGTTTTTCTCAAAAGAAACCGTTCCAGAAAAATCGGTTATCTCTATGCTACTGTTTTTTGCTGTTATAGTCAAACCCTGTGTATCAATTTCAAAATCAACATCGCGGAATATGGTTTTTCCAACATTTATTTCATGAACAGTTAGATTGTTTACTGGAAATTCTATTTCGGTTTTTCCAGAACAGGAAAGCTTTATCCGTTCCCCCCTCAACATAATGGAACCATGAAAGTTTCTTATATTCACATCATTTATTGTGATGTTTAAACCCGAGTCCGGGAGCAATTTCAAATTCTTTCCGTACACCGAGATACCGACATCTTTCGAAGGATGTTTCGCAGAAGAAAAAAATCCTGTAACAGGCAATTCCTTCAACCACTCATTTGCTTTCTCAAGAATATGAGAAAAAACACCATGATCCAAGCCCCCAGTAAGTAAGAACGATACAGCAAATATTGCTGCAAATGAGGCAGCAAGAATCCTCCAATCAAACATATCCAATATTAAGATACAAGTTTTATATATTTTGTTTCACAATACTCTTGGATATGAAAGAAGTATTCTTTCAAATGACACCAGGAGGAGATTGGATATCCATACTAATGTGGTTTGTTTTTATGCTGTTTCTGTTCTTCTTTTACCCAAGAATGATGATTTCACAGATAATGTGGAAGCTGGAAAGGACAGCAAGAGAGCTGGAAAAAATGTCTGAGGATTCCAAAAGATTTATAGCAAAGGAGATTTCCAAAAAACTGGACAAAAAACTTAAGGATTCCATTAGTATGTTTTTTGAATTTTTCGTAATATCTCCTGTCTCACTCGACCCTTATGGAGTGGTGAAAAAATTCGACCACATTCTGAGAAACCAGAAGGAAAGATTTCGGTACTTTGTCAATCAAATTGCACCAAATCTGAATGAAGAAAAGAAAGCTTCCATTGAAATGGGTCTTGCCGGAGGCATAACCATGCACCAGATAGCCAAGATGGTTAGACATTATGTCGAGCTCGTTAGAGAGACGAAAAACATACAAATAGCAATACTCCTTCAAATGCAGTTGCCCATGATAGAAAAAATTGCAAAAGCCATGTTTAGAGGAACAAAATCGCTTACAAAAGGCGAACCCATAGGGGACAGTTTTGGTCCATATGTCGCTGCTGCTCTGATAGGCAAAAATAAGGTAAAAGAAATAGCAGAAGATGTTGTGATGGCAAAAATAAGAATGAAGGGAAGAAACGTTTTTGTACTTAAATCCAAGGGTCCTGGTGGAAGACTCGGAAGGCTTGATGAAGCCATTGCTGTACTTACGAAAAAATATAAAATAGCAAGAATAATCGCTATAGATGCTGCCGCAAAACTGGAAGGTGAAAAAACAGGGTCCATCGCGGAAGGTGTTGGCATAGCCATGGGTGGTCCTGGAGTGGAAAGATTTAATATAGAGGAAATTGCCGTTAAGAAAAAAATACCGCTGGACTCTGTGGTTGTAAAGATGAGCCAAGAGGAAGCCATAACACCCATGAGAAAAGCAATAAAGGACTCCCTGCCTCAGGTAATTGAATCCATAAACAGAAGTATAGAGAGGACAAAAAAAGGTGAAAATATTATAATTATCGGTGTTGGAAATACATCGGGTGTCGGAAACTCAGGAGAGACCGTGAAAAGCGTGAATGAATGGGTAGAAAAAAGAGAAAGAAAAATAAGGGCTTTAAAAAGAAAAAACCGAGATCTGGATGAAAATCTTGTATAGCAAGTGTTTTTATGAAGGTAATAAGTGATTTCCACATACACGGAAGGTTTAGCAGGGCGACCAGTAAATCAACAACTATTCCCAACCTTGTAAAATACGCAAGAATGAAAGGTCTGCATCTTCTGGGAACAGGAGACTTTACGCATCCAAAATGGATGGAGGAACTGAAAAAACACCTTTACGAGGACGGAACAGGAATTCTGAAAACCAAGGACGGTTTTTGTTTTATCCTGCAAACAGAGATATCCCTTGTGTATTTTCAGGACGGAAGACTGAGAAAAATTCACAATCTCGTTCTATGCCCAAATTTCGAAACAGCAGAACAGATAACCGAAACCCTGAAGAAGAGAGGCAGGGTGGACTATGATGGAAGACCAACCTTCGGCATACCCTCTCCGGAATTTGTCGAGCTGATGAAGTCTGTAGACAAACGTGTTGAGATAATACCCGCACATATCTGGACACCATGGTTCGGCCTTTTCGGTGCAAATTCAGGTTTTAATTCCATTGAAGAATGTTTCCAGGATCAGGCAAAGCATATCTTTGCTCTAGAAACCGGTCTATCCAGCGACCCTGCAATGAACTGGAGACTTTCCGCTCTAGATAAATACACACTTGTCTCAAACTCGGATTCCCATTCTCACTGGCCTTGGAGAATAGGCAGGGAAGCAAATGTTTTCGAAATGAAAAGGCTTACATATGATGATTTTATAAAAATAATAAAGGATAAGGACCCCAAAAAATTTCTATACACCATTGAGTTTTTTCCTGAAGAGGGCAAATACCATCTGGACGGACACAGAAACTGCGGTGTTAGGCTGAGCCCCAAGGAATCCATAAAGAACAAAAACATATGCCCCGTCTGCAAAAAACCCTTAACCATAGGGGTTCTTCACAGGGTTGAAGAACTTGCTGACAGAGAAGAGGGTTTTATCCCAAAAAACGCAATACCATTCAGGTCTCTGATACCTCTGTCTGAAATAATCTCCTATGTTACAGGAGCATCCCAGGTTTCTTCTCAAAGGGTATGGAAGATTTACACAAAACTTATAAAAGCCTTCGGAGACGAGTTTACAGTTCTATTAGAAGTTCCGAAGGAGGAATTGCTCAAAATTACGGAAGAGAAAATAGTCGATGCTGTATTGAAAGTCCGTGAAGGAAAGATAAGAATGGAAGCTGGTTTTGATGGTAAATACGGATACCCTGTTTTTGATGAAAAAACAAAACCCAGAGAAATACAGCAAAATCCACGGATACAGAAAAGCCTTACGGATTTTTCTATCTCTTCCACACAACTGTGATGTGCCCAGACTTTTCCGTTACATAGGTATAGTCAGCATAAACCTTTATGGTTTTCTGAAGAAGCCCCATCATCTCTCCAATGTTAGCTACAAGCCTGCAAACAGTTCTGTACTCCTTTCCATTCCACAGCTCTATTTCCCTTTCATAACCACATTTACTCAAAGCCATATCACCACTATCAATCTTAAGAAACAATTTGTTCCATCCATTTTCATTCTTAACCATTCCGTTTCCAACATTCTTTACAATTATTTCAACAGGAAACGCTATTTCATTATCACCCCAGTATCTAACAGGACCTTTGATATTTATTTCAATTTTCACAGGACCTCTGCTTGCGCTTAAAGTTTCAGAAGGAAGGGTACCTCCAGAATCTATAATTCTTTTTATCTCATCCTTTGATACAAATGTTACGGTTTTTGCTGCGTGGCTTGTATATCTATATTCCGCCCTTGCAATGGGCCAATAATCAACACTCAATCCCTCAGATACCCGGGGCGCTTCACAGGAAAACTTGCATGTTTTAACCTCACCCTCACCCCCTGTCTTTACACTTCTTGGAAACAGCATATCCACCGCACATACACCGTTACATTGCCAGTTTTCCAAACCCAGAAGTTTAACCACAACATCTTCAGCTTTAACATCACCGGTGTTTCTCAATTTAATGTAAAAACTAACTGGTTCACCAGAAAAAACCTTGCTTACATCAGATCTAAAATCCTCTATCACTACACCTGATCCAGAGCGATTCTCACTCACACACCCAGAAACCGAAATCAGAATGAAAAGAACAAGCATTGTTTTTATGATTCTGCTTCTCATACAATCACCCAGACCTCACAGTTACCACACTTTCAGCATCCACGAAATAGCTGTAAACAGCAGATATCTTTATCTCCTTATAGCCAATATCGCTTTTCACATTCTCAACCCTTACATAGCATTTTATGGTGTTGTGCTTTCCTTTATACAAATCAACCACACCACCGTTTTTGAGTGATTCACACTCCCCCAAATCAATACTCGAATCCACTTTCATTTTCAAAACAATTTTATTCCATTCTCCACCTTCGGTTTTTTTACACTTACCTCTTAGGCACGGTGTTCCATCACCAACATTCTGAATATCTATAACCATAGGAAATTCCACACTTTTCCCATCCACAATCCTTATCGGTGCCTCTGTCCAGATCTCTATTTTTATCGGAGAATGTGTAGAGCTTTGCGTACTCAAAGGTATGCTTTTATCTCTATCCTTCAAATTTATCAGTTCTTCCCTTGATAACACAGGCAAAACAACCACAACATCTGTTCTATAATCATAAAAAACCCTGACAGTTAATGGATAAATCTTCTCCATATCTCTTGGAAGGTTCGCGGGTGCTCTATAAGTCCATGTACATGTCCGTATTTCACCTCCTGTTCCAAAAACAGGATCAGGAGGCATGAGAAGTATTTGTTTTCCCTTACTCGTATATCTACACTCTTCCTCATTGGGTAATTTCTCCCCTCCTCTCCAAGGACCGCCCTGTGTAAACCCCTCATCCCTCCAGTCCTCATCAAGACCGAGAAGCTCAGCAAACACATTTTCTGCTCTAACAGAGCCAAGGTTTTGGAATTTTACTCTGAAGTTTACAATCTCTCCAGGATAGACCTTATCCATATCAGGACCAAATTCAAGAATTTTCACACCGTTTCCATATTTTTGGTTCTGAGTAATACAGCCGGAAGAAACCACCAATGCTATAGTTACAAGCAAAACCAATTTGCACAATCTCATTATGTTTTATTTTCATTCTAAGAATTTAAAAGAATCCTAACTCTTCTCCAATAACCTTCACCTGTGTTGTCGCATCTACCTGATACCTGTATTTCACATCAACTTCTATTATTTCCTTTTGACTTATTTCCACCGGCTCTACTGTAACTTCACATGTAACCTCTGCTTCCCTGCCTTGCCACATCTCAATCACCTCACTACCTCCGGTGCACTCCTCTCCACCAACTATATGCATTGTATGAGGAACCTTAACAGTAACCTCTATCGGGTAATCCATCTCCACATCACCCCAGCCATAATAACCCTCATTGCTTATGGTCCCTTCCCCAATATTTCTGATTATTATGTGTATGGGCAAGTATGGATCCCTCCCCTCTGTTTTTATGAAATCTCCTGTAATTATTTCCACACTCAGCGGACCGCTGGTGTACCTTGTTGGCTCTCCCGGTATCGTTTTACCCTGATGTATAAGCCTTCTCAACTCATCCGCATCAACTATTGTTACGGGTTTGGTTGCAACCGTGGTGTAATCATAAGAAACCCTCACCTTGGGCTCATACAAAACTTCGGTTCCTTTTGGAAGTACAGGAGCTTCCAATATCCACTGTTTCGTTCGGGTTTCTCCAGGTGTGTTGTACTGCTCATTCGCGGCTTTAAGATCACCAAGATCCTCCTCAGACCACACAGCACCCCATTCTGTTAGGCTTATCCCGTAAAGCTCCGCCCTCACATCCTTAGCATCATATTCCCCCATATTCTGAACCTTGAGAAGCAGTTTAACCCTGTCACCAGAAAGATAAGGCTGACCCTTCAAATCTGGTTCCCATGTTATTATTCTAACACCAGGACCGAACTTTACAGTCTCACCACCCCCTCCGGGAAAAACACAGCCAGAGGAAAGAACAATTAGCATTATCAAGGTAACTACCAGAATTTCTCCCAGTTTATACCGAGAAACCCCATTCATTAGAAACCCTCTATTTTTAATATTTTCAGTTAATTATTTATAAGCATTCATATCTTAGGTTCCACCGTGACTCTTACCTCCCTTCTGAACTCATAGGTATATTTTATAGCTGTTGTTACATGTATGGTAGACTCTTTCGGAAGATTTACCTCCTGTGGTTTGGGAAGCGGTATCGGGCATATTATCTTTGGCGATTCTCCCTTTATAAGTGCTATCTTTCCCTCTTTTTTGAAATGTTCTTCCAAACACTCTTTGAGTCCTGAATAAACATCACCTTTCCCATTACCAGCTCTATAAACTATATCATACTTTCCACCCCTTCCCATCTTCGTTGTCTTCATGCATATCGTGCCGCTGCTCAACCTGCTCGGATCGCATTCACCCTGCCAATCAAATTTTATTTCATTCCCTTCTGAAAGAAAACCGCTTCCTCGGTTTTTTATTTGAAAACCAAGTGTGATTATACCACCTTCATCCCCAACAGGAACAGGTTGCTGTTCCTCTACAGTGAGATAGGGTTTTACAGGACCGTATCCCTCTGTTATGTAAGAACCCCTTGATTTGAGCTTACCCTCATCGAGAAGTTTCTGATACTCCCTGTAATCTATAAGAGTTATTGATGTGACACTCTCTGTTGTATAAGTATATCTCGCGTAAATCTTAAGGTCACACCTGCTCAAAATCCTTATGTTTTTATCAGAAACAAGGTTCCAACTAACCGGTTTTGTCTGTAAGGGAAGCAACTCTATCTTACACCCAACACCCCTTTCGGTAATTTTCTTACCACCAGGACATTCGGGCACAACCTTACTGAAAAGCCCGCACGTATCATAAAGCACAACCTCTATATCATCAACCCTTTCATTTCCCCTGTTCTCTATATAAGATTGAAGTTTTATCTGCTGTCCCGGAGCAACCCTGTTCGGCAGGGCTTCCAAACTTTTTATAACTATAACATCGTGTGCAAATTCCGTTTTTCCACCACATAAACCAGGCAGCACACACAATTCCTGAGGCACGTTAACACACCCGGAACTAAGCAAAACAGCAAGAAGCAGTAAAGAAGCAAAAACCTTCCGCATATTTTATTTAATTCTGTGAAAGATTAATATATGTTATGAAAGCCCAAGCGGTTTTTGAGTTCATGATCGCATTCATTATATTCTTTGCCGTGATTCTATACACTCTTAACCACTTGCATTCCACGGTGTGGATGTTTAGCAATGAATATTATGTAAACGCACTTGAAACTAAAGCCCTCCAGATCTCAGAACTTCTCGTAACATCCCCTGGTATATGGGAATCCGGTTTTCCCAAATCCCCCGGCCTTGCAAGCAAATGGCCAATCCTCAATTCAACAAAAATCCAATGGTTAAACACTTCCTGTACAAATAATTATCAGAATATACTGAAGAGCTTTGAGATAAATTCCACAAAAAACGGCCTTAAAATCACAATCACCGAAATAGGGAACTCCAAACCCCTTTTAGACTGCGGAATCCTTCCTGAAAACAAAATTCACGCCAGCATGAGAAGAATCGCACTCTCAGAAACAGGAAAACTTCTTAGACTCGAAGTAAGTGTGTGGTAGAAAGTTTTCCCCTACCTACACTCTCCTCAGCTTTGAAATGGAATTTCTTTTTCAAACCCTGTGCAGTTTCTATACCGATACCCATCACTCCAGCAACTCTAAGAACATCACACCTTCTTTTCTCTCCTACAGAAAAATATTCTTCCCTCGGTCCTGTCACGATGTCTTCTCCGGCAAACAAAACCCTGACTCTATATTCACCCCTTTCTAAATTACCGAAACTGAAGACCAACCTCTCCGCTTTTTTACCCGGAATGGAAACATTTTTCTCACCCCTCAAAGAAAGATTCCCATCAGAAACCTCCACATAAACATTACCCTGCACTTGATCCTCGATGTTGTTATATACAATCACAGTGACATTCTCTGTTTGGTTTTCTCCTATATCTTCTGCATTTACTACAATCTCCACCGGTGTTGTGTATTTCAGTTTGATTACAATCTCTCTATTTACCACAACATCACCATTAAGCGAGAAATCCCTGTTCACGGTTCCGTTCAAAACCTGATAAACCGGAACAAGAACGGTAAGCATCCTCCTTCCATCAGGAAGCTCTGTGATGTTTATCCTATAGAACCCCTCTGGATACACGGAATAATCAAATGTACAGTTAGCAAAGGAGTAACCGCTATTAGTCAATGGAATTGCAACAGGAAGCGTGAGGTTTCTGAACCTTCTTGTTTTTCTAATCACATGATATTTGACCACCTCGGACTTCTCAGGCAGATAGTAATCGAATCTTTCAATTGCTATTATAGGCTTGCACATCTCCATGAGATGCCTGCTTGAATTTGTTATTATAGTTTTTTCCAGCGCTTCAGCAATCTCGTATTCCGGTCTGAAAACAATTTCCATATCACACCATTTCCTGTTACATTTTACCCTTGTTGCTACTTGCTTGTTTCCTATTTTTGGATCCTTCTCCAAACCTGGATCCCCGAGAATGGAGAATTCCTTTAATGCTTTCGCTTTGACCGTATCACCTCTGGTAATCCAATTGAACGGATCCCATGTGAACCAATCCTCCCTGAATTCATTCAAAGCTTTTATGAATGCCTGCCCAATTGTTTTTTCCTGATTGAAAAATCTTACATCAAGCTCCGCAGAATAAGGAGAATACACCACACCAGAAGAACCTATATAACACAAAGAACCCTTCCTGATCATTTCAGGACCGAAGTGGTTCATACCGAGACTGGAACCATCCCATACGATTTTCGCTTTTATCCAAGGTATCTCTGAATAGCGAACCGACTCGTTCCCTCTATAAGGGGAATCAAATATATCCCATTGATTATATTCATTAGGCAGTATCCAATACGTTCCATTTCCAACACCCTCATAATATATTATTTCTGATTCTGGCATGTACTTGAAAAGATTCGTTTTGTTGAGTTCAGGATGTTTTTCGGGAAAAAGCGATGCAATGATTTTTGCTGTGAGAGTTTCAGGATCGTATTCTCCGCTTTCTATTGCCTTTTCCAATGCATCCATGATGCTATCAAAATTCAGTTCAAATGCAGACCAGTCATACTCAAGATAGGCCTCAAGACCCTGCTCAGCAAACTGCAAGACCTTTATGATTACGAAAGCGTTTGAGGCTGCAGTGCCTATGGATTTTCCGAGAAGCGAGCTTGTTTTTTCTCCTATTTTGTTCGCATTCTCAAGAAGTTCTTTTATACTGCTTGGCATCAAATCCGAAATCAGAGTTTCGATATCAGACCTGTACTCCACAAGCCTTGTGACATTGTAACCCTGATTATTCAGAACACTTTCTATACTTTTTCCCTGCCACATACCACCTCCTATATAGAGCAAAACCACTGGCCAGTATTGATGGAGATATTCTGCTGCAACAAGAGCGGTTTTGCTGCTTCTGTTCAGACCGATTCTCGCATCGAGAAGGGATATTTCTTTAAGGCTTTCTAGAAACCTTCCAGGAGCGAGATCTATTCTTCCATCCCCATTCAAATCCCCATAATCCACATCACTAACAAACCACTCTCCATCCTCAGGGTCATTCCATGCATACCATGCATTTTCCACAGGATCCTCCTTTACTATGAACGGAATGTTTCCCAAAAGAATGATAAATCCACCATCAAAATAATACCAAGGAGTATAAAACATTCCTTTTTTATCAAGATATTTCACTGCCAGATTTATACAGGATTTAACTTCATTCACCCCGTTCTTTTGATTCCAACATACAGAATCACAGTTTTCCGGAAGGGTCTTTCCTTCAGGATATTCCGGCTGCTTCAAATCCACGGTGACGATATACCCATTTCTTTCAGCTGCGATTCTTCCAGCAAGAAGTGATGAGGAATGATTGAGGTTTGCTACCACAAGGTACCTCACAGACTGATTTCTTTGCCGCATTTCCCTGAGATACACCTCTTGTATCTCTTGTGTTGTGTTCTGTGATAAGTCCATATACTCGAAATCACCATCCTTTTCGAAAACCAAAGGAATTCCCAAATATTTTGCAAGTGCAGATGCAAACACGCCTCTCAAAGAATCATTCACATAAATTCTTCTGCTTTCATTAGGAAAGAACAGATCCGGTATATCTTCCCTGCTTATCTCAAAGGAATTGTTTCTGTTTAGAGAAATTCCCAGAGTATATATGTAATCTGGATCATATTCCTTTATGTAATTCACAACCTCTTCATCCACCTCATCAACAACCACCACAGGCACAGAAACCGGAGAAGCACTCAAAACATTTTTCCAAAATGTGTTCGTTATCAGAAGAGAATGATTCGTTGGTTTTGGGATTTCCTTTTCCACCCCAGGATAGAACACAGGACCCATAAGTATTGAATACTTAACTGGTTTTTCATCAACCCATATCGGTACGAATCCCGGATCCGGATTGTTTACAAGAAGCTGGCCTGTAGAGACTACAGTTCCGGTGTTGGTTAATCTGATGGGATGAGAAAAGGTTTCGCCATAATCAGTAGAATATATTACAAAAAGATTTCTTTCGACTGGATCAACATAGTAGATGTAAAGAGTATCGTTCGAGTCGATTGATAACCCAAATTTATTAATTCCCTCGAATGTTATGTTATTAAAAACAAATTTGAGTCTAAAATTCTCATTTTCCAATTTCATTAGATAAAGAGCACGATTATTAAGTGAAGTATATGCTATAAAAATATTATTGTTACTGTCGTGGACAACAATGAAATTTGGTGTTACATTTTTCGCTACTTTTATTTGTGGAATAAACATTCCACCATTATTGATAGATATGGATTTTGAATAAAATAAATCATAATTTGATGTTATTGGATTATCTTGACGAAAAATAATATGAAGAGTATTATTCTTGTCGATGTCTAACCAATTAAACACAATATAAAGATAGTTATAAGAATAAGATGAAAGAATAATTCTCTCTTTTGACCATGTATTACCATAATCTGATGAGGTTTTAAGATAAACATTACCCTTATATCCTTTACTATAAATTACATACAGAGAATTATTGTTATCAATTCCAAACATAGATGTTAAACAATAACCTTCACATATTATATGCGGTTCAGACCACGTTCTTCCACCATCTTTTGAAAAAATATGAATTATTTTAAAATGAGTAGGAGATATTATATAATCATATACCACATGTAAATAACCTCTACTATCAATTCCGATAATTCCTCTATTAGCAGAGGCGTGCCAACTATCACTAATACGATCAGTTAAAACCATTGGTTTTGACCAATTAAATTTATTAAATTTTGTAAATTTAAGAACTGCACTAAAGTTCCAAGCATCTGGTGTTGACGATTCAGCATATATCAAGTAGAGCGAACCGTTTATATCTTTTATCAATTTTGGTCTGTTTACATCACCACCAAGAAGTACTGTAGGATCGGGTGTAGTAGTTATAATTGTGTACTCATTAGCATCAACAAAATTAAAACATAGTACAAATTTAACCATGAAAATTACGAATAATAAATACAATTTCTTCATATTTAGGCATTTATTATAAATATTTAAATCTTATGGGCTCTGTGAATTTAATTCTTGAAAACAAAACAATAAATATAAAGACTATGAGTAAAGGAAATGGCTTTTGATCTTACAGTTTGCATATACTGCAACCACAAATATTAAAGGCAGGCACGAAGAAGTTTAAATCTTTGGTTTCATTCCAGAGCGTGGATGTTTCTAAAATGATTATATATGGATATAAGGAAAAAAGTAGAGGGGATATGTGAAATTAAGTGCAATTACGGAATTAAGCTCATAAATTCGTTAAAGTTAATTTTAAATATTAATTATATTTAATTAAATTTAATTACCAATTTCTTCAACCAATTGGTGATTCAATGCCCAAAAAAGGAAAATATACAACCGTTTCAATACCTGTGCAGTTAGCGGAGAAAATAGAAAAAAGAATAGAGGGAACTGGGTTCAACTCTGTCTCAAGTTATGTGACCTATATTTTGAGACAAGTTCTGTCCAGTATAGAGGAAAAGGAAAAAAAGGAAAAAGAAGTATTCAGCAAGGAAGATGAAGAAAGGGTAAAGAAAAGGTTGGAAGCTTTGGGTTATCTTGATTAGGAGGTTCGCTATGCTTGTTATAGGTATTGATGGCGCTACCTGGGATATTATAGAACCCAATCTTGATAAACTTAAAAATTTCAAAAAACTTATCCAAGAAGGAAACAAGTCAACAATAAATCTTTCCCAGAAACCATGGTCGCCTTCTGTGTGGTGTTCTATGTTTTCAGGAAAAACACCCGAAGAACATGGGCATAAGGATTTTGTAAAAAACGGGGAAATAGTCAGGAGAGAGGATATAAAGGTGGAGTTTATATGGGATTTGCTCCAGAAAAAAGGTATATCAGTAAAGGTTCTTGGAGTTCCTTTTGTGGTTCCGCCCTATAATTTCAATGTTGATTTCGAGTTTGTGGCAAATGGTCTTCCTGTGGAAATAGAGGAAATAAAGAAAGATACAGAAACCATAACAGAAAAAGCAGAGGAAATACTAAAAAAGGAAAAACCTGAAGTTTTTATTGTGGTTTACACAGCCTTGGATAGGGTCTGTCACCTTCACTGGGGAGAACCGATAGTTTTGGAAATGTATAAAATGATTGATGAAGCACTGGGCAGACTTATAAAATATGATGAAGAGATAATAGTAATATCTGATCACGGTTTTTGTGATTATGATAAAGCACCCATAAGAACATTACCGAAAAGAACACCCAAAGGTGAAATAAAGGGAGATCATCACCCAGATGCGATACTCATAACCAAAAATATATCCTATCCCATAAAGCAGCCTGAGGATGTTTTTTTCGCTATAAAAGAGAAATATTTGAAAGGTGGGTAAATGGACAAAGAGATTATGGCTTTGCCTTTAGAGAAGAAGATAGAAAAATCCAAAGAGATCATAAAAAAAGCTTTTGAGAAATTCGGGAGAGAAAAAATAGCTGTAGCTTGGACCGGAGGAAAGGACAGCACCCTTCTTCTCTGGCTCGTAAGAGAAGTGTGTAAAGAGCTCAATATAGATTTACCGAAAATAATGTTTATAGATGAGGGGGATGTATTTGAAGAGGTTCTTGAATTTGTTGAAAAAGTGAAAAAGAAATGGAATCTTGATGTTGTTCGTGTTAGAAACGATGATGTTCTCAAACAGGTCAACAAAGTCGGGGACATCGTCAAAGTTGATCTGCTTAATGAGAGAAACAGAAAAGAACTTGAAAAGATTGGTTTCAAGGGAAAGGAATTTCCCTTTGAACCTGAATCATATGTGGGAAACCATCTCATGAAAACCGTTGTTGTGAAGATGTTTCTTGAAGAGAACGGTTGTAAAGCCTTAATTACGGGTGTTAGATGGGATGAACAGGAAGCTAGGGTAAATGAAACTTATTTTTCTCCGAGAAGCGATCCGGATCATATCAGGGTTCATCCCATACTGCATTTCACTGAAAGAAATGTGTGGGAAACAATCCACAAATACAAAATACCTATAAATCCGCTGTACGAAAAGGGTTACCGCTCACTTGGTGCAAAATCAACCACAAGAAAAACCGATGACAAACCTGCATGGGAACAAGATTTTGAAAAGATACCGGAAAGAGCAGGAAGAGGGCAAGATAAAGAGAAAATAATGGAGAGATTGAGGGAATTGGGATATATGTGACTTAAAGAAATTTTTTAACCATTCTTCTGATGAATTTTGATTTTATTCCGGTTTTTCTTTCTATCGTTTTCAGGATTACGAGATCGTTTTGATCGAGGAATTTCATAACAAGAAGAAGAAAACTGTAAAGGATTATAAATACAGGAAATGTAAACACAAGAATGTACCAGGGGATTGATAGAAAGAGGTGTTTTAAAACAGTATAGAGAAGTAGAAGTGATATTGTACCGGAAACCAAAGGTTTTGTGTAACTTTTTTGTATGGGTTGAAGGCCTGTATATTTAAAACAAAATGCCACCCCCATAAGTGAAAGGAGAATAAAGGAAAAGGAAGTTGCAAAGGCAGCTCCTATAATGCCAAATATTGGTATTAGCAGAATATTTAGTATTAGATTTGCAACGGAAGCAAAGGAAATGAATATCATATTAAACTTTGGTTTTCCTATCACAAGAATTGTGGAGTTTGATAGACCCAATATCGTAAAGACAAAAAATCCTATAGAGAGAATCATAAAAGCTGTGCTTGCATGTATCGCTTCTCGTCCGAATAGAATTGAAAGGATATTATCAGGAAAAAACAATGCAAGAAGGAAAAAAGGAAAAACAATGGAAAACAGCCATTTTGATATCGATTTATAGAGTAGATTAAAGCCAGTTTTATCGTTTTTACCATAAATTTCTGACATAACTGGTAGGAAAACGTATCGGAAGGAAAAAAGAAAACTCAAAAGAAGTCCTGCTGTTGGTAAAGCGATATTGTAAAGA
>Ga0190363_1001189_pt1 | contig 15448 bp, 18 predicted proteins | sample 48721867_MG_FD_161272 | JGI IMG/M metagenome (GOLD analysis project Ga0190363, IMG submission 161272) | Hydrothermal vent microbial mat bacterial communities from Southern Trench, Guaymas Basin, Mexico - 4872-18-6-7_MG | ecosystem: Environmental > Aquatic > Marine > Hydrothermal vents >... | reverse complement strand
GGTAGAGCTCTTAAAAGATTACGACTTTATCTTTCTCCATTTTAAGCCAACCGATGCCGCTGGTCATGACAACAATCCAAAGAAAAAGGTGGAGATGATAGAGAGAGCGGATGAAATGATTGGTTATATAGTTGAGAGCATCGACCTTGAAAATACTGTAATAGCAATTACCGGAGACCATTCAACGCCGTGTGAAGTCAAGAACCACAGTGGCGATCCAGTTCCTCTGTTAATTGTCGGTGGAGGAGTTAGAGCGGATTACACAGAAAGCTTTGGTGAAAGGGAATGCATGCGGGGCGGAATAGGTAGAGTTAGAGGAAAATACATAGTGCCCATGATGATGGACCTAATGGGGAGAGCCGAAAAGTTTGGAGCTTAGCCTGTTTTCTTTTATTTCTGCTTTGTTTATTGTCTCAATGGAATCCGTTGCTAAGTCCACAATAAGCAACTTATTAGTTAGGTACTCGCCCCAGTGGGTTATAATTTTAACGGCCTCTGCCCCCTCTATGGTATCGATAATCCCTGCAAGTGCCCCAAAAATTGCTGTTTTTCATTTTTGTCTCATCAAACTCTGAAAATAGCTCTTCTAACTTCTGTGTTTTTCTTGGGATTATGGTAGTAATCCCATAAGGGCCTTTGATGCCACCGTGCACCAGCGGGACAATACTCAGAGATGCCTAAGAGCCTCTATTAGAATGTCGTTTTCCTCTCTTTTCCGTATGCTGAACCTTATGTAGGCAGGTAACCCAAAACTTGAGCAGTCCCTAACAAGTACTCCCTTCTCTCTAAGCCTTTCAACAGTACTTTTTGCATCCCCAACATATTTAATAAAAAAGTTTGCATCGCTTTTCACGTTCAATTCTCTTTCTATTCGACTTTTCTCTTTCCAGGCTAGTGGTATTGTTCTTTTTAAGTGCTCAAATTCATCCGCTATGACAAATTCCAAAAACGCATAGCCAAAAGATCCAATGCTCCATGGCATCCTTACACTCTTGAAGGCATCTTCAAAGCCAACAACATAACCAACCCTAATCCCGGGTAAGCCATAGCTCTTTGTGAAAGTCCTCAGCTTTACTATTTTTTCACCTTCGGGGCTTTTTGCATTTTTTACGAAGTCTATAAAAGCTTCATCCAATACGAGAAGCGAATTCTTATCTTCCACTTCTTGGATTAGGGGCTTAAGCTCTTTCACTCTGTAGAATTTTCCATCGGGATTGTTGGGATTGCAAAAGAAGACAATACTGCTTTTATCAACTCTTTCAGCCACTGCATTTGGATTATTAGGGGTCTTTATAACTTCGGCACCAAAAATTCTTGCAATCCTCTCATATTCCCCGTAGGTGTGCTCTGGGATAATTACCTTCCTTCTTTCTTTCATCGCGAGGATGCCGACTAGATATAAAGCTTCCGTTATTCCAGCTGTAACCGTCAAGGGCTCCCCTACAATGTTTGAAAGCTCCTCTTCAAGCCTTTCCCAGTAAAGATAGCGATTGCTTAAGGCTTTAGCACGTTCAACCATATCATCCACCCATTCTGGAAGATAAGGATTTAACGATGCTGAAAAGTCTAACAATCCTTCTCTTCTGGCACCTCCATGCTGGACTTTAAACTCCACAGGCTTGAGCATTTCACCACCTCCACATGACTAAGCCAGATATAAGGATCCATTCGACCACAACAATCCAGTAAACCCTGAGGGCCTGTTTGATGTCTCCAAGCTCGGGAGTTCTGCCATCAAAACGGTATACCCCCTCTTTCTCAAGCCACACGCCCAAAACAGCACTCATTGCTGCAATAGGCTTATCACCATTTATCTTGAATTTGGCCTTTTTGTAATGAGATAACACCTTTCTGGGGCCGAGAGGAAGGAACAAAAGAACGGTCAAACGAGCAGGAATGAAGTTTGTGATATCATCTAGCCTAGCCGCAAACTTTCCAAAAAACTCATATCGCTCATTCCTATATCCAATCATGGCATCAAGGGTGTTTACAGCTCTATAAATTAGGGCACCACTTAGCCCAAAGATAAGATAATAGAATAGGGGAGCAACTATACTGTCCACAGTGTTCTCGGCGAGACTCTCGATGGTTGCTGAATTAAGATGAGGCCTGTCCAAGCTTTTCACATCTCTGCTCACAATTAAACCGACGTATTTTCGCTGTTCTTCAATATCCTCCCTTATAGTATCCTTTACGTGCCGGGCAAGGCTCTTTATAGCAAAAGAGCTTTTTAAAAGGTAAACACTCACAGCGATGGCAAACCACTTAGGCAAAAAGTAGAGGAGTTTTGAAAGGAAAAAGGCAAAGCCAATTACAATAATCGTCCCCGAAGACCCTACAGCAAAGTCCAGAACTGGACTTCTTCTTTTGTAGTGCTCATCAAAAAATTCAATGAGCTTACCAAACCATACTACAGGGTGAACTAAGGCAGGTGGTTCTCCTATCACTAAATCCAACACCAACGCAAGGAGAAAGATTACCAGCTTCATTTCAGCATCAACACTGTTGGATATTTTATCCTTTTAACTCTTTCCGGGGTTTACTTAGAGATAACTTTCAGAAGAAAACAGAGCTTGCTCAAGGATAGATAATAAAGTTAATCGAAAACTTTAACGGTAATCTTTTGCCACATTTCAAGATATTTCACCGTTAATCGATATGAATGCCTCTCTCACTTTCTTATATTCCTCAATAATCTCCTCGTTTGGTTCTTTTACACCTCTCCTCACATACCACGCCGGATGTCTGAGGTAGAGGACTTCAAAACCAAGCTTTTTTAGAGCCTTATGTGCAGTTCTACCAATGGCAAAAATTGCCTTGGGCTTAAGAATATTGAGCTCCCTTTCCAGGAGCCCTAGCTCCTTCATTCCAAACCTCGTCAGCTTATTTTCCGGGGGATTGCATTTAACGACGTTAGTAATGTACACAAAGTCAGGGTTTATGCCAAGGGAGAAGAGCGTTTTTCTAAGCAGCATCCCGGAGGCATCTCTGTAAAAACATATCCCTGTTAAACCGCACCCTTTCCTTCCGGGTGCTTCACCTACTAAAACTACCTTAGAACCTATCCACCCATTCGCAAAGGGCAAGCCTTCAAAGGCTTTTATTTTTAGCTGATATTCGTAGTACTTCTTACTGCAGAACGTCAACGGTTCTCTAAGGAATTCATGATACAGTTCCACAAGCTCATGGGCTTTTTTCTCATCTTCTCTACCTTTAACCAAAAACCTTTCCTTCGGGTTGTAGATGGTTTTGGCATAAATTCCATAGATTTTCTCGTCCAGGGAAAGAAAGTCTTTCCATGTCTTTAGGAATAGTGGCATAGTTTTGAAGTTTTTTGGATTTATGTAAACCTCACCAACCCTTCCTAGACTCTCAAACTTCAGTAGCATAAAGGATAAAACGTCCAACGGACTTATAATCTTGGTGGTATTATGGAGACGAAAAAGTGTCCTTTTTGTGGAGGAACAATGATTAAGGGGAAAAGCCCTCAGGAAGGCTATGCCCTATATTTCTGGAAGGCCCCATGGAAGAAGGGATTCAAAGGAGCAATTAGTGGAACCATAAAAGCATATCCCTGGCTCTGTCTTAACTGCGGTGCGATAATTCCATATGTAGAAGAAGTCGAACTTCAAAAAGTCAGGGAAGAGTATAATGAGATAAAGCTGGAGGGAGGAATTTGAGAGGTATAGCTTTTTTCTCGGGTGGGAAGGATGGGCTATATGCAGTTTATCTTGCCGAAAAGAGCGGCATTGAAGTTCCGTATTTGCTTGTCCTTAAGACCTCAATAGGACTCTCCCCTCACTGGGAAAATTTTGAAGCCCTTAAGACCCTTGCAGAGGCTATGGGAAAAACCCTCCTCACTTTTGACATGGTGGATGGAGGAGATTCTTTAGCCAGATTTATAGCATCTCTTGAAGTTGATTATATTATAGCCGGCGATGTGTTCCTAGAAGATCATTTCAAATGGGTAGAGTGGCTCGCTGAAAAAGCCGGTGCTAAGAGCTTAGAACCCTTATGGGGGCGAGACACACTTGAATTGGCCAAAGAGATGCTCAATACTGACTTTGAATACGCTATAATTGCAGTAAATAGGAAAAAATTAGGAAAAGAATGGCTGGGATATAAGTTCTCCTCTCCGGAAGATTTGGAGCTATTCTTAAACAAGAACCCAGATATTGATCCTCTCGGCGAAGCAGGGGAATTTCATAGTGTAACTCTCTCCAGTCCCCTCTTTAGGGAATGCTTTAAATTTGAAAAGCTTTCCATTGAGAAAAGCGAAAAGTATTGGTGGCTGAGGTTTAAGGTGGTGGAAGATGATTGGAAAGCTCAATAATAAAGGCATAACTCTTGAAAAGATGCTCAATACTGCCTTGGAACTTTACATAGGAGAAGATGCGGAAAAAGTCAGAGAGCAACTTAGAGGGATTATGATCCACTATTTAAATGACATCAATATCCAAGCGCTTTTAACAGCCGCTCTGCTCCTAGAGGAAAATTTCAAAGTTGAAGGTGACCCCGTAAGCCTAGTGGCAGATGAACTCATAGGGATTGACATTGCCGAATATATTGGGGGTAAAAAAGCGCTTTTCAACTTCTTTTACTACGACACAAAAAAGCCGGGGATTTTAAAAGAGCTTCCGCCCTTTCTGGACGATGCTATAGGGGGCTTCATAGCCGGTTGCATGACAAAGGTCTTCGAGATCATCTCATCCGGGACTCCCAGCAAAGGAAGAGAAAGAGGAGCATAAAGAAAATCGTGATGTAGTAGCTCACTGCAAAAGGAAGGACGCCCACTAGACCAAGGGTATATAGAAACGTCAAAATCAACACCAAAATAAGTAATCTCCGATAGTGTCCCTTCTTCATGGGCGGCATTTAGGGATAGGCTTTTTAAGCTTTCTTGCAATTGGATTAATTAGCCAGGTGATTATATGAGAAACATTATTCCGTTTATGACGAGAGTTCCAATAAAAGGAGACTTTGAAAAAGCTAGGAAGGAAATATGGAGCTTTCCTCTGCTTGCCATCCTTACCTCATCTCTGCCTACACTGATTCTTTACCTTAACCTTCCCCTGAGAAATCTACTGGCTGTTCTCTCGCTTTATTTTATTATGGGCTTACTCCACCTTGATGGATTAGCCGATTGGGCTGATGGGACTATGACCAAAGGAAACAGAGAGAAGAAAATCAAAGCTATGAAGGACTTGAACACTGGCATAGCGGGAATTTTTGCTGTTGTAATGGTTCTCTTCATCCAAATCTACTCTTTGAGCTACGCTCCGTTCTATGCCCTTTTTCTGGCAGAGCTGAACTCGAAGTATGCGATGATTCTTGCACTGACAACAAAAAAGCCTCTCGGAAAAGGATTGGGAGCCTACTTTATGGAGACTATGAACAGAAAGCAGCTTTTTATTGGAAGTTTGATTTACACAGCATTGCTTCTTTCACTGGTAGCTTATGATCAAAAAGTAGTGTTCTCAGTTTTGGGTCTTTTAATTGGGGCTTACATCATAAAACTCAGCTTGGACAACTTCGATGGTTTAAATGGTGACTGCATCGGGGCAATAGCTGAAATAACAAGGGCCGGAACGCTTTTGATCTTGGCTTTCATTTGGTGGTATCTATGATAATCATCTTAGCAGGCGGAAAATCTACAAGAATGGGAAAGGAAAAGCCCGTCCTCGAGATAGCCAATAAACCGATGCTTCTCTGGGTTTATGAGCAGGCCTCAAAGGTAGATGACGTTTTAGTCGCAGTGAGCAGAAACACTCCAAAAACTAAGGAGTTCTGCATTAAAGAGGGAATTCCTTTTGTTGAAACAAGCGGAAAAGGTTACGTGCATGACATTCAAGAGCTTTTACGAGAATTTGGACCCTTTATAAGCATCTCTGCAGATGTTCCTTTTGTGAAAGCAAGTGATTTCTGGCTCATCAAGAAAGCCTTTGATGGAAAGACGAGCTTAACAGGGGTTCTTTCCCTAAGCATTATCCCAAAAGACCTCAACCCTGTAGTTTATAAGGGGTATGCAATCGTTGGGCTAAACGCCGTGGCTGAAGAAGAGGAAGAATTCTTCGAGCTTACAAATCCGCTACTGGCTTTGAATGTGAACACTCCAGAAGAGCTGGAAAGAGCAGAACGGATAGCATCAGTGCTTTTCTCCTTCAAAGAGGGGATATTAACAGCAGAACAGCTATCGCTGACACAATCATTTGGATTATAAGCTGCAAATTTGGCAGTGGAAGGCTTTTGGGGAAGATATGAAGGCTAACCATATATTCCCCCCGGAGGAATGCTCTCCGGATTGAACCCTTCATCACAGGAGCTGATAGTGGCATTGTACCTCGAAAGTGCATCTTTAACGAGATACCTCTTATCCTGAGGTATTTTTTCCAATACTCTCTTCGTCTTTTCTATAACCTCCAACTCCTCCTTGGTGGGCTGTTTATGGCAGTTGTATCCCTATGAACCAAGACCGCATTCTTTAGAGAGCAGAAACCTTTGAGGGTTTTCATCCACGAATATCACATGAAGTCACATGCCCTTTAACGAATGTTCAATTCCAATAATATTTGATGAATTGACTGTAGCCAGTAGATTTTCTATTTCATGGGGTTTGCTAACATAGCATGAGAGTCCAACGCTTCCATTCAGGCTTTTATAAGATGCCCAATTAAAGGGTTTTTCAGGCATTTCTGTTATGTAGTCAATGGTTTTCTCGTGCATGTTCAGAGCCTTTTCGTACATGACGAATTGATACGCCGGAACCGTCAGGAAAAGAAAGGATATAAGGAACACCGCCCCCTATTTTTTCTGTCCCTCTTAAGGAGTGCAAGGAGGATCAAGGCAACTTCAGCGAGCAGGATAACCGTCAGGTCTGAGGATAAATCCGGATATTCCATGCCGTACGAAGGTTCTATAAGCTCTATTTCATAAAATTCAAGCCCTTTCTGGGCAAGCATGAATTTTTTCGCCCGTTCTATTCTCTCCATATCCTCGCTCCGCGCTCTAAGTCTGTCCAGCAGATAGCCTTTAATCGGCTCTGGAAAGCTGTAATTTGTTAGAAGAAAGTTTAAATCGCCATACTCTTTCTCAAGCCTTTGAGGAGTCCAGTAGTCACCCGCCGGGAGTTGGGGTTACATCAGAATAATCGGCAAGCTCTAATATCTTTGTGAGAACCTCTCCCCCTTCATGAGAACATCCGCATGCGTGCCATCGGAGGTTATCACAACTGAATTGTTCCGTATAAGCGAGGCAAATTTTTCGGCGTTTTCCCTGTTCTCAAAGAGAACCAGAACCCTCGATGCGTTTGTGAAATATCTGAGATAGAAAAGGCCTGGGGTTTCATTTGGAGAGGCTAGGGGGCTATGTATCCTGGAGAAGGTTGTAGTTCGGAATGCACATGAAAAGCTGTAAGCGAAAGGGCAATCATGAGGATTACGGTTGGTATAACCACAGCCTTCTTCATGTTTGCATGTTAAATGTTTGAGCTAAAAATATTTCCCACTCTGATTAGTGCTATCTTTCCATGATGAAAGGTTCCACATCATCGCAAGCCAGATTTTCTCCTCCTCGCCACTCTGACCTCGCTTGTCCCCGCCGAAACAAGCTCATACAATATAGCCCTTTCCTTACCGGGAGCGGCTCTCAAAATCCTACCGAGCCTCTGGATGAACTCTCTCGATGAGCCGGTGCCGCTTATAATCACACCAACGCTGGCATCAGGAACATCTATACCTTCATCAAGAACTTGACTGCTGACTATCGCTTTGTATTCCCCCTTCCTGAATTTTTTCAATATCTCCCTTCTTTCGGCTTTATCGGTTTTGTGCGTTATAGCCGGGATTAGGAATTTCTTTGATATTGCATAGACTAAATCGTTGTGCCTTGTAAAGATGATTATCTTCTCTCCCCTGTGCTTTTCAAGAATCATTCTCAGCTTTTCAATCTTTTTCTTTGAATTAAACGCTATCTTCCTCGCCTGTTCTAACGCTCTTAAAGCCTTGAATGCATTCTCATCGCTTCCCGTTCTCATGACTATCCTTTGAAAATCCTCAAGGCTTCTGAACCTTATCTTCCTGCTTTCAACGTAGCTTTTGAACTTCTCGTAATGTCTTTTGTAGAGTTCCTTTTCTTCCCTGCTCAGTGGAACGTGAATCTTTACAACTTCATATGGGGTTAAATATCTTCCCACGAGCTCCTCCGGGCTTTTCTCGTAGATAATCCCACCAATCAGCTCTGGAAGAAGTTCATGCAACTCATCCACCCTTTCGGGAGAAGCAGTTAAGCCAAGACGATAAGGTGCAGCGCTCATCTGGGCTATGTTCCTGTAGGCTTCGCTCGGTAGGTGATGACACTCATCAAAAATCAGGAAAAAGAATCTATCTCCCAGGAGTTCGGCGTTTATGTAAGCCGAATCGTAGGTTGTGACTGTTATGGGTTTGAGCTCCTTCTTCTTTCCGGAAAATTCTCCAACTTCACCAAAGATTGAAAGCTTATCCTTCCACTGTTCAAGCAGAGCCAACGTAGGGACAACAACAAGTGTTGATACGGAAAGCCTCCTGATGATCTCCAAGGCGATTATGGTTTTTCCAGCTCCAGTTGGCAGAACTATAACACCCCTCTTAAACCTCAAAAACCTTTCAACGGCTTCTTTTTGGTAGTCTCTCAGCTCAAAATCGAATTCCACATCATAAAAGGGAGATGGGATTGCATTATCAAATACGTGATCCTCAAACTCAATCCCTTCCTGCTTCAGGAACTCCACGATGTCCCGATACTTATAAGCCAATGCTCTGTAACTTTTACTTCTCTCATCCCATTTTGCAAAGGGCACATGCACGTTGCCCTTTATCACAATCGTTCCTCTGTGGTAAAAGAGCATTACTCTCATGATATTGAACTCATCAGCAACTCATTTAAACTTTCCTTTCCAACTTTTTTCATGCTTCCGAAAGAGTTAGTTGACGCACGCAGAGCGAGAGGAAAAATCTACCTGAAATTTGCTGGAGATGAGCACTTAAAATTAGCTAAAGCTCTCATAACAACATTCAAATCCAGCATTGGGCAGAGCTATGGGCAGCTTTTAGAAAAGATAAACCACATGGAAAAAGCGAGCAACTACAGGAAGATCAGAGGTTTTGCGAGGATACTCGAAAGACAGAGTGAATTTGAAATGCTAACGAAACTTAATCCCGTGGAGGTCAGGAACTTCCTCTTTGAGAGGGGCTATGTTACGAACAATTTTGAAAGGCTCGGAGTCCTGCAGGAGGCGTCGGAGCACTTTGGTGTTTCTGCTGCCGAGATAGAGAAGGCGATGTTCGGAGATAGAGATGAGGAGATGATTCTTACAAAGGTTCCTCAGCTGACGCCAGAGGAGCTTATACGGCAGTACAATCTATCGCTTCTGCAGACGCTCATGTTTTCCTCCTTGAGAATTAACTTTAGGGTATCATCTAATCATCAAAGGATTTTCAGGAAGATAAAGCACCTCGGGCTGATGTATCAGATTCAGAACGAGCTCGTTGAAATCACTGGACCCGCTTCGATACTCAAGCTAACCCGAAAGTATGGCGTTTCCATGGCGAGGCTTATTCCCGAAATTGTGAAAGCTGAGGAGTGGTTTATAAGGGCAGAGATACTTGACGAGCACTCAAAACGAATCTACATCTTTGAGCTCTCAAGCTCCGATGGGGTGATGCTACCGGTAATTGGGGAGCATGTTGAGTATGATTCCTCACTTGAGCGGCAGTTCGCGGCAAAGATAAAGTTCCTCCTCGGGGCGGAGGTCATCAGGGAGCCGGGCGTTTTAAAAGCCGGGCAATATGCATACATCCCGGATTTTCTTGTGAGGAAAAATGGCAAAGAGGTTTATGTCGAAATTGCCGGCTTCTGGACCGAGGAATATTTGAAAACAAAGATGGAAAAGCTCTCCCAGCTTAAAGTACCGATGCTTGTCATAGCAAATGATGAACTGTTTGCAGGCAAGCTCAAGAGAATTCACAACGTTGTGTTGATGAAAAAGGGCAAGGTTCCATACAAAGACATTATTAGAAAGCTTAAGAAGATGCTCAGATAAGACTCCGCAGGATGTAGTCAACATCAATATTCTCTGCAACGATTTTTGAAAATCTCTCGATTTCCTCTTCAATACTCCACTTCTGCACTGTTATTGGCTCGAAACCCTTCTCTAAGCGAAGCATATTCAAAAACTGCTCTGTAAATTCAAAGTTGTGAAAAATTCCATGCAAATAACTACCAAAAACTCTTCTGCCAAGGGCTCCTTCGGGCTCAAAAGCCTTGGCTCCGTTTATTTCACGTATTATTGAAAACGGCTTCTCTGATATGGATCGTCCCATCCTAATCTCATATCCCTCAACGTTTAAGCCCCTTACCGGCTCCCATAGGATTTCAGCCTTCAAATGGTTTGTTCTCTTGGTCTCAGCAAACACCGTTTTAGCTTTCAGCAGACCAATGCCCTTAACCTCACCGCGCTTTGATTCTATGTTGTCAATGATCTTTTCCCCTAGCATCTGAAAACCGCCGCAGATCCCTATAACAAACGCTCCCTCTTTGTGTGCTTGGATTATTGCATCTTCGATGCCGTTTTTCCTCATCCAAAATAAATCCTCCACCGTGTTTTTGCTTCCTGGAACAATTATTAAATCACCCTTGATCTCCTCTGCTTTTGTGACATAATCAATGCCATTTGCCCAGTGAAGCGGCTCAAAATCTGTGAAGTTGCTTATGTGGGGAAGTTTAATAATCTGTATGTGAATGTCGCCTTTAACCTTCGGGAACTCTGTTAGAGAATCTTCTTCCGGAATTCTATGATTCAAATAGGGAATCACCCCTAAAACTCTCTTCTCATATCTCCGCTCTAAATACTCAAATCCGGGTCTGAGTAGGGATTTATCCCCTCTAAATTTGTTAAATATGAAACCCATCACGAGCTCCTTTTCTTCTTCACTTAAAAGCTCCATTGTGCCAACTATAGAGGCAAAACTTCCGCCCCTGTCTATGTCCGTAACAAGGATGACTTTGGCATTTACATGCCTTGCAACCCGCATATTTGCAATATCATAATTCCTAAGGTTTATCTCCACCGGAGAGCCAGCCCCTTCAATTACTACAACATCATGGGTGCTTATAAGCTCATTCAAAACCTGCATGGCCTTCTTAAAAAGCCCCTCCTTGGTGGAGAGCATATATTCCCTAGCTGAAACAGCTCCAATAGCCTTTCCCATAAAAACTACCTGACTTCTCATATTGCCCTCAGGTTTTAGGAGAATGGGGTTGAACTCTACTGAGGGCTTTTTGTTGCATGCCAAAGCTTGCAAATACTGAGCCCTGCTTATTTCCCCTCCTTCAATACCTGGAGCGGAGTTTAGACTCATGTTCTGACTTTTAAATGGAACCACATCATACCCAAGGTTGGTAAGAATCCTGCAAAGTGCAAGCGTCAACAAAGACTTCCCAGCCCCAGAAGATGTCCCCTGGATCATCAATGCTTTTCCCATAGAAATCACCAAAAAAGAAAGAATCAGGAAGTTGCCTCGCATGTGAGAGGCTGGTATTGGAAGTTGAACAAATCAGGATGCAGGAACTTTGCGATCTCCTCCAATCCTTCAACTATCCTTGGGGTTGGCCTTGAAACGATGTCATCACTGCTTAAGGTGTAAACCTTTCCATTTTTCATCGCATCTGTGTTCACAAGCTGGGTATTACAGAGATCCTCCGCACTTATTCCAGCATGTGGAGGAAGGATTATCACTTCCGGGTTTCTTGTTAAAACTTCTTCAACGCTCACCTGGGGCCATCCTTGGGTGTCTTTGAATATGTTTTCTCCCCCTGCAAGGGTTATGAGATCGTTAATGAAAGTACCGTTGCCAGCGCTCATCAATGGATCGCTCCAAACTATGTAGAAGACCTTTACCTCCGGCATATTCTGAACCTTGCTTCGTATCTCCTCAATTTTGTCTTTCATTTCAGCTACAACGTCCTTGGCTTTTTCCTCTTTGCTTGTGATTCTTCCTAAAAGCTCGACTGCCTTATATATATCCCCAATACTCTTTGGATCAATGATCACAACTGGAGCAATTTTTTCGAGCTGATCAAGGTATTTTAGGTGCATTGAAGTGCCAACTATAAGGTCCGGGTTCAAAGATGCTATTACCTCTATATTAGGATCGGAAAAACCTCCGATAACTGTCCTCCCTTCCTGAACGTTCTCCGGGTAGTTGTCAAATTTTGTAACTCCAACAACTTTATCAAGAGCACCTATGAAGTAGAAGGTTTCCGTTATACTTGGGGCTAAGGAAACAATCCTTTGGGGTTCTTTCTCTATGGTAACCTCCCTTCCGGCAAAATCAACTATCTTTAGGGGATATTTATTAGGAGAGGTTTGAGTTTCACTAATAGATGTGGTTACACTGGATGTTCTCTTTTCTTCAATGGTGTCCGTTGTAGTTGAGGTAGTTTGAGTTTGCCCAATGCAACCTGCTATAACAACACCAAACATAAGCAGTGCCAGTACAATGGCCATCTTTCTCATGTACATCACCCTGGATAATTTGTCCAGCAATAATAAAAGGAGAGAGTATATATAAACCTATTGGATAATTTGTCCAAGGTGGTATTTGTGATGCTCGTGGTATTAGGAAATACTGAAGTGTCTTTAATACCGAGAATAAGCATGGCTGGAGCAACACCAGAGCTGACAAAACTAACTCCACCAGCAGATGCAGAGTATCTCTTTTATGAAAAGCCAAGAATAATAGATGCAATACCAGTAACCCCAGAAGGACACCCAACTCCTGCTATAATCACAAAAGCGGCAAAAGAGCTTGCAGGTTTCCCTATTATGATAGTCAGGGGTGGCACATATCTTGCACCTCTTGTGCCCCATGTGCACATAAGCAGCTATGTAGGGAAGGATTTTAGGAAGGGGAAAGCTTTATTGGAAGCAGAGGAGATAATAAACAGGGCAACCATTTTTGGAAAAGAACTAAACAAACTAACTCTGAAAGAGCTTGTTATTGGGGAATCAACACCGGGAGGAACCACCACAGCGCAGGCCATTTTATGGGCTCTAGGCTATGATGCAAAAACCTCCTCAGCGTCTCCCTATAACCCTCAATCGTTAAAAGAAAAGGTTATTCTGGAAGGATTTGAAAGAACAGGAATAAAAAAAGGAGGCCTTGAGAATAAACCTCTAATAGCTTTGAAAGAATTTGGCGACCCCATGATGGCAACAGTTCTGGGAATTGCCCAAGGGTTTGAGAGAGATGTAATTTTAGCGGGTGGAACCCAGATGCTGGCGGTGGCTGCATTATTAAAGGCGATGGGAGAAGATCTTGAGAGAGTCATGATAGCAACAACTAAGTGGGTCATAAACGACAAAAGCTCAACTTTTAAAGAAACTGCCAAAGAGATTGGGGTAATGTATTACTATGCAAATTTGGATTTCTCAAAATGCCGATTCAAGGGATTGCAGGACTACGAGAGGGGATATGTGAAAGAAGGTGTAGGTGCCGGAGGAGCTACATGGTTGGCCATGAAGAGAGGTTTTAGTGAAAGGGATGTCGTGAAGAAAGTGGAAGAACTCTACGAAAAACTCATTTACTGAACCTCTCCCATTTTTTCAAACTCTCTCCTAAAGCTTTCCTTACTGCCTTTCCAATATTTATGCCCAGTTCAGTGCCAGTTCCTGCCCATTCTAAATCCCCTTTAAAGGCAAATATTCCAATGCCATCGCTCGTCGTGCCTGTGGCATTATAACCAAGGTTCAGTAGCGTGTATGTTTTTGCCTCCGTGACCGTCATCACTGCATTCGTCATTGCTCCCAGAGTAAGCCCTTCTTCAATGACCAAGACTATGTTGATTGTTCTACTTGAAAATCGGGGAGGCTCGTTTCCAGCTATTGCGGGATTTGTTATTCCCGCTGTGATATAGGCCTTAATGTTTCCAGACTTTGCAATAGAGAGAACTTTCTCTATATCTGCAGCAGTCATGAAGCCTACAAAATTTTTTAGTCCATTTGCTATTTCAAATTCAACACAGTCCCTCTTGTAATCTCCATTGTAATTTTTGTGAACCTGCATGAAAAAGAATCCATTGGCCTCAAAAACTCCTCCATTATGAGGGGCATTGCTTAAAGCCATCATCTGGGACTTGAAATGCTCTATGAAATGCCTCATAAAAGAAGTAGGGAAGCAGAATTTAAAATATTTACCTCAGAGTGTTGAGAGTACCTTAGTTGTAACGTCGTTCCCTTCCCTGTCGTAAATTCTGTAGTAGCACTTGCATGGGAATTTCATGCTTGCCCTTTTCATGGCAGCAAGGGCAAATTTGAGGTGTTGTCTGTTAACTCTAACTGTAAGGATCTTTTGGTCCTTTTTCAGTCTTGCGGCAAGTCCAATTGGCTTTCCAAATGGCCTTCTCATACCATTTCCATAACGGTCGGCCTTTCTTCCAGTTGCCATTGGGTTCTCTCTGAGTATTTGGAATGGGTAAACTCTGATTTTATAGTGGAAGTTGCTTCTACCAACGTTCTTGCTAAGAAATCTATTAAGTTGGGTTCTTGCGGCCTCAAGGGCGTTTTGTCTAATCTGGACTGGTTCTGCTGTATGAAGGCTAACTTCAAACTCAAAATCTCCAGCAGGATTTCCCATGTCGAATATAGTAATTCTCGGACCAGGAGCACCTCTAATGTACTCCCTTCTTGTGTAAGCAGGTTTGTCAACGTATCTGTCAATCTTAGCTGGTCTCAAAGCCATATATCTCACCTCCCAAATGAGCGTAATCTAAAGGTAAGCACTTTCCTCAACTTATAAAAGTTTTGGATTCTTGACTTGAAAGCTTTTTGGTGGTGAGTATATAAAGATTTTGTGGAGGCGTGTGGGGATTAGAGAATGTTACTTCAAAACTTTTTCTGGTTCTTTCATTTTCTGAATATCATAAAGGTCTCTGGCAATCTCAAGCTTCTTTGAAATCCCAGTTTCTACAATGGGAGCAAAATAATTCGCACCACCATAAACCACGAGATATCCTTTATTTTTGTCCATAACACTTATCCTTTTGTTTTCGGGTATTATGGAACTGTGCTCAGCTACTCCACTTATATTGTTCTTTTTCAGTTTTTCCAAGATCCTGAGGGTATCCTCATAGCAGAATGAAGAGAAGGTCTTTATTGCTGCCGTTACGTATCCGCTTCCGGTGCTTGCTACTTTGTGGACTGAATTAAACATTTTGAGGAAGGTAGCCGGTGATTCTCCCGTTAGGGGGTTAGCTGGTAGTGGTCGCGTGAACCGGCCTGTGAGAGTGAGGATAATTCCGGTGAATTCTCACGAAGCCTCACCCTTTAGGACGGGGTAGGTCACAATAACCAAGCTAAAGTTTTTAATATTCATAAGATATCATCTAATTGGGTGATACTATGCAATTTGAGGAT
>Ga0190363_1001188_pt1 | contig 15463 bp, 15 predicted proteins | sample 48721867_MG_FD_161272 | JGI IMG/M metagenome (GOLD analysis project Ga0190363, IMG submission 161272) | Hydrothermal vent microbial mat bacterial communities from Southern Trench, Guaymas Basin, Mexico - 4872-18-6-7_MG | ecosystem: Environmental > Aquatic > Marine > Hydrothermal vents >... | reverse complement strand
TATCCACTCCTCTCCATCTATGTAGAACTTATCAATAAATTCACCTATCTTCACTAACTCAACTTCACCCTTAGAATTCTTAATTAGGACTGGTGTATCGTAAGATACGCTTGCGATTGCTTGGAATAGTACGTAGGCTTCCTCACCTCGTACCTCACCAACGATTATTACGTCAGGCCTGTACCTTAAGCTGACCTTGACTAGGTCATAAAGTGTTATCTCACCAATTTTCTGTGGTCCTACACCGTAACTAGGTCTAGCAACTAGTTGTACCCAATTCTCTAGGGGTAGTCTAAGTTCTGGTGTATCCTCTATAGTCACTACCTTAACTGTAGGTCTGAAGAGTGTTGCTAAAGCGTTTAGTGTTGAGGTTTTACCTGAACCTGTTATACCTAATATTAGTCCGGTCTTTTTATGCTCTATTAGTAGCCAAAGGTAGGCAGCTAGTTCTGGTGATAGGTTATGCCATTCAATCATGTCAATAATCGTTATTGGGTCCTCCCTAAACTTCCTAATAGTGAATGTTGAGCCACTAGTTGATACTTCCTTCCTAAATGTCGCTGCTAATCTATGACCCCCAGGAAGTATCGCATCAACTACGGGGAATGCCACTGATATGTGCTTACCAGCCTTATGAGCTAACCTAACAACTAATGAGTCAAGCTCTTTCTCAGAATTAAACACTATGTTTGTCGGTATGTACTCATACCTCCTATGCCACACGTATACGGGTTTACCAACACCATTACATGATATATCCTCAATGTACTTATCCCTCATTAATGGATCTATAGGTCCGTAGCCTACTACGTCTCTCTCAACATAGTATAGTATCTTAGACCACGAAACACCCGGGGTCTTACCAAATCTTATTCTATACTCCATAGCTATTCTCTTAGCCTCCTCCTTAAAGTACTCAAGACCTTCCTCACCAGATGTTGGAGGTTTTAACTCCCAATATAGTATCTCCATAATTCTTTTGTAGATCTTCTTCTCAGACTCAGTAAGAGGTATTTCATCAACCCAGTATATGGTCTCGTTAGTGTCTGGATTCTGAAATATTCTTGCCCAAGCCCATGGATCATAGAGAGGATATGTCTCAACCTCCTTGAAGCCTGCTAGCTTAGGTATCTGTCTACGTTCAGGTACACGAATCTTTAACTCTTCTTTAAAGAACTCTCTAACAAGCTCTAATGCCTGCTCCTCAACCTCCTTCTTCCGCTTTCTTGAGGGTCGCTTAAAAAATTTGATCAACTACGCAAACCCTCACTCTCTAAAAGTAGTATTAAGAGCTAATAAAATCTGAGTATCTGACTCCTGCCGACCCTCAACTCAGATTTTATAAAATCACTTAATACAAGTAGATCGGGGGCATAGTTAGTGAGTAGTAGTCGTATTAAGATACTACGACGGGCTATTCTAACGTCATTACTCATGCTTATTATGGTCATATTGATGATTCAAGGTCTCACCGCACACTCACAGAATAGTAATGAACTACTTAACGATTTCGGAGAGCCGTTGGTCATACCATTAAATATTACATTAAGAAGTGTAGGTATAGCTTATTTGGACGTTAGTAATGGGTTAATATATGTAGCCGGTGAGGGTAGTAAGGGTTCTATTATAGGAGTAATTGATTCATTGTCACTTAAACCTTCACCACATAAATACCCCCTGCTAGGCTTCCCGGTAACATTCGACATTGGTAGTGTTAAGAAACCTAGGTATTATGTTATAGGTACTAACGAAGGTGAGTTACTAGTATTTCCTGCAGGAAGTCTTAAGCCGACACTTAAGTACATACAAGGTGATGAAGCAAGAATAATTAATGTATTCGTAAATAATGATGGTACAGTCATCGCTACATACGATGTTAATGGTAGGTTATTCGTTAAGGTATTTAAAGTAGGTGTTAGCGGTTGGACTGAGATTGGCGACTTCATAGGTAACGCACCTCTCAAGAGTATTGAAGGAAGGAGGTTAGTTGATACCTCATTAGTTAAGGTACTTGATGGTGATGATGCCTTATCAGGTGATATATTACTTAATGCTTACTATACAATTCCTTCATACTTACTTAAAGTTAAGGTCGTTAGCTCAGTTAATAACACGCCTATAAGTAATGCTAAGGTCTACGTACTTAATAAAGAGACTAAAGAAATATTTAGTAGTGTTACGGATGCTGAAGGTTACGCACTCATACCTATAAGTCTACCAATTAAGGATATCGTGATATTCGTTAAGGTTAAGGGTACATGCTATGAATATGAATTTAAGAATGTAGAATTAGAGAGTATAAGTGATAAGGTATTCCTGCTAAGAAAGGTCTTAGTGGTCCCATCAGGTACTGTATCTTTATGTCCTACGGAGACACGTAATTTTATCTTAGAATTTGATGGAGTTTTAGGAAACAGCTTAGAAAGAGTTGGAGTACTTAACTTATCCGATGTTGAATATATAAGGATTCATTCATTTCTTGATGTCTCAAAACTTATGAGGAAATTTAAGTACGTGATTGTAACTAGTGGTAGATTCTTTACATATCCCTCTTATGAAGTCTTAAGAATTCTATACCTTGATAAAAATTTCAACCTAACTCATGAGACCGTATATAGGCTATTTTCCACCATTACTAAGGTAACCTATACACTAAGTGGTGATGTATTAGCTATAGGCACCTCAGGTGGTACTGTATATGTATTTAAACTTATTGGGAATGAATATAAGGTCGTTTACGCTTATAGATTACCTTCATCAATAACTTCATTAAGCATAGCAGATTCTGTAGGCGGCTCTAAAGCCATTATTGCTGGTGATGCCTCAGGTAACGTTCAGGTACTATATATAACACCTGAATTCACATTAATACCTATATCTAGAGCTAATACCTCACTTACATTGAGGCTTGAGTCATCAGTAAGGTCTATATCGACATCACGAGATCTCAATCAGGTAGTTATCGCTACAGTCAGTAAGCTATACTTAATTTTGGGGTTAGGTGATACTCTAAGTAAAGGTATTTTAGAGATTGATCTTAATAAGAGAATTACTCAACCATTAACTATAAGCTTAGTGGATCCTAAGGGTATGTACGTAAGTAATGCAACCATAATAGTAAGAAGTATTGATGGTAGGGAGATCTTCAATGTAACGACTAACTCCCTAGGCTTTGTAAGGCTCAATCACATATTACCAGGAACTTACTACATTGAAGTATATCCAAGACAAGACTACTTGAATAAATCAATAACTAAGGCGGAAATACTACCTAGTACGTTCAACTTGACGTTAAGATGTACATATAAACCTGTTGACATATCATTCACGATCATTGATGGAGAGTATGGAAGCATACCTAAGGAGGAGCTAAGATTCATTATTGAGGGTTTAAATGGGTCGAAATACTACTATGTATTACCTCACAATAGTACGTTTACACTTAAACTGTTACCAGGACATTACAAAGTTTATGTAGAACCTAGTGATAGAGTTAAGGGTAAACCTCTCTATGGGTCCGTAACTGAGAGCATAGACGTACCTAAAGATAGGGATGTAAGAATAGTTTTGAGAAGAAATACATTCACACTGACATTAATCTTCATAGATACTGAAGTAAAGGGGCCTCCAAGAGAGGTATTCAATATCGTTTTAAGAGATGACGAAGGCAATGTACTTAGCAATTTAAGCATAACTAAACCTTCATTAACTCTTAAGTTGAGATATAAGGGATTATTATTCCTTGAGATAATACCTAAGAGCATTCCTGGTGAGGAGCCGTTGTACTTTAGGAAATTGTACAAGTTATACCTAATTAATGATATGAAGGAGGTAATACCATTAGAGGTAAATAAGATTGACGTAGCCTTAGTACTTAAGGATGCAGATACTGGTGGACCACTGGAGTCACCTATAAATGTCATTGCTGACGGTAAATACTTAATAACTATACCTAAAGGTACGATAGTACAGCACATAAACCTAAGTAAGGGTATACATGAGTTGATACTAAAGCCTAAACCATATATTAAGAGGCTCAATATATCACTGTATAATATGACACTCATTAAGGTAGAGGTAGTTAGGCCTACAATTATTAATGTAACATTGAAGAGATTGTACGTTAATTCAACACTAGTCATTAAGGATTACTATAGTGGTGGCGGGCCTATAGAGAAATTGACATTATATATCAATAATTTAAGAGTAGGTGATGTACCTCCTAATGCTTCTAAACCTGTTACTCTCGTAGTACCCTTACGTAAAGGTCTTAACACAATAACCTTAAGAGGTAAGAACATATATGCAGAATTCATTAAGAAGATTACCGTTAAGGAACCTACGAATATAACTATTGATATTCCTAGGAAGACATTCCTAGTAAAACTCACCTTAGTTAATGACTTAGCTCAGCCTGTTCATGGTGGAGTGGTTAAAGCTATAGGTATAGGTATGAAGTTTGAAGGTATGAGTAGTATAGTTAATGGTGAAGCCAACCTTAAGTTACCTTACGGAGTATATACGATAATAATTGATCAACCAGGTTATGAAAGATTAACTATCGAGAGAGTCATAACATCTGATGAGGAGATCTCCTTAATATTAAAGCCAACATTAATAACAATTATTAATAGATATATGACTATATTCGTAGGTGTAGTGATAATAGCACTAATATTAGTGTTAATATATAGATATAGAGCTAAGATAAAGAGTTTAATAGCACCTGAAGAGGAGATATTCTAAGCTAAGTACGTAACTTCTCAGACTTACTAATTAGCTTATCAGCTAATATATCAACTTCGTATTTACTAAACCATGGTGATCTATCACGACTAACTCTTAAGCCAGCCGCTACGGCTCCCTTAGCTATGGCTCTTAAGGGATCTTCACCCATTAAGACCTCATATGATGATATTGCTAATAAGATATCACCAGTACCCGTTGCATTTCCCTCAATACCTGGGAGTGCTGGTACATAGTAAAGCTCTCTATCAATTGATGCTACAAGCCCTCTCTCACCGTTAGAGACCATGATGATACCGTTAGATATTTTACCTAACTCCTTACTTGCCTCAACCATGTTGTTATATATGGGTACTTCAGATAGATCCGCATGAACGACATCAGCAAGTCTAATTATATCGTACATCTCATTACTCCAAACTATACCTACTTTACCATCACTATGTACATACCTCACGAATCCTTGAACATCTAGTGCCATAAATCTAGATAGTCTCTTCACTACTTTTAAGGTATCTAGATCTACTTCCCTATAGACTGGACTTATAATGATTAATGAGTCCTTAATTAATTTTAGCTCATTATGTGATATAGTTATCTTAGATCCTCTATGTTTAAGGATTACCTCTCTCCTACCACCTTCGACGTATTTTAATTGAAAGACTGGTGTATCAGCACCAACACTAATTAGGTTTATCCCTATATTCCTAACGAAGTTCTCATGAATATCACGTGCGGGGCTTATCACTGTTATACTTGTATGACCGATGTAGGTGAGGGCTAATGAGCTATAGTATGCTGGCCCTCCAATACTTAACTTTTCATCTATCCTATCAATTGTGAAACTACCAATTATTATGACGCTTAGGTCATTCTGCATGATGCCTCACCTCCTTATAATTAAGTAATGAATCTACGAACTTAGATAAAACATAAGCGTATGATAGGATAGCAACTACTGTAAGTGTTTCAATGTATAAACCTATGAGACTACCTACGAATATTATGAATAGTCTTACATCTCTTGAGGAGAAGTTAGGAATTACACCTATTTCTGAAGGATGCACACCTAATGATGCTTCACCACGTGCGTGTATATAGCTAACCAGTAAATCACCTGATAGAGCAAGCATGGATACTATAATGAGTAGTTCAGCATTGATGCTGCTAGATATGTAGATGTAATATGTTAGTGAGGCGATAATAGCTATATCAACGAATCTATCAAGTATTGCATCAAAGAAGGCACCAACTCTACTAGTAAGACCTAGGAGTCTAGCTAGCTCACCATCAACACCATCTATTATTGATGATACCTGAACCATTATTGCTGCAGGTATGGGCATACGTAGAATGTAAAGTAAAGCTGAGATAAGACCTAGTACGAAACTTATTATGGAGACCTGATTAGGTGTTAATGGTATTCTATACTTAACTATCGCTTTAGTTATTCTAATCGATATCCTACGATTTATGTACCTTGATACAAGCCCATCAGTAGACTTAATGAGCTTCTCCATGTAACTCACCGAATACTTTAACTAAACTATCGAGAACATCCCGTCTAGGACCATAAATTAACTCACTAAGATCTCTAGGAGTATCAACTTCAGTCCATGTCGCACCTCTCACATCAGCAATAAACACGTTAAGACCCTTAATGATCGCCTCATTAACTACATCAGCTAACTTAATAACATTAAATCTCAATTCCAAATCCTTAGCTATTTTATAAACTTTATCTGACATAATGAAAACGCCTATGTCTACGTAATTGAAGTCATTTAGATTCTTACCAACCCTTACAACCTTTCCAGTATTTGATGCGCTTATTTTAGTTGCTTCACTAACATTGATGTATTTAGGACTACTATCAGCACCTACAATTATGTCAGCATTACTTATACACTCGTAAGTTCTAAGTAAAATTGAAGGTATGTCAGGTGTGTATAGGTGATCACTCATACTTAATATGAAGTACTTGCTTCTTACACATTCACTACTCTTGAGTAAACTGTACCCATTTTCCCGCTCAATTTGAGGATTCTCAACAATGCATAGATCTATGTCGAGTCCCAGAGTATTTACTACATTGTTAAGCTCATTGCCCCATCCCTTAGGAATAACTATGGTGAATCTCCTAATGCCCGAAAGGTAAAGTGACCTTATAGGGTACGTAATTAATGGTTCATTTAGCACCTTAACCAGAAACTTAGGTAATCCCTCACTAATACCTCTCAACCTAGTACCTAAGCCAGCAGCAAGTATGACTGCTTCTCTAACCTCATGCAAGATTGTCACCTTAAACAAGGATATGTAAAGTTTATCCTGAGTAAACCCTGGCTAGTATTAATTGGCATACTTAACTAATTAAAATTTATTTACATAAATACATTAACAATTATATGATTCATAATCAACTTAATTCATAACTTATACTTAAGAACATAAGTCTTTATCAGGAATTAATATAAGACTTGATGACGAATAATTCTTAGGTAATATCTTGATATTTATTAAGTCTAAGCCCTACGACATTGTTAGGAAGGCTAAGGAGAATCTTAAGTCAGGTGCGATGAATCTATTAATTGCTAAGAATATGATTGAAAAAGTTAGGAGAGAGAAGGTTGATAAGGTTTTAATTCAGACAGCCATTGTCGGTATGCCAATACCATCTAGGGCTATAGCAGATATGTACATTAGAGCTGGTCTCGGATACGTATCTAAAGCGTTAAAGTTAGTATTAAAGTTAGAAACTATTTGTGAAAGGAAGTTACAGCCGTATACGTTATTAATCCATGATAAACTAAGAGATGTTATTAGCATACTTAGGAGCATCTCAATAAGTGAGGAATTCACTTCTGAAGATATAGATGGGATTGTAGCGAAGATTGAGAATGCAATAATGAAGTTAGAAGAAGTAGAGGGGATTATAAGTAGCTATTCCAGCTCGTTATAGTGGTTGAGTAATTAAGTATTAAAAATCATAATCAAGTTATCTATGTGAGGAAGTAATGAACGATAATACTAAGGTCTATACGCTGGGTCATAGTAATAGACCTCTTAATGAATTCATTAACATATTACTTAAGTATAAAATATCTGTAGTAGTTGACGTTAGAAGATTTCCGACCTCTAGAAGATATCCATACTTTAGTAGAGAGTCTTTGGAGAAAGTACTGAGTAGTTTAGGCATTAAGTATGTTTGGCTTGGAGATTTACTCGGTGGTTTTAGGAGTGGTGGTTATGAGAGTTACATGAAGACTGAGGGGTTTAGGAGAGGATTTGAGGAGCTAATCAAGATTATTAAGGAATGTGATCAAGGTTATGTCGCTATACTATGTAGGGAGAGATTATGGTTTAAATGCCATAGGAGGTTCATATCTAATGAATTAATTAAGTGTGGGATTGAAGTAATTCACATAATCGATCAAGATAGGATATATAAACATAAAATTAAGACTGCTTAGATGTATATGTTATCTCCTACATACTTCTTAATTAACTCCTTAAGTTCCATATACCATTTAGGCACTGTGATATCTTTAACCAGAAATTCTGGAGTTATGGCTCTTAGATCTAATACTGGTGTTCCATCGAATAAGTCTAAACCATCAACATGAATAAATCTACCCTCTCTCTTAATTATCCTAGCAATACTTAATCCTATAGGATTAGGTCTATGCGGTGAATCAGTACAGAATACCCCAATTAATGGTAACGCACTAAGCGGTATACCATAACGTGTAAATCTCCTGTGTTTGACCATTAATACCTTTCTTTGCTCATCATTAACCTTATGAAGCCATGAAACAATCAATACATGAGAAAAACCATCAATACCCTTAAGACCATCTTCAAACTCAGGAAATATTTCAATAATACCACTAACCCCCTTTGGCCATGATTTTTTAACTTCCTCATCAGTGAAGGAGGTACGAATTACACCTATAGGTGTTAACCTAATATTTAGTTCCTTCATTATAATACCCAAATATAAGTATATAATAAGGAAACTTATACTAGCTTATGCTCAAGAACCTAAAGTAAACTTTTAAAGCCTAAACCGGTACCTGGACAGGGTATCCAGATATGCGAGCACGTATTAGCATACTAGGTATTATAGCAATTCTAGTCTCTATATTGATAATCATCTCTTCATTTCTTTCATACTACGTCATATCACTTAGCACTAGGTATAACGAATTAAGGAGTAGTCTCAATAAGGAAGTAAGCGATATTAAAAGCTCGATTAGTAATGCCTTAGATGACCTAAGTAGTTTATTGACGAAACTCAATACCACTTTAAGTTCATTAGCGAAAAATGTTACATCGTTAAGGACTGAAACCTTAAAAATTCATGATATTTACCAAGAGATACAGGAACTTAAAGTTAAGCTTAAAGAACTTAATGAATCATTAAGAGAGCGTGCTACTTTAGAGGATTTGAGAGAGTTAATGGTTAAGGTGGATAGACTGGAGAGTATGTTAAGTAATGCTGCAACTATTTCGGATATTGATAAGATTAGGAGTGCTATTGATGAAATTAGGGAGGATGTATCGAAGCTATCATCACTCATGGAGTTTCCTGCTGAAGTCATTGATGCGTCAGGCGAGGTCGTAGTAATACCTTCAAAACCTCATAGAATAGTTTCTCTACTACCCAGTGTTACTGAAATACTCTTTGCTATAGGTGCTAACGAGCAAGTAGTAGGTGTTGATGAGTATTCTAACTACCCTCCCGAGGTTGTTAAGGCTGTTGAAGAGGGGAGAATAGTTAACATAGGTAGTGGGTGGTATCCAAACATTGAGAAGATTCTGTCATTAAGTCCTGACTTAATTATAGGTGTTGATAGTGTTGTAAGCCATCATACATTAAAGGAGATATTTAGTAGGGAGGGTATACCGCTAATACTACTACCTGATAAGACACTTAATGATGTTATCACCTCAATAGTAATTGTTGGTAAAGCTACAGGTCACATGGACGAAGCCGCAAAATTAGCTCAGGAGCTAAGGAGTGAAATCTCTAACTTAAGATCTAAAGTTATGGAGTACGTAAGTACACACGGAAAACCTAGAGTAGCCCTTATTGTATGGCTTAACCCTGTATGGGTTGTGGGAAATAACACATGGTTAAATGATTTAATAACATTAGCTGGCGGGATTAATGCCTTCATAAATGTTAGTGGTTGGGTTAGTATAAATCCTGAGGCATTAATTGAAGCATCACCAGACATAATAATAGTGACACATACGGGTATTAATTCAAGCAATGCATTAAAAATGCTTAAGGAGTTTGTTGGTGATGCCTATAAGCAAATACCTGCGTTAAGACACGGTGAAGTATACTGCATTGGAGGGCACTATTTAGATGCACTAATTAGGCCAGGTCCTAGAGTTGTTCAAGCATTAAAGATATTAATAGCAATAATAAATCCTGAAGTACTAGGACTCAAGCCTGGAGAAGTACCTGAGGACGTAAATCCAGATACATTTAAGATGCCACCATAGGTGTTCTTTAGTGAATAAGAAGCTATTTTTAGCATTAATGATTACCTCGCTACCCTTACTCATACTAATCTCTTTAGGGGTAGGTACACTAACTACTGTAAACATCAATACCTTATTTAAGGTTTTACTAGGCTTAAGCTTAACTAAGTCCGAGAAGGCAGTAATTACTAGGAGATTAGTACGTACGCTAGCAGCTATGATTGTTGGTTTCGGACTTTCATATTCAGGTTTAAGTTTACAGTACATTTTAAGGAACCCGTTAGCTGAACCTTACATAATAGGTTTAGCCTCAGGTGCCGCTTTAGGTGTCTTAACAACATACCTTATAGGGTTGGCACACCCACTTTACGTGTTTATATCAGCTATCATCGGAGCATTAGCCGTATTCTTAATAGTATTATCACTAACCACTATTCTAGGCTTTAACCCACCATCAATAATAATTGCAGGTATAGCTGTAACCTACTCCATCAGTTCGGTAAATATTTTCTTAATCATAAAATTATTAAGCAAGGTTAAAGGCGCTTTCTACTGGCTCTTCGGTAGTGTTGCATATGTACTTGATTACCAATTAATCTATAGCTCTATACCAGTTATAGCATGTTGTCTGTGGTTACTTTTAAGATCTCGTGAGTTAACCACCTTAGTATTAGGTGACGAAGTTGCTAGAGCTTTAGGTGTTAATGTCTCGAGGATTAGAGCTGAAGTTATTGTTTGCTCAGCAATAAGTACTGCAGCAGTCGTTGCTTTAGCAGGACCTGTAGGGTTCATAGGTTTAGCAGCACCTTGGATTGCTAGACTAACCATAGGTACGGACTTTAGGAAGTTATTACCTATATCTGTACTTACAGGCTCGATCATGTGTATTGCTGCTGATGTCATTATAAGAGTTTCAAGCCCTATCATGGAAGTACCATTAACAGCTATAACTTCATTCATGGGTGCTCCCATACTTATCTATCTGCTAATGAAGAGGTTGGGCTGGAGTGGTGCTTAATCATGAAGTGCGTCGTTGATGTTAGGAATGTTAAGGTTGTTCTTAACGGGAAGGTCATACTTAACGATGTGAGCTTTAAAGCTGAACCCGGTGAGATATTCACCATAGTAGGTCCTAACGGTGCTGGCAAGACTACACTTCTTAAGGCGTTAGCAGGGATAATTCGTATCACCTCAGGTACTATTAAGGTATGCGGATATGATTTAGTGTCGAAGGGCGTTTCATCACTGATAGGTTATGCACCAGCATCCATAACTATAGATCCATGGTGTAAAGTCATTGATGCTTTAATAGCAGCACGTTACGGTATATCAAACACATTTCTACCCACTACTGAAGATTATGAGGAAGCGTATAGAGTTTCGGAACTTCTAGGTATTACCCACCTACTCAATAGATATGTAGGTAGCTTAAGTAGTGGTGAAGGTAAGTTAGTTTTAATAGCTTCAGCACTTGTTAGAAAACCTAAAGTACTCCTACTTGATGAGCCTCTAGCATTCCTTGATGTACGTAATCAAGCACTAATAATGAAATTACTGAGAAATCTATCAAGAGAAGGATTAACAATAGTAACGACATCCCATGAACTCCACCTAGTAGCTATGTATAGTGATAAGGTGTTGTTACTAAATAAGGGAAGAGTTGTGACTGTAGGTAAGCCTAGTGAAGTATTGAGGAGGGATTTACTTGAGACAGTGTACAATACTAAGTTGATAGATGTTGAGAAAGCTAATCAGAGAATACTCATACCTACAGCGAAGGATTAAGCCTACATTAAATACTTATTACTTAAGTAGTGTTAATAGTTAGGGAGGTAATGGAGGTAGTAAGTCAATTAATGATGTTGGGGATCATACTTATAGTGATAGGGTCATTCTTAATCATGCTTGATATAATATTAAGAAGTACTAAAGCCTTAACACCTGAGGGTGAGGTTAAGAGAGAGATTAGAGGTGGCGGCGTCATTGTTATAGGGCCATTACCGATAATCTTTGGTAGTGATAGGAAAACCGCATTAATTATGGGTGTATTGGGGGCTATCATAATGTTAATCCTAATAATTACATACCTATACCTTTGGAAGGTTATTTAGGTGGTTTAGATGAGGCTACTAACAGTACTTGGGTTAATGCTGATAATTGCTGGCATATTACTTATTGTTGCATCAATGATTAAGCCTATAATCATAGGAGCTCAGGAAGAAACTCAAGTAACCGGATGTGTAATTATATTATTCGTACCAATATGCTTTAGTGGTAAGGGGGTAGCTTCATCCCTACCTATAATTATGAGTATTGCTTTCTTCATAATAGCTTTATTATTAATCATAATTATGATGTATAAAATATATAAATTAGTATCAAGTCCTGCAATGCCTTACGGTACTTAAATATCGTAGGATTAAAAATACACTAAAGGAATTACTTACGTTCTCCTTCATTGCTTTTAGCGCTTGTTGCTGTTTTCTTACCTTCCTTTCCACCTACCTCCTTCTCTAACTTCTTTAGTTCCTCCTCTAATTCCTTCTCTATCTCCTCTATAGGTTTCGGCGGTGGTGTTGTTGCTAATGTATAACCTATCCAACCAATGATACCAAATATAGCTGCAATAGCTACAGCTCCAGTAATCTTAAGTACGAATATGTCGTAGGGTGTAAAGAAGACTAACCATACATAAACAATTATGACTATTATTGCTGCGATGAGCAATCCTACACCTATAATTTGATCCTTATTCACGTATTTCCACCTAGATAATCTCTATACCTAAAAATTAAAAGTATTAAGTATTGGTGGAGTATATAATGGAAAGGTATTTTAGGTGGTATCGAATACGCTATTGGGTAGGGTCATGAGTGTGGAACTGGATTATTTCTTTAATCCAAAATCAGTAGCTGTTATTGGGGCATCAAGGACTCCCGGCAAGGTTGGATATGAAATTGTTAGAACACTTAAGACCTTTTATAAAGGTAAGATATATCCTGTAAACCCTAAAGCTAAGGAGATATTAGGTCTTAGAGCATACCCTAACATTAAGTCAATACCTGATGAGGTTGACGTAGCCGTTATTGCTGTACCAGCACCCAAGGTACCTGAGGTAGCTAAGGAGTGTGGTGGAAAGGGTGTTAAAGGGTTAATAGTAATTTCAGGTGGTTTTAAGGAGGTTGGTCCTGAAGGTGCTAAGCTTGAGGAGGAATTAGTCAATGTAGTCAAGAAGTACGGTATGAGGTTAATAGGACCTAACTGTGTTGGTGTCTACGTACCTAAGTCAGGTATGAACACACTATTCCTACCACCAGATAGGCAGGGATTCCCGAAGCACGGATTCATAGCTTTCATATCACAGTCAGGAGCGTTCGGTTCAGCCGTTCTTGATTGGGCAGCAATGAGGGGTATAGGTATTAGTAAGTTCGTTAGCTACGGTAATAAAGCTGATGTAAGGGATGAGGAGCTATTGCTATACCTTAGGGACGACCCCGATACCTACGTAATTACTGTATATATTGAGAGCGTTACTGATGGTAGGTCATTCTTTAAAGCTTTAAGAGAAACAACTCCGTACAAGCCTGTAGTAGTGCTTAAGGCTGGTAGAACTGAGGCTGGAGCGAGAGCTGCTGCATCTCATACAGGTGCCTTAGCAGGTCAGGACGCTGTCTACAATGCCGTATTTAAGCAAACAGGGGTTATTAGAGCCTACGGTATGGAGGAATTATTTGACTTAGCATTAGCTTTAGGTCTTCAGCCGCCAGCACCCGGTGATAGGGTGGCTGTACTAACTGTTGGCGGTGGTTCCGGCGTCATGGCTACTGACGCACTAGTTGATCTAGGTCTTAAGGTACCTAAACTTAGTGATGAGACCATAAGTAGGTTGAGAAGGGTAATATTACCTATAGCATCACCTTATAATCCAGTAGACCTTACTGGTTCAGCAACCGATGATCACTTAGTTAGCTCTATAGAGATACTCCTAAGGTCGGGTGAGGTAGATGCGATCATGTGGATTCCCTATTACATAATACCTGGACTTACAGCAGAGCTTAATAAGAGGTTCATTAAAGTTGTTAGAGATTCCTTCAAGGAGATAGGGCAACCGTTACCAATAGTTGGTGTAGCTACTGGTGGTACCTACACCACTAAGTATGCTAGAGAAGCTGAATCATTAGGTATACCGATGTACCTATCACCTGAGAGGGCTGCTAAAGCAATTAAGGCATTAGTTGATTATGGTGCTTGGTTGAGGAGAATCGGAGCATACAATAACTACTTAGAGAGATACATGAAGAGAATAGGTATATGATGTTTTTACCTATGATACCTTAATTAATTAGGGAATATGAGTATAGGTAAGTTAGTAATAGTAATCATTACATTATTGATCTCTCTATCAATAATTGCCTACACGATATACATAATAGTTAGTCCTCAAGAGGGTATTGGGGGGAGACCTACTATTGTAGCTAATGTCACACGTAGTGGTGAGGTATTCTTACCTTTACCGCGTAAAGTAACTACAATGACTGTTGAGGAAGCCATACTCCTTAGGAGGAGTTTAAGGGAGTACAAGGATGAACCACTAACTATTGAGCAGTTATCAATGATTCTATGGGTTGCTCAAGGAATTACTGAAACTAGGTGGAGGTTTAGGGCAGCACCAAGTGCTGGTGCTACATACCCTCTTGAGGTTTACGTAGTTATAGGTGAGAAGGGTGTTAGGTTTGATGGTGAGTTCCTGAAAGCTGGTGTATATAAGTATAACGTCTTAAGACATTCCTTAATCCTAGTTAGGGAAGGTGATGTTAGGGGTGAGCTCTATAGAGCCTCACTAGAACAGGAGTGGGTTAGGGATGCACCTATAGACTTAGTCATATGTGCTATCTATGAAAGAACTACTAGAGTCTATGGTGAGAGAGGCTATAGGTATGTATATATGGAGGTTGGTCACGTAGGCCAGAATGTGTACTTAATGGCTACAGCACTAGGCTTAGGTACCGTAGTTATTGGCGCATTCCATGACGAGTGGGTTGCAAAGATAATTAATGCTGAACCTAATGAGCACCCACTCTATATAATACCTGTAGGCGTGCCTGTTCATCCTTATAGGTTCTCCTTTGAGGAGTTAGGTAAGTGGTATGAATCTATGAGGAGTAGGTAATGGTTAATAAGACGTTTTTAAAGATATCCTTACTCCTAGTTGAATTAACCTCAA